>Ga0182030_10003364_pt1 | contig 34125 bp, 22 predicted proteins | sample 812S3MmetaG_FD_121299 | JGI IMG/M metagenome (GOLD analysis project Ga0182030, IMG submission 121299) | Permafrost microbial communities from Stordalen Mire, Sweden - 812S3M metaG (Illumina Assembly) | ecosystem: Environmental > Terrestrial > Soil > Wetlands > Permafrost | place: Sweden...
ACATGGCCAATGTGCAGCGCGATGCTGCCGGACTCATCGTCTTCGATGAGGATGTCTCCAACTACATCGCCCCCTCCACCCGCCAGGGCCAGCTTTTTCGCCTGCTGCATGCCATCGAACACGCCGCGCCCGGCACGCGCACCGATTTCGTCAAACCCTTCGTTCACTTCCAGAATTTCCTGCATCGCCGCGGCATCGTGGTGGTGCTCTCCGACTTTTACGAGCAGCCCGAAACCATCGTCAAGACCGTTGAGCCGCTGCGTTTTCGCGGCAATGAGGTGATTCTCTTTCACGTGCTCGATCCACAGGAAATCAAACCGAAATTTCGCGAGCCCGTCTTACTGGTTGACATGGAAGACGCTCGCGCCTCGCTCGAAGTCTCGCCGGAGTACGCCCGCGAGGAGTACAAGCGCAAGATCGATTCCCACATCGAAGCCCTCAGCTCGGCGGCGCGCGGCGCGGGCCTCGAATATTTCCTCATGGACACCGGCAAGCCCCTCGACGAGGGTTTGCGCGAATATCTTGCGGTCCGCAGGGGGCGAATGTAGATGGGTTTCCTGGCCCCCTGGTTCCTGGCCGGCGTCGCCGCGATAGGGCTTCCGGTCTGGCTGCACCTGCTGCGCAAGCATAAAACCACGCCCCTGCCGTTCAGTTCGCTGATGTTTTTCGAAAAGCGTACGCAGAGCTCCATCAAGCATCGCCGCCTGCGTTATCTGCTGCTCTTTACGCTGCGCACGCTGCTGGTTTTGCTGATCGTGCTGGCCTTCGCGCGTCCCTTCGTGCAGCAGCGGATTCCCCCGCGCACGCGCTCCAACGAGATCACCGTCGTCGCCATCGACAATTCCCTCAGCATGCGCGCCGGAACCCGTTTGGCCGATGCCAAGGCCGCCGCCAAATCGCTGGTGTCGAGCCTCCATGTGGGCGAGCGCGCCGAAGTGTTGACGTTCGGGTCGCGCGTGCAGGTCCTCAGCGAAGTCACCGACGACCACAATCCCCTCAACGCCGCTATCGATTCGGTTCAGCCCTCCGATGCGCGCACATCCTTCGCGGAATTGTCGCGATCGGTGCGATCCATCGCGCAGTCGCTCAAGTTGCCGCTCACTGTGCATCTCTTCTCCGACATGCAGCAGACCGGCATGCCGCCCAACTTCAACGACCTGCGCCTGAATGCCGACATCAAACTGGAAACCCACCCGCTGGTGACGAAGGAAATCGCCAATTACACGGTCGAAAATGTGGTCGCCCCGCGGCGCGTGTTCGACAACAAAAAGACGCGCGTGCTGGCCACCGTCGCGGGCTTCGGAGGACAGAAGTCCGCCCACACGGTCACCCTGTCGCTCAACGGCCGCACGGTGGAGAGCAAGTCGGTCGATGTTCCCGAGGTTGGCCGCGCCACCGTAGAATTTACTTCGCTCGACGTGCCCTATGGCCGCAACAAAGGCGAAGTCCACGTCGATTCCGGCGACTCCCTGCCCGCCGACGATGTCTTCTACTTCTCCATCGAACGCAGCGATCCGCGGCCGGCGCTTTTCGTGCACGATCCCGACGGCAACGGCGGCCTGCTCTATTTCAAGACTGCGCTCGATGCAGCCGGCCAATCCGCTTTTGACGTGACCCCGGCCACCCCGGACCAAGCCACCAACCTTGCCCCCTCGAAGTATGCCTTCGTGGTGCTTGCCGACGTCGCTTCGGTGCCTCCCGCGTTCGAAAACCAGCTACGCGATTACGTGCGCGGCGGCGGGTCTGTGCTGATCGCGCTCGGGCACCACTCCATGACCTTCGGCGGCAAGGTCCCCGTGACTGGCCAGAAGATCCTGGAAACGCGCTACTCCGGCCGCGAAGGCGACCGCTTCCAGGTGGCCTCCTGGCTCGACACCTCGCACCCCTCCATCCTCAAGAACGATCGCTGGGACGACGTCAAGTTCCTGCGCGCCATCCGCGTCGACCCGGCAGGTGCGCGCGTCGTGGCGAAGCTCACCGATCAGACCCCACTGCTGCTCGATCAGCAAATGGGCGAGGGCCACGTGGTGGTATTCGCCTCCACCTTTGACAACATCGACAACGATTTTCCGTTACACAGTTCGTTCGTAGCGTTCGTCGACCAGACGGCGCGCTATCTCGCCCGCATGGATAGCGGTCCGCCGAGCGTCGCAGTGGATTCCTTCGCGGAACTGCGCGACTCCAAGGAAAAGGGCGCCGCCGTGGACGTGCTTGACCCCAAGGGCGAGCGCGCCCTGAGCCTGGACGAAGCCACCAAGGCGCAGAACATTCAGTTCACCATGGCGGGCTTTTACGATATTCGCCGGCCCAACGGCCGGAATGAGTTGGTAGCGGTAAATGCCGACCGGCACGAGTCGGACCTGACCCCCGCTACCCCGGATACCCTCAGTTTGTGGCAGAATACAGCCAACGGGACTGCCGAAGCGGAAGCGGCGGCGACAGGCGATCGGAAGCCCCTTTCGCTGTGGTGGTACGTGATGTTGGCCGTATTGGCCTTGACGGTGGCCGAGTCGCTGCTGGGGAATCGACATCTTTCTGTGGATAGCGAGGCGGCATGAAACCTTTGGATCGCTTGTCCGAGTATTTGGGCGCTGTCGAACGGCGTCTGCGTTTGCTGGCGGTTACCCGCGGAGCAGCGATTACGGCTGCGGCGGCCCTGTCCCTGACGGTGCTGGCCGTGCTGATGGCCAACTACTTTGAGTTCTCCAGCAGGAGTGTGATTGGTGCGCGCTTGCTGCTGTTCATCGGCTTGGCGCTGGCGCTGGCCGCCGCGCTGATCGTTCCGGTGATCCGCCTCAATCGGCGCAACGCCGCGCGCGCCGCCGAAAACCGTTACCCGCAGTTCCAGGAGCGCCTGCTCACCTTCACGGAACGCATGGAGCAGAATCCCGGCGACCCGTTCCTGCCCCTGCTGGCCGATGACACGCTGGCCGTCGCGTCCCAGGCCGAGCCGCGGCACGTGGCGCGCAGTTCGTGGATTTTCAGCTTTTCTTCGGCCGCGGTGCTGTGTGCCGCCATCCTGATCTGGCTCGGCGTCTCGGGCGGCGGATTCCTGGGCTACGGCACGTCACTGCTGTGGGGCGGCATTCCCAAGGGTGCATTGAAGCCCTTCTATTCCATCCAGGTCGACCCGGGCAATCGCACCGTACGCAAGCGCGCCGATCAGTTGATCACCGCGACGCTCTTCGGTTTCAATGCGCCGCGCGTGCGATTCTTCGCGAAATTTGTGAGCGGCTCGAAGTGGGAAGAGACCGAGATGCGGCCCGCGCCGTCCAGCTCGTCCTATCAGTTTCTGATCGCCGGCGTGCCTGAATCGGTGGAATATTACGTGGAGGCCGGCGGCGTCAAATCGTCCACCTACAAGCTGAATGTGGTGGATCTGCCCTCAGTAAAGAACATCAAGGTCACGTATCATTTCCCCAAGTGGGCCGAATTGAAAGACCAGGTGGAGAATCCCGGTGGCGATCTGCGCGCCGTGGAAGGCACCAACGCGGAAGTGTCGATCGAGACCGACCGCCCGCTGTCCACCGGCGCGATCCTGCTCGACGATGGTACCAAACTGCCGCTCCGTCAGACGGCCGGCGGCCTGGTCGCCATGGTGCCGATTAACAAGGATGGGCTTTACCACATCGCTGCCGTGGAAGGCGGCGACGATGTCCGTTTGAGCGAAGATTATTTCATCGAAGCCCAGAAGTATCAGCCGCCGGAAGTCAAGATGTCCCGGCCGGGCCGCGATTACAAGGCCACCCCGATTGAGGAAGTCGCCATCGCCGTCGAAGCCAAGGACAGCTTCGGGCTGAAGGGTGTCGATCTGCATTACTCCGTGAACGGCGCGCCGGAGAAGGTTGTGCCGCTGCTGCAGAACCCCGGCGCGAAGACGGCCACCGGCAACACTACGCTCTCCATGGAGGATTTCAAGGTGCAGCCCGGCGACGTGGTCAGCGTGTACGCCACCGCCAAGGATTCGCTCAAGACGGCTTCCACCGACATGTTCTTCATCGAGATGCAGCCCTTCGAAAAGAACTATACCCAAGGGGGTGAATCGAGCGGCGGCGGAGGTGGCGGCGGCGACGAACAGCAGAACCAGATCTCGGAACGCCAGAAGGAGATCATCACTGCGACCTGGAATCAGGCCAAAGGCCGTGGCGCTCGGGGCACCGAGGCTGAGAACGCGGCATTCCTCTCGCAAGTGCAGAGCAAGCTGCGCGACCAGGCGAAGTCTCTCTCCGATCGCATGAAGGCCCGCCAGTTGGAAGAGGCCGGCGATTCGTTTAAGAGTTTTGTGGAAGACATGGACCAAGCCGTGGCCGCCATGGCTCCGGCCAGCGACCAACTGAAGGGCGCGAAGTGGGACTCGGCCCTGGTGCCGGAACAAAAGGCGCTGCAGTACCTGCTGCGCGCCGAAGCCACCATGCGCGATATCCAGGTGACGTTCGGCCAGAAGGGCGGTGGGGGCGGCGGAGGCGGTGGCGGCGGCGCCACGCGCGACTTGCAGGGCTTGTTCGATCTCGAACTGGACACCGAAAAGAATCAGTACGAGGGCGCCAAGAAGACTCAGACTGCCGACGAGAGGCAGAAGGAAGTCGACGACGCGCTGCAGAAACTCCAGCAATTGGCCAAGCGCCAGCAGGAACTCGACGCGCAACAAAAGCAGGGCCAGCAACTGACCTCTGAGCAGCGCTGGCAGCAGGAACAGCTGCGCCGCGATGCCGAAAAGCTCAAGGAGCAATTGCAGCAGGCCACCAATCAATCCCAACAGTTGAGCCGCAGCGGGCAGCAGGGCCAGCAAGGACAACAGGGTCAACAAGGCCAACAGGGTCAGCAAGGCCAACAGGGTCAGCAGGGACAACAAGGTCAGCAGGGCCAACAAGGGCAGCAGGGTCAGCAAGGGCAGCAGGGACAACAAGGGCAGCAGGGACAATCCGGCCAATCGGGTCAGTCCGGCCAGAGCGGGCAATCCGGGCAACAGGCCAGCGGCCAACAGGGGCAAAGCGGAACGCCGACCAAACAGGGCGGCCAACAGGGGCAACAGGGGCAACAATCGCAAGCCGGCCAGATGGGCTCTCGGGGCGGCGACCAGCGGCAGTTGCAGAACACCCTCGATAACCTGCAAAAGGCCATCGACAGCATGAGCAAGGCCGCATCCAGCCAGACCGCCGGCACGCCGCAGGGGCAAGCCGAGGCTCGCCGCGCCGAGGCCGCGCTGCAAGACGCGCAGCAATCGCTCTCCGGAATACGCCAAGCGCAATCCAAGAACCAGGTGGAAGATCTGGTGAGTCAGGCCGACGATCTGGCCAAGCGCCAGGAAGACGTCGAAGGCCAGATGCGCAGGGCATACGGCCCGCAGGCCCAACCGGCGAGCCGCGATCAGGCACGCCAGCGCGACGAGCAGATCGCCGGCCAGAAGGACAAAGAGATCGCCGATTTGAAGAAACTCGAGCAGGGCATGACCGCCGCGGCGCGCGATCAGGCCGCCACCCAGCGCGCGGCGTCCACCAAAATGCGCGAGGCGCTCAGCGAGATCCAGCAGATGGAAATGGAGCGCGACATGCAGCGCAATGCCGACTACATTCGCCGCGGTTTGGGCGAGTACGTGGTGATGTCGGAATCCAATTTCACGCAGGGCCTCAATATGGTCCGCGACAAGCTGAAGGAAGTGCAGCAGGCCCTCGGCACGCCTGGTAAAGGCGGCTCGGGCGCCGGCGAAGATAAGGCCGTACAGCAGAGTCTGGCGAGCCTGGAGAATTTCCGTCAGATGCTCCAGCCTGGCAATGGCCAGCAGCAAGGGCAGCAACTCGGACGCGGCCAGCAGGGTCAACAAGGCCAGCAAGGTCAACAGGGCGGCAAGCAAGGTCAACAAGGTCAAGGGCAACAAGGTCAGCAAGGACAACAGGGCCAAGGTCAACAAGGCCAGGGTCAGCAAGGACAACAGGGCCAGGGTCAGCAAGGCGGTAAGCAGGGTCAACAAGGCCAAGGCGAACAGGGCCAGCAGGGCCAACAAGGTCAGGGCGGACAGCAACCAACCAGCGGACAAGGCAGCCCGCTAGGCTCCGGCTCCATGAGCAATCGCGGCGGCATCGGCACCAGTGACATGCTCGGACCCAGCGGTTTCGTGAACCCGAACAGCCAGGATTACCAGGCGCAGTATCGCCAGACCTTGCAGAGCCTGCAACAGCTCCAGCAACAACTCAAGGGCGACCCGGCGACGCAAAAGGATGTCACCGCGCTGCTCCAGCAGATGCGCCAGCTCGATCCCTACGCCTACTCCAACGATCCGCTACTGGCGCAGCGCATTCAGGCCGCCGTGGTATCCAGCATGGAACAAGTGGAGATGGAACTGCGCCGCCGGGTGGAAGAAACCGACGCTGGTGGCAACGTCCGCGCCAGCAGCGGCCAGAAGATCCCGCCGGGATACAGCGATGCCACCGCGAAATACTTCGAGCAGTTGAGCAAGGGCAGCGGCAAGAAGTAATTCTGCCTTGGTAGGACATGCTTCAGCTTGTCCAGAGGGAGCGGAGCTCGCCTCAGGAGCTTGGCCAGTTATGGCGTCCAGCCGGCAATCCAGTGGGGCGGACTTCAGCCTAATCTTAAGCCGCGTAATCCACTGATACCAGCGAAATTGAGCGCTGAACTTTTCTACCTCACCGCGTTATGAATAATCGGATGGCTCTCAAGTTCAGGTGCCGGTTCCCCATCGGTGGCTTGCGAAGCAGCGCTGCGGGAAGATGTCCTGCCGTTGTCTCTGCGCCTGATGGCCAGCGAGTTCACCGATGAGGTGCTCGACCAGCAGAAAGTCCGGCGGAACAATCGCCGGTGAATGTGTGCGTGCTCGACGTAATTGGCGCGTGCTCGACCAGCAGAAAGCCCAGCGAAACAATCGCCTGTATACCAATTGCAAGCTGTTTAGCTCTTGGCTATTGGCTCCCTTGAGCGGGTGCCGCGCTCCCCAAGGAGCCGGAGAGAGGCCAGTTTTGACGCGGCCGTGTCGGCGGAGAAGGCTGGGCCAACAGCTAAGAGCCAACAGCCAACAGCCAACAGCCAAAAGCCGACCTTGTCCTACACTTGCACGCCGATGCTGCGTAGGAACTCGGCGTCCTGCTCTGCGTAAGATTCGGCGCTCACAGTGGGCAGGACGTTGTCCAGGGAATAATTCGGACTGGGGCATTCCCGCCAACAATCGGTCAACGGTTTGCTCACGTAGACCACCTTCTGACACTTCGCGCACCACCAGTGGATCACCAGGTTGTGATCGTCAGTGAAGCCCACCTCGGCGATACGGTCGGGAATTTGGCCACATTGGCAGTGCAGGGATAAATGCCGGTAGTTCATTAGCTGTCATGTCCTTACATATCTGTTATCCAACGTTATGGCTCTTGTGGCTAGTGCCAGACGTGCCAGCGAAGTACTGTGCGGGGTGTGATGGGGACTAGTACGCGGGATGTGGTGGCGGAAGTGGAAATCGAATCCACACCCTCGTTGCCGAGGAGCGGCTTTTAAGGCCGCTGCGTCTACCTATTTCGCCATTCCGCCACGCTGCCCTATTTTAGCAGGCTCGCCTTTTGCCTTCGAAGAACTCTCGCAGCAACTCCCCACACTCCGGCGCCAGGACACCTTCCACGATCTCCACGCGATGATTGAGCAGCTCGGAGTCGGCCAGTTGAAACTTGCTGCGTACCGCGCCGAAGCGCAGATCGCGCGTCGCGAAGACCAGTCGCTCTATGCGGGCGGCCACCAGCGCCCCGGCGCACATCGCGCAAGGCTCGAGAGTGCAATAGAGGGTGACACCTTCGAGCCGGTAATTCCCGATTCGTTCGGCAGCCTGGCGGAGGGCCAGGATCTCGGCGTGCGCGGTAGGGTCGTGGCGGGAGATCGGTGCGTTGTAGGCCGCGGCTACCAGTTCCCCGCCCTGCACGGCCACGGCGCCCACCGGCACTTCGCCGGCATCCGCGCCCAAGTGAGCCAGCCGCAGCGCCTCGCGCATGAATTCTTCGTCGCGGTCCACAAACATCGACTCTAGCTGGCCTTCCGCAGTGCATCTTCGACAGCTTCCGGATGGTGGGCGATGACTGCCAGGAGGACCCTGGCGGCCCCCTCGGGTTTCGTTCGGCCTTGTTCCCAGTTCCGCACCGTCGCGGCCGTGAAACCGAATCGCGCGGCGAACTGCGCCTGACTGAGGCCGAGCGCCTGACGAAGAGAGCGGACGTCGATAGTGGGTGTGCGGTGAACTTCCACCATCGTCACGCGGACGGGGACGTCCTGCCCGTCGGCCCACGCGATAGCTTGTTTTACACTTCCGATGAGCCTGCGGCCGGCGGCTGTGTTTCTTGCTTTCTTGGCATTTGGCGTGTTCAGGATTAGCTCCCTTTCAAATATCGCGAAACCAGGAAGAGAAGCAGACGCTCTAAAGCCTCGCTCTAAAGCCCGCTTGTCCGCTTCCGAAAGGTTCGCCTTTTCGTTCTTGGCGTAGATGTCGAGCAGGAACAAGGGCATCGCCTCACTGTGATAATAATAGATGGTCCCTGCGCTGCCCCGTTTTCCCGCGCCCTGCTGGTCCATCGGAGTTTCCGCGCACCGGCAGTTCCCAGGATCGCTTTTCCTGCTACCGGATTGGCGGCCAAGTATGCCACGATGCCGGCCCGCTCCGAGTGCTGCAGGCCGCCTTTCGCGCGATTCAGAAAGGTCTCCGTCTCCACCACCGTCATCGGCGTAACGGCCATGCATTTCGATCATACGCTAAAAGCGTATCGTGTCACGCGTACCTGCCCTGCCGCTGCCCCATGGAAAGCCTTCTCTGGCGCGGCCCATCGCCGCGTAGCTTATAATACGGGAACCATGGCAGAACTGGAGATTCATCACGAGGGGAATGAGAACGACCCTGTAGGAAAAACGGTGGGGGTACTGGCCGCCGTACTGGCTGTGCTTTTGGCAATCGTGACCATCGCCTCGCATAGAACGCACACGGCGGCCATCATGCACAAGTCCACCGCGAATGACGACTGGGCGTATTATCAGGCCAATAGCATCAAGCTGCACAATGTGGAACTGGGCGAGGGACTGTTATCCGTCCTCGACGCCAAAGGCGAGGCGGCCGACAAGCTGCGCGCCAAGTACGCTGACCAGAAGAAGAAATACTCCGAGCAAAAGGACGCGCAGCAGGAAAAGGCGCAGAAATCCGATGAGACCGCGGAGGCCGACGAGCATCGCGCGCTGCGCTACGATTTCGGCGAAGGGTTGCTCGAGATCGGGCTGGTGCTCACGTCGCTCTACTTCATTTCGAAGAAGAAGATGTTCCCGGTGATGGGTGTGCTGTCGGGGGTAATCGGCATCGGGATCGCGATTACGGGACTCCTGATATAGCGATTCTTCGCTGCCCTAGTGGCGGAAATGGCGCACGCCCGTGAAGACCATGGCGACTCCCAAACGGTCCGCCGCGGCGATCACGTCGGCGTCGCGCATGGACCCGCCGGGTTCAATGAACGCGGTGGCGCCGTGCTTGGCTGCTTCCTCCACGCCATCGGCGAACGGGAAAAACGCGTCCGAGGCGACTGCCGTGCCGGCCAATGGCAGGACGGCTTTCATGGCGCCGAAGCGGGCCGAATCTACCCGGCTCATCTGACCCGCGCCCACGCCCACAACCTGCCCAGGGCGCGCGTAGACGATGGCGTTCGACTTTACGTGCTTGGCGACTTTCCAGCCGAACTCCAGCGCCTTCCATTCTTCCGCCGACGGCTGACGCTGCGATTTCACGACGAGTTGGGCGCGGTCGAGCGTGGCGCGGTCGGCGGTCTGCGCGAGATAGCCGCCGGAGATCGACTTCACGACCAGCGGATCGTCGACGGTGTGGACGCGCATCACGCGGAGATTCTTACGCGCCGTGAGGACGGCCAGCGCTTCGGGCGAATAATCGGGCGCGGCGATGGCCTCCACAAATAGCTTGGCGATTTCGCGCGCGGTCTCTTCGTCCACCGGGCGATTGATGCCGATGACGCCGCCGTATGCCGAGACCGGATCGCACTCCAAAGCCTTACGGTATGCCTCGGCGAGCGATTCCTGCTCGGCGCATCCGCAGGGATTGGTGTGCTTGACGATGGCCACGGCGGGTGCGGCAAATTCCATGGCCAACTGGTACGCGGCTTCGAGATCCACCAGGTTGTTGTAAGAAAGCTCCTTGCCGTGGAGTTGTTCCGCCCCGGCGATGCCCGCGCCGCGGCGGCCATAGAGTGCCGCCTGCTGGTGGGGATTTTCGCCGTACCGCAGGTCCATCAGTTTGGGCGCGCGCAGGTTGAGATCGAGCGGTAGAGGGCCGGGCGAGTCCACCTGTTCGAGGCGCGCGCTGATCGCCGCGTCGTAATCGGCAGTGGTGCGGAAGGCTTTTTTTGCGAGGCGCCAGTGGGTTTCGGCGGAGAGCGAGCCGCCATTGGCGTGCAGCTCGGAGAGGATCGGTGCATAGTCGGCCGGTGAGACGACTACCGCGACATCGTGATGATTCTTGGCGGCGGAGCGGATCATGGCGGGCCCCCCGATATCGATATTCTCGATGAGATCTTCCATGCGGGCGTCGGCTTTTGCGGCGGCCTCTTCGAAACGGTAGAGATTGATCACCACCATATCGATGGGCGTGATGGCGTGCTCGCCGATAGCGCGCATATGCTCGGCATTTCCGCGGACGGCGAGGATGCCGCCATGAATTTTGGGGTGCAGAGTCTTCACGCGGCCGTCGAGCATTTCGGGAAAGCCGGTGACGCCGGAGACGTCCTGCACGGGGATACCGGCCTCGCGAATCAGGCGCGCGGTGCCGCCGGTGGAGATGAGTTCCGCTCCGGAATCGGCCAGAGCGCGGGCAAAATCGAGGATTCCAGTTTTATCGGTGACGCTAATGAGAACACGGCGAATTTGGGCCATCTAAAACGACGATAGCATGGGTCGAAACTCGCGAAAACGAGTTCACCACAGAGACACAGAGTCACGGAGAAGAGAAGATCGAGAACACGGAGGATGGGGAGATCACGGAGAACTGCTTTTCACCGCTGAGACGCTGAGTCGCTGAGGAAGAAATCGCAAAGTCGAAACCGGAGAGCGAGGAGGAAGCGGAGAGAGCTGAGGGGACTGCTGGCGCGGTGAGGCGGATAGGGCTGTGCAAAACGAGTACACCACGGAGACATAGCGATCACGGAGACTGCCTTTCATCGCGGAGACCACCGAGACGCGCAGAGCGGGACTGCTGGCGCAGCGTGGAGGACACGCCGCTTTCGGATGCACTCCGGCATGGTAAGGCCCAGATGGACCAGGAAGCCGGGTCGCTGGCGCATCCTCCGCACCCGAGTCAACAGCCCCTCTGTGCTCTCCCCCGGCTCCGTGTTCTCCGGTTTTGACTTCGTGTTCCTCTGTACTACTGATCTTCCGTTTCTTTGCGGGCCGCGAAGATTCTGCGCTGGACCTCCCCGGGAGGCGCCAAATCAGGAGCCGACGGCCAACTCCAAGAGCTGACAGCTGAAAGCTCGCGGCTTTGCCGCGCCGTGTCTCTGTGGTGGATATCGCTCTTACGCCGCGCATTCGCCGCGGCCTAATTGCAGCGAGAAGGCCTCGTCGTCACCCCAATCCTGATAGATTTCGGGGAAGAGTTCGGCGGGCTTGGCGAGGTCGGCTGTGAGCGCTCGGAAAACTTCGACTTTGTGGCGGAGTACGTACTGGCGGAAGGTCTCGCCGTCCTGCCGGTTGGCGACGAAGTGGTCGAGCACGCGCGTTACGGCCACCGGCGCGAGGCGCGCGGGAATCGACTGTACGGCCAGTCCGAAACGCATGATCCCCTCTTCGTCATACCCGCCGCCGAGCAGCATCTGATAGTACGGTAGCTCGCGGCCATCGATCTTGCGCGCGTTGCCGTAGAATCCGAAATCGCCAATCCAATGATGGCCGCAAGAATTGGGGCAACCGCTGGCTTTTATGGTGAGGCTGCGAACCCGCGGATCGTCGTAGCGGCGCACGGTTTCGGCCAAGGCGGCGCCCAGATTCATGGTCTTAGTGAGCCCCAGATTGCACGTGTACGCGCCGGGGCAAGTGATCACGTCCTGGATTTCTTTTGCGCCCGAATCGCCGAGCCCCACCGCCTTGAGTGCGGCATGCACGGCGTCCAGACGAGCCAATGGGATGAAGCCGAGGACCAGATTCTGCTCGATGGTGACGCGGACGAGTCCATCGCCGGCAGTGCTGGCGAGCCGTGCGAGCGCGCGCAACTGGTCGCCGGTGAGATTTCCCTGCTCTGCCTTGACTGTAACCGCGGCGTAGCCCGTCTGCTTTTGCAGGCGGACATTGCTGCGCCGCCAGGCGCTATCCTGAGGACCGTTAGCCACCGGCAGCAGCGCGCCGTTGCCCAGCGGTTGGGGTTGCGACTGGAATCCGCCGAAGCCCTCCGGCACCATCTCGGGCCAGGCGATGCCGCCGTGGGCCAGGATGTTTCGATACTCCTTTTCGATCTCCGAACGAAGCCAATCGAACCCACGGTCGCGGACCAGAAACTTCAGGCGCGCCATGTTCTTGTTGCGGCGGTTGCCATGCTGATTGAAGACCCGGATAACAGCTTCGCACTGATTGAGCAGCCGCTCTTCGGGCACGAACTCATCGAGCAGCTTCGCTTCCATGGGAAGCGGTCCCATGCCGCCGCCGACGATCATGCGAAAGCCGCGGTGGCCGTCGCGAATGACGGCGCGCAGTCCGATGTCGTTGATGGCGCCCTGAATGCAATCGTCGCCGGCGCAGCCATCGAAGGCGATTTTGAATTTGCGCGGCAGATCGCAGGTGAGGTCTTTGCGGAGGAAGGCGTAGGCTACGCGCTGCGCGTAGGGGCGCACGTCGAAAACTTCGTCATGGGCGATGCCGGCCCACGGGCAGGCGGTCACGTTGCGGACGGTGTTGTAGCAGGCCTCGCGATTGGTAAGGCCGACGTCGGCAAGGGTGTGCATGAGGTCGGGAACGCGGGCGAGGGGCACGAAGTGATACTGGATGTTCTGGCGCGTGGTGAGATGGCCGCGGCCGCCGCCAAACTCGTCGGCGATGCGCCCGAGTTGCTCGGTTTGGGGGGCGGTGAGCAGTCCGCCCGGGATCTTGCAGCGCACCATTTGGACGCCGGCTTGCCGCTGGCCGTAAATGCCGTGTTTCAGCCGGAATGGGCGGAACTGATCCTCGGTGATCTCACCGGCGAGGTATGCCTGGGAGCGGGCGCGGAAGGTTTCGATTTCCTCGCGGACCGTGCGATCATATTCAATTTCAAGCTCTTGGCGGGTGGGGAGGGTTTCGGTCATGGTGGACAGCTCAATCACCCCATATTAACTAGGGTTTAATGGACTACTACTCTATAGAGATTACCGGAATGGGATGGAGGATGCAAGTTGGCCTTGCACGTGTACCATACGTATGGCACTTTATGAATCGAAAACTCACTATCACTGTGAGTGAAGACGTGTACGAAGGACTTCACCGGAAAATAGGCAAGCGCCGTATCAGCCAGTTTATCGAGAGACTGGCTCGCCCTCATGTTGTGCCGGCCGATATCGAGCAGTCGTACCGCGAGATGGCCGCCGACGACGCACGTGAAGAAGAAGCTCTCGAGTGGTCCGAGGGCTTGATCGGCGACTCCCTTCCGGGCTCGCATGCTTCACGGTGAAGTCTGGTGGGTGGATTTCGATCCATCGCTGGGCGGCGAGATCAAGAAAACCAGGCCCGCAATAATCGTCAGCAATGACGCTTCGAACCACAGTTTGAATCGCGTCCAAGCGGTTCCGATCGCAAGCAACGTAGCGCGCTTGTATCCGTGTGAGGCTGCCATCGATTTGAACGGCGAATCACGTAAGGCGATGGCCGACCAGATCGCTACGGTTAGCAAACAGCGGCTCAAATCGCGGATCGGCACGTTGTCTCGCGAAGACATGCAAGCGGTCCAGCGAGCCATTGCCGTGCAGCTTGGCATCTCGCCGGCATGAGCTGGACACGCCGATTCGTTGTATCCTGGAACCGCCGGGATGCCCACACCGAAGCGCACCGTCTTCAATCGTTCGTTTTGGCAATCGTTGATCGCCGTGCTGGTGGGCAATGCGCTCTACTACGGCATCTATCGATACCTTCCGCCGCGTGGGCAGCACCAGCTTTACCGTATCGACTGGGGACTCGCCGTCGACTTCTGGATCTGCGTGATCTGCTATTTCCTGATTCGCTTGATTCCTTGAGTTGAGGCTACTGGAACGTGAGCGAGAGCGCGTTGCTGGCGTATCCGTATACGGTCACGAGCACTCTCACCGTCCCCACACCTTGCAGACTTGCGGGCAGCGGCACCACGATTTGATCCATGCCGGGGTACTGCGATTGCGGTCCCGCATACGTCACCGGCAGGATGAAGTTGTTGCCGATGGTGCAGGTGACACCCCCCAGGGCCGAGCCGTTGGGGATGCCCGTGGCGTACAACACCAGGTAGAGGCTGTCGGTACCGAATGCGATGGGCGCGTCCGTGCCCTGAATGGACTGCGTGCCGTCCGGGTGCACGGCGACGATTTGACCGGCCGGGAATAGATCGGGCGAGACTGGCGTCAGCGAGATCGCCAGGCTCTTGCCGGCGACCGACAGGGTTGCCGGACCGCTGGCGCTACCCGATGGAATAACGAGATTGATCTGCCCGGGCGATGCGTAGTACAGGGGAGCGGGCCGGCTGACGCCGGCAATGTCGATGACGGTCACCGACGCGCCCGCCAGCGAAGTTGGCAGCGGAGGTGTGGCTGCCGCGGAGGAGGTCGCCAGGTTCGCGCCGTAAATGGTGACGATCTCATCGGGTGCAGCTACCGAGGCGACGATGTCCGACACGCTGACCATCGCCAAACTGGGCGGCGCCGTCGTGCTGGGGGCGAAGTTGGTATCGCCGGAGTACGCGGCCACGATGAAGTCGACCTGAGAAGCAAAGTTGCCGCTCCGTACCGTCAAAGTGGCGGTGCCCGCAATCAAAGTCGATGTCCCCAGCACCTCTTCCGAGGTGCCGTCAATGAACTGCACGGTGCCTGACGGCGTCCCCGCTCCCGCCGGATACGTATTGACCGTGGCGGCGAAGACACCTGCACTGGCAGTTCCCAAGGTGATGGTAGTGGGTGCGCGCGTGACGATATAGGTGAGAACGGGCGATACGGCTGGCGGGAAATCGCCGTCGCCGGTCCAGACGGCCGAGAGTTGGTGGGTACCCACTGGCAAGTAGAGAATCAGTTCCGCGACCCCTCTGGTCATCGAGGCCGCCGCGATGACCGTGGCGCCATCCAGCAGCCAAACGGTACCGAATAGCGGTGCAGTCGGCGTACCAGCCGGTGTCACGGTGAAGAGCAACTGTTGGCCGAACGAACCTGAGGGCCCAAGGGTCCCAACTCCAAAAACTGTACGCCGCCAGTGGGGTTGGTGCTGCCTGCATTGCCGCCGGGAAGTGCAAATCCGATGGACGTCACACCGGAATCGTTGTCGCTTACCGTGGCGCGCACAGTCACGGAGGAGAATCCAACGGTAGTGCTGGTAGCGATGGCGGTGTCGGCTTTGTTGACCGATTGGGTGAAGGTGGTCTGCGCGCCGGCGTAGTTGGTGTCGCCGCTGTAGGTGAGCGCGACGGAATTCGCCCCCGCGGGGAAGCCCCAGGGAATACTGGTGGCCTGCGTGGAACTGAGCGGCACCGCCAGCGAGCCTTGGCCGGTAGCGTCGAGCGCCACAGTTCCGAGGCTGAACAGACCGAGAAGGCTGACCGCGACCGAGCCTGTAGGGACAGGTGCGCCTGCCGCCGATGGCGCCACCGCAATCTTCAAAATGACGGGCTCGGCGAACACGGATGGATTGGAGCTGGACGTTACCGAGAGGCTCACCGAACCGGTGCCGGTCTGCACGGCGTTGGTCGAACTGCTGACGTGGAAGTTAGCGTCGCCGGAGTAGACCGCCCTGAGGTCTGCCGGTACGCTAGAGGCGTTCAGGGTGGCGATGGAAGTTAACAGCGACGACGGTGACAGGGCGGCCGATCCCAACAGACTGGGTCCGTCGAAGAATTGCACGGTGCCGGTGGGAGCCGCGCCGGAGTTGGCAGTGGGTTCATCGATGCGTACGGTCGCGGTGAGATGGTTGCGACTCAGGGCAGCAGCGGTATGGGTAGTTGCCCTCGTGTTGTTTCTGCGTCAACGCTAAGTACGTCCTGCGTCTCCGTTGCGGTTGCACAAAAGTTGTATTGAATTTTCTCAGCACGTCGCCGAGCCCGCCGAACTTTCCGCCAGCGCGGTATGCAACACCCGTTCCAGATCGGCTGGATTTAGCGGCTTACTGACGTAATCCGTCATCCCCGCCGCCAAACAACGCTCCCGATCCCCTACCATGGAACTCGCCGTAATGGCGACGATCGGAATCCGCCGGCCGCGCTCTCCGGACGCGCGTATTCGCTCGGTGGCCTGATATCCATCCAGCCCCGGCATCTGGCAATCCATGAAAATGGCATCATAGAGCCGCTCCGTCCAGCGCTCCACGGCTTCCATGCCGTTGTTAGCGATGTCCACTTCGCAGCCCAGTTTCCCCAACAGGTGGCGCGCCAGTTTCTGGTTCACCGGATTGTCTTCCGCCAATAATATCAGCGAGCGATTCGCCGGAGCGGGCCCGGTGAGAACGCGCGGCACGACGGTCTCCGGCGCTGCCGCAGGCGCGGGCGGCATCGGCAAGGTCACCCAGAACGTGGAGCCGGCACCCGCGGCGCTCCGTAATCCCACGCTGCCGCCCATCAGTTCCGCCAACTGCCTGCAAATCGCCAACCCCAGTCCCGTACCGCCGTATCGTCGCGCCGTGGAGGAATCGCCCTGTACGAACTTGTCGAAAAGTCGCGCCTGCGTTTCCGCGTCGATGCCGATCCCCGTATCCGTCACCATAATCGTCCATTCGGGCGCGGAGTTGGCCTCGGGCGCGCGTTCCACGCGAGCTGCCACTCCCTCACGGGGTGTCCTTTGGGGGCTCGGAAAGAGGCCGCCGGTTTCCCGGTATTCCACCTTCACCCGGACCGAACCACGGTCGGTGAATTTCACGGCATTGCTCACGAAGTTGAGAAGAATCTGGCGCACCCGCATGCTATCCGCGATCACTGCCCGCGGCGCCGAAGGCGGATACTCGAAGCTCAGGTCGAGCCCTTTCTCGCCGGCCTTCGACTGGAGCATTCGCACGCTCTCTTCAACCGTGCCGTAGAGATCGAAGGGCTCACGGACCACCGTCAAACGGCCGGCTTCGATTTTTTCGAAATCCAGGATGTCGTTAATTACCGAGAGCAGCGATTCGGCCGAGAGCAGCGCGGCGTCGGCCCATTCGCGCTGCTCCGGGGTGAGGTCGGTCTCACACAGCAGGTTGGTCATGCCGATCACGCCATTCATGGGCGTGCGGATTTCATGGCTCATATTCGCCAAAAACTCGCTCTTGGCCCGGTTGGCCCTTTCGGCGCGCGCTTTTTCCAGGCTGAGTTCGTGCGTGCGCTGCTGGATGGCCTGCTCCAGGCGCACCTGTTCGCGCAGGTGCTGGCGCATGTGCCGGCGCCACCAGGTCAGAATCAACCACGTCGCCAGCCCCGCCGCCGCCGTCCAGCACCACCAGGTTTGCCACCAGGCTGGCTGGATGGTGAACCGCAGTGTGGCCGGCTCGGTGCTCCACACGCCCCCGGCATTGCGCGCCCACACCTCGAAGAGGTAGTCGCCGGGCGGCAGATTGGCATAGCGCGCTTCGCCCTGTGGGCCCTCCACCCAGTCGCGGTCGACATTGGACAGGCGATAGCGATACATGCGGTCGCGGTTGTCGAACAGCACCGGCGCGGTGAAGCCGACCACCAGATAGCGGTCGGCATGGGAGACGGTTTGGGCTGTATGGAGCGGCAGCGCCGCATGGCCCAACTGGCCGCTGGTCAGCGTCACAATGGGCGCCGGCAACATTGGTTGCGGCTGCCGCCGGAAGTGCGATAAGCCGCGGCTCGTGCCAATCCACACGCTGCCATCCGTATCGGCCAGAAACGCGCGGCTGTCGCAATCGTCCCAAGTGAGCCCATCCTGTTGTCCGTAATGGCGCCATTTGCCCGCGCTGAGGACTTCGACGCCGTTATCGGTTCCGAACCAAATGGACCCATCGGCGCCGGTGCCCAGAAAATCGGAGCTCACCCCGCTGCCAAATGCGACCTGCTCCACCTTCCAGCGGGACCCGTTCCACGTCAGATGGGAAAGCCCCAGAGCATCGTCATACCCCAGCCAAATGCCGCCGTCTGCGTCGGCCGTGACCGGGCGAACATAGTCTATCAGCAAGCCGTCATGGGTGGTGAAGCGGGTCCAGTGCCCCCGGTCGTAGCACAACAATCCATGGCTCCCGCCTACCCATACGCGGCCCAGTCGATCTTGCGCGAACTGGTAGAAACGCTCATCGTTTGCCTGGGCGGGCAGAGGCTGCGGGACGAGTTGCGGCAGCCCCGAGTCAGCCGGCGTGGCACTCCGATAGAGTCCGCCCAGAGTGCTGGCCCATACAAACCCCGCGCGGTCCACAAAAACTTGCGGAGCGTTAAGCGGCTTTCCTTCAACCAGCACGGCCCCGGTGCGGCCGGTGGACCCGTCGATACGGATCAGCCCGTTGTCCGCGGTACCCACCCAAAGGGAGTTATCGCGGGAATGGGCCAGCGACATTACCATGCGGCCGGCGAATTCGGGCCGCGCCGTCCAGCGTGTCGGAGAATCGATCCGGCCTCGGGCGAAAGCCAAGCCGGCCCTGGTGCCCACCCACATTGTGCCGGCGGCATCCCTGTGGATGGACCAGATTATTTCGTCCGGCAGACCTTCCGCGCTGCCCCAGCTTTCCCACTCGGAATACCCCAGCCAACGCGCCAGACCGAGGCCTGCCAAACCCACCCAGAGCGAGCCTTCGCGGTCGGCCAGCAGGGCGGAGATATCGATGCTCGGCAGCCCGGAGCGCTTGTCGATCAGGCGCCACCGTTTCCCGTCCCACAGGCACAGGCCGCTCGCGGTGGAGGCGATCACGTCGCCGTTCCACGCCATTTCGAGAACCGCATCCCCCAGCAAGGGGGCGAACCTGGTCCCCGAGGGAAGTGGAGGAATGGGAGGCACTGCTTCGAACTTCCCGGTTCCGGCCCGGCGGACCCACAGTAACCGGTCGCTGAGCATCCACAAATTGCCACTGCGGTCGGTTCGCAAACAGCGCCAGTTGTCGGCCGGCAGATCGGCGGGCACCACGGCGAGTCTCCTATTCTCCACGGTGCAGAGCTGCTTGCCGCAGCCCACCCAGAGCTTGCCCTTGGGGTCCCGGAACACGCCATAAATAGCTGGGTCGGAGCCGGGGGAACGCAGCACTGCGGCCGGTTCCCCGGTATGCCATCGCACCATCAGGCCGTCGTCGGTGGCAAGGTACACATTCTCCTGGTCATCGACCGCCAGGCCCTGGCGCCGTGTGGTGGTGATTGGGGAGCCGTTGAACAAAACCGGCACGAAGTGTTCGTGGGTATAGGAGGCGACGCCGCCGGTGGTGGCCACCAGAAGCGTACTGCCGGAATGCACCAGGCTGACAATCTGGCTGCTGGGCAACCCCTGAGCGACGTTGAACGCATCGAAGCGCGAACCGTCATAGCGAAACAGTCCGTTCTGCGTGCCCACCCAGAGGAAACCGGTGGTGTCCTGCGCAAGCGCCGTGGCGGACAGATTCTTCAACCCCTCTGTCTGCCCGTACATCTGAAACGTATAGCGCTGTGCCAGGCACTGCTGGACGGAGGTCACCAGAATGATGTAACACGCCAAAAACGAGGCGCATCGCCGCTTGTCGGACCGCACGTATACCAATTTTCTCCCAAGAGCGCCGGGACTGCCACGCTAAAGATGGATAAGGGCTGACTAGTATCGGAGACCCAGCCTGCCCTTAGGCCACGCTGTAAGGTGCGTGGGCAGGCGGGCGACAAATTCGCGCTCGATAAGATGCCACCAGCCCCGCCGGCCGGCGCGCGCACCGGAGGTGCCGGCAGAGTACGGGCGGGGCCTGCGCGGGCAATAGTCTGAAGTTATTGCCGCGATCCTGAGTACACTGTTTCAGAAGTCTGCCGCGTACTTCGCGTGCCGGCTTCGAGCTTCTACTGTAGCGGGTTTCTCTGCCATGGCCGGTAGAGGAAGAACAGCCCGTTAGCGTCACAGCCCTCTCCGGATCACGACAGCACAAAATGTGAAGTTATTTTTGCGCGGTTTCTAATCCTAAGTGGGTGCAAGCTCACATTCCATGCGTTGCTTCGTCCAGCAACCGACGCTGGCCACGACGCGTCCGTTCCTGCATGAAATCTTCCCTCACGCTGCTGCTCCTGTTCTCGACGGCACTGCTGGCAGATGACGCTACGTCATTCGCATTGAAAACTGAGGTATGCCAGGCAAGGCGAGCGGAAGGTTTCGATTTCCTCGCGTACGGTGCGATCATGTTCAATTTCAAGCTCTTGGCGGGTGGGGAGGGTTTTGTCTAGCGAACCGTCAATGGCCGCCCGACCTCCCTGTCGTGGGCTGCGTCATCAAGAGTATGCCCGTGTCAAACACGACGAGAGCCACCCTGATGGTGATTCACTGGGTCGCCGCCTTGGCCGCATTCGCTTGGGTAGTCTCTACGATCGGCGGCTACCGTTTTGGAGCCAGCTTACTCGTCACCTTCGGTGCGTACATGGTTATTCTGTTGGCGTACGCCTGCCCGCGCAGGATCGTTCAGAAAACGCGGATAGCGCGTGCGGGAAAGTCGCCCGAAGTCAATCGACATGGGTGATGCGGCCGTGCACTGGCCGCCAAACGAGACATCGCGGTGTAGTTTCCAGAAAGCCGTATTTTGTCCAGCATCGCGCACGGCTGCCTTGGCAAATTGACCGGCGACTCAAGCCGTATTCGTATCGGCAACATTGTTGGAATGGCTCTTCTCGAAGATCGGCACGAGAAATCCTTGATTTTCAGACCGTAGACCGGTCTGCCGCGGGAATGCGGTACGATACCTAAATCGTGAAACCTTCCCCTATGGAATCGTCAGGCTCCGTCGAAGTCGTGCTGGCTGCGGTGCTAATCTTCCTCGCGGCTGCCGCGCTGTGGCTCATTCTCAAGCGCGTTCGCCGCTGGAAGGAACAGATTCTCCACGCCACTACTCTCCTGGAGTCCAACAGCCACCAGGACCAGCTTGTAACCCGCGACAGAACGTTCGAGATGCTCAACCAGCTCCGCCAGGGACAAGCGGAAGCAGATGAGAAGCTGAACCGCGAACTGGCGTCCATCCGCGAAGATCTGCATGCGGTGCGGGAGCAGGTGTCGATCCGCGGCCTCGCAGCATCGCAGGTAACGGCTCCGCTGTTAGAGGAGAATCCCGCGCCCAACCAGCGCTACCGCGAATACGTCGACTTTCTGCAATCGCTCGATCACGCGACGGAAGGCTCGCGCGTGTACCTCTCGATCCACTTGCACCGCATCGCGCGAACGCTCGCCGCCGTGCCACCGCCCGCTCGTACCGGCCGAGCGCTCGAACTAGGCTCCTATGGATACATGGCCGCAGCTCTCGGCCGCAGGGCAGGATATACCGAAGTTCAATGCGGCTATCTGGGGACACCCGGCCAGCACCTCTCCCGCCCGGTGTTATCGCAGGGAAAGGAGATTTTCGTTTGCGAATATGAGCTCTTTGACGTCGAGCGCGACGCATTCCCTTACGCCGACGGTCATTTCGACGTAGTGCTAGCCTGTGAAATTATCGAGCACCTGACCCGCGATCCCATGCACATGCTGCTGGAGTGCGCCCGTGTTCTCGATGACGGCGGCGCATTGCTCCTGACCACACCGAATGTCGCGAGTCATTCTTCCATCGCGCGGATACTAACTGCCTCCGGCAATCCGCAAATGTACTCCCACTACGCGAATCCGAGTGGAGAGACCGAGTCGCCGCATGTTCGCGAATACACACCTGGAGAACTGCGCGACGCAGCGGTTGCCGCGGGATTCGCCATTGAGTACCTGTTCACGGAGAAGATCGCGGGCTGCGACGCGGATACCTGGGTCAGCGGGCTGCTGCGGGAATTGGGCCTTCCCACTACCCTGCGGGGCGAGCAGACTTATTGCGTGGCCCGCAAGCAAAGCGGCGCCCCCACTACGCGCTACCCAAGTTTCCTATACGAAGGCCAGCCCTGGTAGTTTTGCGGCGAGAGACAGCCAACCACAAGAGAGCGCCCAGGCTGACAATCGTCAGGCCGTCCCCGACCTGGTTCTGCATAGGCGTGTCGAAATGAAGGTATAGATCCGCCGTACCCGCGGGCGGGTCGACACGCATGAAGCCGAGTGCGTCTCTGCGGACCGGCACCTCATGGCCGGCTGCCCACGCCCGCCATGCGGGATCGTAAGTCTCCTGTATTACCACCGATTGTCCTTCGTTCACCCGCGCATGAACCTGAATGGAGCGCTCATCTGGCCATCGCATCGAAGGACGTATATCGGGGCCCTGCTCGATTGCCTCCGCGTACGCGCGGAGTTGCGGCTCGTCCTGTTCATCCCAAGGGATTGGCGGAAGCGATTCTACGCGCCGCCGGTCCACCACGCGGGCTAACGCCGGGAAACGGCGCGGAACGGCATAGATGACGTCATCCTGCCCGCTATCGTAGAGCACTGGCAGCCGCCCACTGAATTTATGTGTGTCACGGATTGCGTGGAAGCATTCCTGCGAACGGGCACCGTGAACCACGATGGCATCGGCGCCCAAAGCCTGCAGCCAGTAGATATCGCGCGCCGGCCGGTCGCCGACTTGAATCTGCCAGTTCGCCATGGCCACATTTTGATTTTCCATACCCTGATCGGACACTCCGCCGACTTCTGGGATATCGCGCCAGGCATCGGACCAGAAACCCAACGATCCGGCGGCATGCACTCGCTCGCCCGGCATGTTTCGGGCCAGCCAGTCCGCCAGCCGGTACTCGATGCGCCGTTCCGGGTGGCGATCCACCAGATACACTCGCCACGGATGGAATATGTAAGGAGCAGCCAGCCAGAGGGAGATCGCCAGCACCAGGCCGCCGGTGACCGCCACCACGCGCGGGCGGGCCCGCAGGCATTCGATAGAGGCAAGAATGAGCAGCAGATCGAACTCCGGTATCAGGCGATGAGGCTCACCCAGAGCACGAAAATGGAAGTAGTAGTAGCCCACTGCGTTCAGTCCGAACAGTCCCACGCCTCCCGCCAGAAAAAGAGGCCACGCCCGTTCGGGGTGACCGCGTCCGAAACGGAGCGCGATTGCCCCGAATGCGGCAATCGCCACGACAGCCAGCAGGCGCGACTGAGTGTTGGCGGGCTGGGCCACCAGTTGGAGATTCTTCGCCGTCAGAACCAGAAAAGAAGGAGTCAGCCACCACGCAGTGAGCCCGTATGCCAGTGAGACGATAACTGCGGCGCGTTTCCAAACGACCCTTCCGCCAGCGACTGTCCAAAAGGTCCACACCATGATTGCGAACAGAATGGCCAGCGCGATCGCGCCGTATAAGTTGAATGAGACAGTGAGAGCACATAGGAGGGCGGCGAGAGCTAATAGGATGGGCCGCCCATCGCCGAGCGCCAGCCACGCCGCCGCCAGTGCCAGAATGAGCAGGCTCAAAGACGACATGTGCGCCACTTCGCCCCATTTGACGATAATGTTCAAGTGTTGCGGCATGTGCAGCGCCGAATCCAACCGGATGTCTCTGAAGATGGCCAGCACAGGGGATAGCAGCAGGGATCCAACGGCCGCGCCAAGAGCCCGCGCGCGCGACCCGCTGGCCACGCGCGTCAGCGCATAAACCCCGGCTGCCCCCAGACAATACATGACGGCGGAGTAAAGATGATAGGCGCGTGCCGTACTCAGATCGAACAGGTGAGCGATGAGAACTGTGCCGTACCGGATGGCTGGCGGGTACAAATACGCGAGCCTGTTTCCGCAGTAGAAGTCAGGAGCCCATTCCGCGGCAATACCATGAGTGCTGAGAAAGCGTGCATCGGAGATAAATGCTCCGTCGATCGACATCCAGTTGTCAAAGTACTCGACTTGAAACAACGGCCAGATCAGCCCTGCCGCTACGATCGACAGGAGCAGGATATCGAACGCCGCAGTGTAGCGGCTCCTTGCGATTGGGATGAGGCGCAAGCACTGAGTTTATCCGGTTTGATCTGCTCCTTACAAGGCGCTAAAGTGGCGCCCGCATGTGCCAGCCCGAGTTGCGCAGGTCGTCGGACAAGCCGCAATTCAACCTAAGGGCGGCAGTTCAGCCGCACTCCGCCAGGCACAGCCTTTGCTGGCCGCAATTTCCAACTGCGGCGCAGCTCACCCTTCTGGTGAGAACCGCCGTTTTCACAAGCGGTTGAGCCGGAGGCCGATCGGCGATTCGCCCGGCACGGTGAAGGTGTCGGCCAGGTGGACCGTTCCAGTCGGCTGCGGAGTGTCGTTGCCCGTCACCGCCGGTCCGCAAGTGGGGTTGACCGTGATCACCGCGGTATAAGTGCCGTCGGAATTCGCCGCCATGCTCAGGCTGGTGGTGGTGGGAGTCATGACGTGCAGGCTCACGCCTCCCATGGCGGGCGTCGCCGTGAACTTCGCGACGCAGGCCGTGAATACCATTTGGAAGATGCAGAGTCCGGCTCCCGCCGGCGGGCTGACCGTCTCACCCGACGGGAAGACCATTCTGTTTTACGCAGACCGATCGTGACCGCAGCGCGATCTACGTCCAGTGACGAGGGCCGCGCGACGCAGTCAATTCTCAAGGTCCATCTCGAACAGGTTATGCCTTGGCCCCGGCCGGGAGCGTCTTCAGCCCCCACTGGAGCGCGGCGGGATCTCTTGCTGGTGGCGGCGGGAATTGCGCGGTACGTGCCGGCGTAGGCTAGGTTGTGGACTCCTGATTCCGTGGAATGAGGATGAGCTGCCTACGAACCAAACCAAACAAACATTATTGGCCACGGATGAACACGGATAAACACGGATAAGAAAGAAAAACGCTCTTGTTTTATCCGTGTTTATCCGTGGCCAATAACACTTGGTTCTTGTGGAGCAGCGGCTCAGTCCGATTCCTTGGCGCATCAAAGTTACGGGGAGACAGCAGGAGTCCAGAGGCTAGAACCGGCACGGGCTCGACGGCCATCGCGGTCGCCGCCGCTACTGTAGCCGCACTCGCAAGAAACTCGCGGCGGGAGCCCTGCACCAGCATTTCCGGTATTCTCTCCTTACCCGATTCTGCCAGGTTGCGCGTTCCTGCGATGAGCGCGGCTAGATCGGGAACGAGGAACGCTCCTTCTATCGACCAATGGCCGCTCCGGTCCGATCGTCGGCGGCCCGGAGAATGGCGATCGGCGCCCGGGCGGCGGCCGGCGTTCTGCGCGGCGGCTTCGTCTGAGTCCGTGATGGCTACCCTTAGCCAGATTACATTGCGGAATCCTCCAGCGCCACGATCGCTCCTTGCCCTACCGGGAGCAGTATGGTGAACTTCGTGCCGCGGTCGACTTCGCTTTCAAATGTAAGCGTGCCGCCGTGCTTGTCCACCACGATGGAGCGCGCGATCGCCAACCCCTGACCGCTCCCCTGCCCGACTGGTTTGGTGGTGAAGAACGGGTCGAACACTCGCTCTCGGATTCCCTCCGGAATGCCGCATCCAGTGTCCGCAATTTCAATCCGTACCCTGCCGTCCTCGTGTGCCGTTCGCACACGAATGCAGCCCTTTCCGCCCCCTGAGCTCCCGACCGCGTCCGCTATAGCATGGGCGGCATTGACGATCAAGTTCAGAAAGACCTGGTTCAGTTCGCCGAGGTGACACATCACAGGGGGGATCTCAGCGAGGTCCGTCTCAACCTCGGCGACGTACTTATATTCGTTAGCGGCAAGTGTCAGGGTTGCGTTGAGCGCCCGATTCAAGTCCGCTGCGCTCTTATCCCGGCGGTCCGGGTGTGCGAATTCCTTCATGGCGCCCACCAGTCTCGAGATGCGAGAGATGCCTTCCAAGGCGCCATCGAATGCGAGGGGAGCGCTCTCTTTGACAAATTCAATGTCTGCGGTCTCTTCAGCTTGGCGCAACTCCCTGGCAAGGGAGTCGTGTCCGGACGCTGCAACGAGCGCCGCCAAGCTTTGCTGATATTTGGCCAGTAGCTCCCGCAAACTCCCGAAACTGTCCGCCAGGAACCGGATGTTGTCTCCCACGTACTGTACCGGCGTATTGATTTCGTGAGCAATTCCAGCGGCGAGTTGGCCTACTGCCTGGAGTTTCTGGGCCTGCCTCAATTCCAGCTCCACCCTCTGCCGCTCCTCCATTTCCTGCCTTAGTTCCCGTTCCGCCGCCTCCCGTGCGTGGAGCTCCGACTCGATGTCGGCCATTCTCCTCTTGAGTTCTACGGCGAGTTGGCCGAGTTCGATGTTCCTATCCTTGACCTCCGCTTCCAGCGTGACCCGGTCGGAGATGTTTCTACATACCTCCGCTCCTGCGACGATATTGCCTTCGGAATCCAAAATTGGGAAACAGGCGTTTTCCCAATAGGAGGTCTTGCCCTCGGCATCGAAGGCCGTCCGGATCAGGGTATTGAATTGGCCCGTTCCAAACGCCTTTTCCACTCCGCATCCTTCACAGACTTGATCCCGCCTTTCGTAGATCCGATAGCACTTCGCGCCGACGTGACAGCCGAACAACTGTCGCATCGCGCGATTCTGATAGATGATATTGAATTCGCGATCTTGGATCGTGATTCCGTCCGGCGAACTGTTCAGCACCTGTGAATAGTCGATCGGTATCGTCACTGAGTTCCTTCCGGCGCTCCAGCGCAGGAGTTGGTACGCAAGCGGCTGAACAGTCCAACACCAAACATATCGGCAGAACGCGCCGTTACTTCAGGAGGCAAATTGGTCTCACGGTTGGCCAATAGTTTGCCAGCCCTATTATAAGAAGCGATCCAAAGCCTTTGTAAGGGGCAAAGCGGTGGAGTGTTGGGGCCGGATAACGAGGGCTCCGGGACAGGATCGAAGTTCAGGATTCGCGAGAAGTCTGAAAGCGCGTCCGAATCGCCCCGCAGTTGTTCCTTCTGGGCGCGCTCAGTCTTCAATTCGAGATCCGCACCTTCAGAGCAAGGCCGAGATCCGCTGGTGAAGCCAAGGGAGGATCTCGCAGCAGGAGGGACTCCGTCCGTATCGTCGCCTACCCGGAGAGCGCGCGATTCTCGCTGGCCAACTGGTGTCGACCTATTCCCAGGTCTGTCGATGACGTAGTTGATTACGTGATACGGGCGTCAACGTAATGACCCTATTCCAGCGCCAGGAACCCGCTCTCATCCCACCCGGGAGGCAGCGGCATCAGACTGTACGTGCGCGGAAGGAACCACAGCAGATAACGCATTGCCGCGTCGAGCTTGCGTTTATCGCCGTGGTACTGCTCGAGCGACAGATTGACCATCAGATTTCGCGCCGGATTCAATTTCGGGTCGACGATGAGCGCGACTTTCGGGCTGGGATGCTGAAACACTTTGTGCATATAGGAGCCCAAAACTCGCCGCGCCCTTGCAGGCAGGTACGCCTCGCTCGGGGCAGCCTTCAGAATCTGATGAGCCCCACCCGCAGCCGCTCCGCTGCGCGCAGGCTCGGATGGCTCACCTTCGAATCGTCCATACATGCGGTACGACAGCAGGTCGCCGTACGTGAACACCCATTCCGGCGGTTTCGAGCGGCTGGAATCGCCGAAGATCACCATGCCGAAACCGTGGTCGAGCACGTAATCGAGCACGTGCGACAAGCAGAAGGGAGTCAACGGGCCGGGATCGGGCATCGCCAGTTGGAAATACGGGAAGGAATCCGGCCCGGTGTCCACCTGCGATGGAAAGCTCATCAGGGTGGCATCGGGAATCGCCGCGTAAAATCGTGCGATCCACGCCCCATCGCGACGATCGTGAGGGACGGCAAAGAGTTCAGCCAGTTCCACGGTTTTCGCCAGGTCGAATTCAGGCATTCCCTCATCATGCCAGATGTCCGCGGCGGCAATGCCCATCTATTCTGTTAGGATAAACGTCACCCACTAATTCTGTAGGAGAACGCATGAACCGAAGCACCGCAATCTTATTGGCCGGCCTCTGTGCGACCGTTGGACTGTACGCCCAGGACGACACTCCCGCGCCCGCGACACAGGGCGGACGGGGCGGGCGCGGGGCTGCCACCGCCGAACCGCAACCCTACGACCGCGTCATCACCAAAGACGCCAAAACCGCCAAAGGCCTCTTCACCGTCCACCAGATTAAAGACGTGTATTACTACGAAATTCCCAAAGCCCAGTTGGGCAAGGATTTTCTTTGGAATTCGCAGATCGCCAAGACCACGCTCGGCGTGGGGTATGGCGGCGGCCAGTACGCCGACCTGGTGGTTCGCTGGGATCAGAAGGGCAATCGCGTGCTCCTGGAAGACGTCGACTTCAGCGTCAGCGCCGACCCCAAATCGCCCATCGCCTCAGCCGTGAAGGCCGCCAATAACGACACCATCCTGATGTCGTTCCCGGTGGCCGCGTTCTCCAAGGATGGCGACCCGGTGATCGATGTCACCCGTCTCTTCGTTCCCACGGCGGGCGGCGGAGCCGGCGGCGCTACCGAAGTGCCCGAGATCAGCGCGCGCCAGCATCTGGGCGCTTCGGGCGTGGACGCCACGCGCTCCTTCATCGAGCACATTAATCCCTTTGCGGAAAACGTGGAAGCCGAAGTGACCGTGACCTACACCAACACCGCGGGCCGCGGCGGAACTGCTGCCGGCGGCGGGCGAGCCGGCGGACTCGGCGGCGGAACCATGCGCGGCAGCACCGCCACCGTGGTGCTCCACCACAGCATGGTGAAACTCCCCGAAAAGCCCATGATGCCTCGTTTGTTCGACAATCGCGTGGGCTATTTCACCACCCGCACCATGGACTACACCCACGACGATTACAAGGCCGACAACGTGCAGTACATCGCCCGCTGGCGTCTCGAAAAGAAGGATCCCAACGCGGCCATTTCCGATCCCGTCAAGCCCATCGTTTACTACATCGATGCGGCCACGCCCACCAAGTGGGTGCCCTGGCTGATCAAGGGCGTGGAGGATTGGAACGTCGCCTTCAAGGAAGCCGGATTCACCAACGCCATCGTCGCCAGGAAGATGCCCACGCCTGAGGAGGACCCGGCGTGGAGCCCCGAAGACATTCGCCATTCGGTGATCCGCTGGCTGCCATCGACCACCGAGAACGCCAGCGGGCCGCACATTTCAGACCCGCGCACCGGCGAGATCCTCAACGCGGACATCCAGTTCTATCACAACGTGATGGTGCTCGCCCGCGACTGGTATTTCACCCAGGTGGGACCGCTCGATCCGCGCGCGCAGAAGCTGCCGCTGCCCGACGATCTCATGGGACGTCTCCTCGAATACGTAGTGGCGCATGAAGTGGGCCACACCCTGGGTTTCCAGCACAACATGAAGGCCAGCTCCGAGTATCCCTTCGAGAAGATCCGCGATCCCAAGTGGGTCCACGAGATGGGCCACACGCCGTCCATCATGGACTATTCGCGCTTCAACTATGTGGCGCAGCCCGAGGACCACATCGCGGTGGAAGATCTGATCCCCCGTATCGGTCCATACGATATCTGGGCGACTAAGTGGGGCTACGCGCCGATTCCCGGCGCCTCCACATCGGACGAAGAGCGGCCGGCCTTGAATAAGTGGGCTAAAGAGCAGGACGACAAGCCGTGGCTGCGCTTCTCCACCGCCAACGCGGCGGGTTCCGACCCCGGCGATGAGACGGAGGCCGTGGGCGATGCCGACGCCGTGAAGGCCACCGCGCTCGGCGTGAAGAACCTCCAGCGCGTGACCAAGATGCTGATGACCGCCACCGCCTGGAAAGACGGTGAGACCTACGACGATCTCTCCGAGATGTACGGCCGCGTGATCAGCCAGTGGCAGACCGAGATGAACCACGTCACGCAGATTGTGGGCGGGTTCAACAGCCAGGAGAAAGCCATCGGGCAGGAAGGCCGCATCTTCAGCCTGGTGGAGAAGGAGCGCCAGGCTGAGGCGGTGAAATTCCTGGTGGACAATGCCTTCACGCCGCCCATGTGGATGGTGGACGAGGAGATTCTGCGGCGCATCGAAGCTGTCGGGGTGCTCGACCGCATCCACAACGCGCAGCAGTCGGTGCTCACCAGCCTGATGAACAGCGCGCGCTTCGGCCGTTTGATCGAGCAGGAGACGCTGGATGGCTCGCGGGCTTACTCGCCGGTGGAATTTCTGGCCACCGTCCGCAAGGGCGTCTGGAAGGAACTCGACAGCCCGCAAGTGAAGATCGACGCGTACCGTCGCGGCTTGCAGCGGTCCTATTTGACGCTGGTGAACAACAAGTTGAATCCCGCCCCTGTGGCGGAAGCACCGGCGGCTGCCGGCCGTGGAGGACGTGGGGGAACCGCCGTGCCGGGCGACGAGAAGCCCATGTACCGCGCCGAACTGCGCTCGCTGAAGGGTGCCATCACGGCGGCGATGGCGAAGGCTACCGATCCGGAAACCAAGGCGCATCTGGAAGCCTCGCGCGACGAGATCGATAAGATTCTCGATCCCAAGTTCTTGCCGCCCGCACCGGCCGCCGGGGCTGCGGCTGGTGGGCGGGGTGGAGTGAGATAGCGGTCAACTCCCGCCGTGATTCCTGGATTCACACGGATAGAGCGGGATTTCGTTCCGATCCGTGTGAATCCGTGCTCCAAAGATGTAGAATCGTCGCGCGCCGCCACGATTTCTCGATAACCGCAATCTCCGCCGCGCTCTCCGGTTTTGACTGTGGGTTCTTCTCAGCGCGTCGGCGGTCGAGGCGAAAATCCCGATGCGCAGGCGAAACCGGTTGCGCCACCGGCACAATCCCAGTTCTGGCAATTGCTCGGCCGGCGGTTTCGCTGCCAGGCGCGCTAACCCAATGCCGCATAGATTTCTTTGGACGTGCGGTCAGCAGAAATTGTGGGGCAGACAATCTTGGCGGCAGCCGGCTTTCAGCCGGCTCTTCGGAGTTTGCGACAGGCAAAAAGCCGCCTGAAAGGCGGCTGCGGGCAGGATTGCCCGCCCCACGATTCAGGCAGAACTCCCTGATTGGGGAAAATTTGCAGCGTTGGGCGCGCTAACCCGCGATTTTCTCTCACGGCCAGCGTGTCTTCGGTAACCGTTCGTCTTGGTTGCAGCTCGCCGCGCCAGGTATATCCGTCGCTAATAGGTTGTTCGCCTCCACGCCCTCCGATAAAACCTCTCTTTGGATAACAATTTCTCTTTAGATAGCAATTTCCTCAAATTCTTGGAAGTTGGGCCGATAAGGTTGCCATTAGCGTAATTGAATTTGCCGCATATGGAGACCAAGGCCGCCCTTGTCCAACGTCAACAGCCTAGCCCGATGGCATCACGCCGGTCTCCCGCGAAGCCGTTCCACAGGAGTTCACAACTTGTCTTCCCGACTGTCCAGAAGTGCCGCGTTCCTGCCTGTCTTCGTACTGGCGTTTGCCAGCAGCCTTTGCGCCCAGGATGGGCCGCGAATCGTCGGAAACTCCAACACCGGTTTCATGCCGATACCGGGGTCCACCCATCCCTTGGTTGGGATGGCTACGGAAATTGGCCGGGCGCCGGGAAGTCTGCCCATGGAACGGGTGCTCTTGCAACTCTCCAGCAGCCCCGCGCAGGAAGCCGCGCTTGAGCAACTGCTGGCAGATCAGCAAGACCCCGCTTCTCCGCGCTACCATGCGTGGCTCACCCCGGAACAGTTCGGCGAGCAGTTCGGCGCGATGCAAGCCGATATCGACACGGTGACTAGCTGGCTCGCGTCCCAGGGCTTCCAGGTGACGGAAGTGGCGGCCGGCCGGCGCACCATCGAATTCAGCGGTACGGTGCAGCAGGTGGAGGCCGCTTTCGGTACCGAGATTCATCGCTATCGATGGAACGGCCGCGAGCACATTGCCAACGCCACGGACATCTCCATTCCCGCGGCACTGGCGACGGTCGCAAAGGGTGTCGTTTCCCTGAATGACTTCGGTGTCCACCCGTACCACCACTTCGTCTCCACTCCAATCGCTCCGCAGACCGATCTCAGCGGCGGTACGCGCGGATTATCGCCCTACGACTTTGCCGCCATCTACGATGTCACCCCGCTGTGGACCTCCGGGTACGACGGCACCGGGCAGAGTATCGCGGTCGTGGGAGAGACGGATATCAAAGTGAGCGACGTCACCGGTTTCCGTGCCACGTTCGGACTGCCCGTCAATAACCCGACGATTATCCTCAATGGCAAGGACCCTGGCACAGTCTCGGGAGACGAGACGGAGTCCGATCTGGATGTGGAGTGGGCCGGCGCGGTCGCCAAGGGCGCCACCATCAAGTTCGTGACGTCTGCCAGCACCGGCAGTTCAGACGGGATCACGCTCTCGGCGCAGTACATCGTGCAACACGTCACTGCCCCCGTGATGAGCATCAGCTACGGCCTCTGCGAGGCGCAGATGGGGTCATCCAACGCGTTCTATAGCAGCTTGTTTCAGCAGGCGGCAGCCGAGGGTATCGCGGTATTCGTGGCCGCTGGGGATTCAGGCTCGGCAGGTTGCGACTCGGCGGATAGCGCCACGCCGGCGAGCCAGGGTTTCGGCGTCAGCGGGCTGGCGTCGACGGCCTACAACGTGGCGGTGGGCGGCACCGAGTTCAACGACACATCGTCGCCATCCACCTATTGGAACACTTCGAACAACGCGCAAATGGCTTCAGCCAAGGGTTACATCCCGGAGTTGGCTTGGAATGAGAGCAGCTACACCAAGGGGTCTTCCACCAACAGCCTTTACGCGGGGGGAGGCGGCGCCAGCACTAAGTGGCCCCGTCCCAGTTGGCAAACCGCACCCGGAGTTCCCACCGGCAGCGCGCGGCTGATTCCCGATGTCTCTCTGACGGCCGCAGGGCACGACGGCTACCTGATCGAGCAGGAAGGCTCGCTTTATCTGGTGGGCGGCACTTCGGCCTCGACTCCTTCATTTGCCGGCCTCATGGCCATCGTCAACCAGTACACCAACACCACCAACGGCAATCCCAACAGCAAATTCTACGCGTTGGCGACATCTGTTCCGTCGATCTTCCATGACGTCACTACCGGCTCCAATGCCGTGCCGTGCGCGGGCGGCTCGGCCAACTGTTCGGCTGCCGCGCCCAGTACCAACGTCGGCAAGATGAACGGCTACAGCGCCGGCGCAGGTTATGACATGGCCACGGGATTAGGCTCAGTGGATGCCAATGCGCTGGTTATGAACTGGAGCGGCACCGCGGCCGGGCCCAGCATCGTTTCGCTTAGTCCCAATCCCATGACCGGATCGTCCGCCAGCCAAAGCCTCACCATCAACGGCGCCGGCTTCGTTACCGGCAGTTCCGTGCAGGTGGGGTCGGTCACCTACCAGAGTTCGGCGGTCAGTTTCATCAGCAGTTCGCAGTTGCTGGTGACCGTCAATGTCGGGGTCAGCGCGCAGAGTCTGTCCGTCCAGGTCACGATTCCGGGTGGCAAGACCACTAATACGGCGACTCTCACTGTGACTGCACCGGCCGCACCGGCGATTGCCTCTTTGAGTCCCAATCCCATGACCGGATCGTCCGCCAGCCAAAGCCTCACCATCAACGGCGCCGGCTTCGTTACCGGCAGTTCCGTGCAGGTGGGGTCGGTCACTTACCAGAGCTCGGCGGTTAGTTTCATCGGCAGTTCGCAGTTGCTGGTCACCGTCAATGTCGGCGTTAGCGCGCAGAGTCTGCCCGTCCAGGTCACGATTCCGGGTGGCAAAACCACTAATACGGCGACTCTCACGGTGACTGCACCGGCCGCGCCGGCGATCGCCTCTTTGAGTCCCAATCCCATGACCGGGTCATCCGCCAGCCAAAGCCTCACCATCAACGGCGCCGGCTTCGTTGCCGGCAGTTCCGTGCAGGTAGGGTCGGTCACTTACCAGAGTTCGGCGGTCAGTTTCATCGGCAGCTCGCAGTTGGTGGTCACCGTCAATGTCGGCGCTAGCGCGCAAAGTCTGCCCGTCCGGGTCACGATTCCGGGTGGCAAGACCACTAATACGGCGACTCTCA
>Ga0182030_10003366_pt1 | contig 34118 bp, 30 predicted proteins | sample 812S3MmetaG_FD_121299 | JGI IMG/M metagenome (GOLD analysis project Ga0182030, IMG submission 121299) | Permafrost microbial communities from Stordalen Mire, Sweden - 812S3M metaG (Illumina Assembly) | ecosystem: Environmental > Terrestrial > Soil > Wetlands > Permafrost | place: Sweden...
CCGGGTCGCGGTCGCGCCAGCGCCCGTCATATCGCAGCGGCCTGCCGGTCGCCCGCTGTTCGGCACGCATCGCCTCAAGCTCATCCGGCGTGGCATAGCAATAATAGGCCTGACCGCTCGCCAGCAGTGAACGGGCGACTTCCGCATGGCGCTCGCGGCGCGAAAACTGCGACACCGCATCGCCGTCCCAGTTCAGCCCCAGCCACGACAGCCCGTCATAGATCGCCGCCGTTGCCTCGTCGGTAGAGCGGGCGCGATCCGTATCCTCTATGCGCAGCAGGAACTTGCCGCCGAAATGGCGGGCATAAAGCCAGTTGAACAGCGCCGTCCTGGCCCCCCCGATATGGAGATAGCCGGTCGGCGAGGGTGCGAAGCGTGTAACGACGGTCATGGGAATACAATCCGGTCGAAAAAGGCCAAGCTGCTTACCACAGAATGCACGGATATCCAGAGGGCGCCATGAAATGCACAAGCGCTGGCATCGCCGATCCTGCTGGGATTCGGCGACCGCTGCAGGTTGTGCTGATTTCGTGATGCACGCGCTCAGGTCCCGTATCCATGGACAGGCTGAAGTGCAATTGTTTGGGGTTGAGAGCATATGGAACCGCCTTCAAGGCCGGGTCGAGCCCGGGCACGAAGGGAATGACGGATCTCACCCCGGGGGCGATCGTTCCTTGGCGTTGGGAGGTGGCACTTGAGCCTGGTCCGGGCGTCTTGCGCTCTCGACCTGCCTGGGGCAGGGATTGGGTGGGTATCAGACCTGGTTTGGTGCTGAAATAGGCGACTGCTTCGATCGGGTCTCCGGCATAATCGCCGGTCTCTTCATAATCTTCGAAAACAAACAAGAACAACAAATTCAAGGGTTTTTCACATAAATTCTTAAAGCCAAAGCGCGGGGCTCTCCGCAGATCGCTTTCAGATCAGCCTTTGGAGTTCTTCAGGCGCCAATTCGATCTTATCGGCAAGGCTCGGATCATTGTTCCTCACGTTTCCGACGCGTTTGCTAACCGGCCACAGCATCGTATCTTCGGACGGGTAGGGTTTCAACAGGTCGTATATCTCGGCTTCGCTCGCCGGCGTTTCGCCCAGCCATTTCGGCCAATCGGCCTCCGCCAGTAGGACCGGCATGCGATCGTGATAAGGTTCGATCAGGCTGTTGGGCTTCGTCGTTATGACGGTGCAGGATCTGACGACTTCGCCTGAGGACTTGTCGGTCCAGATTTCCCTAAGTCCGGCCATTATGGTGAGATTTTCCTTTGCCCGCGCCACGGCGAAGGGTTGCTTGTCGCGCTCCCGCCATTCGTAAAATCCGTTGGTCACAACCAGGCACCGCTTGCCCTCGCGCCAGGGATCGCGAAATGTCGCCTTTGTTCTGACGATTTCGGCCCGCGCGTTATGTGTCGGATATTTCGAATAGGCCTCCTTGGCCCAGCGCGGGACCATGCCCCAGCGCATATTCTCGGCGACTCTGTATTGTCTTTCCGGATGCAGATAGGCGACCAGCATGTCGTGGGTCGGCGCGATGTTCCAGGACGCGCGCGTGTTCGGTGCGTCGCCCAGAATGTTCAAAGTCTTGGCGATCTCTGCAAATGGAATGTCGAGGCGTACACGTCCGCACATGCCCTGACCCTAACCGATCCTCCCATCCGTACAACTATCGATTGCCGGCCTCGCACCCCGGCTTTTGTCCCAAATTGTCGTCAGGGTTTGAGGTTGAAATACGCACGCTCTTACCGGAAAGAAAGCGAAGCGAGGCACCAATGATGCATTCGTAGCGTGCTGTTGCCCTAGGGCCATGATATTTAAAAACAAATTTCGTTAAATTATAAATTCCCTGAATCTCAGCGGCGCGGTACGCTGAAACAAATCAAATTGGATATGCCAAATGGGACAGGACGATCAACTTCCCCAGCAGGCTAAGCTTTCGCCGCGCTTACCGGATGGCGGTGCCGCTGCTGACCAATTGCGCCGCATGACCGACATGTTCAAAATCGGCGAAGAACTCGCTAATCTGGGAAGCTGGGAAAGCGATCCGCAAACCGGGGAATACTGGTCGCGCAATCTTTTTGTGATCCTCGGCCTGGATCCCGAAGCCCATTCCGCATCATGGGATCTTTTCATATCCCTCGTACCTGCCGAAGATCAAAATCTGGTGCGGGAACGCTATAAGAAAATTCTGACAGAAGATGAACTGTTGACCGGATATGACATCCGGATCAGGCGCCTAGACGGCGTTGAGCGGATTTTGCGCAACACTGTGAAGAGTTACCGGTCGGTTGACGGCCGGTTGCTGCGTGTCATTGGCGTTGCCCAGGATATTACCGAGCAATTGGCTGAGACGGCGAAATTGCGAGAGAGCGAACATGCGCTGGCGAATGCACAGCGTATCGCTCAAATCGGCAACTGGGAGTGGGATCTGGCGGCGGAAGCCCTGACCTGGTCCGATGAGATTTATCGCATTTTCGGCCGTGATCCGTCTGTATTCACGCCGAATAGCACGGATTTTCTTGGGCAGATTCATCCCGACGAACGCGAAAATTTCACAGCCCTTATCGCGGCGGCCAGCCGGGACAAAAAGGCGTTCGACTTTCAGCACCGCATCATACAGCTTTCGGGCGCGGTGCGCACTTTGCACCAGAGAGGTGAGGTTGTTTACGGGGCCGATGGCAAGCGGCTGAAGATTATCGGCACATCCGCGGATGTGACGGAGGCGAAAAAGACTGCCGACGACCTCGCGCGCAGCGAGCACATGTTTCACGACGCTGAGCGGATAGCCAAGACCGGCAGCTGGGAAGCTGACATGGTTACGGGAGAGATCAGATGGTCTCCGGGCATGTTCGAATTATCCGGAGTCGACTCACGGGATCTTACTCTCGATTTTTCGTTTCTGTTGAACGCGATGCATCCGGATGACCGGCCGATGATGACATCTCTGATTGCTGCTGTCGGGGCAGGCGATGATCGTCAGACTTCCGCCGATTTCCGCATTATCGGTCCTGATGGTAGCGAAAAGATTATCTATGGGCTGGTGCGGTTTGTACGTGATCAGTCGCAGAATATCGTGCGCTTAATCGGCACCAATCGCGATGTCACGGAGGAGCGGGCAGCGGCAAAAGCGCTACGGGCGGCGCTCGAGGATGCCCAGCAGGCCAATCGAAGCAAAACCGAATTTCTGGCGAATATGAGCCATGAACTTCGCACGCCGCTGAACGCGATCATCGGGTTCGCCGAAATTCTGGCAAAAGACACGCGTAAGCCCGCCCGCACCGATCTGGACCGTGAATATGCAGCGGATATCAGGGACAGCGGCCTGCACCTCCTGGATATCATCAACGATATCCTTGATTTTTCCCGACTGGAGGCCGGGCAATCCGACCGCGACGACGAGCGGATCGAAACCCGCTGGCTCCTCGATTGGGTGGTTAGACTATTGCAGGTCAAGGCGGAAGCAAAAGGACTTAAGATCAGCGTCGATGTTGCGCCGGATGCAGACGAGTTTACCGGCGACCTTCGGTTATTGCGCCAAGCGGTGCTGAATATCCTCAGCAACGCTGTCAAATTTACGCAGTCCGGTGAAATCAGTCTCAAGGCGGAACGACGCAACGATGGCGCGATCTCAATATCGGTAACCGATACCGGCATCGGTATGCGCGCCGAAGAAATTCCTGTGGCGCTGACGCCGTTCGCACAAATCGCCAGTGCGCTTCAGCGCAACAACGAAGGAGTTGGTCTGGGATTGCCGCTGGCGAAACGTTTTGCCGAGTTGCACGGCGGTTCGCTCCATATCGCGAGCGAGCCGGGCAAAGGGACCACCGTGACGATCGAAATTCCGGCCGATCGGGTCGGACCGGCGATTCAGGTCGGCGCCTGATCCGCCGTTAAACATCGAATTTCTCGCCTTAAGCTGCGTGCGCTGCAATCAGTTCCGGCGCATGTGCAACGCCCATCCGATCGCAGGCTTCGCACAGCCAGCGACCGGACGAGATTTCATCTTCGCAATAAAGCCTCAGCGCCTCGCGGGTCTGCAGGTCCTCGGTTATGCGTTCGGCGAAATCGACAACCGGGGCGATAATAACTTCGGTATCGCCGATGGTGCCGACCAGACGCGCCAGCTTTACTGTGTCGGGTACATTGGGGTCGGCTAAGCAGGACTGGTATTCGGCTCCCCGCTCTTCGGCGATCGTTGCTCGCCATGTCTCTCCCATATCCAGCATCCGTTGGCCAAAGATGCGCCCGTGAAAACTCTCGCGTTCAGCGATCATGCTGAGGCCCCCGCGCAATGACGGGTCCTTGCAGACCTTGACCCAGCCGGCAATTGCTTCCCCGGCCGCCCCTTCCTCTGCGCGTAACAGGTCGATCAGCCCGACGATCGCTTCCCTTTCAGTGGAATAATGACGGCCGAATGCTTGAAAGCCGCTTGTGCCTTGTGCAGTTCCGCTCATGCTTTGCCTCCCGATGGGCTCTTTGGCCCGACAATTCTTGAAATAATATTACACCGAACGCGGGACTGGGAGAAGGCAAGATCGCGCTATGCGGCCCCCGTCATGATTCGCTCGAGCATCGGGGGAATCTCATAGACCGCATGGTTATCCAGTCTGGCTGCATTTTCGCGGAACTGAATTAGCATGTCGTCGTCCAGCAGGTTACGGACCGCGTCGGCGATCTGTTTGAAATCGCGGATGACGACGCCCAGCTTCTGCTCTTCAACCCAGACGGTGTTATAGCGCTCCTGTGGCATAGTCAGATTGTTGCGCTCGAGAACCACCGGCAGTCCCATGTGCAAGGCTTCGCTGATGCTGCCCGGACCCGGCTTGCCGATGAAAAAATCGGCCAGCCGCATATAATTCTGAACCGTTTCGGTAAAGCCTACCGCATGGCACAACGGCTTGCCCACCAGCGATTCCTTAAGCTTTTCATTGTGGCCGCATAGAACGATGGTTTGCAGTTCGAGTTCAGACCGGCTCAGCCGCTCGACGATTCTGGCTGCCGTCTTTGAGCCATAGCCGCCGAACATGATCAGCGCCGCAGGTAGGTCGGGGTTCATGCCCAGGGCGATACGCGCCGCCCGGCGATCTTCGGCCGGCGTGTGATAGAACTGTGGCTTCAGGATCATGCCCGACGCCTGGAAAATTCGGTCGGGCCGATAGCCCGCGCCGGCGGCCTGCCCCGCGGCATGAGCCGTGCCGCAAATGATGAATTGATCCTGCTGTTCCAGCCAGAAATGCGGCGGGAAATCGGCTAGATCGGTCATCACCGTGACATAGGGAATATCCGCATGGACCTTCCTCAGTGCGCGGAACATGATCCCATTGAAATTGGGGATCAGAGAGACGACGAGATCGGGCCGCGACCTGTGCCAGTGCTTTTCCAGCACCTCCTCGAAATTCGGCGTGTAAAAGCGGATGCCCCGCTGTAGCGTGCGCAGCATGGCGAGCGACCCGAAGGTCCAGCCACGCTTTAATATGGCGTTGTAGAAGTCCTGAGACTGAAGGCCCGTGACACGCTGAAACATGTCGACCGGACCCAATATCTCCTGAAGATTGATGAGTTCGATCCGCCAACCGGGATATTGCTCGGCGATGACAGACTTCAACGCCATCGCGGCGTTACGATGGCCGCCGCCCGCATCGAAGAAGACAAATTCCAGGACGCGTGAAGCGGAGGTCACAAGTGTCGATCCGTGGCAGTGGACGGTCGAGTCGGCATCCTAGTGGCGGGGGCTCGCTTCTGCTACCCGGTTTCCGTTCTCGCACCGCGGCTTCGGCCTTGATAGGCTCGCCAATGCTCACGCGGCGCGCTTTCATCGAAATTCGTTAACTTCGCCCCAGACGGCCCCCACATCGAGACCGTCCGCCGGATCAGCGGTGAGCGGCTGTGGGGTTTGGCCTCGCCCTAATATTTCCGGATCAGCCCCACCAGCCGGCCCTGGACGCGTACGCGGTCGGCACCGTAGAGCTGGATCTTGTGGGCTTGGTTGGCTGGCTCCAGCGCGATTGTGTTGCCCTTGCGGCGCAGGCGTTTCAGCGTCGCTTCCTGGCCGTCGACCAGGGCGACGACGATTGCCCCGTTCTCCGCTGTGTCGTCGCGACGGATGATCACGGTGTCGTCATCAAGGATTCCCGCATCGATCATTGAATCGCCGGTGACTTTCAGCGCGTAATAATCGCCTGAGCCGAGCAGACTGCTGGGCACTTCGACATAATTGCCGTGGTCGCGCAGCGCCTCGATCGGCGTACCGGCGGCAATCTTCCCATAGAGCGGAAGCTGGATCGCATCGCGATCTGAGACCGAATCGATTGGCCGACCTTGAAGCGGTTGGAAATCGCCCTGGATGACCTGGGGTCGGAAGCCGGCACTGGCCGGCCAGGCGCGCCCTGATGTGTCGGGCAGCTTGATCACTTCCATCGCACGGGCGCGATGGTGCAGGCGGCGCAGAAATCCGCGCTCCTCCAAGGCAGTCACCAGCCGGTGTACGCCCGATTTCGACTTGAGACCCAGCGCATCTTTCATCTCGTCGAAGGACGGGGGAATGCCGTCTTCCTTCAGCCTTTCGTGAATTAGCATCAGGAGTTCGTGCTGCTTACGGGTCAACATTTGGCTATACCTTTCGCGAACGACAGAACAAATCAGGAAACCTGGGACCGTTCTAGTTTGGTTCCCTGATTCGCGTCAAGGGGCTTGTTAGGTTCCGCCAAAAATCGGGTGCCCGCGCTGTCGGAACCGGCATTATCTTCGACAATTCTGTTCTTGTCCCGAAGAGTTCCGGACCGGATCATGCTATCTTTCAGCTGGCAATCCTCACAGACTATCGGTTGGCCGAAAAGCCCATCTCAGTCGCGCATCCCCGGTTCTTGGGAGCTTAAAATCTAGCATGGCGAATACCCAATCCGGCGGGCCGACGCGCATGTTCGACACGATAGAGGGCCAGCGCATTCAGGACGCTGCGCGTGCCCGGGATTGGCGCAGATGGGGACCCTACCTAAGCGAGCGGCAATGGGGCACGGTGCGCGAAGATTACAGTCCGGGCGGCGATGCCTGGGACTATCTGTCCTTTGCGGATGCGCCGAGCCGCGCCTATCGCTGGGGCGAGGATGGGATCGCCGGATTCAGCGATCGACATCAGCATTGGTGCCTGTCTCTGGCCCTTTGGAACGGCCGCGACCCGATTCTGAAAGAACGGCTGTTCGGCCTTACCAATTCGGAAGGCAATCACGGCGAGGATGTGAAAGAGGCCTATTTCTACAGCGACGGTATCCCGAGCCATGCCTATATGCGGATGCTTTACAAATATCCCCAGGGCGCCTTTCCCTATGCCCGGTTGCGTGAAGAGAACGCCAGGCGGGGCACGCTGGACCCTGAATTCGAACTGGCCGATACCGGGATTTTCGACGAAGGCCGCTATTTCGACGTTACGGCGGAATATGCAAAAGCCGGCCCCGACGAAATTCTCCTACGCGTCACAGTCGAAAATCGCGGGCCCGATACAGCTGCGCTGCATCTTCTGCCGCAACTGTGGGCGCGCAATATCTGGTCCTGGACTGAGGGGGCGCCGCGGCCCTTGCTGAAGCTGGCGCCGGACGGATCGGTCGCCGCAACCCATCCCGATCTGCCGCCGATGCGCCTCGACGTTGAAGGCGCTCAGGAGTTTCTCTTCTGCGAGAACGACACTAACTGCTTGAAGCTCTATGGTGAGCAAGCTCCTGGCCCATTCAAGGATGGGATCGGCGATTGCATCGTGGCCGGTAACCGCAATGCTGTCAGCGCTAAGGGGGAGGGGACCAAATGTGCGGCGCATTTCGTGCTGCAGCTGGAAGCTGGGGCCAAACAGACGATCCGTCTGCGGTTTGGCAATGACAAACAAGGCGGCAAGGCTTTTTCCGATTTCGACGCTGTCTTCACCGCGCGTCTGGCGGAGACGGAGGAATTCTATTCCGTTCTGCAAACCGGCATCGCCGATACCGACAAGCGCCTGGTTCAGCGGCAAGCGCTCGCCGGCATGTTGTGGTCGAAGCAATATTACTGCCTCGATATTCGCCGCTGGCTCTCAGGCGACTCGGCTCAGCCTCCGCCGTCGCCTGAGCGCCTGAAGGGCCGCAACGCTTCCTGGGTCCATCTCACCAATGCCGACATCATCGCCATGCCCGACACCTGGGAATATCCCTGGTATGCGGCCTGGGACCTGGCCTTTCACTGCGTGACTTTTGCGCTGATCGACCCGGAATTCGCCAAGGCGCAGCTCGTGCTGATGACCCGCGAATGGTACATGCATCCGAACGGGCAGCTTCCGGCCTATGAGTGGAAGTTTGACGATGTTAACCCTCCGGTTCACGCCTGGGCCGCATGGCGCGTCTATCAGATGGACAGGGCGCTGACCGGCGTCGGCGACCGCGCGTTCCTCGAACGCGTCTTTCATAAGCTGATGCTGAATTTCAACTGGTGGGTGAACCGCAAGGACACCGACGGGCGCAACGTCTTCCAGGGCGGGTTCCTGGGGCTGGACAATATTGGCATATTTGACCGCTCATCGCCGCTCCCCACCGGCGGCAGCATTAACCAGTCTGACGGAACCGCGTGGATGGCGATGTATGCGCTGAATCTGATGCGCATTGCCCTGGAATTGGCGCGCGAAAATCACGTCTATGAGGATATCGCCAGCAAGTTCTTCGAACATTTTCTCTATATCGCAGAGGCGATGACCCAGATGGGCGGTGAGCACAGCCTGTGGGACGAGCAGGATGAGTTTTTCTACGACGTGCTCGAACTTCCAGAAGGCGAAGCAATCCCGCTGCGCGTGCGCTCGATCGTCGGGCTGATCCCGCTTTTTGCAGTCCAGGTTCTGGAATCCGAGCATTTCGCTACGCTGCGCGGCTTTGCCTCGCGGCTGCAGTGGTTCCTGAACTATCGTCCCGATCTGGCCGCCCTCGTATCTCGCTGGAGCGAGCCTGCCTGGCAGGGCGGTGAGCGTCACCTATTGTCGCTGCTGCGCGGTCACCGGGTCAAATGCCTGCTAGCTCGTGCGCTGGACGAGACCGAGTTCTTCTCCGATTTCGGGATCAGGGCTTTGTCCCGCGTCCACGCGGAGAAACCCTATGTCTACAATTTCGACGGCCATGCCTTCAAAGTGGATTACGAGCCGGCGGAATCGAAGACACGGCTGTTCGGTGGCAACTCCAACTGGCGTGGGCCGATCTGGATGCCGGTAAACTATCTCCTCGTCGAATCTCTGTACGAACTTCACCACTATTACGGTGACGATTTCACTGTCGAATGCCCGGTAGGCTCAGGCAATCAGTTGACACTTCGCCAGGTGGCTGATGAGCTCAGCAGCCGGCTTTGCTCCCTATTTCTGCGGGACGGCAAGGGAGAGCGCGCTGTATTTGGCGACAGCCGTCTGTCGCAGACCGATCCGGCCTTTCGCGACCATGTCCTGTTCCATGAATATTTCAACGGCGACACAGGAAAGGGCCTTGGCGCCTCGCATCAGACGGGATGGACGGGTGCTGTCGCTCTGTTGTTGCATCCCCGCTCCGAAGAAGATCCCTGTATTCCGATGATGCGCTGAATATCAGCCGGCTAAGTCGTGCGGTCCGATCAGAACTTTGTCACCGTCGCCGACAGCGCCCTATTGCGGCCCGGACGCAACAAATTGCCGTTCGGCCGGTTCTCTCCTCACCTGGCCGCGCAGGTCTGCTGTGCCGCTACAATGATTGGATAGAGGAGTCTGAACGTGAATCGCACGATTTTAAAGATCGCCACCGGTTTGGCGCTGTTGTCCGTCGCTGCCCCGAGTATCGCGGCGGACTTGACGCCGCAGTCGGTCAACCAGGTCAATGTGACCGCTCTGGCAGATGGCTATCGCACGTCCAAGCTCGTCGGCGCACCCGTTGCGAACGATGCGGGCGATACCATCGGCAAAATTGACGATCTTTTGGTCGGGCGCAGCGACAAGGTTCTATACTCGGTGATCTCGGTGGGCGGGTTCCTGGGTGTCGGCAGCAAACTCGTCGCCGTTCCTTATCAGTCGCTTCAAATCAGCGACACAAAGCTGATCTTGCCGGGGGGCACGATGGCTCAGTTGAAAGCTCTCCCTGAGTTTAAATACTCGACGCGCTGACACGGAAGCAGTTTATAGAAGGCCGTCCGGATTATCGTCCGGGCGGCCTTCTTGCGTTCAATAATAAGGGGAAGTCGGATGGTAGGCGTTGCTGTGATGTTCGGGTCGAACGACATCGAAAAAGCCAAGCAGTTTTATGATGCGGTGATGCCCACAGTCGGGCTGCGCGGTCTTTTCGAACATGGCAGCGGCGGGCGGATCTACGGCACTCCTGCCGGTGTCCCGGTACTATCGATCGTTCGCCCTTTCGACGGCGCCAAAGCCACAGCCGGCAACGGCACCCAAGCCAGCCTGCTCTGTGATACGGCCGAACAGGTCGCGGCCATCCATGCCAAGGCGTTGGAACTCGGCGGCCGTGACGAAGGCGCACCGGGTCCGCGTTCGGGCGGCGGTGTAACGGTGTTTGCCGCATATTTCCGAGATTTGGACGGTAATAAAATATGCGCCATTCACTTTGCGCGTAATTAGTTTTTGGCCCAAATCGTCTGAAATAGGGAAGTAAGCGCCTTTATTTGTCCTTTATTTTTTTGAAAGGTGCCTCATCTCGAATTTTTACGCTGCGAATCTTATTTTTCGATGGCCGCCGATTTTCCGGGCGGTCATTGAGGTCCATCTTGAGCGACATGTCGTTCCTAGTCCGTTTTTTGAGACAGAAAGTGTCACCGCCGGTTGATGCCACCCCGTCTGAAAAGCTTTACCAGACGCGAGAGTCGGCCCTGACCTTTTGCGTCATTCTGCGCAATATGGGCGGTGAGGTTATTGAATTAGTTCAGTGCATCGGTGGGCGAGAAGACGCCGTACTGGACGGTCCCGGGCTCGAAGGAGCGATCACTCGGCAACGTATCCACATCGAACAGGACGCCCAGCCACCCTGGTTGTAAGCCAACAGGTCAGGCGACCAGCTCGCCGATGTTTTTGCCTGTCTGCATCGACTGGGTGCCCCACTTGTCGATCGGCACGCCCATGATCTGCTGAAAGTCAGGACCAGTTTCCTCCACGCGCGATGGAAACAGGCGTCACACGCTCACTGGTGCGTCGGGGGACGACGGAATTGCTGCCGGAACGCCTTTGGGGCTTCGCCTGCCGCCCTGCGAAAGGCAATCGAAAAGCTGTTGGGATCGGAAAAGCCCAATTGCGACGATATTTCCTTCAATGGAACATTCGTATCCGACAATAACGACTTCGCTTTGGCAGCCCAGACGCCTCTAGCGTACTCGTAGATCGTTTGATCGGTCGTTTCTTTGAAAAGCCGGCGAAGGTGACGGCTACCGATGCCGCACAGATCGGCAATGGCGGCGATATCCGGCGTGTAGCTCGCCAGAGTCTCGATATGATCCGTGACTCTGCGTATCTGCCATGGCGATAGAGTTTGATTTGCCGTCTTCGCTTTGGCTTCCACGCTCCGAAAATGCCGCGCCAACTCAATCGCCGCCAGGGATCCGAGCAATTCCGCCACCTTGCTGCTCGCAAATCCCGGTGTCAGTGTTTCTTGCGCCAGCCGCAGTAACATTTGAGTCAGCCGGGCGTTCTTTATGTCGAGGCATGCCGACAGTGCATCGGAATTCCAATTGTGCTCAAGCCCCGTCAATTCCTCGAAACTGTCACGATCGAAATGACATTCCATTTCACGTATCCATCCTCCGGAGGTTCTGACCTGCATATCGACATCAGCCGGTATGAAGGCCAGATTTCCAGCATTGAGAAACGATCCTGCGCATGTGTCGGTTGCCAGACAAATTTGCGTGTAGGTGAACTGCGGGGACAGTGCGAGGGCGAGCACGTACTCCAGAGGACGCTGTTGAAATTCCGCAGGTCGAGCCCAGTCTGCGCTACTGACCCGAATCGCCATTCCCGGAGCCGTCAGCTCCCCTTCAATCGTTTCTGTCCAAACCGGCATTACCCGCTTCCCTTTGTCGGATCGGTCACCCGTTCGGGATTAAAGAGTTGTCTTTAAAGTTGCCGCTCGGGCCGCAAGAGTATTTTGGGTGCATTTTGGCCAAGATGACAAGGGACAGCCAATTCTGTCGGGCCGGGTTTGTTTAACCATGCCTGGTTCTACCGTAGATAATGCCCAGTCACTTTTATCCGTGCGATCGATGAGACATCCATGAATCAGGAACTTCCCGGAACGCTGCTCCTTGATCCCAAAGTTATCCAGGACCCGTACCCGTTCTACCGCCAACTCCAAAGTCATGCTCCGGTGTGGCGGGTCCCCGGCACCGAGGTATTTGTCGTGAGTTCGTATGCTCTGCTTACGGAGGCCGCTGGTCGGGTCGAGGATTTCTCGTCGAACATGCTCTGTTTGCTTTACCGTGACGAGAGAGGGCTCCCATCCCGTCTGCCGTTCGATGACTCTAGTATTCAGGCGCTCGCGACAGCCGATCCGCCCGTCCACACGGTGCACAAGCGAACGGTATTTCCCGAATTTGTTGCAAGGCGCATGGCACTCCTCGAGCCGGAGATTGTAGAGCTTGCCACTCGATGCGTAGAGCGGGCGCTGGACAATCGGACCGTCGATTTCATGGCCGAGATCGGGAACCTCATTCCGATCACGATCATCAGCCGCCTGATCGGCTTTCGCAATAGTGACCTGGACCGCCTCCTGCGCGCCGCATTTGATTCAACATCATTGGTCGGGTCGACGCTGTCCCGCCAACAGTTGCTTGAGCTTGTCACGCGCAGCAACGACATTGGGGCCTGGATCGCCGAGCAACTTGCGGTCGCGGTTAGTGAGCCGAGTGAAGACATCCTTAGTTCCATCGGCAGCGGCGTGAAAACCGGGGCGCTCAGCGCCCGTGACGGCATCGTCATCCTGCAAACCTTGCTGGCCGCTGGAGGTGAGTCCACGACGAGTTTGCTCGGAAACGCCGTGCGCCTCCTGGCGGACGACCAGGATCTGCAACGACGTCTCCGCCGACAACCTGAACTCATCCCGGCCTTCGTGGAAGAGGCGCTCCGTTTGGAGTCCCCATTTCGCTCCATGTTGCGTTCTGTTCCCAAGGACACGACGCTTGGGGGAGTCGATATTCCGGCCGGCGCCACGGTCATGATGTTCTGGGGCGCCGGCAACCGGGACCCCGCGGAGTTCGAAAATCCCGATGAGATTGTCCTCGATCGGCCGCGCCGCCACCTGACGTTCGGGCGCGGCATCCACTTCTGCGTCGGTGCTCCTCTTGCTCGTCTCGAGGCGCGGATCGTACTCACGACGCTGCTCGAACGCACCAGCGTCGTCGTTCTCGACCCCGACCAGCCACCCGAGTGGGTCGAAAGCCTCCAGGTTCGACGTCACCAACGCCTCTCCATGCAACTCGCTCCACGGTGACAGCGGAAATTTAGAGGCTTAGACCGTCTGCACGGATTCGGATAAAAAATTCTCGTTTCAGTCTATCCGTTCGGAGTTGGTTCGCGAAAAGTGGAGTGGTACAGCTGATGAAACTACTGTCGCCTATCAATATCGGGGCCATGCGGCTCAAGAACCGCTTGGTCATGTCGCCGATGACTACAAATTACGGCAACGAGGACCAGACGCCGTCTGACCGATTGATCGCTTTTCTTGAGGCGCGAGCCAAGGGTGGGGTGGGACTGATCACGGTCGAGGTCTGCACCGTCGATGTGAAACAGAAATACCAGCCGCAATCGATGACGTTGGGCGATGATTCGTTCATCGACGGCCACCGGCGGCTGACTGACGCCCTGCACGCTCATGGTGTGAAAGTTCAGCCGCAGATTACCCATCCGGGCCCAGAATCGCTGATCTGGCTTTATCACGGAGAGCAATCCGTCGGCCCCAGTGTGGTGCTCGGCGCTTCGACAAGCGTGCCGTCCCGCGCACTGGCGGTCGCGGAACTGGATGGGATCGTCGAGCAATATGGCCAGGCTGCCCGGCGCGCGCGGGAAGCTGGCTATGATGGCATGGAGCTGCACGCCGCCCACGGCTATATGCTGCTCGGCACCTTCCTGTCGCCCGTCAGGAATATCCGCCAGGACGAATACGGTGCCGATACGGTTGAGAATCGTACGCGCCTGCTGACCCGCGTACTGAAGCGAATCAAGGCAGTTGCGGGGCAGGATTTCCCGATCACCCTTCGCATATCCGGTTTCGAGCGCTTGCCTGGCGGTCGCGCCTCGTACGACACGGCCCGGATCGCTCCGCTACTGGTCGAGGCCGGTGTCGACGCCTTTCATGTTTCGGGAGGCGTCAGCGACCGCACCGTGTCCCAGATTGTCTGCGGCTCAGAGTACCCGGACGGTTACAACGTGCCTCAGGCTGAGGCGATCAAGCGTGCGGTCGAAGTGCCTGTGATGGTCGTCGGGCGCATTCACGACCCGGCCTATGCTGAGCAGATTCTGCTGCAGGACAAAGCGGATCTGATCGTAATGGCCCGCCCTCTGCTGGCCGACCCCGAATTCGCCAACAAGGTCGCCTCCGGCCGGCAGAAGGAAATTCGCCGCTGCATCTCCTGCGAGAATTGCATCGATTCGATGTTCCTCTGGCCCGTCGATTCGAAAATGGCCTGCGCAATTAACGCCGCCAGCGGACGCGAACAAAGCCTCACCTATGCGCCGGTGGCCAAGTTGAAACGAATCGTCATCATCGGCGGCGGTCCGGGCGGGATGGAGGCGGCGCGGGTCGCAACGCTGCGCGGGCATAAAGTTGTCCTGGTGGAGAAACGCCGCCGCCTGGGCGGCTCCTTGACGCTCGCGGCCACAGTCCACGCCGACAATGGGCGGTTTCTGGATTTTCTGATCAACCAGATGGAGAGTCTGCGAGTCGATGTTCGGCTTGGCGTTGCCGCCGACCTGGAATCAGTCCGGGATCTGGACCCTGACGAGGTGATTGTCGCGACAGGCGCGCGGTTGGATGTCGCCGACATCGCTGGAATCGACCTACCCCATGTGCTGACCGGCGCTTTGCTACGCAAATTGGTCAATGGCGAAAGTCTTGAGGATGCCGCCGCAATTCCCGACTGGGTCAAATTCGGCGTAAAGCATCTCGGTTCCTTTATCGATCGACACACGACGCCGGCGCGGGTTCGCACTGCGGCGGATTGGTGGCTGCCCGTTGGCCGCCGCGTCGCGATCGTGGGCGGAGACCTGGCGGCAATTGAGCTGGCCGAGTTTCTTGCCAAGCGGGGCCGCGATGTCTGCATCCTGAGCGAACATGAACAGGTCGCTCCCGAGATTGGCCCCAAGCGCCGTCTGGAGCATGAGCGCAGGTTGGAGCGGTTGAAGGTCGCGATCAACACATGTGCCACGGTGCTGCGGATCACACCCGGCGGTATCGAGATACAGATTCTGGCCGGCAAGATCAGCATAATCCTGGCCGATACGGTGATAGTGGCAGGCGATCCTGTCGCCGACACAACGCTGTACGATACGCTGTCGGCTGCCGGTCTGAGCTGCCACGCCGTCGGCGACAGCACCGGCCTCGGCCTTATCGTCAAGGCGACCTACGAAGGCGCTGAGGTCGCCAACCGGCTTTAGGGGCTGCTGGCTCTGCGAACCGTTATCATTTAACATTCCATCAAACCGGTTATTGCCTGAAAGCACGATCCCGATGGATGATTTTTCTCCCAATGGTCTGGAGCGCACGGCCACTGCGCCGTTCCCCTTCGACAACAGCTATGTGCGCCTGCCCGACAGGTTCTTCGCCAAGCTGGCTCCCACGCCAGTCGCCGCGCCGGCATTGATCCGCCTGAACGCCGCGCTTGCGCTGCATCTGGGAATCGATGCAGCCCGCCTTGAGACAAAACAGGGCGTGGCGATGCTGGCGGGCAACCTGGTACCCGACGGAGCCGATCCTCTGGCGATGGCCTATGCCGGACATCAGTTCGGCAATTGGGTGCCTCAATTGGGCGACGGGCGCGCCATTCTTCTGGGTGAAGTCATCGATCGCGATGGTGTCCGCCGCGACATTCAACTCAAAGGGGCAGGGCGCACGCCCTTCTCGCGCGGCGGCGACGGCCGAGCGGTGCTTGGTCCGGTTTTGCGTGAATATATCGTCAGCGAGGCGATGGCCGCCTTGGGCGTACCGACGACGCGTGCCCTGGCCGCAGTAACGACCGGGGAGCACGTCTGGCGCGATCTGCCTGAACAGGGCGCGGTGCTGACGAGGGTAGCAGGCAGCCATGTGCGCATCGGCACATTCGAATTCTTTGCCAACCGGGGTGACGTCGACGGTGTTCGGACGCTCGCGGATTACGTAATCGCGCGGCATTATCCCGAGGCTGCAACGGCGGAACAACCTTACGCGGCCTTATTGAATGCGGTGATCGACAGGGTGGCGTCGCTGGTCGCGCGTTGGATGCTGATCGGATTTATTCACGGGGTCATGAACACCGACAATATGTCGATTGCGGGCGAGACGATCGATTACGGTCCCTGCGCCTTCATGGATTTCTTCCATCCTGCGACGGTCTACAGCTCGATCGACACTCATGGCCGCTATGCCTACGCCAACCAGCCGCATATAGCCCATTGGAACCTGTCGCGTCTGGCCGGTGCGCTGTTGCCGTTACTGGCGGTGGAGCGGGACACGGGCATCGCCGTTGCTCAGGCCGCGATAGACCGATTCCCGGCACAGTTCGGCAAAGCCTACAGCGCCGGCCTTTCTGCAAAGCTTGGCCTGTTCGAGATGCGGGAGGGCGACGCCGAACTGGCGCAGGACCTGCTCGACCGGATGGCGGAAAACAAGGCCGATTTCACGCTTACGTTCCGTGGCCTGTCCGACGGTGACGCCGCCGTGCGCATGTTATTTGGCGATCCCACCGCATTCGATGTCTGGGCAGGGAAATGGGGGCAACGGTTACTTGAGGAAAAGGTGGCACCGGAACACAGGCGCGCCGCGATGCGCGCGGTCAATCCGGCTTTCATCCCGCGCAATCACCGCGTTCAAGCGGCCATCACTGCCGCGCAGACAGGCGATTTTTCGGTGTTTGACGAGATGATGGCCGTATTGGCCAGGCCGTATGACGACCAGCCGGGGGCCGCTGTCTACGGACAACCGCCAAAGTCGGAAGAAGTCGTTCACAAGACATTCTGCGGGACGTGAAAGCGCCGGCTTTGGCTATTCCAAATCGCTGAGTTCGAGCCACATATCTATATGACGCCATGAATCGAGCTACGCGCGGTTCAACGACAATATAATGAGGCAGGTCGCGGTTCTCTCGTTACCGGTAGTTTTGGGCGTCCTATCGCGGGGTGATCCGCGCTTCCCTCGAAACTGACATTCGGGAGGAAGACATGACGATAAGAAACCCGGTCGAATGGGGATCGGATCAGCTTAATATTGCCGCCTTAGGTGTGAAATCTGCAGTGCAGGCTATTCATCGCCCCGAAGCTGCCATGCGCGCGCCGGCGCCTACCGTGCGTAAGATTGCGCTGGGCGACCTCCGTGACGCACTGATGGCGGGTTTTCTGGATTTCGCGGCTTATCGAACCGACGTGATTTTCTTGTGCGTCATCTATCCCGTTATCGGCTTGTTCCTGGCCCGGCTGGTGATCGGACATGGATTGTTTCAGATGTTGTTTCCGCTGGCCTCCGGCTTTGCGCTGATCGGGCCCTTCCTCGGGATCGGGCTTTATGAGATGAGCCGGCGGCGCGAACAGGGCGTCACGGTCAGTTGGGCAACAGCCTTTCAGATCCTACGCTCACCCTCCGCCGGCGCGATTGCGATGCTTGGCCTGATGCTTATGGCGATCTTTCTGCTGTGGGTGTTCGCAGCTCAGGCTATTTTCGGCATGGCTTTTGGCCCGCACTACCATCCGGATTCGATCCTTAGCTTTGCGCAGGACGTGCTGACCACCAGCGCTGGCTGGACGCTGATCGGGGTCGGTGTGGGTGTCGGTTTCGTCTTTGCGGTGTCGGTCTTCACACTGACGATCGTTTCGTTCCCGCTGTTGATCGACCGCGACGATGTCGGGCTCGATGTTGCGGTCGGAACGTCGGTTCGCGCGGTGCTCGCCAATCCCGGACCGCTGGCGGTTTGGGGGATGATCGTTGTCGCCGGGCTGGTGCTGGGTTCGATCCCGCTCTTTGTCGGCTTGGCCTTCGTGATGCCCGTGTTGGGGCACGCGACTTGGCATCTGTATCGAAAACTGTCGCCCCACTGATCGGTGTATAATCTGCGCAGCAAGGAAAGGCCGCATGACGGTTCCCTTGCTGCGCAGGCAGTGGCATCATCACTCCGGACGCCATCTAAAACGGCGCGGGGAGGGGATTTCGTGCAGCACGATGTAGCCATAGGTTTGATGAGACGGGCTCTGACGCTTGTTGAGACACAGACGCCGGAACTGGCCAATGCGCATATGCGGGTTCCGCTTGAATATTACAGCGATCCTGGCCTCGCCGCCAAAGAGAAGGCGCTGTTTGAAACTTCGCCTCTGGCTCTTATCGCCGCTACCGAGATCGCCAACCCGCACGATTACCTAGTCCGCAACGCCGTCGGCCGTTCACTGTTGCTGACCCGCGATGAGGATGGCGTCGCGCATGCTTTCTTGAATTACTGTCGCCACCGCGGGGCTGAGCCGGCGAAGGGGTGCGGCAGCGCCAAGCGTTTTTCCTGCCCGTATCACGCCTGGAACTATGATTCAAAAGGCCGCCTGATCAGCATGCCTCTGCGCGACCGCTATGATGGGCTGGACCTGACAAAGCTCGGGCTTGTCGAACTTCCCAGCCAGGAGCGGCACGGCTTCATCTGGGTGGTGCTTACGCCCAGCCACCCGATCGACGTTGCGGCCCATCTGGGCTCCGAATTGGACGCCGAGCTTGCAACGCTCGGTTGCGCAAACATGGCATATTATTCCTCGCTGACCGAAGCTCCGCTTAAGGCAAACTGGAAATCGGTGGCCGAGGGATTGCTGGAGGGCTTGCATGTGCCGCATGTCCATCCCGGCACCTTCGCGCTGAACCCCCAGGCATCAGCGAACGATCTCGCGTTCTACGACACCTTCGGGCCCCACGTCCGTTACGGCATGCCGATGTTCGGAAAGGGCGACGTGGCGCGATTGCGGGCGACGCCCGAGGCAGAGTGGAAGCCGATGGAAAATATCGGCTGCGTTTGGCTGATCGCGCCCGGACTGCTGCTGGCTCACGAACTCTATGGGGTGATCTACGCCGACCTGACACCCGGAGCGACTGTCTCGGAGGCATTTCTGCGCTACGGCTGGTTAAGCCCGCTCAAGGAAGCGCCTGATGGCATGCCGACTCCGTCTGAAATGGCGGCCCGCGCAGCTAAGGCCGTCGGCCAGGATGCTCCGGTATGGGAAGGATGCGGCCGCGGCCTTTCCCAGGGCGAACACGGCTACGCGCTGATCGGCCGGAACGAGAAGGGCGTACAGCTTTTCCATCAGCAACTGTCAGATCGTATCGGCTATTCTGGTTTGAGCTACTGCTGAACTTAACCTTACCTGGAGATCGAGAAGTGCCCAGCCCGATATTGGCGCCGGTGATCGCACTTGTCCTTTGGTCCTTCGTCATGTGGGGCTGGATGTATGCGACGCGCATACCGGCGATCGCGAAGGCTAGGATCGTCTATGATCCCCATCGCATGCCATCGGAATTTATGGCGCAGATTCCGGCGCAAGTCCGCTGGAAGGCCGACAACTACAACCATCTGATGGAACCCCGACCCTATTCTACGCTGTGGCCCTGGTGCTTGCATTGGCGGGCGGGGGCAGTGGCCTGAACGCGGACCTCGCCAAGGCATATGTCGGATTTCGCGTCGTACACAGCTTGATTCAGGCCTTGATCAACCAGGTCATGATCCGCTTTGCAGTCTTTACGCTGAGTTCCCTTGTGTTGCTGGCCATCACCGTGCGGGCGGCGATTCTGGTCTTCTGACTCTAAACGGCCTCGCCCAACAGTTCCCGGGTGGCCCCAACCAAATCCTCCTGCCGCAACAAGCTTTCACCGACCAGGAAGGCTCCTGCTCTGGCGTTCACCATGCGTTGCAGATCGGCTGTGGTGCGAAGGCCGCTTTCCGCGACAAGAAGCCGGTCCTGGGGCACCCGGGGCGCTAGCCGTTCAAATGTCGCCAGATCGGTCTTTAAGGTCTTCAGGTTGCGGTTGTTGATACCGATTAGATGAGCATCGAGTGCCAAGGCTCGGTCGAGCTCCTCTTCGTCATGGACCTCGATCAGCGCGTCCATGAGCCACTGACGTGTCTCGATCAGCAGTTCAGTAAGCTGATCGTCGCTGAGAGCCGCCACGATCAGCAGAATGCAATCGGCGCCCAGAGCACGGGATTCCGCGATCTGATAGGGGTCGATCATGAAATCCTTGCGCAAGATCGGCAGCAGAACTGCTGTCCGGGCGGCAGGCAGATCGCCTTCTTCGCCCCCGAAAAAGGGCTCGTCGGTCAACACGGAGAGGCATGCCGCACCAGCAGATTGATAGTCTCTAGCGATCGCTGCGGGATTGAAACCCGGTCTAATCGCACCGCCGCTGGGCGAGCGACGCTTCATTTCGGCAATCAATGCGAACCGTCCGTCGGCGGCCACCGCGTGCAATGATTGGGCAAAGCCGCGCGGCGGCGTTGCACCTAGCGCCAGCAGTTCGACTTCGGCCTGGGTCAGAAGGCGCTTGCGCGCCGCAACATGCTCAGCTTTAACTCGAAGTATATCATCTAAAACATTGTTCACAGGTCAGTATCCGTTAAATCATCTGCCAGATTTTTCAGCAGAGCGCGAGCGCGGCCATCGTCGATGGCGGCTTCTGCCAGCGCCACTCCGGCAGTCAAATCCGCTGCCTTGCCCGCCACCATCAGCCCTGCTGCCGCGTTCAGCAAAACGATATTGCGATAGGCTCCGGTTTCGCCGTTCAGCAAACGTGTAAGCGCCGCGGCATTCTCCGAAGGATCGCCCCCTTGAATATCGGCGAGCGACGCGCGGGGTAATCCTGCGTCTTCAGGCACCACCGTTCGGCGCTCGATTCTGCCTTCGGCCAGGATCGCGACCTCACTGGCCCCGGTGATTGTCAGTTCGTCCAGTCCGTCGCTTCCGTGAACGACCCAGGCTGAGAGCGAGCCAAGCCGCTTCAGCGACTCCGCAACCGGAATCAGCCAGCGCGCGTCATAGACGCCGACCAGTTGCCGCCGGGTATTGGCTGGGTTCGAAAGCGGACCGGCCAGGTTGAACAGCGTGCGGAATCCCAGTTCGCGCCGGATTGCACCGACAGCGCGCATAGCCGGATGATGGGTCGGCGCGAACATGAATGCGAGCCCGTGCCTGGCCAACATCTGTTCAGCCTTTTCTGGGCAGGCAATCGGAATTCCCAGCGCTCCCAATACGTCCGCCGCACCCGACCGCGATGATGCTGCGCGATTGCCGTGCTTGGCGACCGGCACGCCGCAGGCCGCGACGACGAAGGCGACTGCCGTTGATATATTAAGCGTGCCGTGACCGTCTCCGCCTGTACCGCAGCAGTCTATCGCATCGGTTCCGCCGGATATGGGTATCAAGTGCTTTCGCATGGTCCTGACTGCGGCGGTCAGTTCTTCCACGGTTTCGCCGCGGATCGCCATCGCAGTCAGTGCCGCGCCGATCTGAGCCGGGGTTGCCTTATCGGCTATGATCGCTTCGAACAGCTGTTCGGCATCGCTTTCGCTCAGCCGGTTGCCCTGGACGAGGCGCGCCAGCAAGGGCTGGAGCGCAAGGGGAGTGCTCACGCCGCCTTCCTCGTCCCCGCGAGATCAAGGAAATTCTGAAGCAGTTCGTGGCCGTATTCCGATGCGATGCTTTCCGGGTGGAATTGCACGCCGTGGATCGGTAGCCGGTTATGGGCGAGTCCCATAATCAACCCGTCGGCCGTCTCTGCCGTGATCCTCAACTCATGGGGCAGGGACGCCCGCTCGACGATCAGAGAGTGATAACGGGTGGCCTTGAATATAGGCGGTAGGCCTTCGAATAGGCCGCTGCTGTCATGAGTAACAAGGCTAACCTTACCGTGCATTGGATGGGGAGCGCGGATAACTTTACCCCCGAAAGCTTGGCCTATCGCCTGGTGTCCCAGGCAAACGCCAAGCAGGGGTAGGTGGTGCATGGCGCAAAGCTTGATTAGTTTCAGGCAAATTCCGGCTTGATCCGGCGCACATGGACCCGGTGACAGGATGATCCCTGCCGCCCCGATCGCAATCGCCTCTTCGGCCGTCGCCGCATCGTTGCGCAGAACTTGGGTTTCCGCCCCAAGGTCGCCCAGGAACTGGACGAGATTGTAGGTGAAGCTGTCGTAATTATCGATCAGAAGCAGCTTCATTAGTTCTTCTCACGGTCGTCGAAGGCGGGCGCCTGCTCGGCGGCGCGAAACAGGGCGGCGGCCTTATTGACGGTCTCCTGATATTCGGCCTCAGGGTCGCTGTCGGCGACGACGCCGCCGCCGGCTTGAACATGGAGCATGCCGTCCTTTAGCACTGCGGTGCGTAGTGCAATACAGGTGTCCAGCGCCCCGTCAGAGCCGAAATAACCAACCGCGCCGCCATAGACACCGCGCCTGGATACCTCCAATTCGTCGATGATTTCCATCGCCCTGATCTTCGGCGCGCCGCTGACCGTTCCTGCGGGAAAGCCGGCAAACAGTGCATCGATCGCATCCAGTTCGGGACTTATCTGGCCGACGACATTTGAGACGATGTGCATGACATGGGAATAGCGTTCGATCACCATTTTTTCTGTGACGTGAACTGAACCGATTTTCGCCACCCGGCCTACGTCGTTGCGTCCGAGATCCAGCAGCATCAGATGCTCCGATATTTCCTTCGGATCGGCCAGGAGCTCCTCCGCCAAGGCATGGTCCTCTTCCACGGTCTCTCCCCGGCGGCGGGTGCCGGCGAGCGGGCGGATGGTTACCTCGCCGTCGCGCAATCGCACGAGAATCTCCGGACTTGAGCCGACAACCGAAAACCCGTCGAAATCGAGAAGGAACAGAAAAGGCGATGGGTTCAACCGTCTGAGCGACCGATAAAATGCCAGCGCCGACTGGGCAAAAGGCGCGCTCATTCGGTGGGAGGGTACGACCTGGTAGGCGTCGCCAGCCCGGATATAGTCCTTAACCTTTTCAACGATCGCGCAATATTTGGCCTTGCCCGTATTCGATTCGGGCTGCGGTCGCCCAATCCCGGTCGCCACCGGGGAAAATATCGGGGTCGAGGGCAGTGAGCGCGAAAGTGCCGCGATGACGGCGTCGATGCGATCATGGGCGGATACTTCTGCCGAAGTGGCTGAAAGTTCGGTACTGGGCCATACTGGGGTTACGATACGCACATCGCGCTCGATCGAATCGAACACGAGAACGATGCTCGGCCGGACCAGCACCGCATCCGGCACCTTCAGGTCGTCTGGGTTAGCCGATGGCAAGCGCTCGACCAGTTTGATCATGTCATAGCCAAGGTAGCCGAACAGCCCGCTCGCCATCGGCGGCAGGCCCGGCGTCGGTTCGATCCGGCTTTCGTCGATCAGCGCGCGCAGCGATTCCAGCGCTGATTCGCCGGTTTCGGCGAACGGGCCGTGCGGGTTGGCCAGCGCGTCGCGATTAACCTCGACCCGGCCGTCCTTGCAACGCCAGACTAGGTCGGGCGCCAGACCGATGACCGAATAGCGGCCCAGGCTTTTGCCGCCCTCGACCGATTCCAGCAGAAAGGCATAGGGCTTGCCGGTGCCGAGTTTGAGCATCGCCGAGACAGGCGTCTCAAGATCCGCAACAGCGCGCCTCCAGACGAGTTGTGGTTGAGCGGCCAGATAGCGGGCGGCGAAACCGTCGGCATCGCCTTCATATGCTTGAGCGAGTGCTGTCATTGGCCGGCTACGGTCTCCACTGCCCGTGGGTTGATTTTCACCTTGGTGCTTTCACGCAGCCCGGCGCGATATTGTTCAAGGCTGTCTGCCTGCATCGCCTTGCTCAATTCCTTCTCGATGGGAATCAGCTTGGATCCGGCGGCAGCAGGATCGGCCGGGCGAATCTCTTTCAAACGGGCGATGATCTGCCCATTATCGCCATCCACCGTCACGATATCGCCGACCTTGTTCAACTGGAACAGTGCCTCTGTCAGTGCGGGTGTCGCTGTGTCTCCACCGGCCACAGGTTCCCGCATAACGGGTGCAGTGGTCTCGACCGTCAGACCGGCCTCACTTGCAATCTGGCTGAGCGGTGTGCCCGCCCGCGCCTTTGCGGCAAGATCCTGGGCACGCTTCACGATCTGGGCGGCCTGCTGTTCCTTGGTCCAATCGGTGACGATTTCAACGCGCACCTCTGCCAATGGACGAAGCGATGGCGGCGTAATCCCATCCAGTCGAACTGCATAATAACCGCCCTCTTTGTCATCCTGAAACGCACTGGTCTCGCCTTGCTGGAGCTGGAATGCCGAAGTGGTCCAGTCTGGTTTCGGTTTGGCGGGGGCAGGCTTTGTCGGGTCCGACTTTGCGCTGTCAGGCACGCCGGGCTCACCTTTGGCATTGACCGAAGCGATCTTGATTGGGGTGGCATTTAGGCCGCTGGCGATTGTTTCCATCGGCGTTCCGCCGACCAGCTTGTCGCCCAACTTGTCGATTTGCTCGGAAAGCTTATCGACAGCCGAGTCATGCTTGACCTGATCTATCAGTATATTCTTGACCTGATCGAACGGCACATCGTGCCCGGCCTGGACATCGTCGATGTGAATGACGTGCCAGCCGAGTGGTGTCTGTACCGGTCCGACGATAGCGTCCTTGGCGGCGGCGAATACCGGTGCACGAAGCGCCTCGGGATATTCGTCTTCTGCCAGGAAATCGAGCGTGATCGGCTGAACCTTCCCGCCTCCCGCGGTTTTGGCCGCATCGGCTAAAGTCTTGCCGGGCTGAATGGCCTTGGCGACTGCATCTGCCGAAGCCTTGTCGCTAAGGACGAGCTGGGTAATTTTGCGTTTCTCCGGGGCGATATATTCTGCCTTGTGCTGATCATAAACGGCGTGGAGCTCGTCGTCTGTCGGTTTGATTTCTGCAACGAAAAGGTCGGGCGTGAGAGACAGGACGGTGAACGTCCGGTATTCCGGCGCGGTGAATTGAACTGCATGCGCCTTATAATAGGTGTCGACGTCCGCATCGGTCGGCGCCGGAACATTGGTCGCGGCAGAGTCTGGTATTGTCACGGTGTCGGCGACGCGCTGTTCGTTTCGATAGCGGTAGATATCCTCGACCAGCGTTTTGGGAACCACGGCGCTGCTCGCTATCGGATTCACGACAAGTTGGCGCGAAAGGCTGGATCGAATGAGCGGAACAAAGCTCGATTCGGTCAGCCCCTGATTTTCCAGCAGCATCCGGAAATGGGCCGGATCGAACCGTTTGTCCGCTCCGGCGAAAGACGGTTCGGACTCGATGACTTTTCGAACCAGACTGTCCCCGACGCGAAAGCCGTCCTTATCTGCCTGTTGGGCGAATAGGGCGTCGGTGACTTCGTTGTCGAGCGTGGCCCGGACCAGTTCCTGCTTTTGTTGCGTCGTCGGGTTGAAACCGGCCCCGGCCTGGCGCTGGATATTCGACATTTGTCGGCGATATTGCCGGTCCAAATCGTTCAGCGAGATGGTTGCGTCGCCTACGGTGGCTGCGTCGTGGTCGCTGGTTGCACCCAGCAGCAAATCTCGAAAGCCGTAGCCGACGCCCAATAGGGCAAATGTCAGCAGAAGGATGCTGAAAAACACCTTCCCGACAAACGAGTTGATAATGACGCGAAAAGACTGAAGCATTGGACCAACATGCGCGAGGGGCGAGCCCGGTTCGGGGCGCCCTTTTCAAAGAGCCGCGCATCTTAAGGTGTGACCTTTCACCGGGCAACCCGACTGTCGGTCGCGTCCAACGGCTATTCGCCGAACGATAACTGATGCACAAAGCTATTATCGGGTGCGGCTTTCTCCGCCCGGGTATTCGGGGACTGGTTTGACTGGATTTTCGATCGTCACAATCCTGTTCGTGCTGCTGACGGCGTCGCTGGTTGCGATCATATCGCGGCGCGCCAGGCTGCCCTACAGCGTTGGATTGGTAACCGCAGGAATCGTGTTGGCGCTATTGCCCAACGGCATCGATCTGCCGCTGACGCGCGGTCTCATATTCAGCGTATTCCTCCCGCCCTTGATCTTTGAGGCTGCACTCCAGCTCAAATGGGCCGATTTTCGGCGCGATCTGCCGCTGACCGCTACGCTGGCCTTTCCTGGCGTCGTGATAGCCGCGGCATTCGTGGCCGCGGCTATGCATCTTCTGGTCGGCTGGAGTTGGATCGGGGCCGCCTTCTTTGGAATTTTGATCGCTGCGACCGATCCTGTTTCCGTTATCGCCTCCTTCAAGGAGATGAAAGCCGAGCCGCGGCTCAGCATGGTCGTCGAATCGGAGAGCCTGCTTAACGACGGTGCCGCCGCGGTGGGCTTCAGTCTCTTGGTCGCAATCGTCTCGGACGGGGCAGTTACTCCCGGTGCTATCGCCGGAGCGCTTATTTGGACCGCGGTGGGCGGAGTCGCTGTCGGCCTCGCCGTCGCAGGCGTCATGCTGGTCATCTCGGGGCGCACTGAAGATCATCTGGTCGAAATTACGTTGACGACCATCGCTGCCTACGGCTCGTTTCTGGCTGCAGAGCATTTTCACATGTCTGGAGTTTTGGCTTCATTGGCGGCGGGCTTGCTGTTCGGAAACGCCGACGGGAAGCGGGGCATATCCAAAAGCGGGCGGCCCTATGTCTCCGCCTTCTGGGAATACGCCGCTTTCCTGGTGAATTCGTTCGTTTTTATTCTGATTGGCGGACATGAGGCACATCAGCCGATTCATCTGGTTTCCGGCATGGCGGCCGTTGCCATCCTCGTCGTGCTGTTTGGGCGGGCACTCGCTGTCTATCCGTTGAGTGCCTTGTTCAGTCGGACCGCCGTTAAGGTTGATATACGCTGTCAGCATGTGTTGGTCTGGGGCGGTTTGCGTGGCGCCTTGGCCTTGGCCCTGGCTTTGGCTTTACCGACTGTGGTGCCTGAGCAGCATCAGATCGTGGTGGTGTCTTTTGCGGTCGTCGCTTTCTCGATTTTTGTCCAGGGGCTGACTATGCCCTGGCTGCTCCGCCGGTTTGGTTTGCTGGGCAAAGGTTGATCCGACGGGCGTCGGGGGTTTATCCACTGCCGATGTTCAACAATATTCTTTCATTCCTCGCCGGCGCCGCCGGTTCGTCGGTTCCCGGAAATTTCGATAAACTTCAGGTCGCAGTCGCGGCGCTATTGGTCCATGCCGCGACAATGGATGATACGTTCGACGCCGTGGAGCGCTTGACTATCGAAAGGCTCCTTGGCGAACGTTTCGGACTTGCGCCTGACGCGGTCGGCCGATTGCTCGTCAAGGCGGAACGTCAGGCCGACGAATCGAGCCAGCTTTACCCCTTTACCCGGATCGCCATCGAACGGCTCGACAATGCCGGGCGAGTTCTGGTGATCGAGATGCTGTGGGAAGTCGCCTATGCTGACGGCGTACTTCATCCCGACGAAGATGCCCTGGTGCGACGACTCGCCGGTTTACTCTATGTTTCGGACTATGACCGGGGTGAAGCGAAAAAGCGCGTATTGGCCCGCGTAGGGGCGAATGCTCGAAAAGACGAAGATTTAGAGGGATTATTCTAATGGCACGGCCGATGCTGATCGCAGGCAACTGGAAGATGAACGGCACCCGCGCGGAGGCGGCGGATTTTCTATCGAAGCTTCGCGGGCTAAAGCCTGACGCGCGGCCGGGCCGGCAATTGCTGATCTGCCCGCCGGCGACGCTTATCGGCGAAATGGCCAAACCACTGGCCGCTTCGGGTGTTCTGGTCGGTGGACAGAACTGCCATCCCGGCGTCAACGGCGCCTTTACCGGCGACATATCGGCCGGAATGCTGCGCGACCTGGGGTCGAGCCATGTCATTCTTGGTCACTCCGAACGTCGCGCCATGCACGGCGAAACAGATCAGCTTGTTCACGTGAAGGCGATGGCCGCACGCCGTCACGGCTTGATTCCGATTATCTGTGTCGGAGAAACTCTTGCACAGCGGGAGGACGGCCAAGCGGAAGCGGTGGTTCGCGAACAGGTTAGAACATCGGTACCGGACGGAATCGAGGGCGACGCGCTGGTGGTCGCATATGAGCCGGTCTGGGCGATCGGCACGGGCAGAGCGGCCACCCTGGACGATATTGCAACCATGCACCATATCATTCGTGAGGCACTGGCCGGTAAGTCGGATGGCGCTGCTTGCGGCCTGATTATCTATGGCGGATCGGTTAAACCTAACAACGCAGCTGAAATATTGTCGCTCGACCTGGTCGGCGGCGCATTGATCGGCGGTGCCAGTCTGGATGCGGGCGATTTCATGGCAATTGCCGACGCGACATAAGCGGCTATTGGCAACTAAGCGGACAAGCCGCTACAAGATCGCGTTCTTCTCTTAAGCGAAGCTTGATCTTCGACCGGATTTATTGATGGAAATTGTTCTTCGCGTCTTTCAGGTTTTCTTGGCGATCGGTCTAATCGGTGTCGTGCTTCTGCAGCGTTCGGAAGGCGGCGGCCTGGGTATAGGCTCATCAGGTGGTGCCGGCTCGTTCATGAGCGTGCGCGGAACGGCGAATTTTCTGACGCGCGTTACTGCGATTCTGGCTGCGTTGTTCATGCTGACCTGCTTGTCCTTGGCGCTTTTGGCAAAGCCGAACACCGCGCCAAAATCGATATTCGACGTTCCTGGCCAGTCATCGAAGGCAGCCCTACCGGCTGAGCCTGCGCAGACGCCTAGTGATACGCTGCCCTCGTCGCTACCTGCGCCGACCGAGAAGCCTCTTAGCTCTCAGCTTCCAGCTCCGGCGGCACCGGTGACGACGCCGGCCGCACCGCTTGCTGTTCCGCCCCCTGCGGCGCCGCAAGCGCTGGTTCCCGCCACAAAGCCGGGTGGGCCGATAGCTCCGGCCACGCAAGATAAGAAGGCTCCGCAGACGGGCACGGCCCACACGCCCGGACAGTGACGCGCGGTCTGGGGACGACTACACTTCGTCAGGGTTCGGTCGAGTCGCCGGAAGGAAGGCGGGGTCGTTTATGACGCGCTTCATCTTCATCACGGGCGGTGTGGTTTCCTCGCTCGGCAAGGGCTTGGCATCCGCCGCTCTGGGATCGTTGTTGCAGACACGGGGCTTTAAAGTCCGTCTGCGCAAGCTGGATCCTTATCTCAACATCGATCCGGGAACGATGAGTCCGACCCAGCATGGCGAGGTGTTCGTCACCGACGATGGTGCCGAGACCGATCTCGACCTCGGCCACTACGAGCGCTTTACGGGCGTTTCGGCGCGGCGGACCGATAATATTACGACCGGTCGGATTTATTCGGACATTTTGGCGAAGGAACGCCGCGGCGACTATTTGGGCGCAACCGTTCAGGTCATTCCCCATGTCACCGACGAAATCAAAGCCTTCATCCGCTCCGATATCGGCGATGCCGACTTCCTGCTGTGTGAGATCGGCGGAACGGTGGGCGACATCGAAAGCCTGCCGTTTCTCGAGGCCATCCGCCAGTTCGGCAATGAGGTCGGCAGCGCGAATGCCCTTTTCATCCATGTCACCCTGGTTCCCTATCTGCCGGCGGCCGGCGAGCTCAAGACCAAGCCGACCCAGCATTCGGTGAAGGAACTCCTGTCGGTCGGAATTCAGCCTTCCATGCTGCTGTGCCGCTCCGACATGCCTATACCGCCGGATCAGCGTCGCAAGATCGCCCTGTTCTGCAATATCCTGCCCGAGCGTGTTATCGCCGCCCTGGATGTCTCGACGATCTATCAGGTGCCGATCAGCTATTCCGAGCAAGGATTTGACGAGCAGGTCCTTGCCTATTTCGGCATTCAGGCACGACCGCCGGATCTGAAACGCTGGCGCGGCATCGTCGATCGGGTCCAGCATCCCGAGGGCGAGGTGACGATTGCCATAGTTGGTAAATATACCTCGCTGCTCGACAGTTATAAGTCTCTAGCTGAGGCGCTGACCCACGGCGGCATCGCCAACAATGTCCGGGTCAAACTACAGTGGCTGGACAGCGAGATTTTCGAGCGGCCGGATTACCCCTATGGCGTCATCCATCATCTCGAAAGCGCTCACGCCATTCTTGTGCCCGGCGGCTTCGGCAATCGTGGGACCGAGGGGATGATCCGTGCCGCGCAATTCGCGCGCGAGCGTTCTGTGCCCTATCTCGGCATTTGCTTCGGCATGCAAATGGCGGTGATCGAGTCCGCGCGGCACATGGCCGGCCTCAAGGGCGCCGGCTCGAGTGAATTTGGCCAGTGCGAGCATCCGATCGTCGGGCTGATGACCGAATGGGTCCGCGGAAACGAACTTGAACAGCGCTCAACGAACGGCGATCTGGGCGGCACGATGCGTCTGGGCGCCTACCCTTGCCACTTGGTTCCGGCCACGCGGGCGCGAGCAATCTACGGTGCGGACGAGATATCTGAGCGCCATCGCCATCGCTATGAGGTGAACATCAACTACAGATCGGCACTGGAAGATGCGGGGCTTCGCTTCTCAGGCCTCTCGCCGGATGGTCAACTGCCTGAAATCGTCGAAATTCCGAACCACCCCTGGTTTGTCGGCGTGCAGTTTCACCCAGAGCTGAAATCCAAGCCCTTTGAGCCGCACCCGCTTTTCGCGTCCTATATCGAGGCCGCGATGCACCACAGCCGACTGGTCTGACGCCTCAGAAATTCTGTCTCGCTCCGCGCGTTCGTGTTAGTGCTTGCGCACTGACGGTTAATTAAACGGGGAAGATAATGGCGGAATTCGACGGGCAGGCGGCGCTTGTAACCGGGGCAGGGCGCGGCATTGGAAAAGCGATCGCATTGAGATTGGCGCGGGGCGGAGCCGACGTCGCAATCGCCGATATCAACGCCGAGTGGGCTGAGGCGACCGCCGAGGAAATCCGCAAACTGGGCCGCCGTTCCTGGGCTGCGACTGCCGATGTCGGCGACTATGACCAGGCGCAGGGACTGACCGCAGGCACGGTCGATGCTTTCGGCAAGATCGATATTCTTGTCAACAACGCCGGTACGTCTAAATCCGCACCTTTCCTTGAGATCACAAAGGAAAGCTGGCTGGCTCAACTCAACGTCCATATGTCCGGCACGTTCTATTGCTCTCAGGCTGCAGCCAAGGACATGCGGACGCGTGGTTATGGGCGTATCGTCTGCATTTCTTCGGTGGCTGGCTTTATGGGGCCGATCGATCTTGCGGCCTATGGCGCAGCCAAGGCGGGGGTCATTGGGCTGGTGCGGGCCATGGCGCTGGAATTGGGCGATTACGGGATCACTGCCAATGGTGTCGCCCCGGGGCCGATCGATACCGAACTGCTCCGTTCCGCTTGGCCGGCCGATGTCTATGCCGAACGCGCCGAACATATCCCGGTTCGACGCTTGGGAAAGGTCGAGGAAATCGCCCACGCCGTCGCCTTCTTCGCTTCGCCTGAGGCCAGTTACATCTCGGGCGTTATCATGCCGGTCGATGGCGGCTCGGTCGCAGCAGGGGCCTATATGGTCGAGAAATATCGCAGGCGTAAGAAGGCAGGCAATTGATGAGCCAAGCACCCACCGAACTGCAACGCCTCGCCGACCGATTGGCAATACAGGATTGCTTGCACCGCTACGCCCGCGGCATCGATCGCCGCAATTGGGAATTCCTGCAATCTGCGTTTCATCCCGGCGCGACAGTCGATCAAGGGGATTTCAAGGGAACGATCGAAGATATGATCGCGCAGGTTCAGCTACGCCACGCGGTGATCGAGCAATCGGCGCATCTTCTGACCAACATTCTTGTAGAGTTCGACAGCCCGGACGGGGCGATTGTCGAGACCTATTATCTGGCCTATCTGCGCAACGCACATTTGCCGGCGATGATGCGGGTGGCCTTGCTCGGCGCCGAGGCGGGCGAATCGGGCAATATCGATATGCGATCCCTCGGCCGCTATATTGACCGGTTCGAGCGGCGGGATGGACAATGGAAGATTGCCCGCCGCGTCTGTATCGCCGAAACGCTCACCGGCCAGGCAGCGCCTGAAGGTATGACGCTCAGTCCTGCCTGGGTCATTGCGAACCGCGATCCCGATGACGCAGTCTGGAAGATGCGCAGCGAATTTGGGCTGAAAGGACCTGCATAATAAGCTAGGCCCGCGCCGCGTTGATCCCAGCCTGACGGCCGAAGAAGGTCGATTCGCCCACACAGGTGCCGCTGGAGTAACCCATTCCGTCCTTGGCAATGTTCGTGGCACATGCGCCTGCGGCGTAAAGACCCGCAATAACCTTCCCTTTGGCGTTCAGTACCTGGGCCTTGGCGTTCGTAGCGAGGCCGCCCAGAGAAAAGCCGCTGAAATAGGCGTGGCCGAGCGAGCAGTCGAGTGCTGCGAAGGGCGGTTCGACCAGCGGCTGAACCCAGTCGTGATATTTGTGGAACTCAGGGTCCTCATGATGTGAAGCGGCATTGGCGTTGTAATCAGCCAGCGTCTTCTGCAAGGCGCTTGCAGGCATGCCGAGGTCGCGCTCCATATCGGCGAAGTTATCCCAGGCATCGACCAACTGTTGTCCACCCATCAGCGGCCGATCGAACATGGCATTGTCCAGGATCAGATAGGCTGTCTGTTCGGGCTGAAGCAGGATCGCACCGCTTGTGCGGCCGTGATAGGAATCTTCCGCGACAAAGCGCTTACCGGCCTTGTTGACCAAAAGCCCCTTCATGAGCTGGGCAGGGGGATAGAAGGGCGCGGTCAGGAGGTAGCCGACATCCTGCAGCACACCGCCCGCCGACAAGCCCAATTCGATGCCGCTGCCGTCCGAATAGGTGCTTCCGACGATATTGACCCGTTCGTCGGCCAATATCGGCATCAGTCGCTCAGACATCTCCTTGTTCATCGCGAAGCCGCCTGTCGAGATCAGTACGCCTCTCCGAGCTCGGATGTTGCGCTCGCCTTCGAATGTCTTGTAGCGCACACCGACGACGCTGCCTGAGCCGTCCACGATCAGGTTCTTGACGTTGGCGTCGACGATAATCCGGGCGCCGGACTCTTCGACCCGCTTGATCAAAATGCCCATCATCTTGCGGCCGCCCATGCCGAGTTCCTGCTGGCCTCCTTCGACCGTTACCTTGTGGCCGCGCGGATAGGCGTGGGCCTGCTCGCTGAAGGGCCAGACCTTTTCGTTTCCGGTCCAGGCCAGCCCGTCTTCGGTCGAATGTTCGACATGCTTGTCGGGATAAAATCCGTTGTTGAAAACAATCCCCTGACGCTCAAGCCAATCGAAATGCTCCAGGCTGTTCTCGCAATACAGCCGAATCTTTTCTTCGTCGGCGTTGGGCGTCATCGCCATCAAATATTTAAACATATCCTCGACCGTGTCGTCGAAGCCGTTCAGCTTCTGAACGCGTGTACCGCCGCCCAGATAGATGAACCCGCCGCAAAGCGCGCTCGAACCACCGCCGGCCGACGCGCGTTCCAGCACCACAACGTCCAGGCCAGCCGCGCGACCTTCAATCGCTGCAGAGGCGCCGGCAGCGCCCATGCCGACAACGACAAGGTCCGTGGTGTCGTCGAAATGGATCGCGTCGTTTAGCGTGATTGTTTCGGTCGGCATTGGTTCTCTTCCCTCCATGCGGCGCAGTTCGTTTAACGACATCCCTATTCAGGAAGTTTCCTACACGACCATTGGCTGGCGAAAAAGGGAGGGTTTGCAGATGGGTAAAATAAAGGGCCGCCCACAGGTGGACGGCCCCAAGTTAGCTAGTTTCCGCCCCCACGAGGGATGAATGCAGAGGCGGTAGATGCCTGACCCATCAGATCATCTGACCATCTTACGTCTGAGTTCCGTTATTCCCGCGCTGGGTCGATAGAAACATTCTTAACATCTTCCCCGCCGTGAACGACGGAGATTTTCAAGGCCCCGACGAGCAAGACAAGGATTGAACGGTGACTAACACGGCCACGGACTTAGTTTACAACGGCGAAGGGACAAAGAAAAGGACCGCCCTTTTACGA
>Ga0182030_10003367_pt1 | contig 34116 bp, 27 predicted proteins | sample 812S3MmetaG_FD_121299 | JGI IMG/M metagenome (GOLD analysis project Ga0182030, IMG submission 121299) | Permafrost microbial communities from Stordalen Mire, Sweden - 812S3M metaG (Illumina Assembly) | ecosystem: Environmental > Terrestrial > Soil > Wetlands > Permafrost | place: Sweden...
CCCGGCCAACGCGCAGGGCGAGTACTACCTCACCGACGCCGTGGCCGTGCTCTTCAGCGCGGGGTACCGGGTGGAGTCCCTCGTGCTGCGCGACGCCATGGAGGCCGCGGGCGTCAACGACCGCGCCCAGCTGGCCGTGGCCGAGGCCGAGCTGCGGGACCGGATCAACGAACGCTGGATGCGCCGGGGCGTGACCATGTGGGACCCCGAGCGCACCTACGTCGACGCCGAGGTCCAGCTGGCCACCGATGTCTCGTTGCTGCCGGGCGTCATCCTGCGGGGTCGGTGCGTGGTCGGAGAAGGAAGCGAGATCGGCCCCAACGCCAATCTGGTCGACACGACGGTGGGCCAGCGGGCCACCGTCTCGGAGAGCACCTGTGACCGGGCGACTATCGGCGACGGCGCCCAGATAGGGCCGTTCTGCGTGCTGCGCCCGGGGGCCGAGGTACCCGCGCGGGCCGTCGTGCCCCCGCACACCGTCGTCGAGGGTCCCGAGGCGTGAGGGCCCCGGACACGGCACCCTCTCCGGGGCAGTAGCGTTGTCGTCGTGGAGCTCATCCCGCACCGCCGGCTCGAGCTGATATCGGGCCGTTCGCACCCGAAGCTGGCCGAGGACATCGCCCGGCATCTCGGCGTCGAACTGGGCGAAGCGAACCTCCGGGAGTTCGCCAACGGGGAGATCCACTGCAAGTACGGCATGTCCATCCGGGGCTGCGATGTCTTCATCATCCAGACCCACAGCGGGCCGGTGAACGATTCGCTGATGGAGCACCTGATCATGATCGACGCCGCCAAGCGAGCTTCGGCCAAGCGCATCACGGCGGTGTGCCCCTATTACGGCTATTCGAGGCAGGACCGCAAGACCAGTGGGCGCGAGCCCATCACGGCCAAGTTGGTGGCCGACATGTTCTCCGCCGCCGGCGCGGACCGCGTGGTCAGCGTCGACCTGCATTCCGGGCAGATCCAGGGTTTTTTCAACACCCCGTTCGATCACCTCGTGGCCTTCCCGGTGTTGGAGGCCTACATGCGGGAGAACCTCGGAGGCGATGTCGTCGTGGTCGCCCCCGACGCCGGGAGGGTGAAGGTGGCCGAGCGCTACAGCCAGCACCTCGGTGTCGAGCTGGCCCTCGTCCACAAGACCCGCCCCCGGGGCTCGCACAACGAGGTCAAGGCCCTCCATGTCGTCGGTGACGTGGAGGGACGCCACTGTGTGCTGATCGACGACATGATCGACACGGCCGGGACAATCTGTGCCGCCGCCGAGCTCCTGGCCGAGGCCGGGGCCGCCGAGATCTCCGTCATGGCCACCCACGCCCTGCTCTCCGACCCGGCGGTGGATCGCCTCAAGGCGGCCCCCATCTCCCGGGTGGTGGTGACCGACACCCTCCCCGTGGCCGAAGACCGCTACTTCGACAAGCTCGAGATCCTCTCGGTGGCCAAGATCATCGCCGACGCGATCGACGCCGTCTTCGAGGACACCTCGGTCTCCGAGCTGTTCGGTGGCGACAATCTGGTCTGAGGGTGACTCGGGGAGTCAGTACTCCTGGAGGGCTCAGTACTCCTTGGCAATTCCGAACCTGACGAACACCCTGACCGCGCCGCCGCCGCGCCAGGTGGTTTTCTTGCCGCCATCGATCTCCCGCTCGGCGTAGGAGATCGGGACCTCGTAAATGCGATAGCTCCGGCGGAGCACTCGCTTTTTTCGGCACTGGCTGCAATGCGGGATCGGCGAAGCGCGGCGTGTTACCGTCTTGCCCTCAATGAGGATGGCGTGAGATGAAGGGCTCGCCGGCCCACGCGCGGCAGAAGCATCCGATCCCGATCGATCCGGCCGAGCGCGTGATTCCACCTCGAGTCGAGAACACGAGTGTCCTTCGGCGGTTCCTGCGCCTGTGTTTCCCGTCGAAATCTGCTCTCCTGATCGCGCTCTTCACCTGCGTCATCGTTCCGGCGTCCCTCGTGGGAATTCACATTCACGAGAACCCCAAGCTCTCCCCGATCGACGAAGGGGCGCATCTCGATTACGTGACCCGCATTGAGCATGGGAGCATGCCTCGCCTGGGCCAACGGCTCCAGCCGTCCACGCTGCGGGTAACCGCCTGCGCGGGTTTCGTGCTGAAGGTGAAGCTCCCTCCCTGTGGCGCGCGCAAGCTCACTCCGCAAGAGTTCCCTGGTGGGGGGTATCAATATGAGGCGCAGCAGCCACCCACCTATTACGCCGTCACTGTTCCGTTCCGACTCTTCTTCTTCAACGTGCTCGGAGTGAGCGATCCGGACGCGACTCGCCTGGTCGGCGTCCTGTGGCTCGTGGGCGGCCTGCTTCTTCTTTGGGCGGCCGCACGGTTGCTGCGACTCACGCCTTCTATGATCGGCGCCGCCGTTCTCGTGATCGGCACGGCGCCGCTGGTCGTCTACGAGTCAGCGATCGTCACAAACGACGCCGCATCGATTCTGGCCGCGGGACTGGTCCTTTTCTTCGCTGCGCTGGCCGTGCGAAAGCCCGGTCGGTGGAGAGCACCAACGCTCCTCGTCGTTGCGGCAGTCGTCACTTCCTTCAAGACGACGGACGTCCTGCCCGTTGTGGCGGTCGCACTGGTGTTTGGCTTCATTGCGTGGACGGATCGCACGCCGGAGATGGCACCGGCGCAGACTCTCAACGGATTCTTGCGCTCCTGGTTGCCGACCGGTGGAGCTCTTTTGATCGGCGGTGCGGCCTCCGCTGTGACATGGGTGGTCGTCTCGCAGAAGCTCTCCCTCGTCAACCCGAGGACCTTTGCAGTCTTCGATATCCTGCGCACTCATCCAGTCAGTCTGGCCCTGATCGCCGGGGAGGCACTGGGCCTCTTGGCTCCCGCCACCGGTTCCTACGATCCTTTCCGGTTGCACCAGTCGGTGCAGTCGGCCAACCTTGCGATCATCGCAGCCACACTGCTGATGTACCTGCTGGTGGCTGGAGGTCTCGCCGGTCTGTTCGTGCGGCGTCGCCAGTGGTTCCACTGGATGGGACTTGTAACGGTACCGCTGCTCTATGTCGGGGGAGTAGCACTCGGCATCAGCATTTGGCGTACGTACAACACCGATCCGGGCTTGTCTGGCCGCTACGGAATGTCACTGGCTCCACTCCTGGCCCTGTCATTGTGCGCCGCCTGCCGCGGGAAGTGGCCCCTGCGCGTCATCTGGCTCTTCGGCCTGTTGAGCTGCGGGTTGAGCCTCTATTTCACTGTCGTTCCGTGAGCCGACCTCTACCGAAGAGTCCGGGATATCTGGCTCATGAGGGACGAGGCGTCACCTCAATGATGAACTGATACCCGAACATAGTCGGCCACACGGTCAAGAGGAAGTGGTCGACGATCCCGAGCCATCGAGTCCTTGAGCCCTCCTGCCCAAGGGCGTCGAAGGGCAGCCCCACGGGTTCGATTCGCCGTATCTGATAGCCGTGGCGCTCAATGAGCCTACTGATGCTCTTCTGGGTGAAGAAGCGGAGATGGGTCGAGTCAAGAATTCCCCGCTGGTCGTAGCCGAACATGCCCAGGGCCGATCGAATGCGCGGGTACCAGTGGGCGATGTTGGGCACACAGAAGATGCCGATTCCCTCGGGAGACATAACGTCCCGGATTTGCAGCATCAGCGAACCAGGATCGACGAGATGCTCCAATACGTCGGCGGCGAGTACGACGTCGAAACCACCCCCTGCCTCGGGCGGGATTCCCTCGCTGAGATCGGCCTGGACGAACGTGCTGGTGCGGTCGGCGACTCCGGGCAACTCCGACACATCGACTCCGGTGACCTCGTGGCCCATTTCGAGGAGCCGTTCGGACAAACGTCCGCTCGAACAGCCGAGATCGAGGATCTTGCTGGGCGGACGCGAACGTAGCATGGTCGAAATTCGTCCGTGGGAGCTGTCATCACTGGGCTTGAACTGGTACTCCTCGTTCAGTGCGATCCGACTACCATCGCCGAATCCGGCCTTCTGCAGCCGGTACTTGACGACGTCCTTCGTGATATCGATCGCGTACCCGATGCCATCGACGTAGCAGATTTCGTCGCCGTAGTAGGTGGGGATCGGCACTTCGACGATCCGCATCCCGGCATCGTGCAACTGGATGATGATCTGGGTGTCGAAGTTGAAGCCGTTGGAGTTTTCCTTGAACGCGATCTGTTTGAGCGCGCTGACCGAGTAGGCGCGGTATCCGGAATGGAACTCGGAGAGGTCGGTTCCCAAGACGACGTTCTCGAACTTCGACAGGATCCGGTTTCCGACGAATTTGTAGAGAGGCATTCCTCCCCTTCGAGCTGCCCCCTTCTCCATCATGCGGGATCCAAAGACCGCATCTGCTTCGCCGGCGAGAAGCGGCTTGACTATTTCCGGAAGGTATTCCGGTGCGTATTGACCGTCACCGTGCAGCATGACGACGATGTCCAGTCCGTGCTCGATAGCGAGGTCGTATCCGACCTTCTGATTCCCGCCATACCCCAAATTGGTCGGCTGCCTGATCAAGGTGATCGGCAGGTCGGAGATCTGTTGGTATTGCAATCCGACCAGGTACGTTGAGTCCTCGCTGTGGTCGTCGCTGACGATCACCTCTTCAATAGCTGAATGGATCTCGACGGGAATCCGATCGAGAACCTGGGCCAGGGTCGTCGCTGCGTTGTAGGCGACGACGAGGATGCCGATCTTCTTGCTCTCAGTTGCCGGCATACTCCGGTTCTCCTCTAGGTCTTGCCCCACCTTCATCCGAAGACTTCCGTATCCCAATGGCAGACAACCGGTGCCAAAGGTCGGCCTTTCGGAGTATATGCGGGGAGCCCGGTCTCAAAGGTGGCCTTCGATCTTGACTTCAACGACAACTCACCCAATTCGTGGCGTTGTGCAGACCTTTAGGAAGCTGTGGGCAGCGGCGCCAGCGGGCTCAACCAGGCGGGGGTGACCCTGTCGAGAGGTGGGTGGGGCATTTCACCGGGATTGCCCCGTTTCGCGGCCCTCTATCGAGCAATCCGTCACCTGTCTGGTCGAGGGGGACAGGGGGACATCGCACGACGGGGCCAAACCGCCACGCACCACGGCAAGTGCATCGGCACGGCGGCCACGTGAGCTGGAGGCACCGGGGGAGCCCGGCAATGACGGGTACAATCCGGACTTCTTATGTCGACGTCCGCCGCGGAGCGCCGGAGCGCCGCAGGTTCGGATGGGGGGGCGCCACAGCAGAGGAGAGGCCTCGTCGCCCACCCCTGGCGCGTCTTCGCCGTCGTCGTGGTGCTGGCGTTCTTGAACATGGCGGTCTGGTCCCTGGCCACGCCGTTCTTCGCCTCGCCGGACGAGCCGGCGCAGGTGGCCAGAGCGGTGGCCCTCGTGCACGGTCAGCTCATCGGCAAGACAGTCGACAACGACGGGAATCCGATCACGGACGTCACCATCCCCAAGGTCTACGCGGCCGGGAGCGCGTACGCGGCGTGCTTCGCCTTCAAGGACACGGTGCCCGCCTCGTGCACCACACGCCTCACTCAGTCGAAGGAAGCGGTGCGGACCACCACCTACGTCGGGCGGTACCCGCCTCTGTACTACGCCATCGTCGGCCTGCCCGCCCTCGTCACCGCATCGTCGAACGGGATCTACGCCATGCGTCTTGTGAGCGCGCTCCTCAATGCCGTGTTCCTGGCCCTCGCCGCACTGTCGATCGCGGCCTGGTCGCGGAGCCGGCTTCTCCTGGTCGGCCTGCTGGTGGCGGCAACTCCGATGACGTACTTCCTCGGGGGCGTGGTCAACCCGAGCGGGTTGGAGATTACGTCGGCCACATGTCTGTGGTGCGCTGGGTTGGTGCTCGCGCTGGAACGGTCGGACAGGCCGCCCCCGGGGTTGGTGGCCGTGGCCACGGTCGCCGCCATCGCACTGCTGCTCACGCGCGCGTTGTCGCCGCTGTGGGTCGTCTGCATCCTGCTTCTCCTCGCCCTCCTGGCCGGTTGGCATGGCGTGCGCGCGCTGGCACGGGCGCGCTGCGTGCGGTGGGCCGTGGTGCCGCTGGTTCCCGCGGGAGCCTTCGCCGTCGGGTGGATCGTCGTGGCGCACGCCCTCGACCTGCTGCCGGTGGGCCCGAAGGCCAAGGGATCCGGCCCGTCGGTCGTGGCGAGCATCCTCGGCGACACCGGCGGCTGGATCCAGCAGATGATCGGCGTCTTCGGATGGCTCGACACGCTCTCGCCGCTCTTGACCTATCTCTTCTGGTACGCCGTGATCGGGCTGTTCGTCCTGCTGGCACTGAGCTGCGCCCGGCGGCGTCATGCCGGGGCGCTCGTGCTGCTCCTGCTGCTCGTGGTCTTCGTCCCGGTGATCATCTCCTACGGGCAGGCGCATCGGCTGGGTGTCATCTGGCAGGGGCGCTACATCATGCCCATGGCCGTCGGGGTCCCTCTCATGGCGGTCGCACTGGTGGAGCGCTCCGGCGCGCTGCACGCCGTGCGGACCCGGGTGGCGACGGTGGTCTGCGGCGCCCTGGCGTGCGCCGCGTTCGCCGCGTTCGCCGAGGCGTTGCGCCGCTATGTGGTCGGTGTGAAGGGGCCCGTCGACTACCTCCGGGGTGCGTGGCATCCACCCTTCGGCGCGACCACGCTGACCGTGGCCGCGCTGGTGGCGATCGCCCTGATGGGCCTCTTCGTGCGCTACCTCGCCGGGCGTGACCCCGGGGTTGACGATCCGGATCCACGACAGGCGGCCGCACTCGCCCCGGTGGGTGACCGGGGGGCCACGCGCCCGGAGGCGGGAAAACATGTGCGGAACGACCGGGTGAGGCGACCGGCGAGGGTAGCTGAGGACCTCAGTGCCTCTGAACTGGGGCTATGAGTACCGTTCCGCCGAAATGGCGCCGGCCGGGCGGTGCGGACCGGCACCCGCGGACCGGGTCCCCCTGTGCGCTTGGAGTGCCCTCGTCCGGCGGCTACGCTTGTTGGTCGTTCGCCGGAGGCACTCAGGCCGACCGCGCACACCGTTCTGCACCACTTTGAGGAGACCTGTTATGGCCGATGTCACCCTTGCCGCCGAAGTCGGACGCCCGCTCGGCTCACGCGCCACGCGCCGCCTGCGCCGCGAGGGGAAGATCCCCGGGGTGATCTACGGGCACGGGACCGATCCGGTCTCGGTCGCCGTGCCGGCCCGCGAGCTCCGCATCGCACTCAACGGCGAGGCCGGGGCCAACCAGCTGCTCTCGCTCGAGACCGGATCGACCACGTACCTGGCCCTGGCTCGCGAGATGCAGCGTCATCCAGTGGCCCAGACCGTCACCCACGTCGACTTCCAGATCGTCCGGCGCGACGAGGTCATCGCGGCCGACGTACCGATCGTCTTGGTGGGAGAGGCACTCGAGGTGCACCACGGCGACGGACTCGTCGATCAGCAGATGTTCACGCTGGCCATCAAGGCCCGACCGGCCGACATCCCGACCTCGTTGGAGGTTGACATCAGCGGCCTGACCATCGGGGCGCAGCTGCGCATTTCCGACCTCACCATGCCGGCAGGCGTCACCACCGAGATCGATCCCGAGACGGCAATCGCCATCGGCCAGCCGCCGCGGGTCGTCACGCTCGAGGCCGAAGAGGAAGAGGGCGAAGAGGCCGGGGCCGCATCGGCCGCCGCGCCGGCTCCCGAAGCACCCGCTGACGAAGGCTAAGTCCTGCGCCGCATCTTCCCCCGCTCCGAGCGACGGGGCACCTCCGCCGACCTGCTGGTGGTCGGGCTGGGGAATCCGGGGAGCGAGTTCGCCGGAACGCTCCACAACGTCGGGGCCGAGACGGTCGCTCTGCTCGTCGCGCGGGCCGGCGGGGCGCTGAGGGCCGAAAAGGGCCTGCACGCCCGCGTGGCCTCCGTCACCCTCGGCGACAAGCTGGTGGCGCTGGCCGTCCCGACCACCTATATGAACGAGTCGGGGCTCGCCGTACGCAGCCTGGCCACACGGTTCGGCATCGCCGATCCGGCCTCGATCATCGTCGTGCACGACGAGCTCGACCTCCCGCCGGGGACGGTCCGGGTGAAATCAGGCGGGGGACTGGCCGGCCACAACGGGTTGCGCTCCCTCCAGTCGCACCTGCACTCGACCGACTTCGTACGGGTGCGCATCGGCGTCGGCAAGCCCCCCAGCGCCCGGCAGGGGGCCGCCCATGTCCTGAACCGGCCGCCCAAGGACGTCCGGTCACAGCTCGAGGGTGCCATTGAGAGGGCGGCTGACACGGTCGAGCACATCGCCCGGGACGGGGTCGAGTCGGCCATGCAATGGTGCCACTCGCTCCCCTGATGGCGTGGACGGGCGCGCCGGTAAGGTGGACCGGGTGACCAGCGCTCCTCACCCCCGCTGCCCTCGCTGGGATCCCACCCTCCGTTGAGCGGGCCGCACGACGGCGCGCTCGGCGCCATCTCCCGACTGCTCCGCGGCGATCCGGTACTGCCGACCCTCCTCGGGTCGGCGGACGCCACGCTGGCCGTCGCCACACCGGCCCAGTCCGTCCTGATCGCCGCGCTGGCCAACTTCACCGAGAGGTCGCCGATCGTCGTGGTGACCCCCACGGGTGTCGATGCGGAACGGGTGGCCGACGACCTGGCCTGCCTACTGCCTCGGGGCACGGCGGCCGACGGGGCGGCGGCCGTCGTGGGGGCGGTGGAGGGGCCGGTCGCCGTGCTGCCGGCGTGGGAGACGCTGCCTTTCGAACGCGTCAGCCCCGAGGTCGAGACGATGGGCCGGCGTCTCGCACTGCTCTGGAGCCTGACCCACGGCGAGGACGACCCCGCTCTTCCCGCTCCGCCGCGGGTGATCGTGGCCCCGATCCGGGCCCTCTTGCAGAGGCTCGGGCCCAGTGCCCTCGACGCCGGGCCGACCACGGTCCGCCCCGGCCAGGAGCTGTCGGTGGACGAGCTGCTGGCCCGCCTGATCGCGGTCGGGTACCGCCGCGAGCACCAGGTCGAGCACAGAGGGGAGGTGGCTGTGCGCGGCGGCATCATCGACGTGTTCCCGTCCACCGCCGACACACCGGTGCGCATCGACCTGTGGGGGGACGAGGTGGATCGGCTCACTGCGTTCGCCGTCAACGACCAACGGTCGTTGGCCGACCTCGACCTGGCAGTGTTCTTCGGCTGCCGCGAGCTCGTCCCCACCGCTGAGGTGCGGTCCACCGCGGCTGCGCTCGTTGCCGCGCAGCCGTGGGGGGCGATGCAATGGGAACGCCTGGCCGAGGGGGAGAGCTTCGACGGGATGGAGTCGTGGCTGCCTTACGTCTACCCGCGCCAGGACCTCCTCCCCGACCTGCTCCCGGCGGGCTCGCAGGTCGTGCTGGTCGAGCCGCGGCGGATCCGTGACCGTGCGGTGCAGCTCCTCGACGAGGAGGCTGCGCTGGCCGAGACACTGGCCATGACCTGGGGCGCGGCCGAGGCGTCCCATGCGGCGTTCCCCCGCCTCCACCTGCCGTTCGATCGCCTCTTGGCGCAGAGCAAGGCCGGAGTGCTCGCGCTGCCGGCCACGCCGGAGGGCCCGGCGACACCGGCGATGACCGTGCGCGGGTTCAGCCCCGTCGCCGGGGACCCCGCCCGGCTGGCCGGACAGGTGACGCAGCTCGTCGGGGACGGCTACGCCGTCACCCTGTGCGCGGCCACGGCCGGTGGCGCCACGCGACTGGCGGCCGTGCTGGCCGAGGAGGGCCTCCACGTTCCGGTCCACGTGCAGAGCAGCGGGCAGCCCGGCGCCGTCGTGGTGACCGTCCCCCTGTCGACCGGCTTCATCCTCCCGGACTGCCGCGTGGCGGTCCTGTCCGAGTCCGACATCACCGGTCGGCGCATGCCCCATCGGCGGGCCCGGCCGAGGGCCCGCGCCACCGATGGCTTCTTCGACGACCTGGCCGTGGGAAGTTTCGTGGTCCACCGGCAGCACGGTGTGGCCAGGTTCGAAGGTGTCACCTCGCGGACGATGGGGGGGACGACACGCGACTACCTGATCCTGCAGTACCGGGGCAGCGATCGGCTGTACCTTCCCGTCGACCAGATCGAGGCGATCACGGCCTACAGCGGGGGGGAGAGCCCCACGCTGTCGAAAATGGGCGGGGCGGATTGGCAGCGCACCAGGGCCAAGGCACGCGCCGCCGCCAGTGAGGTGGCCGACGAGCTGGTGCAGCTCTACCGGCGTCGCCTGGCGGTCGAGGGACATGCCTTCGGCCCCGACACCCCGTGGCAGACCGAGATGGAGGCCTCGTTCGAATTCGTCGAGACCGAAGACCAGTTGAAGGCGATCGCCGACGTGAAGGCGGACATGGAAGAGCCGCGCCCGATGGACCGCTTGATCTGCGGCGACGTGGGCTTCGGCAAGACGGAGGTCTCGGTGCGGGCCGTGTTCAAGGCGGTGCAGGACGGCACGCAGGCCGCCGTCCTGGCGCCCACGACGCTGCTGGCCAGCCAGCATGCGCAGACCTTCGCCGATCGGTTCGCCCCCTATCCCGTCCGGGTCGAGCTCCTCAGTCGCTTCCTCTCACCGGCGCAGCAGAAGAAGGTCGTCGAAGGGCTGGCCGACGGCAGCATCGACGTGGTCATCGGGACGCACCGGCTCCTCGGTCAGGACGTCGTGTTCAAACGGCTCGGCCTCTTGGTCGTCGACGAGGAGCAGCGTTTCGGGGTCACCCACAAAGAGGCGGTCAAGCGACTGGCCGAAGGGGTCGACGTCCTGACGCTCACCGCGAGCCCGATTCCGCGCACCCTCGAAATGGCGCTGACCGGCATACGCGACCTCTCCATGGTCAACACACCTCCCGCTGACCGCCGGCCCATCTTGACCTACGTGGGGGAGCACGACCCGGCCGCGATCAGTGAGGCGCTCCGGCGCGAGCTGCTCCGCGAAGGGCAGGCCTTCTATGTGCACAACCGCGTGTCGGACATCGAAGCCGTGGCGCGTCAGGTGCGGAGCCTGGTCCCCGAGGCGCGGGTGGCCATCGCGCACGGGCAGATGGACGAGGGCAGCCTGGAGACCGTCGTGCTGGACTTCTGGGAGCGCCGCTACGACGTGCTGGTGTGCACGACGATCATCGAGTCCGGTATCGACATGCCGTCGGTCAACACGCTCATCGTCGACCGGGCGGAGCTGCTGGGCCTCGGACAGCTGCACCAGATACGGGGGCGCGTGGGTCGCGGCGGGCAGCGCGCCTACGCCTATCTCTTCCATCCGGCCGACCGAGTCCTCAGCGAGCAGGCCTACGAGCGGCTGCGGACGATCGGCGAGCACACCGAGCTCGGATCCGGATTCAAGATCGCCATGCGCGACCTCGAGATCCGCGGCTCGGGAAACCTGCTGGGTTCCGATCAGTCGGGGCACATCGCGGCCGTCGGGTACGACCTCTACGTCCAGCTGGTGGCCGAGGCGGTGGCCGAGGCCCGGGGCGAGGCCCGCCCCACCCCGCCCACGGTGGCGCTGGACGTGCCGGGCGACGCCCACCTACCCAAGGACTATGTGGCCGCCGAGGACGCGCGGTTGGAGGCGTACCGGCGCCTGGCGTCGGTGTCGTCGGATGCCGACGTCGAGGACATCGGCGCGGAGTGGGCTGACCGCTACGGTCCTTTGCCCGGACCCGCGATCGGGCTGCTGGCCCTGGCCCGCTTGCGGACGGCGGCGATGGCCCGCGGGATCCGCGAGATCACCATGAGCAACGTGCGCCCGGGTGGGTCCGCGCAGCCGATGGCCCGGGTTTTCCCGGTGCACCTCGCCGCCAGCGCAGAGGTCCGTCTGCGCCGGCTGGTCCCCGGGGCCCGGTACCGCGAGGACCTGGCCCAGCTTCTCATCCCGGTCCGTCCCGGTGAGCTCCCGGCCGACGTCTTGCGTCAGCTGCTCGAGGAGCTGATTCCGCCGCAGCCCATCTCACCCGATGACGCAAATGCCGACCCGGGCAGCTTGTAACATGCCCGGCGCGTGAAGCGACTCATCGTTCTCCTCATTGTCCTGGCCGGTGGGCTCGCCGCCGCGGCCTTCGTGGTGCCCTCGAATGCCGCCTCGGTGAACGGGGTGTCGATCAGCCAACAGGGGTTGAACTCCGACCTGAACGCCATTGCCGGGAGTCCCGACTACCAGTGCTTCCTCGGTGCGGAGCAGGCCGTGGCCACCGGTGGGCAATCGCCGTTGCCCCCCATCGGCGGCAGCGTACCGATCGGCGAGGCGGGGTCTCGTCCCACGGTGACCGCCGCGTTCGCCTCCCACTACCTGGGCACGGCCATCGCCCACCAAGTCGTGTTCTCACTGGCCGAGGCCCGCCACCTGTCGGTCACGACCGGTGCCCTGGCCGAGGCCCGCCAGGAGCTGACCGCGCAGACGAACGGCATCCTGTCCGAAGTCACGGGGTCGAAATTCGCCTGCACCTCGGGGAGCGGGGCTCTGACGGCGAAGGAAGTCCTGGCGAGCATGCCGTCGTCCTTCGTGGACGCCAACGTGAGGTTTGACGCCACGGTGAACGTGCTGGAGGACGATCTGGCCGGAGTGGGATCGTCGGAGGCGGACTTCCAGCGCTACTACGCCAACCATGCCGCCGATTTCGACAACGCCTGTTTCACGGTGGGCGCCTACTCGAGCGAGACCGAGGCCCAAGCCGCTGTCACGCAGGTTTCGGCCGGCACTCCGTTCTCGACCGTGGTGGCGTCGGCCTCGGGGGGTGAAAGCAGCGGGAAGTGCTACATCCTCTCCGGCGTGGCCGCCAGCCTCCCGGCCGGGAGCAACCTCGAAAACCTGCCGCTGAACACCGTCTCCAGCCCTATTGCCGATGGCAGCAGCTATCTCTTGTTGGAGATCACCTCGCGGACGCCCACGCCGTACGCCGCGGCGCGCAGTTACGTGGAGAGCGCGGTGCAGGATGCCGGGGCCACCAAGGCCGGCACGGCGATCGAGGCCGCGGAGAAGAAGGCGGACATCACGGTCGACAGCCGCTACGGCCATTGGAAGGCGACCAGTTCCGAGGTGCTCCCACCCAGCTCTCCGGCGAAGGTGGACGTCCTGAACCCGTCGGTCAACGGCGTCGCCACCTCCACGTCGTCGGTTGCCACAACCGGGCAGTCCTCCTAATCGGTGGGGCGGGACCGTCCCCACATCACCGTGGTGGGCCTGGGGCCCGCCGGCCCGGAGTTCCTGACCGACACCGTGCGGGCACTGGTGGCCGGGGGAGGGACGACCTTCCTGCGCACGGCGCGCCACCCCGCCGCCGACGCCCTGTCGGGGTACACGGCGTTTGACCACCTTTACGAGTCGGCCGAGACGTTCGCCGACGTGTACGCAGGCATTGTGGAGGCACTGGTCGAAGCGGCCACGGCGCAGGCTCCCGAGCCCGTCACGTATGCAGTGCCCGGTTCACCCCTGGTGGCGGAGCGAACCGTCGAGTTGCTGCGCCGCGACCCCAGGGTGGACCTGACCATCGTTCCCGCTCTGTCGTTCTTGGACCTGGCCTGGGAGCGGCTCGGTATCGATCCCCTCGGCGCGGGCGTACGTCTGGTGGACGCGGCGCAGTTCGCACTGGCGTACAGGGGCGACAGGGGTCCCCACCTGGTGGCGCAGTGCTGGTCGCAGGCCCTGCTGTCGGAGATCAAGCTGTCCATACCCTTCGACGACGATCTGCTCCCTCCCGACGTCGTGCTGCTCGCCCACCTCGGCCTCCCCGACGAGCAGGTGGTCCGCGTTGGTTGGTGGGACCTGGACCGCACGTTGAAACCCGACCACCTGACCACGCTCTACGTACCCGCATTGGCGGAGCCCGTGGGGTCGGCACGAGAGATGACCCGCCTCGAGGAGCTGGTGGCGACCTTGCGGGCCGAATGCCCGTGGGACCGGGCGCAAACACACGGATCGCTCATGCCGCACCTGCTCGAGGAGTCCTATGAGGTGCTCGACGCCCTGGGCGAGCTCCACGCTGCCGAGGTGGGTGGCGAGGCGCCACGTGTGGCCGCGGCGGCAAGACATCTGGAGGAGGAGTTGGGAGATCTGCTGTTCCAGATCGTCTTCCACGCCCGGCTGGCCGAGGAGGCGGGGCGCTTCACCCTGGCCGACGTCGCGCGCGGCGTGCACGACAAGCTGGTGCACCGGCACCCCCACGTCTTCGGCGACGTCGACGCCGCCACCGCCGACGAGGTCAGGGCGAACTGGGAGGAGATAAAGAGAGAGGAGAAGGGTCGTTCCAGCGTGACCGAAGGCATCCCGGGCGATCTCCCTGCTCTCCTGTTGTCCACCAAGTTGCAGAGAAAGGCCCTCTCCGTGGGGTTGTCGGAAGCCGGTCCCGGCGAACCCGGGGCAGACCTGGCGGAGAGGATCACCGCGCTCGTGCGCCGGGAGGCCGACCCGGCGGCCGGGGCGGCCGACGCCACCCTCGGCGGGGCCGATGAGGAGTCCGGGCGGCTGGTCGGCGACGTGCTCTTCGATGTGGCGGATGTGGCGCGCCGACTGGGAATCGACCCTGAATTGGCGCTGCGCTCGCGCGCACTCGCATTCCGGGAAGGCATTGTGGCGCGTGAGGTGGGGACGGCGGGCCTCCCAATACCCGACGGGCCCACCCACTAGTCTGGTGCGTCGGTGTCCAACCAGGGACGACGCCGAGGGAGTGACGTAGTGAGCGCCATTGAGCACGTGATCGGGCGGGAAGTCCTCGACTCCCGCGGCAATCCGACCGTCGAAGCCGAAGTGATCCTCGATTCCGGCGCCAGGGGGCGTGCCATCGCGCCGTCAGGGGCGTCGACGGGAAGCCGCGAGGCGGTCGAGCTCCGTGACGGAGGGGAGCGCTTCGGCGGCAAGGGCGTGCTCGGGGCGGTGGCCAACGTCAACGGCGACATCGCCGACGCCCTGGAAGGCCTGGACGCTCTCGACCAGCGGGATGTCGATTTCACCATGATCGACCTCGACGGGACCCCGGACAAGGGGAGGCTGGGCGCCAACGCGATCCTGGCCGTCTCGCTGGCCAACGCCAAGGCCGTGGCCGACGAACTCGGGTTGCCGCTGTACCGGTCGATCGGGGGCACTAACGCCCATGTGTTGCCCGTGCCCATGCTGAACGTGCTGAACGGCGGGGTACACGCCGACAACTCGGTCGACTTCCAGGAGTTCATGGTGATGCCGGTCGGCGCCAGCTCGTTCAGCCAGGCCCTGCGATGGGGGGCCGAGACCTATCACGCCCTGAAATCGATCCTGTCCGAGCGGGGCCTGTCGACCGCGGTCGGGGATGAAGGGGGATTCGCCCCGGACCTCCCGGCGAACGAGGACGCGGTGAAACTCCTGGTGGAAGCCATAGAACGGGCAGGACGTCTTCCCGGGGACGAGGTCGCGCTGGCCATGGACCCGGCCACCAGCGAGCTCTGGAGTGACGGCGGCTACGTGCTGGCGGGCGAGGGCCGAACCCTCAGCGCAGGGGAGCTGGTCGACTACTGGGCGGATCTCGTCGACCGCTATCCCATCGTGTCCATCGAGGACGGCATGGCGGAGGAGGATTGGGACGGGTGGGCCGCGCTGACCAAGGCGCTGGGACACAAGGTGCAGCTGGTGGGTGATGACGTGTTCGTGACCAACGTCACGCTGGTCGAGAGGGGTGTCCGCGAAGGGGTGGCCAACGCGGTCTTGGTGAAGCTCAACCAGATCGGGACGCTGACCGAGACCCTCGAGACCGTCGAGCTGGCGAACAGGTCGTCGTACCGGGCGGTGATCTCCCATCGCTCCGGTGAGACCGAGGACACCACCATCGCCGATCTCTCGGTCGCGGTGAACGCCGGACAGATCAAGACCGGCGCCCCGGCGCGGTCGGACCGGGTGGCGAAGTACAACCAACTGTTGAGGATCGAGGAGGATCTCGGTGAGTCCGCCGCGTTCTGGGGGAGTGCCGCGCTGAGTGGACCGACGGGTGCGCGCCGTGTTTCGAGCTGAGCGGTTTCGGGCTAAGCGGCTTCGGGCCGAGCGCCCCGCGGCGGCGAAGGTGTCGCGGGCGGCTCGCCGCCGTTCCCGCGAGGCCCGCCGGCGGCGATTCATGCTGGGCGGGGGCGCGCTCTTGTCGCTGGTGGTCCTGGGGGCCTGGTTCCCCGCCAACGCCCTCTACCATCAGCACTCCAACCTGGCGAGCGCGGAGGCGCAGCTCAACGTGCTGCATGAGCAGGACGCCGCGTTGGCGCAAGAACAGAAGAACCTCAGCGATGGCAGCGAGATCTCGCGTATCGCCCGCGAGCAGTACCAGCTGGTCAGCCCGGGCCAGCAGGCTTTCGAGGTGCTGCCGAAAACCGGCAGCGCGCACGCCGAGGCTCCTTATTCGGGCGACCCCGGGCTGAGTGCGCCGGTGGCCCCGTCATCGGCCTCCGTCCTTCCGCCGGGTTCGGGCGGCACGACCACCCAGCCGGCGAAGGCGACGCGCGCCGACACGCTGTCCGAGGCCTCGAACGCGCACCCCGCGGCACCGTCGCCCGGTGTGGTCGGGCGCATGCTGGACGCGCTCGAATTCTGGCGGTGACCACCGACAGCCGCGCTGCGGCCGGGTCACCCTCGCCGGCCGACGTCGCCGCGGTGACCGGGCTCCTCGGGCGAGTGCCCAACGGTAACTTCACCGTCGTGGTGCGGCGCAGGGACGGCCGACCGGTGGTGATCGCAAACGATCCGCATCTGCGCGACGGCGAGCCCATGCCCACCCGGTACTGGCTGGTGGATCCCGAGATCCGGGCGCTCGTCGGGCGCCTCGAGTCACAAGGGGGCGTCAGGAGGGCCGAGGGCGCCGTGGATCTCGAGGCGTTGCAACGCGCCCATGCGCGCTACGCCGGGGAGCGTGATGCAATGATCCCGGCCGATTGGCCCGGGCCGCGGCCACATGGTGGAGTCGGCGGCACGCGCCACGGTGTGAAGTGCCTCCATGCCCACGTGGCCTGGTGGCTGGCCGGCGGCGACGACCCCGTCGGCCGGTGGGTGACCACCCAGGTCGAGCTCCCCGCCTGCGACATCGTGGCGTGATGACGACCGCGGTGGCAGCAATCGATTGTGGCACCAACTCCACCCGGCTCCTGGTGGCCGACGCGAACGGCCGCGAGCTGGTCCGGCTCATGCGGATCACGCGGTTGGGGCAGGGCGTGGACCGCGAGAACCTGCTGGCCCCCGAGGCCATCGCGCGGACGGTCGACGTGCTGCGCGAGTTTCGCCGGTCCATGGACGCCTTCGGCGTCGATCGGCTCCGCATGGTGGCCACGTCGGCGGTCAGGGACGCAAGAAACGGCGCCGTCTTCATTGAGGCCGCCAGGGCGGCGGTGGGAGTCGTGCCGGAGGTCCTGACCGGACTCGAGGAGGGCACGCTGGCGTTCCGGGGAGCCAGTGCCGACCTCAGCCCGTTCGAGGGCGACACACTCGTGGTGGACATCGGAGGGGGCTCGACGGAGATCACGCTGGGAAGGGCGGGGTCCGTGTCGTCGGTGTCGCTCCAACTCGGCTGCGTGCGCCTGACCGAGCGCTATCTGACCAGCGACCCCCCGACGCCCGACGAAGTCGTCGCAACTCGGATTGCCATCGCGGCCGCGCTGACCGAGGGCGAGCAAACGCTGCCCGAGCTCCTCGGTCTCGCGGCGCACCGCCGGCTGGTGGGCCTGGCCGGAACGGTCTCCACACTGGCCTCGCTGCAATGGCAGATCGCGGAGTACGACGCTGACCGGCTGCACCACGCCACTATCACCCTGCCCGAGGTGGTCCACCTGTGCGACACGTTGGCCTCTTTGTCCGCGGCGCAGCGCAGCGGGCTCGTCGGCATGGTTCCGGGACGGGCGGACGTGATCCTCGGCGGGGCGCTCGTCCTCGAAGTCGTGGCGGCCCGGTACCAGTGCCCCGAGGTGATCGTCTCGGAGAAGGACATTCTGGACGGCATCGTCCTCAGCATCCTTTGAGTGGGCGACTAGGTTGCGATGGCAGTGAGCGTTCGATGCCGGTGAGTGATCCGCCCGTGGGGCGCCCGTCCGACGACCCGGGGGGCGACGAGAGCGACATGGTGCGACGCCTTCGCCTCGCCGAGGCCGATATCGAGTCGCTGCAGGACGTACTGCTCAGCCAGGAGAGCCTGGCCGATCGGCTGACCACCGCGCTGCACGCGTCGGCCCAGTCGCAGCAGGAGCTGACGCGGGTGCAGCAGGAGCTGGCCCTGGCGCTCAGATCGGCCGGGTGGCGCGGCCTGGCGCGCGCCGGAAAGCGCCGGGCCGTACGACTCCTGGCCCAGCGCCGTCCCGCCGTGTTGCCGCTCGAGCCGCTCGAGCCGGCAGCCGACCCGTCAGCCAGTACGGCCGAGGAGGTCGCCTGGACCGACATTCGCTACGGGGACTGGATCGAGCTCTACGACACGCTCGACGACGGGACGCGGCGCGCCCTGGTGGCGCAGGTGGCGGAGGTTCCCGAGCAGCCCCTGATCTCCATCATCTTCCCCGTCTACAACCCGCCCGAGGAGTTCCTGCGCCAGGCCATCGACTCGGTGCGCGCCCAGCTCTACACGAAGTGGGAGCTGTGCATCGCCGACGACTGTTCCACCCTGCCGCATGTGGCCAAGGTCCTCGACGAGTACGCCGCGCTCGACACGCGGATACTGGTGCACCGGCGCGAGGCGAACGGCCACATTTCGGCGTGCTCCAATTCCTCGGTCGCCATGGCGAGTGGCAGCTGGCTGGGCCTCATGGATCATGACGACGTGCTGGCCGAACATGCCTTGGCCGTTTGCGTGCTGGCGTTGCACCGGCGACCCGAGGCGGCCATCGTCTACAGCGACGAAGACCACATCGAAGCCGACGGGAGCAGGAGCCAGCCCTACTTCAAGCCCGATTTCGACCCGCTCCTCATCCTCGGTCAGAACTACTTCTCGCATCTGAGCCTGGTGCGCGCCGATCTGGTCGAGCTGGTCGGCGGGTTTCGCGAGGGCTACGAGGGCAGCCAGGATTGGGATCTGCTCCTCAGGGTCCTCGAGCACGTGCGCCCCGACCAGGTGGTGCACGTGCCCCATGTGCTCTACCACTGGAGGGTCCACTCGGAGTCGACGGCCTCGGCGGTGTCGGCCAAGCCGTACGTCGTCGACGCGTCGCGCCGGGTGGTCGAGGACCACCTGAAGCGGATCGGCGTGGATGCCACTGTCACCACCGTCTGGGCCACCAGTTACAACCGGGTCGATTGGGAGCTAGCCCCGAACCCGCCCACGGTCAGCATCATCGTCCTGCCGCGCTCGGGCCCGCACCTGGCCCGCTGTATCGACAGTGTCCGCATGCTCACGCCCTACCCGGAGCTGGAGATCCTGCTGGTCGATGATGGGGGGTTCCATCCCCCCATGCGACGGATGGTGAGTGAGCGCGCCGGATGGTTGACCCTGCTCGAGAACACCGAGGACATGAGCGACTCGGCCCAGAGGAATTTTGCCGCCCGGCAGGCGAGCGGCGACGTGCTGTGCTTTTTGTCCGACCACGTCGAGGTGCTCAGCGCCTCCTGGCTGCACGATCTGGTGGGGACGCTCTCCCATCCCGGCGTCGGCTGCGTCGGCGCCAAACTTCTCTATCCCAACCTCCGCATCCAGAGTGCCGGAACGGTGTTGGGGATCGGGGGGACCGTGGGCAGTCCCCACCGGCTCTTCTTCGAGAGGTTCGCCAACGGCTATGCCGGACATCTCAGGCTGGCCCGGTGCCCCTCGGCGGTGAGTTGGGCCGCCATGGCAGTCCGCAGGGACCTGTTCGACGAGATCGGGGGATTCTCCGAGGAGCACTTCACCGGAGTGTTCGGCGATGTCGACTTCTGCCTCCGCCTGAACGAGGCCGGGTGGCGCACCGCGTGGACGCCGTACGCGGAAATGATCCATTTCGAGCTCCCCGAAGACGGGCGCGCGGTCGACGGCGCCAATGCGATCCGGTTCGATCGCGATATCCGCTACCTGCGCCGGCGTTGGGGAAAATGGATAGAGGACGACCCCTCGTACAATCCGAACCTTTCCCTCGCGCACGAGTCGCTCTCGCTGGCCTGGCCGCCGCGACGGACGTACGCCGCACCACGCCGCGGCAGTCAGGTGTTCGAGTCGTAGAGGTGGGGCGCCTTCGGGGCCTATCGATGGCTCGGGACCGAGGTACCCAGGGCGCGCGCCACGCTGTCGACGAAGGCTCGCTGGTCCCCATAGTGGGTATCGGCGTAGCTGCGCCCGCGTGAGGACATGGAGGCACGGACGGACTCGTCGAAGAGGTGCGCCACCCCGGCCAGGAGCTCAGGGTAACCAGAGAAGGTCAAGCCCCCTCCGCCGTCCGCATGAGGGCGGGCCGCACTCTCTGCGGGTACCAGTATGGGGGTCCCGAACCTGAGCGACTCGACACACTCGCGGGCGATGATCGGCCCCGGCGCGAGGTCGATCATCACCCGGGCATGGGCCACCAGCCGCCAGAGGTCCGTACGCGTGTAGACGTCGACGATGCCCCGCAGGACGCGTCCGCGCCACACTGCCGCGGTGGCATCTTCCACGACGACGACCTCTTTGTCGGGGAAGCGGGCGGTCAACCACGCCACCATCGGCGTCGGAGGCGACACGTCGGGTGGGCCGACCCTGTCGGAGAGCACGAGGAGGTACCCGGTGAAGCCGAGCCCGTTGTGCCGGTGTGTCGCCGCCAGGGGGTTGATCGGAACGTGCAGCCCTATGACGTCGGGCGCGTCGCTCCCTGGTGACTCGGTGAAGCGCAGGTGACGGAGCGGGCGCGGTGGCTCGTGGGGGTCCGTGGGCATGATCGTGTGGACCAGGCGGCCGGGCGCGTGGAGGTCGAGCAGGGCGAGCACGGCGGGGTCGGGCTCGTCGACGATGATGGTGGTCTCAGCCGGGAGCCGGCCCGGCCAGACCGCGTCAGCGGCGGCCGGCCACGAACCCTCGCGCCCCACTCCGGCGCCGATCAGATCGAACGCACCATCGGGCTCGGGAGGACCCGCCGCCGAGGGAACCAGGACCGTGACCGGACTTGTGCGTGACGCCGCGCCCGCCAGGGCCCGGGTGACGAACGAAAGCTCGGTTCCGGGCCGCTTCCAGGTCCGGCTGAGGAAGAGCGTCGCCCGATCGGTGCCGGGCTCGCTCATTGTGGGCCGGGGGGAGAAGGTGACGGCCTTTCGGCGTCCCCGAGCACGGGGGCCGATTCGGCCCGGAGGCGTGTCAACTCCTCCCCGAAGATGGTGACGGCGTCGTTGACGACCACGTTCTGATGGTCCAGGCGGTCGGCAATCACATCGCAGCGTGCCGCCACCGCGTCGATGGCCCGGATGAGGTCCGCGATCATTTCGCGGTCGACGGCGCCAGGTCCTTTGCCCACGATCCGCCGTACCACCCGGACGAGACGGGGCCACAGGGCGCGGGACTGTCCCGCCTGTGGGGCCGAGATGCGTATCCATTCACGATGGAGCTTGACGACGTCGTCCGCCTCACGAATGGGTGGCAACGGATCATGCACATCCGCCGCCCGTCGGAACATGCTCGGTGTGGCATCACCGAGCTGCGCGTCAGGTGAAAGGGGATCGCTCATGCGGAGATGCTCGCGTACCATCGTTGCCACCAGTCCTCTTCGTCCGCACCGCGCAGCGCGCACGACGAGTCTATTCGGGTGAGGTTGGGACTCAGGTAGGGGTCGCCGGCCAGTATGGAGGTGCGCCAACGGTCGATGAACCGTCTGATGTCGCGGGCGCCTCCGGCGAACCCGCGGCTGGGTGACTCGTGGTGGATGAGCTCCGCCCCCGATTCGTAGAGCACCTTCAATCCCTCGCGCTGCGCGCGCAGGCAGTAGTCGATGTCATTGAGATCGACCCCGAGCGACTCGTCGAAACCCCCCAGCGAGTCGAAGACCTCGCGGCGCGTGGCCAGGCACGCACCGGTGACGGCCGCGCATTCGCGGGTGCAAATCGCCATGTTGAGATAGCCCGGTTGACCGCCGTCGAGCCCCGCCAACAGATGATCGGCCGCGCCACCGACGCCGATCACCACCCCGCAGTGTTGGAGCCGGCCGTCCGGGTAGAGCAGTCGCGCCCCGACGGCACCCACGTCTGGGCGCGTCGCCTGCGCGGCGAGAACGTCGAGCCAACCGGGTTGGCGCGCCTCGATGTCGTTGTTGAGAAACAGGAGCAGGTCGCCGCGGGCCAAGGCGACGGCGGCGTTGTTGAGGGCCGACCAATTGAAGGGGCGACCGTCCGCCACCACCGAGACGTCGTCCCGCTCGGCGAGACGCTCCACCAGGGTCTGCGTCTCCGGCTGCACCGAACCGTTGTCGACGAGCACGAAGTCGACCCGGGCCGTGCCACGCGTCGCATCGATCGACTCGATGCAGGTGCGGGTGAGGCGCGGCTCGTCGCGAAACGGGATGATGATGGTGGTGGTGGTCACGGTTGCCGACGGCTGCCGCCGGACCCGGTAGGTGTCCCGGCGGGGTCCGGCCGTCACCTCGGCCACCTCACCGCGGCGGAGCAGGGCGTCGGCCACGTGCGCGACGTCGCCTTCCCCGGGCCCTGCGCCCTGCGGCGCGCCGATGCGCCGATGGCACAGGACTTCTGGGATATGGACGACCTGGCGCGCCCCCTCGCAGGCCCGCAGGGCCAGATCGTGTTCGAGGTCGGCCAGGCTGGCGCCGGACGGGCCGGCCTGGAGGGCGATCCCCGATCCGACGGCGAGCGGCCTCCCGACATAGGCCGACGACAGGAGGAATTCGGCCGAATACGACGGCTTGAGCCGGGGGTCCACGTGCGCCCCGGCTGCGGTCACCGAGTCCTCGTCGGCGTACACCACGCCCAGGGGCGAGAGAGCGCTGGCCAGTTGCGCCACGGCGTCGGGGGCCCAGATATCACCCGGGAACAGAAGTGCGACGGGCGTCCCTGTGTTGGCGGCCAATCCCCGGCTGAGCATGTCCGCCGGCGTCGCCGAGTCGTCGGTCTCCTCGACCCGGACCCGCTGGCTCGGCCGAAGGAGCCCGGAGACCCCGAGCAGGGCGGTAAACGCCGTTTGCCAGGAGTTTCGCACGACCACGGTCAGGGTCCAGTGCGGCGAGGTCTGTTGCGCCAGGCCGTGGAGGGTCTGGACCGTCTCGGGCGTGGGCTCGCCGGTGATGACCATCACCAGGTTGAGGGCCTCGACATCGGGCCTCGGGACGAATTGGAGGGGACGCCACGCCTCTCGCCGCCGCACCCAGTCTTCATAGGGGCCCAGGTCGTGTGCGACATCGGGGCGGAGGGCGGGGAGGACCCGGTGCGCAAAGAGAACCCGATCCACCCGGGCAATCTACCGGAAGGGCGAATTGACGGGGGCGCGTTGGCGCAGGCGAGCGTGGGTCTGCCACGATGCGCCGGTGCCGATTTCCGACCGCCTGCTGATGGGCCCGGGTCCCTCCAATCCGTACCCGGAGGTGGCCGAGGCCTTGGCGCGGCCGGTCCTGGGACACCTGGACCCCGACTTCCTGGCCCTTCTCGACGCCACCAACGAGCGCCTCCGGCAGGTTTTCGCCGCCGCGAACTCCTTGACCCTGCCCCTGAGCGGCACAGGCTCGGCGGGCATGGAAGCCTCGTTCGTGAATTTCGTGCGACCGGGGGACCCCGTCGTGGTCGGGGTGAACGGCGTCTTCGGCGAACGGATGTGTGAAGTGGCGGACCGGGCGGGGGCGCAGGTGGTGCGCGTCGACGCGCCCTGGGGGAGGCCGATCGAGCCCGAGGCCCTCCTGGCGGCCCATCCGGACCCCTCCATCATCGCCGTCGTGCACGCCGAGACGTCGACGGGCGTGCGCAACGACATTGCGCCCCTCGGGGCGGCCAAGGGAGGCGCACTGCTCCTGGTGGACATGGTGACCTCGCTGGGAGGGATCGACGTCGCGGTCGACGACTGGAAGGTCGACATCGCCTACAGCGGCACCCAAAAATGCCTGGGCGTCCCGCCCGGCCTCGCTCCGCTGACCGTCTCCGCCCGCGCGCGCGAGCGCTTGGTCGAGCGTCCTTCGAGCTGGTACCTGGACCTTAACCTGCTGTCGCGTTACGTGCAGGGCGGAACAGAAGGCGGGAGGGTCTACCACCACACGGCACCGGTGACCATGATTGCGGCGCTGCACGCCGGATTGGGCGCCGTACTCGACGAGGGCATCGATGCCGCACGGGTCCGCCATGCCGAATGCGGACTGCTCCTCCAGCACGGGCTCGAGGAGTTGGGGTTGGTCCTCTTCGCCGAAAAAGGGCACCGGCTGCCCCAGCTGACGACCGTGGAGATTCCGGCGGACCTGCCCGGCGGGCTGAGCGAGTCGGGCTGCCGTCAACTGCTCCTGAGCCGCTACGGCATCGAGATCGGAGCGGGAGCGGGTCAACTGGCGGGAAAGGTATGGCGGATCGGTTGTATGGGACACACCGCACGTCGACGAAATGTCGTCACGCTGCTTGGCGCATTGAAGGAGGTGCTCGATCGATGACTGCGGCAAGGTCTTTGCGTCATCCTCAACTACAACTCCACGGGCAGCGGGTCATGCTCCGGCCACTGACGGAGAGCGACTTCGAGGAGTGGCACGAGGTGCGCACGCGCTGCGGCCCGTGGTTGCTGCGGTGGGAGCCCCGCCCCAAAGGGGCACCCGTGCCGTCTGAGGACAGGCCCAGCTTTGCGGCGCGCTGCGGCATTCGTGAGCGGGAACGGCACCTCGGGAGCGGGTACGGCTTCGGCATCTTCGTCGGCGACCGGTTTGCCGGGGAGGTGACGCTCTCGTCCATTCAGCGAGGGCCGTTCCAGAGCGCGTTCATCGGCTACTGGATCGACGAGGCATTGGCGGGCCGCGGCTTTACGCCCGAAGCGGTCGTGGTGACCCTGCAGTTCGCCTTCGACGCCATTTCGCTGCACCGGGTGGAGATCTCGATCATCCCGCGCAACACCGCCAGCCGTCGAGTGGTCGAGAAACTCGGTATCCGGCAGGAGGGGATCGCGGAGCGGTTCTTGGAGATCGACGGTGTGTGGGAGGACCACGTGCGGTATGCCATCACGTCCGAGGAGTGGGCGGCTCGTGAACCCGAGCTCGCCGCCGATTGGCTGACCCGGTAGACGGCCAGCTGATCGGCAGAGCTAGGTGCCGGCGGGGCCGGTCACCGAGGGCGAGTGCGCGAAGAACTGCTCCACGTCGTATTCGTAGGTGTACGACGTCGGGGCCCTTCCCACCGCGCGCCGCAACCTCTTGGCGCGGATGAAGCTCTCCACCGCCCCGGCACTCGTCGCTCGGTACAGGAAGCCGGTAGCGGCCAAGCGGCGGGTGTCGACGCCGCGGCCGTACCGCAACAGATCCCCCAACTCCGGCGGGAGGTCGAACAGTCGCACCAGAGGATGGAACTTCAACGGGCTGTAGGGGGAGAGTGGGACGCGCCAGGAGCCGCAGATGCCGGCCACCTCGCTCCAGGGCAGGCGTCCCTCTCCGGCCACGTTGTAGAGACCGGGGATACCTCCCCGGGTGACATGGAGGAGCGCGCGCACGACGTCGTCCTCCTCGACGAACTGCAGCAGGGGGTCGAACCCGAAGATGGAGGGGCAGAGCGGGCGCGACAGGCTGGCGCTGATGGCGGTGGTGAGGTGGGGACCGAGGACGTTGGCGAATCGGAGCACGGTCACCAACGTGCCCGGGTTGTCCTCGGAGAAGTCGCGCACCAGGCTCTCGGCCTCGAGGAGCGCCCGCTCGATGCTGTGTGTGGCCGGCGCGCTGCGCGGGGTGTCCTCCCCGAACGTGTTGGGATCACGGGCCGAGGACCCGTAGACGAGCGTGGAGGACTTCACGACGATGTGACGCACCGAAGATCCGGGGGCCCCGGCCGCGGCCAGAAGGTTCATCGTCCCGATGACATTTATTTCGTGGACGCGCCGGTTGCTGATCCCGGCCGAATTCGTGACCATGAAGGTGTGGAGGATGGTGTCGACCTGGGTCGCCTTCACGATGCGGTTGACGATCGAGTAATTCTGGTCGGCGCGCACGAATTCGGCGCGCTCGAAGGGAACCGAGGGGGCATGGGCGCCCATTCCCAGGATCATTTCGAGGTTCGGGTCGGTTTCGAGAGCCTGGATCATCCGCCCACCCCAGAAGGTGTCGGCTCCGGTGACGAGGACGCGTTGTGCCATGATGACGGGACCGCTAGCCGAGCCACACGCTGCGTCGCCCGCGCAGCATGTCGTAGACGGACTCTTGAATCAGGGTGCGGATGCGCTCGGCCTCGTCCATCACGCGACTTTTGGAGTAGCGCTCCTGGTCCGGCGGCACATCGAAGGAGACGGGGTCGAGGACCCGCAGGGTGAACTTGGCCGGGAAGGGCACCAGCACGCCCAGCGGTCCCAGAGCGAGGAGGTTGGCCGTGACCGGGAAATACGGAAGCCCCAGCACTTTGGCCACGGCCGGTAGACGGAAGAGGACGGGCATCGCTTCCTCGGAGCCCGTCACCGCGATCGGGATGATCGGCACCCCGGCACGCATGGCGATTTCGACGAAGCCGCCTCGGCCGAACCGCCGGAGCTGGTAGCGGTCGGTAAACGACTTGGAGGGTCCCTTGGTCCCTTCGGGGAAGTCGAGGACCAACTGGCCCTGCTCCCTGAGCAGACGGTAGGCGTTGGCGGGCCGGGCGGAAACTCCGCCTCCCCTTGCCCACAGGGTGCCGACGACCGGGACGGTCCGGAAGAAGTGGTCGGCCAGCCCGTAGACGGGCCGCCCCAGCTCCTTCTCAATGCCGTGCATGATCACCGGCGCATCCGAGGGTATCGCCCCCGCATGGTTGGCCACGAGGAGGGCTCCGCCCTCGTCGGGGATCTTCTCCAGCCCCTCCCACCGGACCCGGAACCACTTCGAGTAGACGGGCTCGTAGAGGGATCGGGCCAACGCGCGGAAGCGTTCGGATCGTCCCCACTCGTCGACGTCGGACAGGCGGGGGTCCTCCAGCGCATCGTCGCGCCCGCAGGGCACGCGGATCGGTACAACGGCTGTAGAGGGCTTCTCGTCGGTCCTCGCCCCACGCCCGTCCGTCACCAGCCCATGGTAGCGAGAGTCGGGTGCCCGCCCCCGTGGCGCCGATCAGTGCAAGGGGCGGGACACACTCTCCGGAGTCGGCGTGTCGTCGTCACAGGTCAACGAAAACGGGGAGATCTGGCCCAACTGCGACACCGTCAGCGCCGTCCTCTCGACGGCGGCACCGGGACACCCGGCGACGATCTGCGAGGCGGTCGCCTCTACCTCGGGATCGTCCATCAGGGGACACAGCACGAGAATCGTGCCGTCGCTTTGGCCGAGCACGGGGAGCCCGGGGGGAAGGAGCGCCGCAAGCGCGGCCGCGGGTGCGCCCGGCGCCGCGCCCGGCAGTTTCACGCAAAGCGTGGGGACCGGCGTCACCGAGGCCGCACCCCGTCGGGCACGGAAGACGTCGCTGGCCATCGACCGCGCATCGCTCCAGGGCCGGATCTGGCTTCCTTCAACCCGCAGCCACTGGACCGGGACCTCGGCGATGACGAGACCGAACCGCCGGGCGAGGGACAGTATTTCGACATCGAAGGCGAAGCGTTCCGTCACCGAGCAGTGAAAGAGCAGCTTGGCGACAGGGGCCCGGAATGCCTTGAAACCGCACTGCGTGTCGTCGAGGGCCACGCTGGTGAGCGCGTTGACGAGTCGATTGAAGGCCCGGTTCATGAGCGACCGGTGCAGGCTGGAGCGGTCCACCGATGCCCCCGACGCCGAGCGCGAGCCGATGGCCAGGTCCGCCTTCACCAGGGCGTCGACGAACTGCGGCGTCTGCCCGGGATCGATGGCCATGTCCGCGTCGGCGAAGGCAATGACCGGCGCCGAGGCCACCGCCACGCCCGCCCGCACGGCGCCCCCCTTGCCGTGATTCTCGGAGAGCCGGAGCAGCCGAACATGGGGGAACGCCGAGAACAGGGTGCCGGCCCGCTCCGTCGTGTCGTCGGTGCTGCCATCGTCCACGACGATGAATTCGGTCGTCTCGGGATCGATGGCGCCGGCCGCGATGGCGGCCCGGAGGCGCGCCACGCCGTCGTCGAGCCGCGATCCCTCGTTGTAGGCCGGGATCACCAGGGAGAGGGAGACCCGGGGGGGCGCAGCCGAGTCCGGCCGCGCCCCGGCTCCGCCGCTCTGGTCCATGGGCCCATTCTTCACCGGCGATCGGCCCGTGGGTGGTCGGGGTCACCGCCCCGACCCGGGCCTACGGTCGACCTGCCCCGATGAGGCCGTCGGTGAAGATGGGGGAGTACGAGACCGTCGCGCCGGTAAAGGGGGCCTGAATGACCGTATCGGTGCCGTAGGGACCGGACCCGACGTACATGACCACGTGGTCGACCGCACTGTCCGAGTCCAGGTTGTAATAGAAGAGGAGGTCACCCGGTTCGAGCGCGTCCAGGGCGACATGGGTGAGCGCGGGCCATTGCACCTCGGTCGTTCGCGGGAGGGTGATTCCGGCCTGCGCCCACGCCCATTGCACGAGGCCCGAGCAGTCGAAGCCCTGTGACGGGCTGGCCCCGCCGAAGACATAGGCCACACCCAGCTGGGATTCCGCCGCGGAGACCGCTGCCATTTGTGCCGCCGTGCCCGACCCGGTGCCCCCGACATTTCCCGTGTACGCGTCGCCCGTCGCGCCGCCGGCCGCATCGGCTGCTGTGGTCGCGGCCGCCCCGCTGGCGCTCCCACCGACGGCCTGGGCAACGGTTGCCGCCGCTTCCGCCGCCGCTGCTTCCCTCTGCGCTTCGGCGGCGGTCGCGGCCCGTGCCGCCGCCGCTGCTTCCGCCTGTGCCTCTTCGACGGCTGCCTGGGCGACTTCGGCTGTCAGCTGGCCCTGCACCTGATTCAGCGTCGCCGTGGTGGCCGCGGCCTCTTGCTGGTTGGCCAGAGCGAGTGTCTTCGCCTGCGCCGCCTGGGCCGAGGCCTGCGTGGCCAGGTTCTGCTCCTGTGTCTTCTGGCTGTCGAGGCGGGACTCGGAGGTCTGCAGGGCGCTTCTGGCCTGGTTCAGGTCGCCGACGATCTGCTCCGTGTACTGCGTGCGGGCGTCGCCCAACGTCGCCGAGGTCGAGAACATCGAGGCATAGTTCGATTGGGGGGTGCCGTAGATGTAGGCCTTGACCGCGTCGTTGGTCACCCGCTGTCGGTCGACCTTCACGGCCGCTTTGGTCCGGCCGATGGAGGCGTCGATCGTCTGCAGTGCGTTCTGCGCGGTCTGGAGGTTCTGAACGGCCGTGTCGTAGCGGTTGTCGAGGGCCGACGTCTGCTGCTCTTCCTGACTCAGCGTGGCCTCGATCGCGCTCACCTGCGACTGGGACGCATTGATCTGCGATTGGTTGGGAGCCGGTCCGGGCAGGGTCGTCGGCGTGGAGGTGGTGGCACCGGCCCCGGACGCGGAGAATCCCGTGAGCCCGAGAATGGAAGCAACGAGCGCGCCGCGGGCAAGCAGCGCGCGTCGAGACCAGCGTCCAGTGTTCCGACAATCCACTGATGACACGGTAAAACAGTAACCGTTCCACCTACGTGACACGGGCGGAATGCCGCGACGGTCAGTTGCGGTTTCGTTGCAGTCTGCGCGTGTCGGACGCCTGGCGGACGCTTCGGCACACTCAGTTGTGGTTGACCGCGGAACGAACCCTCCATATGGTGCCTGCATGGATCGGGTCGTCCCAGTCGCCGGCGGTCGGGTTCGTGGCGTGTGGCGGGGAGATCTGTGGGCGTTCTCGGGCATCCCCTACGCGCGGTCGCCGGCCGGCGATCTGAGGTGGCGCCCCCCGCAACCCCCACTGCCGTGGACCGGCGTGCGGGATGCATCCTCATTCGGACCGATCGCACCCCAACGGGTCGCCGAGGGCGGCATCACCAGCCCGGCGGACCCGAGCCCCGGGGACGTCCAGAGCGAGGACTGTCTCACCTTGAACATCTGGACGCCCGAGGTCCCCGAGGATCCCGCGTCCGCCACGGGGCGCCCCGTGATGGTATGGATTCACGGTGGAGGGTTCACCTCGGGAAGCGGCTCTGTCTTTCTGTACCGGGGTGGCCCTCTGGCCCGCCAGGGCGACGTCGTCGTCGTCACGATCAACTACCGCCTCGGCGCACTCGGATTTCTCGGACACCCCGGCTTGGCCGATCCGGACGGCTTCATCGGGAACTGGGGCCTGCACGATCAAGTGGCTGCGCTGCAGTGGGTGCGTAACCACATCGCCCAGTTCGGCGGGGATCCCGATTGCGTCACCGTTTTCGGCGAGTCCGCGGGCGGCTTCAGCGTGGCCGCCCTGCTGGCGGTGCCGGCGGCGGCGGGTCTTTTCCGGCGGGCCGTAGTGCAGAGTGGCGGCGCGCATGTGCATACCGCCGAGCAAGGCGCGCGCGCCGCCGACCATCTGGCGGCGACCTTGGGGCTGCCGGGTTGCACCCGTGACGCGTTGGGTCCGGTCCCCTCCGCCGAGCTCGTGGCCGCGACCGACGAGATGGGGAAGCGGTCGCCCGATCCGGGCGCGCTCGCGGTGCCGTTCCTCCCGGTCGTCGACGGCACGTTCCTGCCGCAGCACCCGCTACGGGCGGTGGAGCAGGGTGCGGCCGCAGGCGTCGATCTCCTCATCGGAACGAATCGCGACGAGTTGACACTCTTTTCGCTCGGCCGACCCGAACTGATGGCGCTCGACGACGCCAGGGCCTTGCGCTGGGTCGCCAACGCCGCCCCCGATGTGCCGACGACCGAACTGCTGAGCGGCTACAGGGAGGCGCGCACGGTGCGGACAGAGGGGATCGATCCCCACGCACTCACGGTGGCGATCGGGACCGACGCCGTCTTTCGTTGGCCCAGCCTCCAACTGGCCGCGGCCCAGGAGGCGCAGGGGGCCCGGACCTTCGTGTACCTGTTCGAATGGGAATCGCCGGCTTTCGGCGGAATTCTCGGGTCGAGCCATGCCCTGGAACTTCCCTTCGTCTTCGGGGTGGTGCATGTGCCCGCGGTACAGCTCTTCACCGGAGACGGCATCGAGGTCGAGACGTTGTCGACCCGGATGCAGCAGGCATGGCTGGCCTTTGCCCGCACCGGTGACCCGACACACGCCGCGCTGGAGGGGGGCTGGCCGGCTTGGGATCCGAGGAAACGGAGCACAATGGTGTTCGGCCGCCACACCCGGGCCGCCGACGGTCCGCGTAACGCCGAGCTCGCGGTCTGGGAGCGCTACCGGCCGCTCTTCTCTCCTCCGGTCCCCTGATCAGGGTCGCTGGCAGAAGACGTGCCAGCCGGCTGCCCCCCAGGCGGCGAGGACGATGCCTCGGGACAGCCACGACCCGAGGAACCACCGCACCACCCGGCGAGGACCAACGAACCGCCCGGCCGACAGGGCCAGGACGCCCAGCCACACGACCACACCCGCCGCCAGTGCCACCCAGACCACTGTGCCGGGAACAACCGTCGACGTCATTGCGGTCTCTCGGCCCGCCGCGCGGACACCAGGTAGGCGCCGATGCCGAGCCATACCGCGAAGAGGAGCCCCCGGCCCACTGCGTATCGGGTCACGTAGCCGATGAAGTAGCTCAAGGTGGGGAGGTCGCGCGACTGGACGACGAAACTCACCAGGTCCCACGTCACGACGCCGCCGATCAGGACGGCCCAGACCAACGCGGAGACGACCGCCGCACGTGACTGGGTGCGCCATGTCCGGACGAAATGAACGTTCCGGGCCACCCACTGGCGCGTTGTCCGGTACTGCCTTCCTCGCCCGAGGACGAGGGCAGCGCCGAAGGTGCTCACGACGAGGAGCGCCACGCTCCAGTGCGCTCCGGAGGAGTCGCGCGAGAGCGGGGCCTGCCATGCGGACAACGCGAGGACGAGGGCTGCGAGCAATGCGTACGCGATCGGAACGGCGCCGGCTCGTTGCGGACGATGCACAACAGCACTATGTCGCACGGAGAGGCAGGACGCGTCGGCATCCCGGGAGGACGGCCGGAGGCCTTATGATCGCTCCAGGCGACTAGATGGAGCAGCACCGGGGGGCGTAGCCCAATCGGCAGAGGCAGGGCGCTTAAACCGCCTCCAGTGAGGGTTCGAATCCCTCCGTCCCCACTCAGGCGAGGTCACGGGATCGTCTGGTTCAAATGGGGTGTGGATCAACCGCAGCTCTCGTCGCCTTTCAGCCGCGTTCCACCAGTGGCAAACGAAGGCTCCCGCGATGTCAGCCAGCTGTCCCCTCGCGCTCCCGTGTGACGATCAAAGGGTGCCACTCCGAGAGGTCGAGTCGGAACCTCGACAGGCAAGCCCGATGAACAGTGGGGTGTCGATAAGTTCCCCAGGAAGATCAGTGTCGATGGTGTACCCCGCCGTTATCCGATCCGCGGTGTGGAGTTCGCTAGGCGCTTCGGGCGAGAATCCAGCCTCGATGGTTCCGCTTTCCTCTGTTCGCAGAGTGGATTCGGGCTCAGCGCGGCGACAGCGACTGAACGACCGTCAATTCGGTCGTTCTAAACAGGTCAGTGGGCTCGTGACCAGGGCGCATGAAAATCGCCGATTTCGGGTGCGTGAAGTGGCATTGGGTGAAACCCCACCTGGCACACCGAACGCGTCGGAACGCGGCCACATTCTGACAAGCCCAACCGAAGAGATAGTCGCGGCGTGGTTCACTATCCATACCTATGCGCAGTGAAGCCAGAGGAGATGGGGATGTCTCCGAGCTCGTGTGGTACGTCAGCTATGGCTCGAACCTCAACCGAGCGCGATTCATCGCCTACATCGAAGGTGGCAGCATAGCCGGCAATGACGTTGTGCACGAAGGATGTGCCGATCCGACCCCCCCGGTCGACGACGTCCCTCTCGAGTTGCGCCAGTCGCTGTACTTTGCCGGCTGGTCCGATCGAGCGTGGGGAGGTACCGCCGCCGGCTTCATCACACTTGATGCTCAGGTGCCGCCCGCGCTGGCCAGGGCATACTTGATCACACCGCTGCAGTTTCAAGAAGTGGTCAGGCAGGAGAACGCCAACATGGCCCGGGCTGACGACGTCCGCCTCAATATAGAGGGCGCTCGTAGGCACGGGCATGTTCGAATGCTGTCGCAGGGCTACTACAGCGAGCTCGTCTACTGCGGCCAGCGAGATGGCTATCCGATGCTCAGCTTCACGGCATCAGAGAATCGGACCGACTTCCGCCCGCCCTCTCCCGCGTACCTCCGGATGATCCGCAGCGGCCTGCTGGAATCCCATGGCCTGAACACCGACGATGCCGTTGAGTACCTCAAGGACAGACCCGGCGTCGTGGGAAACTGGACCGTCAGACAGTTGGTGGAGATGCTGAACATGTAGACATCGCCGTCAGTTGTCGGGAGCTACGTGTGACCGTAGGCTCTGGTATGGCCGATACGACTACCGAAGCCCGTTTCGACATCTACGATCCGGATCTGTACGTGGACGGGCCGATTCACGACATCTTCGCCGAGTTACGTCGCAGCCAGCCGGTGTACTGGCAGGAGATGCCCGACGAACCGGGCTACTGGGCGGTTCTCAAGCACGCCGATGTGGCGCATGTGGCCCGCCATCCGGACATCTTCTCGGCCGAGATCCAGGGGGTGATCCTGGAGAACTCGCCGCCTGAGCAGCTGGAACTCAGTCGCAACATGCTGTTGATGATGGACCCGCCCCGCCACACCGCCTACAGAAGGCCGCTGGTGGACAGCTTCAAGGCTCGGGTGATCGGCCGGATGGAGGAGCAGGTCCGGTCCATCTGCCGTGCCATCTTCTCCGAAATGGCCGAACGACGCCATGTGGAGTTCGTGCATGAGGTGGCCGGGCTGTTGCCGTCCCAGGTGGTGGGCGAGCTGGTTGGCATTCCCCGGGAGGACTGGCCGCAGATCCGTCTATGGGCGGAGCAGGGAACCTCGAGTCAAGACCCGGACCTCGCAGCCCCGGACGGGTACGCCCAGACGGGCATGGCGGACATGGCTCTGTACGCCATCGAATTCGCTTCCCGCCGGCGTTCGGAACCGCCACGGGACGACCTGGCGTCGCTCATCCTGGCCGGCAACTTCGGAGATGGGCCGATGTCGGAGATCGAGTTCGGCAGCTTCTTCGTCCAGCTGGTCACCGCGGGCAACGACACCACCAAGACCATGCTCTCCTCCGGTCTTTTGGCCCTGCTCTCTCACCCCGGCCAGCTGGCCGGGCTCCGG
>Ga0182030_10003368_pt1 | contig 34115 bp, 33 predicted proteins | sample 812S3MmetaG_FD_121299 | JGI IMG/M metagenome (GOLD analysis project Ga0182030, IMG submission 121299) | Permafrost microbial communities from Stordalen Mire, Sweden - 812S3M metaG (Illumina Assembly) | ecosystem: Environmental > Terrestrial > Soil > Wetlands > Permafrost | place: Sweden...
ATCGGCTTGGACTGCCACTGACTTTGCTAGTTCTCGCTTGTTCATGCGCACATTGTGGCCGAACGAATGGTCCTTGCGCACATTGAAGCGCCAATTTTCCTCAGAAATACATGAATTTCTTAGTTTGAAGTCGTTACCAACGTCAGTTCGACATCGTCAGAGCAAAGGAATCGACGCTTTCGCAAAGCCAACAAACAGTCATAGGGTGGCCCAATGACCATCAGCACCAATGGCAGTTCCGATCCCGTACCGCCCGTACCGCCCGCACCTCCTGTGCCTCCCGCACAGAAAACACTGGATCACGGACCAGAACGGCGACGACGTGAAGATGGTTCCTCGGCCTACCTCACCGTGGCCGAACGGGCCGCACTCGGAAAAGCCGCTCGTTCCCGTGTGCCCCGAGCGAGTCACGCTGAACTTGATGTGCCGTCCGATAGGCCCGATTCTCTGGCGTTGCTCCAGGAACAAGCGGTGACTCGAGTGCCCGATCTGGTGCCGATTCGATACGGCCGCATGCTGCAGTCGCCCTTTGCCTTCTACCGCGGGGCGGCGCTGGTCATGGCGTCCGACCTGTCCAAAACGCCGAGGACCGACTTCTTCGTTCAGGCCTGCGGCGACGCCCACATGTCCAACTTTGGGGTCTTTGGGACACCGGAACGGCATTTGGTCTTCGACGTGAACGACTTTGACGAGACCCTTCGTGGACCGTGGGAATGGGATATCAAGCGGTTGGCCGCCAGTCTGACCGTGGCCGGACGAAGTCGCGAGTTCACTCCGAAGGTGCGGCGAAACATCGTCTTAGCCGCCGTGGAGTCCTACCGCATGGCCATGCGGGCCTTCGCCGAAATGCGCAATATCGAGGTCTGGTACGCCCGGCTCGATATTGACGACGCCATTGCAGAACTCGGATCCCAACTGAATCCACTCAGTCGGGCCCGCACCAAGACTGGGCTGGCCAAGGCGCGTACGCACGACAGCCTCCAAGCTCTGAACAAACTGACGAAACTGGTCGATGGGAAGCGCCGCATCATTTCCGATCCGCCCTTGATCGTGCCGGTCGAGGACATCCTCCCGGGACTCGAGAGCGATGCCATCTATACCGTGATCCATCGTGTCCTGCGCGAGTATCGGCGCAGCCTCCCGATCAGCCGGCAATCCCTATACGACCAGTACGAACTGTTGCAGATGGCTCGCAAAGTGGTGGGAGTCGGCAGTGTGGGCACGCGCTCGTGGATACTCCTTTTCGCCGGCCGCGAACAAGACGACCCACTCTTCTTGCAGGCCAAAGAGGCCCAACCGTCGGTGCTCGAGCGCTTTGTCGGTAAGAGCGAGTTCACCAACCAAGGGGAGCGGGTGGTGGTCGGCCAGCAGGCCATGCAGGCCAACAGCGACATCTTCTTGGGCTGGTCTCGGGACACCGACCCGGGCGATGCGCCCATCGATACCGTTCCCACCGATTTCTACTTCCGCCAACTGCGGGATTGGAAGGGGTCAGCGGACGTCGACGTGATGATCCCCGGCGGGATGACGGCCTACGCCCGGGTCTGCGGTTGGACGTTGGCCCGAGCTCATGCGCGCACAGGCGATCGGATCGCCATCGCGTCGTACCTCGGATCGGGAAAGGTGTTCGACAACGCCATAGCCTCCTTCTCGGAAAGCTACGCTGACCTGAACGAGCGCGATTTCGCCTCACTGCAACAGGCGGCCGACGCCAAGTCGATCGTCGTCGAAGTCGGCATCTGAGCAGCGCGCACACCCAGTTCGCCGACACTGCCATCTCGCAGTCCCGTCGTCGTCAAGGCAGCCATCGTCGGCCTGGCTCTACTCGCGACAGTACGAAGCCAGCGGTGTGGCCACCGAACAATCGACTGATTCAGCCGATCACGGTGACATCGACCACTACTGGCGGCAAGACCTGGCCGCCTGACGTCTTCATGGTGATGTTGAGCGTGTAACTCCCCGGAGTGGTCGACGTAGCCACGCTTACCGTCTGTATCGCCGGCGCGGTCAGCGAACATCCTGCACCACCCGGGTTGGCCTTCATCGTTGCCTTGACGTTAAAGACGCCAGCGACAGGCGACACCTGTAGCCCGGTGCTGTGCGCTTTCCAATTCACCGTCGTCGTCCCGACTTCGGAAGGCTGCAGTCCCAGGGCAATGGTGGCGGTTTGCCCGGCTTGGACCGTGATCCCGCCGCTGGGGTTGGAATACCCCACGGCGGGGAGCCGGCCATCGCCAAAGGATGGGGGACTTGCTCCACTTAGGGCACCCCATGAGGTGTCAGGAGAAGAGGACAACGAGTAGGTCAATGTGCCGCCTGAGTTGATGATGCTTTGTGGCACCCAGGGCTGGTTCCACTTGGTCCCGCTGGCCGACGTCGCGGCCGGACACGATGCCGCCTGCGGGGGTGCCTTCACTCCCGAAACCACCAAGGAACGTATATAGGGAGTGGACGGTGACGCAGCCGGTGCGTGCATCACAATGCGCCGGTTGTTCGGCAGTGTGATCACGACATTGGGGAAAATGGGACTACCCAAAGCGAGATTGGCCGATCCTGGAGTCACTGGGTAAAGCCCGATGGCGGCCCACACGTACCACGATGCGATCGCTCCTAAGTCGTCGTTGCCCGGTTCGTTCACCGGAGAGTTGGAATAGAGCGTGTCCATAATGTCCCGGACCACCTTCTGCGTCTGAGACGGGGCACCGAAGTAGTCGTATTCCCATGGGGTCCAAAGGCTTGGTTCATTGCCAGCCCAGTCGTAGGGCAGGTAGCGAGTGGCATTGAGTTGGGTGAAAAACGTGTTCAATTTCTGGACCGCTTGTGCGTTGCCGCCCATGAGATTGGACAGTCCCAGAAGATCCTGGGGGACCGACCAGGTGTATTGGATGGCGTTGCCTTCCTCAAACCCAAGCTCGCCCCCGTCTTCGAACAGCGACGTCTGGAACGCCGGTCCGGAGGTGAAGCTCCCGTCGTCGTTTCGGGCTTGGATGTAGCCCGTGGCCGGGTTGAAGAGGTACTGCCAGTTGTGCGCCCGACGCATCATGGCGGTATAGATGCCGTGATTGCCCACTGCGGCTGCCACTTGAGCGATGGAAAAGTCGTCGATGGCGTATTCGAGAGTGACGGAGCCCCCGATGGAATAGTCGATCGAATAGAGGTCGAGTGATGAGGCATTGACATAGTGCTGAGCGATGTACTGACTCAGATACTGACGCTCAATCTGAAGGCCATGCCCAGTTTCATTTCGGGTGGCTCCTTTCACCATGGCCACGAGCGCGGCGTTGACGTCGAAGTTCCGTACGCCGAATGCATAGGCCGCCGCGATGATGGGATCGGCTGAATCACCATTCATCTGCAGGGCGTCGCCGTCGGCAATAGCCCATTTGGGCAGCCACCCACCTTGTTGGGCGTCGTTGACTAGCGACTGAATCATGTCGCCGGCTTGGTGACGGGCTAAGAGTGATACCAATTCGATCTGTGATCGATAAATGTCCCATTCGGAAAAGTTGGCGTACTGGACCTGAGTGCTGGAGTGGTGCACCTTCCCGTCATCACCCAGGTATTGGCCGTTGGCATCACTCACCACACTGGGGAAGAGGAGCGAGTGGTAGAGAGCCGTGTAGAACGTTTCCTGCTTGCTTGCCTCTCCACCACCAACACCGATCCGGCTCAACATGGCATTCCACCGGGCCGTGGCCGCCGCCTCGACGTGAGATAAGGACCAGCCCGGGTCTTCGCTCTTGATGTTGGCGGCAGCATTGCGGATGCTGACAAAAGAGATGCCCACCTTCAGGTGCACGGTCTGGTTCTGCTCCGTATTGAAGGTGACAAAGGCACCACAGGCCGTCCCGGTGCATGAGGTGGCACCCGGCTTGACGGCCGCGCCGTTCCAGCCCCCGGCCGATGCGAATGGTCGACTGAACTGGGCGGCGAAGTACAGCGTGTAGTTGGTGCCGGTGCCACAGAACTGACCGCTGGTCACTTGCCCGGTGATGCCGGTGTGCCCGACTAGGTGATAGCTCGAGGCCGTCACGGGGTTGGCGCTGCCGGCCACCTTGAACAAGACGTTGGCCGCCGTTGACGCCGGGAAGGTCATTTGGGAGATCCCCGTACGGGTGGTGACCGACAGCGAGGTGGTCACTTGGGGCGATCCGAGACTGACCTGATAGCGCCCGGGAGCGGCATGCTCGCTGGCATGGGTGAAGGACTCCGATGTGGATTCGGGATCCGTGCCAATGGGGCCTACGGTCGGTAGGATGGGGATGTCGCCATACGAGGAACAACCGGTCCCGCTCAGATTGGTCAGGCTCAAGCCCGAGATGGCGGAATCGGCATAGGAGTAGCCGCTCCCGGACATGGCGTCATTGGGTGTGGTGTTCGGGCTCCACTGCATCATGCCGAAGGGGAGATCGGCGCCCGGGAACTCACCGATGGCGCCCGGGTTGGCGGCTCCGGCTCCCGTGCCGTCAATGGGGTTGACCAATGCGGCCGGGTTCCTCACCAAGGCGATGGCCTGCACCGTCCCCGATGCCGGGGCTGCCAGGCCCACGACGACTCCCGTGAAGATCATCGAGATTGACAAAAAGCCTGCGCTCAGCGTCCTCCGGCTCATTTTGGTGCGTCCCCCATGCAAGGACGGTAGCGGAACCGGAGCGTACAGCGCCTTCGCGAATCGGGGCCTACGAGGTGCGAGCAGCCCTCAGCGCCAGACTCCACCACACGAGATCGCTCAGCGACATCTCGAGCCGCTGGTCCAACGAGGCGAAGAGCTCAACCGAGAAGGGATCTGCCTGCATGGCCGCGATCATCAGATCGGGCAATATGTGGATGGCATGGCGCAGCGGCGCCATTTCAAATTCCACCGCCACGAGCCGCAGTTGTTCGACGGCACGAGCTCCGCCCACGTTGCCATATCCGACGAAAGTCACCGGCTTTCGATTGAGTTCGGGGAAGAAGTGGTCCAAGGCGTTCTTGAGCGACGCCGGATAGCCGTGGTTGTACTCGCTGGTGATGATGATGTACCCGTCCGCCCGGTCAAACGTCTTACCCAAGCGAGCGACGTCAGCATTCGGATAGTCGCGCATCGAGCGAGCGGGGGCTATCGGCTGGTCGAAGAGCGGGAGCGGGTACTCGCGCAGATCCACCACCTCGAACGACAGATCGTCTCGTTGTGCGAGTCGGTCCTCGAGCCACGCGGCTGGCTTGTCTGAGAAGCGTCCTTGCCGCGTCGTGCCGATGACAATTTGAATCAGAGGAGCCATGAGGGCTGATCCTATTGGTGCTCCACGCACCTCAATCGGTGAGACGAGCTTGCCTTCGCCGCCCAGCTTCACAAAAAACTGGGCCATCTGACGGGCCAACTTCGCCCATGGGCTTTCTGCATTCGAACCATGTCACGAGCTGACCGCACACCTGGGAAGTACCGGTCTCGGCTTCTCGGATCACCTTCGGTATCGCCACGCTCTATTTCACTTCGGAGCGAAGATGTACGCGCCGGGCACCGAGCCACGTCGAAACCACCGTGCCCGATGCAGGCTGCGACGTAGCCAAGCCATCGCCGAAACTCGCAACCAGAGGGATGTCGAGATCCCATCGCGCCTCACGAAGAGCCAATCGGTGTTGTTCGTCGAGAACCTCACGGCGTTGAATCCGATCTGTCGCATTCTGGCCACGACGGTATGGACTTGGTGCGCCGTCAAGATCCCATTGAAGTCGTGAAACTCCACGGTGATCTGTCGGGCCGTCTTGAGTACCTCGTCGTCGCTGTCCCCGAGGGCGAAAAGCTCAGCTCCTTCGATGTCCATCTTGACGAGGTCAACGCTGTCCAACTGCAATCGATGAAGGAGGTCGGCGTAGGTGACTCCGTCGACATCGTCGGTGCCGTCCCCGGTGAAAATGGAAGATGCCTCGCTATTTGCGTCGATCGCAAATGACACGGGACCTGTGGCCTGAGCGACGGCGGCCTCCACCACGGTAAAGCCGCGCGCAGTTAACGATTTGGCCAGGTCCGGCGTCGGTTCAACTGCGATGTATTGCTCCGGCGTGAAGCGACCGAGGATGGCGTCGTGAAACTCACCCATGTTGGCACCGAGATCGAGGATCACCGCACGCTCACCGACGAGTGATGGAACGAAGCTGTGGCTGGCTTCATTGGTGACAGGCAGCCACGCCGGATATTTCATGCGCCATTCTACGGCACGGTTATTGGACGGTCGTCAGAGGTTTGGGCCTGCCGGTTGATGGATTTGTCGGTCCGTTTCGCCGAGGTCCAAGAGATGGACCCAGATCGAGTTGTAATCTCAGTCGCCGATCCAGACGGGCCACCATCGAGAACTTCAACGTCGGGCGCTCCACCGTGGAGGCATCAATAACGAAAAGGGGGATCCCGTGGGACAAGCCATCGGGGAGAGCATCACTTTTGCGATCGGGGTTGCGATTAGTCCCATCCCGATCATTGCGGTCATTTTGATGCTCTTGTCGAAGCGGGCGGGAGCGAACAGCCTGGCCTTTGGCGGCGGTTGGGTGATTGGCGTCACTGGGGCGATCATCGTGGTGATCGCCGTGTCGGGGGCCATCGGCACCGGCTCCGATGGTGCGGCGTCGCACGGCACATCAACTACCAAACTCGTATTGGGAGCAGTCCTCCTTTTGCTCGGACTTCGAAACTGGCGCAAACGTCCTGCCGCAGGGCAGCCAGCCGTGTTGCCCAAGTGGCTCCAGGCAATGGAGTCGATCACTCCAGCCAAGAGTGGTGCCCTCGGCATCGGACTTTCCGCCCTCAATCCGAAGAACCTCATCATGATCATCGGCGGTGGCCTGGCCATTTCAGGAGCCCCAGTATCCACCGGCGGCAAAGTTGGGGCGACGGTGATCTTCGTGTTGTTGGCTGTATCCACAGTCGTGGTGCCAGTGGTGCTCTATCGCCTGATGGGCGCCCGCATTCAGCCCCAGCTGGAATCACTCAATGGTTGGCTGCAGGCGAACAACGCCACCGTCATGGCGATGTTGTTCTTGATAATTGGCGTCGTCCTCATCGGCAAGGGCTTGGGTGGATTTTAGGATGAACAAATAATGGAGGAAGGAGACGCCGACCCCGACGCTGCCGACCAGTCGGCACCCCGGCGAACGAGGTTTGCCGCGGAGAGGACCATGCTGGCCTGGTGGCGGACAGGAATTGCAGCTGGTGCGGTAGCTCTTGCCGTGGGAGGTCTCCTCCCTCATCTGGGCGACCTGCCCCGAGTTCGATTCTTAGCCCTGGCGTGTGGCTATGGCGCGTTGGCCATCACGTTCTTTGTGGGGGGAGCCATTCGAGATCGCCAATCGCGCCACGCGTTGGAGCACAACTCATTTGCTGGTGTACCCGATTGGGTGGCCAATCTGCTCACTCTTTACATGTCGATCTTGGTATTGCTGACGCTCATCGCTCTTTTCTGAAGCCGGGCTACGGCGTGACGATAGGAAAGTCCGAACTGGTGGTATCGAGCACTGCTAGGAGCGACTGAATCACGCCTACATCTCCAAATCCACGATCGGCGTCTGCGAAGTCCGTTGTATCCGAAAAATTAAATTCAGTCATGGTTCAAGGGATTCACACGTTCGCCGGATGCGCACCCTGCCCCGTGCTGTCTCCTGACAACTTCGTGACAGTGTGATGAACGACCACTGCCGCGGACGCAATACTCTACGAATGGCTTCTGCGGATGGCGTTGGTGTGAGAAGCCGGGGATTTGGGCCATTCGTGACCCTCGTCGAGTCAGAGCGGCCGGGTGAACTGATCGAGCGCTGGGATTCGCGTCGTCATCGTAAGCAGGCTGAAATTGGCAAGGGTGGTACTACCTGGTGGGCACCGAGGGCCCGCGGCTGGTGGATCGGTGTCTTGTTCGCGGTGGGTTCAGTGCTTTTCGCTCTGGGCGCCGTCCCTGGGTATGCCGGCGCCGTCGGGGACTCGGCCGACGCCATCACCTTCTTCGTTGGCTCCATATTTTTCACCACGGCCGGGTTTCTCCAATACCGCGAAGTAGTTGACACCGGACCCGATGGGCCACAAAGGGGTTGGGCCCGGGTACTCAATTACAGCCCGAGCCGTATCGATTGGTGGGCCACGACCATCCAGTTGGCGGGCACACTCTTTTTCAATGTGAGTACGGGGCACGCCATGACGACGGACCTCTCTGCCGTGGCGGCACGCCAGCACGTCTGGCGGCCAGATGCATTCGGCTCGGTGTGTTTCTTGGTGGCGAGCGCGTTGGCCTGGTTTGAGGTGACCCACGGCTGGGGTTCTTGGGACCCACGGAGTCTTTCCTGGTGGATTCCGCTGGCCAACCTCGTGGGTTCGGTGGCGTTCGGGGTCTCGGCCGTGGCGGCATTTGTGATTCCGGCTAACGGAGACCTCCTCAACGTCGAACTTTCGAACTTGGGGACCTTCGTCGGGGCATTGTGTTTCCTCGGAGGTGCGCTGCTCTTACTTCCCGAGCGCACTCAGTCCTCGCCGTGACTTCGCGTGTCTTCGGGGCGGTAGGGTCGAGGATCGAGCCGAACGTCGAGCGGCGAACCACGGGAGGGCACGGATGACGGGTCAAGGTGACGGGCAGCAGGGTGACCAGGAGCACGAGTGGGGAGAAGCCGTGCCAACTTCTTCCGGTCAGCCCAAGCCGGGCGACATCATCATCGATCCCAGCTTGGCCATGGCTCCGGAACCGCTGGTCGGCCACGACGTGTCGACTCCGCTCGAGGAGGACGAACCCGAACACACCATCCCGCCGGCACCGCTGTGGGCCATGAAAGAACGGCGGCACATTCAGTGGCACCTGTTACCGAGGGATGAGCAGCACGACCGGATTCGTGAGTGCCTGGACGCCGACGACTACACGCTTTACTGCATCGATGATGGTGGACATCACGCCATGATCGGCCGCCGCGTGGGTGACACACCCAGCGGCGCCGAATACACGCTGCTCGGCCGCATCACACGCCAGCGTTATGAGGAGTTGCGCGATGAGGTCGTCATGCTGGTTCACTGCTTTGACACGGCCACCGAAATGGGACTGATCGGGGTCGCAGTTGAGGAAGAGATTCTGTCGTCCAACATCTTTGTCGTCGCCAACTACGACAGCATCGATGATGTCCCTGAGGCATATCGACCGGGCTCACCGTTCCAGCACTTTCACCAGGATCTGGAGATCACGGCCTATCAGTGACGCCGTCGCGTCGGGCCACCATCTGAAGTTCAAGATCCGTGGTTCTCCAACATGGTGGCCAGCGATTCCAAAAATGACCGGGTTCCCGCTTCTCGCTGAGCCACATTGTCGTGACCGTCAAGGAACACTCCTTGCTCAGTCAGGAGCAGGTGCGTCGTCGCTCCTGCACCTTTGAACTCGATGGTGGCGACGGTCACCGAGATCAAATTCTCGTCCGCGTGCATTTCATAGGTGTAGATGATGCGCTGCTCGGGAATGATTTCCCGATAATCCGAGTCGTAGGTGTAGTGAGGTCCGCCGGGAGGCCCACCGCTGTTGATCTCGTGGCCCCCAACTCGAAAGTCGAGCTTATAGGTATCGCCCAATGCGTCAGCAGAGCCGGCGAACCAGCGGGTTTTCAGTTCGGGATCTGCCCAAGCTCGAAAAACCTGATCGACTGGAGCGTCGTAGGTACGTTCAATGACGAACGTTTCGTAGGCAACGCTGTGCTGGGTCATGGTTTCTCCTCTGTGGTTGTTCCTTTATGCAAAAGATCGCCAAGTCGATCCAGTCGGACTTCCCAACCCTGGCGTCGGTCGGCCATCCATTGTTCCGCCGCAGTCATGGCCGCTGGTTCTATTCGGCACATACGCGTCCTCCCAACCTTCTCGGTGGACACGAGCCCACACGCCTCGAGAACTTGGACGTGCTGGACGACCGCGGCCAAGGACATGGAAAGGGGTGCTGCCAACTCGCTGACCGAGGCGGATCCCAAAGTGAGTCGTTCGACCATGGCGCGCCTGCTCTTGTCGGCTAGCGCTTGAAAGGTCCGATCCAGGTCGATCGTTTGGTTAAGCATATGCTTGAGTATACGATCCTGTGGGCGGTAAAGTCAAGTAGATACTTGAGTATCACACTGCCGCTCCTGAGGACGATGCCATGTACGCGCTCGTTCACCCGGCACGCCGAAGCTCAAAACGGACGACGCTTGCGCTGACTATTCGAGAAGCGCCGCGGCGAGGTTTCTCCACTCCGATCGAGGCATTTCGCCTTCGGCTCTGATCACTTGGATGCACACATGGTCCGCTCCGGCATGGCGCATCGCCGTGACACGTTGCACAATGGCGTCAAGGTCTCCCCAGGCCACGATGGCGTCAATCAGTCGGTCGCTGCCACCGTCGACGAAGTCGCTGTCCCCAAAGCCGAAATGCCGCAAGTTATTCGTGTAGTTGGGCAGAGTCAGGTAGATCCCGGTATGGGTGCGGGCGACAGTCCTTGCTGATGCAGGGTCAGAGTCGAGCACCACGGCCAGTTCAACGGCGATCGTTGCCTTGGCGCCAAGAATCTCGCGTGCTCGGACAACATGTTCAGGCGGGACGAAATAGGGATGGGCACCGCTGGCACGTTCGCCGGCTAGTGCGAGCATTCTTGGCCCAAGCGCACCAAGGACACGCGACTCGACAGGAAATGGAACCGCCGCGCCATCGAGTTTGTCCAAGAAGTCAACCATCTTTGTGTACGGCTTTGTATATCGATTGGGGTGCCCCTGATTGATGAGTGGAGCGTGACTCGCACCCAAACCGAGGGTGAATCGATCCTGCCAATCGCCGCCCCACTGCGAGCGTCGTTGAGCAACTTCGACGGGATCTTGCAGCCACACATTGAGAATCCCGGTCGCTACGCCAATGTGAGGCGTTGCTCGCAATAACAGTTCGACCGCGTCAAGGACGTCGCCGCCGACGTCGGGAATCCAAATGGCACGGTAACCAAGATCGTCCAGTTCCGCCGCCGACTCTGCGATCAAACCGGCATCTCCATAACGCATGTGGAATGACCAAATTCCGGTGCCTCGAAGTTCCATGCGCTATTCCCCAATCTCCTTCGTGTTTCCGATCGATATCAGCACAAGGGTAAGCCCATTCAGTCGTGCCATCGCATGCTCATGATCTGATCCTTTGCCACGTGCGCTATTCGACAAACGTCCGAGATTGTGGGTGAGCGGCTCAAGCGACGATGCGCCTCCGTGACACCAACAGCGGTGACGAGACCCGAAGTACTCGTACCGGTGCAATTCGCACACCGACTCAACCGATATGCCTACGATGATGCCCACCTACGAGCTTGGGAGTGCGCGATGGGTATGCCGACCGACGTGGGGATCGTGGACACCATGATCGGATTTCCTCATGACGACATGAAGGCCGTGTACGCCTTCATCACCAAGCAAACGAAGGACAAGGAGTCGAAGGAGGAATTCGAATTCCCCGCTGAGTACATGTTCAAGGACGTTCCTGAGAAGGAACTTTCCGGAGGCGGGGATCCTGTGGAAGTCACGCTCGGTGAGATGGATCGGTGGGGGATTGAAAAAGGCCTCATCGGCGTGAGCAAGACAGGAGATAGGGGAGACGAAGCGCTCAAGCGCTACCCGGATCGCTTCATCCCTTCCATGTCGGTTGACCCCAACCATGGGATGGATGGGATCAGAGCCATGGTGCGCGCCTACGAGACATGGGGTGTGCGTGCCGTGGGTGTGTTCCCTGCCGGGACGTATCCCCAGGTCGCCATTAACGACAAGTTGATGTACCCGATCTACTCAAAGTGTGTGGAGCTGGGGATACCTATTTTCTGCTGCGCTGGCGTCCCGGGACCCAGGCTCAAGTTTGGGCCCCAGGACGTGGCGCTGATCGACGAAGTCATGTTCGACTTCCCCGATCTGGTGTTCGTGACCCGCCACGGCTGTGAGCCATGGACCGAGCTCGCAATCAAGTTGATGCTCAAGTGGCCGGGCCTGCACTATTCGACCAGTGCGTTCGCCCCTAAGTACTACCCGCCGAACATCATCGATTTCGCTAACTCGCGAGGTGCCGACAAGATCATCTACGCCGGCTATTTCCCCATGGGGCTGTCACTCGAGCGAATCATGACCGAAATGCGAGGCGTCGGATTCAACGATGACGTGTGGCCGAAGTTCCTCCGAACCAATGCATTGCGGGTCCTCGGTCTCGATGATTCCTAAATCTTCTCAACGAGACCGACGAATTCAACTGCCTTAGGCATCGACCACCTCAATCAACTGGGAGAGGTCTGGCGGCGCAGCAATCAAAGCGATGTCGTCATCGGAAGAGGGAGCTTCAATCGGAGCGTTCACTCTGTGGCCTTCAATGCCGAACAAGACGGTAACCAGCGCCGCAAATGCGAACAGCGCACCAAAGGCAAACACGGCATCGATCGAGTGCACAATGGTGGCGGTATTAGCGGAAGCGCCCGAGCCGCCTTGGAGCTGACGATGCCCATTGAGGGCATCGAAGATGGTGACCAGAACGGCCAGACCGAGCGCAGCGCCAATCTGTTGCGAGACATTCACCAATCCCGATGCTGCACCGGCATCACCCGGAGCCACATCAGCCAATGAGGCCGACGTGAGTGCCACGAATGCTGCGCCACTGCCCGCTCCGATGAGGACGAGTGAGACCACGATCTGCAGGTACGAAGTCTGTTGGCCTATTTGGGTGGCCAGAAGGAGGCCCACCATCGATGCGCCGGTCCCAAGTGCCATAACCGTCTTTTGGGACAGTCGGCGGAGGAGGACTCGGCTGGTCAGTTGCGACGAAAGGAATACCGAAATCGGCATGGGCAAGAACGCCAGCCCAGTGGCTAATGGCGAGAATCCCTGGACGTCCTGGAGGAACTGGGCCAAGAAATAGAAGAGGCCATAGAACCCGGCGTAGAGCAAGGCGCGGCTGGCGTTGGCCGAGCTCCTCGTGCGATGGGTAAGCAACCGCAAGGGCATGATTGGCTCATCCACTCGTCGCTCTTGAAAGAGGAAGACGCAGAGCAGAGCGACGCCGATGACGAACGATGACATGGTGAGCGGACCGCCCCACCCGGCGCTGCCCGCTTCGACTAATCCAAAGACGATCGCTGATACTCCAAGAGTGGACGTGAGCGCGCCGGTCAAGTCGAATCGCCCTCGCTGGCGTTCTGTTTCAACGATGACCAACCGTCCCAACAAAAACACGGTCACTCCGACTGGCACGTTGACGAACATCACCCAGCGCCAAGAGACCAATTGGGTGAGCAGTCCACCGGCCACAAGACCAGTCGCCCCGCCGGCGGCCGACACCGTGGTGTAGAGGCCGATGGCCCGGACTCGCGCTTGTCCTTCGGCAAACACGGTGGTGAGGAGCGAGAGCGCAGATGGCGCTGCGAACGCTGCTCCAATCCCCTGGAACGCTCGGGCGGCCAAGAGCATCCACCCCTCAGGGGCCAATCCGCCCAGCAGAGAACTCAGGGTGAAGATGGCGATGCCGACCAAGAAAGTGCGACGTCGACCGAAGAGGTCGCCTGAACGTGCCCCGAGGAGCAAGAGGCCACCGAAGGTAAGGATGTAGGCGTTCAGGACCCATGAAAGGCCGCTGGTCGAAAAGCCCAGGCTCTGTTGGATATGGGGCAGAGCCACGTTCACGATGGTCGTGTCGAGGACGACCATCATCTGGGCTGTGAGTATGACGAAGAGGAAAACTGAGGGGTGATTCAGACGGTGTCGAAGGGTGCCGGGTACGCCTCGGGGAGAGAGGAGATCCGAACTAGGGCGCGTGTTACTACGGGTAATTGAGGGCATTGACTACTTCCTTCCCGCTGATAGGATTCAAGCGGATGGTTCCTCCGGTTATTATACGGAGGGTGCTTCCGTTTAGCAAGCCCAGAAATGCTCGAGGTCCGAATAGTCATGAACCAGCGAAATGACCAGCCTGCCGACCCGGGCTCTGCACTGGAGCCCGATGCGCTCGACCGCCCTAAGCGTGCCGATGCTCTGCGAAACCAGGCTCGGCTAATTGCCGCTGCCCGTGAGGTGTTCGCAGAGGCAAGTTCAGGGGCTTCAATGGAGGCCATCGCCCGTCGTGCCGGCGTCGGTGTCGGCACTCTCTATCGAAACTTTCCGCAGCGAATCGACCTGGTGGAAGCCGTCTACAGCAACGACGTTGCCGAGCTCTCGGAGTCGGCCCAGACAGTGGTGGCGACTCTTGAGCCGTGGCCAGCAGTCGTTGCCTTTTTCGATGCGTTCGTGCGTTATGCCCAAACCAAGCAGACGCTCCTGAGCGAGCTTCAGCAAGCATTTGAGAAGAATCCGGAGCTGAAGTCACATTCTCGTGAGGTCATCCATGGAGCTTTCGATTTGGTCATTAACCGAGCCAAAGAGGCGGGTGTGATCCGAGGCGACGTTGACGGTTCTGACGTCTCCCAGCTCGTGGCTCCGGTCTGTACCAATTCGGCCATTGCGCCAGAACAGGTCGAACGGCTGGTGTCGATGGTCCTTGACGGGCTTCGCTACTCAGCCAAGGTGGCCGAGGCCGTCTAATTCGCAAGGCCACGGGTCCTCAGAGCGATTGGCGCACTCACACATCTCAATTTCGAAGGTCGCGAAGGACCAACGACAGGAGCGTCGCGTCCCGCTACCTGATTCCACGAATCTCGGGGAGCCCGAGAGCCTCCAGAAAACCGAGGCTCATCGAGCTACGCGCGACCAAGCGAGCTGTGACGAATGTCTTCAAGCTATCGGTTGACTCTCTCAGTGAAGCAGGCTGGCCACAACATTGATGACCAAAGCAACTATCACCGCCCCGAATACGTAGGAGAGCATGGCATGACCCAGGGCAATACGCCGTATTGGCTTGGAGGTGAGATTCGTGTCTGAAACCTGAAACGTCATCCCGATGGTGAATCCCAAGTAGGCAAAGTCCAAATACGTCGGAGGATCATCCTCGTTGAAATCAATTCCGCCGATTGGTGACGAATAATAAGTCCGTGCATAGCGGAGGCTAAACACCGTCTGAACCAGCGCCCACGACAGCGCCACACTCACTACACCCAAAGTAATCAAATATGCCTTGGTTCCCCCCACTGCACTCCCGGCCCGGAGCAGTACCAATCCGACCGCAGCGAGTAGAGCGACCCCTGACGTGAGCACGATGCCTTCGGAAAGTCGAATGCTCGGATCTTCCCTACTGGCATGAGACTTGGTTGTTTCAGCGTTCATGTTTGACACAGCGAGCCAAATCCAGCCGATGAGTGCCACGACCGTCACGCTCCAGCCTATGAGGATGGCCGCTTCCCATATGGTGAAAAATGAGGCGATCACCCCGGCAACTATCCCGAGCGCAGCTGTGCACGTGACACGGAATCCGGCTGTTGTCCTCCGCCCAATTCTTGATGCAGAAGATTTCGGGCTCACAGGCGAATGGTAGGACTATTCGTCAATGGCAGAGCCGCTAGTAAAGTCAGGCCTATTCACTGCGGGCAATCCAGCAGGTTTCGAAGGGCCGGTTCTAGCAGCGGATACTCGAATGTGTACCCGGATCGAAGTGCTGCGGCCGGCATGACCCGTTGACCTGTCAGGGCAATGTCGCTGGCCTTGCCGAGCAGAAGGCGCACGGCGAATCCGGGCGTCGGAAGTACCGACGGTCGGCCCAGGACTCGTCCCAATGTGTGGGCGAACTCTGCTTGTCGTACGGGGTTGGGCGCAGTCGCATTCAGGGGACCCGACAGCGATGAGTCACGAAGCGCTCGAAGAATAAGACTTACCTCGTCGGAGATGTGGATCCAGGACTGCCATTGTTTTCCTCCTCCTAGTGGTCCGCCCATGCCAAGCTTTGCTGGTACCAGAAGTTTGGGCAGGGCGCCCCCGTTCTTCGAAAGTACAATCCCCGTTCGCAAGAGGACCACCCGCGCGGTGTCATCTGCTTCTGCTGCTTCGGCCTCCCAATTTGTGCAGACGCTGGCGAGAAAGTCGGAGCCAGGAGGTGAAGTTTCGTCAACGGAATCATCCCCGGGACCGTAGTAACCGATGGCGCTTGCATTAATGAGTGTGGTGATCCCGTGAGTGCGTACCGCTGCGACAAGCCGTCTCGTCGTAACGACGCGACTCTCGACAATGGCCATCCGGTGGCGTTCCGTCCAGCGGCCGTCACCAATGCCAGCCCCGGCGAGATTTACGACTGCGTCGAGGCCGTCGCACACTTGATCCGGTAACGCGGACCTGCTGGGATCCCACGCCGTTGTCTCGATGTCGCCGATCGGGGCTTTTGCGCGACTTAACGCAACGACTTCGTTGCCCTCAGCACGGAGCGCCGTGACGAGTGCTTGGCCAATAAGTCCTGTGGCTCCTGCGATGGCAACCCTCATGGTTTCCTTTCAGACTTCTTGGAGATGACTTGAGCCTGTCACTTTGAGGCGTAGGCACTGAGGGCGCGCTGGCGGGCGAAAGCGTGATCGATGATCGGAAACGGAAAATCGACGCCAAGGGTCACGCCGGCTGCACTGAGAACCTCTGGCGAGGCCGTCCAAGGGGCATGGACCGAATTTGGGGGCATACCAGCCAATTCCGGCAACCACGATTTGATGTAGGCGCCCCTCGGGTCGAATCTTCTGGACTGCGTGACCGGATTGAAAACCCGGAAATACGGTGCGGCGTCAAACCCGGTGCCCGCCGACCATTGCCAGTTGCCCACGTTTTGGGCCACATCGGCGTCGACAAGTAGGTGTCGGAACCACCGTTCCCCAATGCGCCAGTCGACCAAGAGGTCCTTGACGAGGAACGACGCGACAACCATACGAACGCGATTGTGCATCCAACCGGTAGCGGCCAGTTCCCGCATGCCGGCGTCGACCAATGGGAACCCTGTCAGACCATGCTGCCAGGCCTTGATGTCGCTGGGATCGTTGTTCCATGAAAGGTGGTCCAGATTGCTGCGCACATTGTGCGTGGCCATTGCCGGGTCCTCGTAGAGGAGGTGCGCATACCAGTCTCGCCAGGCCAGCTGACGAACGAACGCCGTCCGTCCCGTCGTCGCCGTGCCAATTGACGCAGCGACCGCGCGCGGTGAGAGCGTGCCGAAGCGCAGATCTACCGACAGCATGGACGTTCCGGCTATGGCTGGCAGATCTCGGGTTTCGTTGTATTCGTCAACTCTTGCCGAGAAGTCGGCCAATCGCTCCATTGCGGCATCTTCACCACCGGATTGGAATGGCGTTGCGGAGAGTCGGGGAAGACCGTCGCCCACGTCGTCGAGAACATGAACGAACGTGGGTCCTACGGTCGGTTGGGGTGGCAACGCAATCCAGCGTTTGAAAAAGGGCGTGAAGATTCGCGATGTCCGGTTGTGAGAAGACACAACGCTCCCCGGCGGGTGAACGAGTGAACCCCATGAACGTTTCATCGGATTGACGAGCTGGTCGTCAATGCGCTCGTCACGTCGCCGTGAGTAAGGCGTGACATCCGCGTTGACAAATATTGACGTCGCTTTGGAGCGAACCTTCAGCGCGGGCACAACGGTGGAGGGATCGCCTCGGAGGACATGAAGTCGGCCTCCAAGTTTGCGCAGACTCGCATCAAGTCCGTGGAGATGAGCCAAGAGTTGGGTTCGCCGGTGTTGGCTTGCTGAGGCCATGAGCCGGGGGTCAATGACGTAGAGGGCGACCACCTGGTCTGCGTCTCGACTAGCCGCCGACCAGGCAGGATTGTCGTGCAACCGGAGATCACGCCGGAACCACACGATGGATTGGTTGGTCATTGCGATTCCGACGGTTCGGGTATGCCCGATCGGGCTTCGCACCAGGCCCAGAGGTCCTGTCCGTCCCGCAATCGACGAGACGGAGCGACATAGGTATTGGGGAGGTAGTACATCCTCCGCAAGCGCCGGTCGAGCCAGATGCCGCCATCTCTCGGCCGTCTTCCGTCCGACTTGGACGATTCGTTGGCTGGTCCATCGCTAGCCAGCCATGCGGCGGTGTCAGCGCCCTGGGCGGGAGTCCTCAAAAGCGGTCCTAGCCGGGCAACTGAAGGCAGGCTATTGGCCAGACCGGGAGTTTCGGCCCAACCCGGATGCATGACGTAACTCTTGACCCCATCGACCTTCCAGCGTCGGGCCCACTCGTGGGCAAGCACAACTTGGGCCCGTTTCGTTCGGGCGTATGCGGTGACCCCCTTATAGGAGTCTCGGTCCGAAGCTAAATGGTCGAGATCGAATCGTTGGGTGTACATGCCGCCTGATGAAACCGTCACAATGGTTGCTGCATTTTTTCGCAGTCGCGGAGAGAGCAGGGTGGTGAGTCGAAATGGAGCCAGCACGTTTGTCGCCAGCGTCAGTTCCGTCCCGTCTTCGGCTGCCCCGAATGCATCGTGAAGGACTCCTGCATTGTGGATCAGGCCATTGAGCTTGTGATTTGACTGGAGAATTGCCTCCGCTACCGCCGACACGCCGTCGAGTGTGCTGAGGTCGCTGAGCAGGACCTCGGACCATGCAGCTCCGGCAGCCATGACGGCCGTACGGGTCGCATCCATCCGGTCCTTGTCGCGGCCGTGAAGCCAGAGTCGAGCGCCCCGCTGGGCCAAGTTTTCGGCGATGGCTCGTCCGATTCCCGACGAGGCGCCAGTCACCAGAAACGTCTTCCCATCGACACGATGTGGTGCGGGCCACGACCACAGGAACTGGCGGACCTCGAAGCCAATCTTCGAGAAACTTCCGATGATGGTTGCTTCCAAAAGGTCGTCAACCGTGGCGGCGACGAGGTGTGGCAATGGACGGTGCTTCGGGTCACGGAGCGACGCGACCACCAACTCTTTTGTGACTAGATACGGCACCTTCACTCACGAGGTGCTCCATAGCATCGAGAACTGACTGTGCACGGGAGCCCGTCCATATGTCGGCTCCGAGGGAAAGGGCTTGAGCTTCAGAAGCAACGGATGCTCCTCCGACGAAAATCGGCACACCGGGTACTGAGGACTGTACGGCGTGCACCGACTTTCTGACGGCGGCATCGAGACCTGATGTGGTGGCGCAGAGTCCAACGGCGAGAAGACGGTCAACACCGGCGGCGGCAACTCCAATGGCGTCGGGAGGCGTATCAGCACCGAGTTCGAGGACAGCAAAACCTTGCCACTGTAGGAGGTCGGCGACGATAGCGACGGGAAGCCCGTGCCGGTCTCCCGCAACAGCAGCAAGGGCAATGGTTCCTCGATCTTTACCGGGGCGTCCCCATTGCAGGCCCAGCCGTCCGATAATCCTAAGGGCGACGGCTGTCGACCGGTGTTCTTCGGCCACGCTGATGTCGCCGTTCAGCCAGCGGTCACCAATCGAAGTGAGCGCCGGCACGACCAGCTCTGTCAATACTTCCGATGGTGTCAAAGCGCCACCCAATTGGCTTTGAACGAGCCACCAGGCGCCAGCACTATCGCCTGCCAACAGGGTGCGCTCAAGCGGTCCGTGATCCACGTCAGTGTGACGGGAACGTCGCTTCTTAGGCACCGAAAGCTTTCGCATCGCATCGAGATCGGCCTGTCGCACCAGCCATTGGGTGCCCTGCCTCGATGCGGGAAGCTGGCCCTGACGGATGTACCGGTACGCCGTCATGTAATGGACGTTCAGCTGTTCAGCCGTCTCTTGAATCGTCAGTGTCTTCGGCCGCGGACTCACCATTTGATTTTAGCACTAAAGTCATCCGAGTGATGGACTCGTGAGAACCCCAGAGCTGTCGTGAGCAACTGTGTTGAGGGTCGCGAGCGGGTGGCTGTTGTCGGATCTGGCGTCTCGGGTCTGACCGCGGCCTACCTGCTTCAGGGCCGTTATTCCGTGACGCTGTATGAAGAGGCAGCGCGTCTCGGAGGACATGCCGATACTCACAATGTGCAATCCGACGATGCCGGCGAACTTTGTGTCGATACGGGTTTCATCGTCTACAACGAAGCGACGTATCCCTTCCTGACCAAGCTTTTGGCCGAGTTGGAGGTGGCGACCCAACCAACCGATATGTCCATGTCAATTCAGTGCAAAGGCTGTGGCCTTCAATATGCTGGCGGCCGTGGACTGGGAGGTGTCCTTGCTCAGCCTCGGTCGCTCTTGCGGCCATCGTTCCTTTCCATGTTGTGGGAAATTCGTCGGTTCAACCGACTCGCCTCGGCGGAAATCAAGCAAGATGAGGATGAGCGGACTTTGGCTGACTTTTTGGCGGAGCACGGTTTTTCTGCCTACTTCATTCGCCACTACGTCATCCCCGTCGTTTCGTGTGTGTGGTCAAGCGGGACGACCGAGTCGCTCAAGTACCCGGCCCGCTACCTCTTCGTCTTTCTCGACAATCACGGCATGCTGTCAATACGTCGCTCGCCACGTTGGCGCACCATTCGAGGAGGCTCACGCACTTACGTCGACCGCATTGCCCAACGACTCGATGTCGTAAAAGTGAACACACCAGTACGCTCCGTCACTCGGGACGAAGGGTACATCACCATTCGCGATGGCCGGGGAGACGAGGCTCGTTTCGAGCGAGTCGTCATCGCGACGCATGCCGATACGGCATTGGGGTTGTTGGCAGACAGCTCAGTAGTTGAGAAGGAAATACTCGGAGCATTCGACTATTCCCAAAATGACACCGTATTGCACGCCGACGCGACGATCCTTCCTCGCGCTCCTCGGGCCAGAGCATCATGGAACTTCCTGGCATCGGGGTGTCATGCCGTCGATGAGCGAGTTGTCGTCACCTATGACATGAACCGTTTGCAAGCCCTTCCAACTTCCACGCCAATGTTGGTTACGCTGAACGCTGAAGGACGCGTCGCACGTGACCAAATCCGTGCATCTATGCGCTATGCCCACCCCATCTTTACCTTGGAGTCCGTAGCGGCGCAGCGGAGACTCCATGAGCTCGGTGATGATCGCCTGGTGTTCGCAGGGGCTTACCACGGTTGGGGATTTCATGAAGATGGGTGCCGATCGGGCGTTGCTGCGGCGGCGGCATTGGGGGCCTCATGGTAAGAATCGAAACACCGTCCCTCTATGAAGGTGTGGTCACCCACATTCGTCGCTCGCCCGTCGCCCACAGGTTTCATCACCGAGTCGCGTACTGGTTGGTTGATTACGACGACCTGCCTCAGCCTCGCCACTGGGCACGCTTCTGTGGGCAGGTGCGGAAAAAGGATCACCTCGACATCCGCTCCCTTTTGGCCGAACGGGAGATCCAGGCCAACTCCATCACGATGTTTACCGGCTCCAGTCTCTTTGGCTACGGATTCGACCCGATCACGGTGTATTGGTGCAGTTCCATTGGAGGAGACAGCGCAACCGTGGTGGCGGAAGTGCGAAATACATACGGTGGCCGCCACGCCTACGTACTCGAGCGTGACGCCGACGGCGGTGCAAACGTGGAAAAGGCTATGTACGTTTCCCCCTTCAATACCGGAGACGGCTCGTACCGCATTGAGGTCAGTGATCCGTTGAGCACCATTGCGGTGTCGGTCACGCTGGATCAGCCCGGTCAGGAGCCATTCGTCACGACCGTTCTGGCCCGACGTCGTCCATCGACCATGGCACCTATTCTGCGGTCATTGATGCGCAGGTCAGGACTCCGCACCCGATGGTTGATCCAACGAGAGGGAGTCAGGCTCTGGCGCAAAGGAATGGCGGTACAACCAAGATGAGAGTGGCAACGGAGACGAACGTCGTTCCGAAGTCTGGAGCAATCGATTTCGCTCGCTGGCCTGACCTGCGGCCACCAAGAGCTGCGCCCCTGCGGGCAGCCATCGCTCGAAGTGCCCTAAGTCGAATCGCTCGGCAAGCTGGCGTACGCGTGCAGTTTCCCGACGGCTCGTTCATAGGGCCAGAGTTGGCTCCCGTGATGACTGTGACGCGTCCGAGAGACTTCTTCACGAGGTTGGGCCGTCAGGGAAAAATCGGATTCGGCGAGGGCTACATGGCAGGAGACTGGCACTCCGATGACCTTGTTCTCGTACTTGAGGCGATGGCACGAAATGTCGACACGCTGGTTCCACCTCGATTGCATTGGCTGCGACACCTCCATGACCCATCACATCCAAGCCACGAAGACAACGACAGAGTCGGAGCCCTTCGAAACATCACCAGACACTACGACCTGTCAAATGAACTGTTTGCCACGTTCTTGGACGTGTCGATGACATATTCAGCGGCACTGTTCGAAGACGAGAGCGAAACCCTGCGTGATGGTCAATCGCGCAAGATCAATCGACTGCTCTCGGCGACGGACGTGACAGCAGGCTCACGGGTACTTGAAATCGGGACGGGGTGGGGTGAGTTGGCAATATGTGCCGCTCGACGCGGTGCACATGTGACGAGCGTCACGCTGTCGACCGAACAGGCCACCTTGGCGCGCAAACGAGTGGCCGACGCTGGTTTGTCCTCCCTCGTTGACATTCGCGTCGAGGACTATCGGGACGTGGCTGGCCGATACGATGCCGTCCTCAGCGTCGAAATGATCGAAGCGGTGGGGGAGCGCTGGTGGCCCACTTATTTCAAGGCACTCGAAGCCCGCCTTGCGCCCAGTGGCCGAATTGGACTCCAGGCAATCCTGATGGCCGACGATCGACTTCAAGCAACCAAGACATCATGGACATGGATCCACAAATACATCTTTCCCGGTGGACTCATTCCCTCAGAAGAGTCCATTGCCGCGGTCGTGCGCGATCACACGGATTTGCGCATCGAGGATCGAATGCTGTTCGGCCCCAGTTATGCACGGACACTGCAATTGTGGCGTGACGCGTTCACGTGGCAGCCAGAGCGCGTCGCCACGCTCGGATTCGATGAAACGTTCCGCCGCATGTGGGAGTTTTACCTCGCGTATAGCGAAGCCGGATTTCGCAGTGGCTATCTCGACGTTGGTCAGTTCGTTTTGAGTCGAACGGCCTGAGGGGATTTCGAACCGGCGCAGCGAAGCCCAGTGTGGGTTGGCGAAGTCACTTTCGGTCAAGCTGCGTTGACGACTCCGCTGACATGCCGATTCATCGGGCGGCTTGGTGCCGTTCAAGAAAGCGCAGGATCGTGATGTGTTTTTTTGTGTCGAGCTGTAAAAGTTCCACGATCAGTGTCCAGATGGTCGTATCAGCGAATGGCTTTAGCCGCTTGCGAAGTTGAACCAAATTGCGTGCGTCGTCTTCTTCAAATTCTCGAAGGCGCTTGGTCATCGCCAAAAGTGACGTATTGGTCTCAGGCGAAATTCCAGGTGTGGCCGTCTGGGCGCATTCCTTGAAACCACCCCACGCAATGGCATTCGCCATCTCGGCCAGGAGGCGGTGATGCCGCCGCTCGTCTTCAAGGATCAAGGCAATCAGGTACTTCACTGAGTCGTCGCTGCTTGACATCGCGAGCGTTTCATAAGTGGCGAGAATCTTTCCCTCGTCTGCACCGTGCTGGGCCAAGAACGAAACGATCTCATTCGTACTGACACTGGCACCGGTCGCCCGTAGGCCCCTGAGCGCATTTTCAAACGTCGACTCGACACTCGAACCTTCGGGCAGGGCTGCGGCAAGCACCTGGGCCTCCTCCGATTGCACATTGGAACATTGCGTCATTCGTTCATTTTGACGGTTCGTGTCGAAATACAGGTAGGGCCGAAAGTCACTTGCCCTGGAGGCGGATCGACGGATCTTTCTGGCTAAGGGACTTTCGCCTCTACTCCGAGATCTAAAGGTCCAGTCAGGATCGACCGGAAGGAAAGGAGTGCCATGCAGGCAGATTTAGGGAGACCATTTTCGTGATTCGAGCATTGATCAACCTCAACGGAACCGGTCATTACATTCACTGGGGCATCATCCAGATTTCCTATGCTAATGCGCTGCTCATTGGCCTGATGGTGGTGGTCTTCGCCGGGGCCATCCTCATTCCGTTCCGACGCCGAAAGGGTGGTCACCGATGACCGTTGACATGGATCAGGTCAATTCAGCGCCAACGTCCGACGTTGACGCCAAGCAGTGGACAGCCAAGGCACGCAGGGCCGCGCTGACCGCGTTTCCTCCCGATCGACTGTTGCCCGATCGGCAACCTTCCTATATGGCTTCGTGGATTTACGTATTCGGCGTGCTCACAGTGGTGGGCCTGGCGTGGGTCATAGTCACGGGCTGCATTTTGGCCATCATGGGACCGACGTGGTGGCACGTGTCGTCGGTTGGTCTCTTTGTGAATTCTCTTCACCTGTGGAGCGTGGAAGCGTTCTTCTTCTTTATGGTGATTCACCTGTGGGGCAAGTTCTTCATGGCTGCGTGGAGGGGAAAACGGCGTCTCACATGGATGACGGGCGTAGTGACGTTTGTCATTTCTGTTGGAGCGGCATTCACCGGTTACCTGTCTCAACAGAACTTCGACTCGCAATGGATCTCGACGCAAGCGAAGGACGGGATCAACTCGACAGGTGCTGGCGCGGTCTTCAACGTCTTGAATTTTGGACAAATGCTCATGTGGCATATCGTGCTGCTTCCGATTGTCGTCGTGGCGATTGTCGGACTACACGTCCTTTTGGTGAGACGCAGGGGCATCGTGCCCCCATTTGCTCTCGATCCGAAGGCCACGGGAGGGACATCGGTAGATGCACCACCCGCGTCAGAGGTTGTCCAGTGAGCGCGGAAAAGGTGGTGAAGCGACGACGATTCAATCCAGACCGCGATGTGGCGGAGTGGGATGGCGCGTACGTGCCGTACGATTTGTTGAAAGAAGCGGTCGTCGCATTTGTGATTGTTGGAGTCTTAATCGCCGCCCTCGCCATCATCTTTTCGTCACCAGATGAAACCCCGGTGACGCTAAAAAGTTGGTCCACCGCGAGTCCAGTCGACTTTGCCCAGACCGCCATCACCGAGCTCGATGGGTCGAGCGGCGTCGCCACCTATGGTCCCCCCTACAACCACACTCCGGGAGCTTCGCAATCGATTGGGTCGTTTTCACCCGAATCGTGGGTCGGGGTCCACCAGCCGATTGACACCGCGCAGGATTTTGTCGTCGCTCCGTTGCGCACTCTGCCGAACCAGCCGGCGGTGACCTTGGCCCTCAATCGATACGAGTCGGCTAGTACAAGCCAACAGGCCAGCTGGAACAGCGCGTATGAGAAAGCTGTGGCGAAGGCTAAATTTTCTAGAGGGGAGTTGCGCGTCCCTAGCGGTTCCTACGGTCCGGTTGCCCCGATGATGAGCGCCCTCACGTCAATGGCCAGGAGTGGGTCCCTTGATGGTGCGCTCCTCAGCTCCAAGCAGTTCTACGACACCAACTACACCAAGCCGCTTCTCTTCATCGCCGACGGCACCTATCTGGACAATCTCGCCGTGCACCAACACTTGGACGGTGACCAGTGGGGCATGATGAACGAGACTGGAAACTATCCGGGTCAAGCGTGGTTGTGGCTCTACACACTCTGGTATCAAGTGCCGCCTATGAACAGCTCGCCCAATGGCGATCTACAAGTCTGGGCAATCATGATGGGCCTGACCGCTGTCCTCGTTTTGGTTCCGGTCATACCTGGCCTGAGATCCATTCCACGTTGGTCACGGGTGTATCGGCTCATATGGCGGGATCACTATCGACAACTTGAGCGAGGTGCCTCCACCTAGCGATTGGCCGATGTTGCGGCTGAACACCCTGTCGAGAGGGCAAGCAACGAGGGTCCACTTCGCAACTTGGGATGGTCGGTGGAGGAAGAACACATGAGGCTGTTTCGCTTCACCCAGGATCGCCGCGGGTTACTCGGTAGTGCAACGGCATGGCCACGGTGGAGCATTCTGTGTCCACCGCCAGTCCCACACTCGAGACACCGAGCGGAAAGCATGCCTCCAGTGACTCGACACTTGGGCCTGAACATGAGATTGGCCGGGCACTTGAAAGTGCCCGACCAATGTCATTCGATGTATTGCCCGGATTTCTCCGAGTTGCTACCTGTAAATCTTCAGCCAACGTGGGCCGATTAGGAACCGCTTGCTCCCGAGGCGAGTGAGAAGCCTTTAGGAGCTGAGGGAACCGATCCAGCCGAAGGAAGACCGGTCGGCAGGCTCGACAATCCCGGAACCGATCCAGCCGAAGGAAGGTCGGGCACGCTTGGGATGCCCGACTTGCTGGTTGCGCAAATTTTCACACCACGCTTGCTCGATGAATGAGCGGAGCCCTTACCTGCCGGAGTAGTGATTGCACTCGTGCCTGAAGCCGTCGCTGGGCTTGGAAACGCGGGCGCTTTCGGAGTCTTCACGCAGTGCGATTTCGAGGAAGGATTCGGAAGAGAGGAGACGGATGAATGCGGAACTGGAATCTGACTCGCTCCACTCGGAAGTGCACCGAATACACCAAGTGCCAGTGCTGATAATCCCGCCGCACTCGCGACAAGGCCGGTTCTAATTTTATTTTGTTTCATGTTCCCCTTTGCTGTTCGGTTCACCGAAGATCGACGAGACCGTTCCACTGAATAACGGAGCGGCTGGCCGAAACTTGTGACATTGGTGCACCTTCACGATTGGACAATGCTCGCCGGAACCGGAGTGCAACTTGCATTGGGACGAATTGAGGCATTCAGCAGTGGGGTGAATTGTGTATCGCTACAAACCGATCGGCACGGTTGGCTAAGCGATCATTCCTGATGAGTCATCGTCGGGAGCCGTCACCTCAAGATAAAATCGCGCGCCATGGTCTGCTGCGGAGCGTGACGCTAAGTGGCAGAGGACTCATCCAGTCGTCGAACCAATCTCCGTGTCGAACACATTGCCCCCGACGCCACCGCGAAATGGATGGGTGGAACTCGTTGGAGCTGCGGACATCGCAGCTTGGGCTCGACCATGTCCACGAACTCGTAGCCCGGTTGGCCGAGTAAGGCGAGGGTACGTAGCGTGGGTTCAATGAGGCTGATCCCAAAGCGCATTGTGGGGTCATGGCCCGACAGGCGGGTGGATAGCGAAGGTGAGATCTACAGCCCGCCCGCAATGCTGACTTACGTCTGGGCTGTGCTGGTGCTTCTCCTCATAATTGAGGCTTGCAATGAAGTAATTGGCTTAGGTGGACCAGCTGTGATCTATGAAAGTTGGGTCCACAACGGCATTTTGGGAGTATGTGCCGTCCTCATTTTGGCCCGGGCTCGCTATGAGCCGACCGCTCGATCCGCCTGGCTTGCCATTGGATTAGCAACATTTTCGTTCTTTGTTGGTTCCGTGGGCTGGTCCGTGGCTTACGGCGCTCAGGGCAATCCTCCTTTTCCCACATTCGCCGACGTTTTTTGGTTGCTGTGGTACCCCCTGATGGCCATTGGGATCATTCGTCTGATTCAAATTCGCGTCGAGGTTTTCAACTGGCACCGTTGGATGGATGGGGTCGCAGTCATGTTGGTTGTCTTGACTGTGGGGGTGGCCTTCATCATTGAGCCATCGGCCGACGCCGGTCTCCAGGGACCACTAGCCAACATTATCGATTTCAGCTATCCCGTCCTCGACGTCTTGCTCTTGGGCGCCGTCATCGGTGTTTACGGGTTACTCGGATGGCGACCTGACCACATGTGGCTCCTCCTCGGCGCCGGAATTGTGGCCATGACGATCGCTGATTCGGTGTACTCCGTCCAAGAAGTTGGTGGCGTCTCCGGTGATCAGCATTACTCCTTTGTATGGACCACTGGAGCCGTCTTAATTGCTTACGCCGCATGGGTGCGCGCTCCTGGGGTTCGTGATGACGCCAACGAAATTTACGGTCTGCGGGCGGTGGCACTTCCGCTTTTGGCTCAAGCTCTGGCCATCTTCATTCAGATCTATGCCTTTTTCGGTGCCATCGCCCGCGGTGAGCGATTGATCACAGCGCTGGTTTTGGTGGTCTCGTCCGTGCAGATCTACCTCACCCGACCTCGCAAGCCGTCCAATGATGCGATCACACCGCCTAAAGACCCTAAGGGCGAAGATCAGGGAGCTGCTGAGGGACTGCGGCTCCCATCCAAGTAGGTAATTTCGGCTCAGGGTTCTGATCTTGGATCGGCATTCTCAACGCTTCCACCATGATCGACCTTGCAAAACACTCGATTACATGAGACTGGAGATATTCGAGGAGCTTTTTGGGCTCACTGCCCGAATCCGCCGTTCAAAGAGTCTGAAATGAATAAGCGCCGACCCGAAGGTCGGCGCTTATTCATGACGGTGACAGTTGCACTATCGCCGATTAACCATCCTGCATTTGGAGTTTCGTGAACACCAATAGTGGTGTTTCGTAAACACCCCTTGGTGGAGGCGATGGGACTTGAACCCACGAACCTCCTGACTGCCAGTCAGGCGCTCTACCAGCTGAGCTACGCCCCCAAGTGGCGAAGGTGAACGTTAGCAGTCGCCGGGATTGGACTCGACCTGGGGTCGATTTTGGTTGGCCCCAGCGATCGGGCCCAGAGCGAGCGCCCGTTGACAGGGAACGGCCGGAGCCTCGCCTACCCTTACTGCATGGCCAGGGCGTATGACGTCGAATCAATTGAACAGAAGTGGCAGCGCATTTGGGAGGAGGAGGGGACCTACCGAATCGAGAACGACGATCCCCGGGAGAAGTTCTATGCCCTGTGCATGTACCCCTACCCGTCCGGAGCGGCGCACCAGGGCCATGTGCGGAATTACACCTTCGGTGACCTGGCTGTTCGCTACCAAACCATGCGAGGCAAGGCGGTGCTCACGCCCTTCGGGTTCGACTCATTTGGTCTTCCAGCGGAGAACGCCGCCATCAAGACGGGGACGCATCCTCGAGAGTTCACCGAAGCCCGGATCGTCGAGCTGAAATCCTCGTTGACCCGACTGGGTGCCGTCTACGACTGGCGCCGTGAGGTGCGAAGTCACGATCCGTCCTACATGAAGTGGAATCAGTTGATCTTCCTGAAGTTCTGGGAAGCCGGCCTGGCCTACAGAGCCACCGCACCTGTCAATTGGTGCCCGGGGTGCCAGACGGTATTGGCCAATGAGCAGGTGCTGGCCGACGGGACATGCGAGCGATCGGGCGACCTGGTCTACAAGCGCGACCTCGAACAGTGGTTCTTCCGCATCACCGACTTCGCCGACGATCTCCTCAACGCCCTTGATGACTTGGACTGGCCTGAACGGGTGAAAACCATGCAGCGCCATTGGATCGGACGATCCGAAGGAGCTGAGTTCGAGCTCCCCGTGGTGGGCCGAGAAGGTATGGCCTTGCGGGTCTTTACCACCCGGCCTGACACCAGTTTCGGCATGACGTATGCCGTGGTGGCGCCCGAACACCCCATGGTCGATGCACTCACCACGGACGAGCAACGCTCCGAGGTCGAAGCACTTCGCACTCGTGCCGCCAACACGACCGAGATTGAGCGAACCACCGCCGGGGAGGGCGCCGGACTGGCGAAACGCGGCGCCTTCACCGGGAGCAGTGTGCTCAATCCCTTCACCGGCCAACCAGTGCCGGTCTACGTGGCGGACTACGTCCTGATGGGATATGGCACTGGGGCCATCATGGCGGTGCCGGCCGAAGACGAACGCGACTGGGCCTTCGCCAAGACGTACGACCTGCCCATTGTGCGTACGGTGCAGCCGCCGCCGGACTGGGATGCCAACGGCGGCGAGGCGTATACCGGCGCAGGAGAGAAGATCAACAGCGACTTCTTGAATGGTCTCGATATCGATACAGCCAAGGCCCAGTCGATCGAGTGGCTTGAAGCGAAGGGGATCGGCGAGCGGAAGGTCAACTTCCGTTTGCGCGACTGGCTGGTTTCACGCCAGCGTTTCTGGGGCTGTCCGATACCGGCGGTGTACTGCCCCCAACACGGAGTGGTGCCTGTTCCCGAGAGCGAATTGCCCATAGTGGCACCCGATGACGTGGAGTTCCTGCCCACCGGACAGTCGCCCCTGGCTCTTCACGAAGGGTTTCTCCACACCACCTGCCCGATTTGCGGTGGCCCGGCTCGGCGCGAGACCGACACCATGGATACGTTTGTCGACTCCTCGTGGTACTTCTTGCGCTTCTGCGATCCCTGGAACACCGAGCGGCCCTTCGATCCCGAAGCGGCACGCCATTTCATGCCGGTCGATCAGTACATCGGGGGCATTGAACACGCAATCTTGCATCTGCTCTATGCCCGCTTCTACACCCGCGCCCTCATCCAGGTCGGCCTCGCTCCGGGCCTCGAACCCGAACCGTTTAAGCGGTACTTCGCCCAAGGCATGATCCGCATGGACGGCACCAAGATGTCCAAATCCAAGGGCAACCTCATCGCGCCGGAGCACTACTACGAGACGGTGGGTGCTGATGGCCTGCGCCTCTTCCACCTCTTCGTCGGGCCGCCCTTCGACGACATGGACTGGTCGGTGCAGACCGAGCAGGTCATTGAGGGCTGTGGCCGATTCCTGGATCGGCTCTGGCGCACCTTCTCGCTAGGCGAGGACGCACCGGCGACCCGCTCGGGTCCCGAGTCAGACGCTGATCGAGCGGTGCGACAAGCGACGCATCGCACCATTGCCGGCGTCACCGAGGACGTGGAGCGGTGGTCATACAACACGGTGGTGGCCAAGTGCATGGAGCAACTCAACCTCTTGCAGCGCTACGCCCGAGAAGATGGCGGCCCTCACGAGACGGTGTGGGCGGAGGCGGCCGACGCCCTCTTGGCGTTGTTGGCGCCCATGACCCCGCACCTCACAGCCGAGATTTGGGAGCAGCGCCACCCGGGCGAGCCCTCGGTCCATCTGCAATCGTGGCCCACCTTCGATCCGGCATTGGTTCGAGCCGAAACCGTGACGATGGTGGTCCAAGTCAACGGCAAGGTCAGAGACAAGATCGAAGTCGACCCCGCTATTTCCGAGGCCGATGCGCAAGCAGCTGCGTTGGCATCGCCCAAGGTGGTGGAGCAATTGGCTGGTAAGGACCCTCAGCGGGTCATTGCGAGACCGCCCCGCCTGGTCAACATCGTCGTCTGATCAGTTCGAACGGAAGCCGGCCAGCACTGACTGCCAATCCTCCGTACTCATTTGGTACGGGGCATAGAAGCTGAATCGGTCCACCACATTGCCGAAGCGACCCTTGATCTGTGCGGCCACCTGATCGATGGGACACACCACGGCGAAGGCGTTTAGCATTTCGTCGTCGATGAGCTGGCCCATCTGTACCCACTCGCCCCGCTTGGACAAGGTGTTGAGTTCTGCCTGCAGGTCGCCCCAGCCGTGGAGTTCGAGAACGGGCCGATAGGCCGGCGTGGAACCGTAAAAAGCGATCTGCTGGCGCACCGCCACATCGGCCGCCGCCATGGCGGCATCGTCCACGCCGGTCACCACGAAGCCCGGGTACGAGATGGTCAAGTCGGACCGAGTCTTCCCGGCTTTGGCGGCGCCTCGCTCTAACGCGGGCAGGCTGACCTCGCGCAAGTAGCGCTCGGTGGTGAAGCCATGCACCAACAGTCCATCACCGGCTTCACCGGCCACCTCGGTCATCAGCTCGCCCACGGCGGCCAACAGGATCTTCGGATTGCCGTAGGGGTTCTTGCCGGGATTGAAGAACGGCGTCATCAGGGTGTGCGTATAGAACTCGCCTCGAAAGGCGAGCTTCTCCCCGGTCTCCCAGCTGGCCCAGATGGCGCGTATGGCCAGGATCAGCTCACGCATGCGCGGGGCGGGGTGCGACCAGGGCATGGAGAAGCGCTTGGTGATGTGCGGCTTGATCTGACTGCCCAGGCCCATCATGAAGCGACCGGCCGTCAGCTGTTGCAGGTCGTTGGCCAACACCGCCAGGTTCATGGGATTGCGGGCGAAGGCCACGGCAATACCGGTCCCGAATTCCAACTTCTCGGTGGCGGCGGCGCCTATGGCAATGGGAAGAAACGGATCGTGGCTGGTTTCGGCCGACCACACGCCGTCGTAACCGGTGGCTTCCGCTCGCTTCGCCGCTTCAGCAATCCCAGCGCCAGTGGTTTCGAATCCGATGCCGCCGTCAATCTTCATGCGAAGCGAGCCTTTCTCTGTCGATTCGAGATTACTGCTCCTCACCTCGGAGGAACTTTTCAAGTTCGGCGGCGATCTCGTCTCCCGAAGGCACTTCCTCGACGCCCATGGCATTGCCCTCGGAGGCGTCAATGCTCTCTTCCAGCTTGCGCACCATGGCTTGATGCTCGTCATTGTCGGCGATGAGTTGGTCCACCTGCCGCCGGGAACTGTCGGCCGCATTGCGCAGTGATCCCGTATCGATGGCTAAACCGGTGATGTTGGCCAGCCCTTCGATCAGGGCGGCGCTGGCTTCGGGGAAGGGCATGCCAGCCACGTAGTGGGGGACCCGGGCCCACAAACTGACCACGGGAATGGCGGCCTGTCCGAAGGCCAACTCCAGGGCCGATTGCACCCCGGCCGGGACTTCGAGTTCGCCCTGGACGATGCCCACCCGATCGATTAGCTCGGACGATTCGGGTGGTGCAGTGGCGGCCAGGCGCACCGGACGGGTGTGCGGCGCCGGGGCCGGGAAGGCGCCCAAGCCGACCACCATGCGGACATGCCACGACTTGGCCAAGCCCACGACGGCATCGGTGAAGGCCCGCCATTGGAAGTCGGGTTCGGGGCCGACCAGGTACAAGACATCGGCACCGGCTGAGTCGTGACCTTGGCGCACCACGGTGCGGGGCCAGGTCAACTCGGTGGTGACGCCATTGACGATCCGGGCCACCGGTCGGCGGGCTCGCTGATCCAAGAAATGCTCGCCGTTGAACGTGACCAGCGGTTCGGTCGGCTCCTGCGCCAGGAGGGCAGCGATGGCCGTGGTGGCGCCCAGGCCGGCGTCGACCCAGCCTTCGAGGGCGATGACCAGCACCGGCCGGTCCAGGTCGGGTTCGCCGTGCACCTCGAAGATCTCGGTCAATCCATCGGGACTCATGGGGTGGCCTCCAACGCGTCGGAGGCCGCTTGGGCCAGGCGGGCCACTTGTTTGGGGAAGTCGTCGACACTGCCTTGGTCGCCGGCACCGGCGCCAGCGATGTAGCGGGCGTAGACGCCTTGGAGAATGCAGGCCAGCTTCCAGTAACCGAAGGCTGTGTAGTAGCCGATGCCCGAGAGGTCGAGGTCCGACGAGGCGGCGTAGCGCTCCAAGACCTGTGCTCGAGTGGAGAACCCGTGCGCCGTGGTCGGGGACAGGCCGAGTGCGGACATCTCGTCGCCGTGGTCGGTCCAATAGACCATTAACAGGCCAACGTCGGCCAATGGGTCGCCCAGCGTGCAGATCTCCCAGTCCAAGATGGCTCGCACGGCCCCGTGGTCGTCGAGCACCACGTTGTCCATGCGGTAGTCGCCGTGCACCACCGACGTGCGCTGCTGCTTGGGGACACGGCGGGCCAGCTCGTCGCTCACTCGTTCGACCAGGCCGTCGTGGTCGATGCCCTCGACCTGCATCTGGGCGTATTGACCACTCCAACGCTTGAGCTGTCGCTCAATGTACCCCTCGTGCCGCCCCAGATCCCCCAGTCCCACCGTGTCGGGATCGACCGCGTGCAGCGCGGCCAGCGTGTCGGCCATGTGGTCGCCGACCGACCGTCGAGTGTCCACATCGAAGGCCGCCTCGGCCTCGGGCGCGCTGCGCAAAATGTGACCGTCGACGAACTCCATCACAAAGAACGGCCGCTCGTTCACGGCCTCGTCAGTGCAGAGCCCAACTGTCTTGGGGACCGGGATGCCGGCGGGGGCGAGGGCGGTCATGAGCCTGTGTTCTCGGACCATATCGTGTGCGGTCGGGAGCACGTGATGGACCGGAGGCCGCCGGAGCGCCCAGGCATGGCCTTGTGCGTCCTCGACCCGGAACGTGAGGTTGGACCTTCCCCCGGCGATCAACGTGAAGGTCAGCGGCGCCGTGATCTCGCCCTCGGGGACGTGCGCCTCCATCCAGGCGGTGACATTGGCCACATTGATGCCCTCGGGCTGCGGCTTGGCGGGCTCGGGCTCAGACTCGGGCTCGGGCTCAGACTCAGATTCGGACTGCGTCGACACGGAGACCGACGCTAATGCAGCTTGCACCGGGGGATCTTTCGGCCGCCTCATTGGGGTCTTCGGCTTCAGGTGGGTCGCGTGGTGTGCTCACTGGAGGCGTGGCAATGATTGGCTTCGCCGTCACGGTCACCAGGACCTCGATTCGCCTGTACCCCTCCGCACGTTTGCCTACCTTCCGA
>Ga0182030_10003370_pt1 | contig 34110 bp, 23 predicted proteins | sample 812S3MmetaG_FD_121299 | JGI IMG/M metagenome (GOLD analysis project Ga0182030, IMG submission 121299) | Permafrost microbial communities from Stordalen Mire, Sweden - 812S3M metaG (Illumina Assembly) | ecosystem: Environmental > Terrestrial > Soil > Wetlands > Permafrost | place: Sweden...
ACCAGGCCATCGAACAATTGCTCGCCGATCTCAATGCCACCGAGACGGTTTTTCCCGGCACCAAGCTCACGCTGGTCTTCAAACTCGGCTCAGCTTGATTTCACCCGGATCAGGAGATCTGACTGTGGAGCGAGATGCTCGAGGATCGGAAGTTCTTTTACCCCGTCGGACCAACCCCCGCGCCCCCGCCGGCCAATGCGGGACGCGGCAGAGGCGGCGGTGGCGGCTTCGGCCGCGGTGTCGGGCCGGGACGATGGAATCCCATCGGCCCCGCGGATTCCGTCACGATGGACACGAAGAATCCTTTCTCCGGCGATCACACACCGCTGGTGAAGCTGGCCGGCGCCGAGCCTCGCGGCATCAAGCAGACGGGCATCAGCTTTACGGAAGGCTCCTCCTACACCGGCCGCATTCAGTTGGCCGGCGATCCAGCGGCGCAGGTCTCCATCCAGATCGTCTATGAGGAAGGTGGGACGCGCCAGAGTGTCTCGCTGGGCAAGCTGACCGCGGCGTACAAGAAGATCCCATTTTCGTTTAAGGCCGAGAAGAGCGGCAAGGCGCAACTGGAAATCAGTGGCACCGGTACGGGATCTTTCCATGTCGGCGCAGTTTCCCTCATGCCGGCCGATAATGTCAGCGGATTCCGTCCCGACGTCATCGCCGTTCTCAAGAGTCTGCGCTCCGGCGTCTATCGCTGGCCCGGCGGCAACTACGTCTCGGCGTTCGAATGGCGCAACGCCATCGGCGATCCCGACAAGCGTCCGTCGGAAATCGATCCGGTCTGGCATGCGCTGCACACCAACGACGTGGGCACCGAGGAGTTCATGACTTTGTGCAGGCTGCTTGACGTCGAGGCCTATATCAGCGTCAATGCGGGGCTCGGCGACGCGTGGTCCGCCGGAGAATACGTCGAATATGTCAACGGCGCGGCTACCACTCCGATGGGCAAACAGCGCGCCGCTAATGGCCATCCCGAACCGTATCGCGTCAAATTCTGGGGCATCGGCAACGAAATGTGGGGCATCTCCTACAAGTACGGAGCCATCCAACTCCCGCAGTTCGAACACAAACACAACCTGTTCGCCAAGGCTATGAAGAAGGCGGACCCCAGTATCGTGCTCATCGCCAGCGGCGCCATGCCGGACACCATGACCGGTTCCAAGGAAGCGCTGAATATTGGCAAGGATCTGGTTCCCAAGATCATGTCCCCCGCGGACTGGACCGGCCAACTGCTCAAGAACTGCTTCGATAACATCGACCTGATCAGCGAGCACTACTACAATTACGGCGGCACGCACTTCGATATCGCCCAGGGCAAGCAGGTGCCGAACGACCCCAACGAGCCGGTCACGGACTGGATGCGCCGCGCCGCCAATCACGTCCGCATCAAGTACGAAACCTACAAGGAATACGAGAAGATTTTTCCCGAGCTCGTCGCCCATCCCAAGCCGATCAATATGGACGAATGGGCCTACAGCGGCAACGGCAAGTACCCCGTCTATCCCGCGTACGCATGGGTCTTCCAGGAGATGTTCCGCTACCCCGAAATCTTCCAAATGGCGGCCCAGACCTTCGCGACGTCGGTGCTGAGCCACGACGGCGGGAAAACAGGGCTGAACGCCAACGGTCTGGTATTCAAGATCTACCGCGACCACTTCGGCACCGTCCCAGTCGAAGTGTCCGGCAGTTCGCCCCAGCCCAAGGTCACCGACCCGGTCGGCGGCGAGCAGCCCGCAGTTAACGCCGGCAGCGCCACATTCCCTGTGGACGTGGTTTCCGCATGGACCGCGGACCGTCGCACGCTCACCGTGGCCGTGATAAATCCCACCGATATCGAGCAGCCGCTGACGCTCAACATCGCGGGCGCCTCGCTCACCGGCAAAGGCACCCTGTGGCGGCTCGCCCCCAACGCCGGCGATACTCAAAAGCCCATCGTCGCGAGCTCACCCGTCGATGCGGCCCCGTCGTCGCTCACGCTGCCGCCTTACAGTATCAATATCTGGGAACTGGCGGCGAAATAAGACGCCTGTGCGGCCACCTACGGTGTTGTTGCGCGGAAAGCGGCAAGCACCTGCAATACTCAGGCGATTGCCGCCGCGGTTGCCGAATCGCCTACGTTAAAAGTGGCGGAGCGGCCCATCGGGGTCGCACGAGGCCTGGGAATGAGGCCTCATGAAGCTCCTGAAGACCCGAGTATCGATTTGCCTGCCCGCTCTCGCTTTGGCAGGCAGGGTTGGCCGGTGTCAGCACCCATCGATTACGGTCGACGCTTCTCACACCGGGGCGAGGATCGGCCGGCCCATCTCAACCCGGAATGCCGCCTGCTTTACTTGATATCCAGAGTCTTGACTCCGGTGGTGCTGGCCCCGGCGCTCACGTAGCCAATGGCGCCTTTGGTCTTGGCGACGTAGGTCACCATTTCGGCGTCGGAGGCCGCAGTTTTGGGCATAGAGGCCTTGCCGGTGAAGACCAGGCTGCGATAGTAGGTTTCGAAAGCGGAGTCGGTTTTGCCAACGAACTCCTTGAGGAAAGCCTCATGAGTGGGACCACCCTTTTCCAGAACCGGTTCCACGTGACTGCCGTCGCCGAGCGATGACTTGGTGGCCAGGAACACCCCTTTGAGTTCGTCGGCGGAGATGGAGGATGCGCCCACGCTGGGGTTGGCGATTATTTTGAGGTCCGCGGCCGACACGGTGACAGCGGCGCAGATTCCAATGGCAATCGCGCCGAGAAACAGCTGTGGAGATTTCATCGTTTTGCTCCCTAAGTACGGCTTCCGATCTGTTTAGAAGTTCCATCCCGTGCGGACCAGGATCATCCTGGTCTTTGGCGCGAGGCCATTGGTGTTATCTCGTTGATAAAAACCGTCCGGATACATGGTCCCACCCCAACCATCCATAAAGTGCCCTTCCACCTTTACATTCCAGTACCTCGTCATGTCGATACGCGCGGTCACTACTTTGTCGTAGAGGTGCCGGCTCGGGTCACTCTGGCTCGGAGCTTCCACCTGCCCAGGGACAGTAGCCACCCAGTTGTTGCTGAAGCGGGAATAGTAACTTCCCAGTTCGAGTCTCTTTGACACACGGTAAGCACCTGCAAGGTACCAGGTGCGCACGTCGGTCTTAACCTCGGCGGTTCCGTTGAAGATTTCCTGATCGCGCCAATACCGGCGATATTCGCTGTCCACCCGCAGGTTACCGATGCTGTACTGTCCATAAATCTGGTTTGTCTGATCTTTATTCGACTTCTCCCAATAGGGTGTGATGCCCTGGAACGATGGGCCCTGGAGTACGGACAGCTCGACCGTCCCCTTCCCGGTGATCTGCTCGTCCATGTGGGACACCCCCATCAGGAGACCCTTCAGCGGCGTTCTCCAGCGCAAGTCCTGTCCTACAACTAATCCTCCATAGCTCTTAAGGGATATTCCAAAGTTGTGCAGAAGATACGGATATCCGCCATACAGGCTATCCTGGCGCTGCCCCGCGTAGGCGGTGTAGGATATGCCGCCCAGGCGCTTTAGGGGGATTTCCCCGTATAGATCGCCCCCTTCATGCGCGATGGTGGAACTGCGCATGTCGAGCGGGTACATCGACTGGGGAAGCAACGCGAAAGTCTGTAGAAACGCCAGATCCTGCGTATCGTTGTAAAGGCCCATTACAGTCTTGACCTTGCCGCCGCGAATCCCGAACCAATCCTTGAATCTGTAGTCAGCGACCGCCCAGTCGAGCGTAGGATGCCATTTGCCCAACTGGCCCACGTTGCTGTCGTACACCTGTGCTCCCACGCGGAACTTGTCCGTGAGCTGGGTCGAAACATTGACTCCGCCATCGGTCATGGCGAAGCTGCCGTGGCTGGTATTCATCGTCAGATAATTGTTGTCATTGGAGTACCCAAACCCCTGCGACGCGAAGCTGTGGACCTGCACGTCCCGCCCGTCGATTTTGAAATCGAATTGTGCGTGTAGAAGGCCGGGCGCTACCGAAAGGGCTGCGGCCAACGCAACTGTCTTAATCTGCATCTCTACTCCTTGATTTCGAGGGCTGCACCGAAGGGACCGCTTTGATCCCGTGATCCGCTAGTAGATTCCATCCGACAACCCCAGGGCGATCTTTCCCTGCCGATTACTTTATCGGTCAAAGCAGCCGTTTACTGTTGAGTTTTGAGATATTTATTTCTTTTGTTACTTACTATGCGGTTGCGCAGCGAGCAGCAAGCGCTTACAATACACACAGGCGGCGCGTCCCGCCCGGGGGCCGCGCCAAGCCGGGAAATGAAGCCCTTGGATCTCCTGAAGAACCCAGTGTCGATTTGCCCGCCCGGTCTCGCGCTTGGTAGTGCTGGCTGGTGTCAGGGCCCATCGATTGCGGGCGACTTTTCTCACAGCGGGGCGAGGATCGGTCAGGCCCATCTGAAAACCGACGCACGGTGCGTCCGTAAGATATGATCGCATCGCGGCGAATGCCAACTCCCGAGACATCTGTTTAGGACAAGATACCGATGCGAACCAACCACGGCGCCAATGGCGCCATCTTCCTGGTTTTGGCGCTGCTGTGCGCTGCGATACCTGCAAGAACCCAGACTTCCAAGCGTTCATGGGCCGCCGACAACGGGAACGGCACCTATTCCAACCCGCTTTTCTACGACGAGTTCTCCGATCCCGACATGATCCGCGTGGGCGATGATTACTACCTGACTGGCACCACCATGCACACCATGCCAGGCCTACCCATCCTACACTCGCGCGATATGGTCAATTGGAAGGTCGTCGCGTACGCCTTCGACCGGCTCGACCTCGGCCCGGACTTCCGCCTGGAGGACGGCAAAAACATCTACGGCGGCGGCATCTGGGCGCCGAGCTTCCGCTACCACAACGGAACGTTCTACATCTTCGCCAACGTGAACCACTTCGGACTGCAGGTCTTTCGCGCCACCGATCCGCGCGGGTCCTGGAAGCACAATCGCATCCAACAAGGCCTTCACGACTTGTCGGTCCTCTTCGACGACGATGGGAAGATCTATGCGGTATACGGGGCACGCGACATCCATATCGTGGAGCTGAACCAGGACGTCAGCGATCTCGTCGCGGGAACCGACCGCATACTGATCGATAAAAGTCTCGGCATGGGTGAGGGCTCGCACATCTACAAGATCAAAGGCAAATATTACATCACCAGCGCGATTCCCGGCGCGCACGTGCCCATGAAGTGCGCCCGCGCCGACAAACTCAGCGGACCGTGGGAAGTGGAGACGATCAGCGCGGAAGAGAGCCTGGGAATCGGCCAGGGCTACCGGCCGAAGGGCCGCGGCCGGACTCCGCCGTTCGAAACGAATCCGCCGGATCCCAGCGCGGCCCACGACCTCGACCTGCATCAAGGCGGGATCATCGAAACGCAGTCGGGCGAATGGTGGGGCTTCTCCATGCAGGACCACAACTCCGTAGGCCGGCTGACATCGCTATCGCCGGTCACCTGGGAGAACGGTTGGCCCTATTTCGGCCTGCCCGGCAATCTGAAGCGCACGCCGTCGATCTGGGTGAAGCCGAACACCGGGCACGTCGACCCGATTAGCTCTCCTTACGAGCGCAACGACGACTTTTCCGGTCCGAAGCTGCAAATGGTATGGCAGTGGAATCACGTTCCCGACGACACCAAGTGGTCGCTTGCCGAGCGCCCGGGTTATCTCCGGCTGCATGCGCTTCCGGCCAAGGATTTCTGGTGGGCGCGAAACTCCCTGACGCAGCGCGCCATCGGACCGGAATCGACCGTGACCACGGAAGTGGATGGCGCCGGCCTCAAGCCCGGCGACGTCGCTGGCCTGGCGCTGTTGAACTTGCCGTATGCGTGGCTCGGATTGCAGCGCGGTGAGAACGGCTATGCCATCGCCGAGTACGACCATAGCACTGAAAACACGGTCGGCAAGCCAGTCTCCGGCTCGCACCTGTGGCTGCGCGTGCATTGCGACTTCGACGCGGAGATTGCGAAGTTCAGTTACAGCACCAATGGGAAAGACTTCAAGTCTGTTGGTCCCGACTTCATTACGGTGTTCCAACTCACCACGTTTCAGGGAGTCCGTTACGCTTTGTTCGCCTACAATACCGGCGGGGCGCCGGGAGGCCAGGCGGACTTCAATTCATTCACCGTCGATGAGCCGCGGCCGCGCGGGCTCACCAAGCCGATTCCGGTTTCGCAATCCATCGTGCTGACGGATCTCGCCAACGGGAACGCGCTGGCCGTGGTCGATGGGAAGGTGCAATCGGTGAGCGGCGCGGAACAGGCTACTCCGTTCCGGGTTGCGGACCAGGGTAAGGGCCGCGTCGCGCTCCAGACAAAAGACGGGAAATACGTTTCGGTCGGGGGCGAGGGCAAGCCCGGCGAGATTACGGTCAAGTCCGGCAAACCCGGCGATGCCGAGACCTTCCAGTGGGTGGATCTCCAGCGCGGAGACACGCTGTTCCTGTCTCTGGCGACGCATCGCTACATCGTCGCTCCGAAGGGTGCCGGAGCAGTCGCCGCAGACCATCCCGGTCCCGCTCCGGACCGCAAGGATGGTTCTTGTTTCGCCTGGAAAGCCGTTCCGCGTTGAGACGAACTCCAAAGGAGGTAGTAGATGTCGTTGTCAATCCGAAGCGCCGTGGTGGTACCCATCGGCGCTCTCTTTGTGCTTGGGACGGCAGGGACTCTCCAGTCCCAAACCGCCGCGCATAAGACGGCGGAACCCGTGGCCGGGAAATCCGCGCGGTACTGCAATCCGCTTCCGCTTGAAGCGTCTTCCAAGGACGGGTCGCCGCAAGGTGTCAGCCTGGGCGACGTCACGGTAGTGCGCGAGGGCGACAACTATTATCTGTTTGGCACGGGCGGCGGCGCGTGGGTCTCGGCCGACTTCATCCACTGGAAATACCAGCCGGTCGACGTGCGCGGTGGACGTCTTCCGGTTGCGCCCCACGTCGTCAAATATAACGGCGCTTTCTTAATGTCCGGCAACGACGCCCCGCTGTATCGGGCACTCAACATCCTGGGACCGTATGAAGTCCTGGGCCCCTGGAAGAACGAAAAGGGGGAGCCTTGGACCGTCGAACTGAACGGGCGGAAGGCGACCGGGGCGTTCGATGTGGATATCTTCGTGGACGACGACAACAAGCCGTATCTGTACTTCCCCGGCCGGTCGACCGCCGGGATCTACGTAGCGCCGCTCGATCCCAAAGACCCGACCAGGCTCACCGCCGCGCCCACGCACCTCTTCAGCTTCGACCCTTCGCATATCTGGGAGCGCTGGGGCGAGAAGAACGAATATGCCAACGTCGCCTGGATCGAGGGTCCCTGGGTATTCAAACATAACGGGAAGTATTACCTGGAGTACAGCGCTTCGGGCACCCAATGGATGTCGTACGCCAGCGGAGTCTACACCGCCAGGAACCCTATGGGGCCGTTCACGTACTCTCCGAGAAATCCGTTGCTGCGGAAGACTACCGGGATCGTGACCGGCCCCGGACATGGCTGCGTCGTGAAGGGCCCGGATGGCAACTGGTGGGTCTTCTACACCATCGTGCAGGCCAATCCTCCCGGCGGCCGTCGCATCGGTATGGACCCGGTCGGCTTCGATGCCAACGGGAACATGTTCGTTCGTGAGGCCAGTGAGACGCCGCAGTGGGCACCCGGCGTGGTCGCTAACCCGGCCCGCGACGGCGCCTCCGGAACTATTCCCCTTACGGTGAACAAACTCCGGGCCATGAATCAGCACGGGCGGTTCTCCAGCCAGCGCCCTGGCCATGATGCCGCATATGCAGTGGATGACTCCAACGGAACCTGGTGGGAGCCGGCCGACGACGATTTGCAGCCTTCCCTGACGGTCGATCTGGCATCGATCACCGAGTGGGAGTCGGAACAATTGTTCACCGTGGATTCAAGCCGGATTGAGTTCCTGGCTAGGGGCGGGGGGCGTGGAGGTGCTGCACCGCCAGCTGCAGTCGCGCCCTCAGGGGCAACGGCCTTCACCTACCGAATCGAGGTCTCGAACGATGGCAAGGAGTTCTCGACCGTCGTGGACAAGACGAGCAACGATGTCACGCGGTACACCGAATTCGACGAGATTCCTCCGGTGCGCTGCCGTTACGTGCGTCTGACCGTAACCGGTTGGCCCCGTGCCGCGAGCCCATTGGGCGTCGTCGAATTCACGGTATTCGGAAAACCAGTTGTGCTAACGAGGCGTTGAACGGCTGTTACGCGAATTGTTTTAGGCGTCTATTTTTGGTGCGGCCCACGGCTAAGATGTAAGAAGCCATGAATTTAGAAGAGGTTGCGCGGCGCGCCAAGGTCTCGACTGCGACCGTTTCCTCAATAATGCCTCTCTCGTAAGAAACACCACACGTGCGCGTGTCATGAGAGCAGTCGAAGAGCTCAATTTATCATCCGAACCTTCATGCCCGGAGCTTAGCTGGGGGTAAGAGCCGCAGTATCGGAGTGATCGTCTCTAACATTGAGAACCCGTTCTTCCTCGACGTCTACAAGGCGGTCGAAACCGGCGCTCACGCCGAGGGCTATGACGTCATTATGGCCAATACCGACTACCGCTCGGAACAACTGGTGACGAGTATCCGATTGATGATCGGCCGGCGCGTCGCCGGGCTGGCGGCGATCGTTTCGGAAATGGACCCACAATTAATTGACGAGTTGAATGGCTACGAGATTCCGATGGTGTTCTACGACGTAGGAGCCCCACGGCAGAATATCACGAGTATTCGCGTAAGCTACCGGCGCGGGATGGAGAACTGATCGATTATCTGTATAGCCTTGGCCATCGCAGGCTGGGCTTCGTTAGCCACCACGCCACGCTAGGACCGATTCATGAACGCGCGAATGTAGTGCTGGAATCGGTGGCGCGATATCCCGATGTAGTCGTGCAGACTGCGGCCGACGTGGACAGCCTGGAAGGCGGGCGCCGTGCCAGTCGCACTCTGCTTTCCGCCGATTCCGGGTTGACGGCCATCGTCTGCGTGAACGACCTCATGGCGGTCGGCGCCATGCGGGAAATTCGCGAGCGTGGACTGCGCATACCGGAGGACATCTCAGTCACGGGATTCGACAACATCAAACTGGCGCAGTTCTGCTATCCGGCCCTCACCACCGTCCATATACCGCGCGACCAGATCGGGCAGTACATCTGCGAGGTTCTGATACCGAACGAGACGACAAAGCTCGAACACGAGATTCTGATCGATCCTGAGTTCATGCTGCGGGATTTTACGGAGCCGGCTCGCAGGCCCTGAATCTCCGACGGTCTGGAGGCGAAGGCTACCACCCTGTCAAGCCGGCCAACACGTGCTGCGAAGACCTGAAGTGCCTTGCCGATTTCACTGCTGTGGCGGCCCGGAAAGTCGGAGGAGCGGTGGAGGCGGTACGTCCGCGGCCAACGCTTTCACCTTCTCGAATTCGGCATGTGCTTCCTGCGGACGGCCCAACGAGGCTAACAGCCGGCCCAGACGGTAATGCGCATCCGGCTGGGAAGGGTCTATGCGGATCGCTTCCCGAAAATGGCGGGCCGCTTCGCCGGTATCGTTCTTTGCAGCAAGTACAACGCCCAGATCGAGGTGGGCAAGCCGCATGTTCGCATCCAGGGACAGCGCGCGCCGCAGGTGCGTCTCGGCCGGCTTGTTCCGGTCCGCACGCATTTCGATGTCTCCGAGGTAGGTCAAGGCTTGCGGGTGCTGCGGCTGATTGGCCAGTTCGGCGTCGAACTCCCGGCCGGCCTCTTCGTAGCGCTGCTGTTTCCAATAGAGATATCCCAGCCCAAAGTGAGCGTCGGGCGGCGTCTGCGAAGACGTCACCGCGGCCTCGAACTCCGCAGTGGCTGCCTCCGTTCGGCCAGATGCATCGAGCGTCTCTCCGAGAAGGATGTGAACCGGCGCGGAATCCGGGTCCTTGGAAAGCAGGAACTGGAATTCGTGCAAGGCTTCCGGAAATTGGTCCGACCACAAGTAGCTTTGCGCCAGGGTGTAACGGAGCTCCGTGTTGTCCGGCTGCGCCGCGGAAGTGAGTTTCAACTGCGCCGCAGCGTCGCGGTACCGGCCGGCGCCGTAGTAGCTCATACCGAGAAGAGCGCGGGCCTGGAAATTACCGCTATCGGCGCGCACCGCTTCCTCGAACGCCGCGGACGCCTCGCGGAGATGGTTGGACTTGAAGTATGCGAGCCCCAGGTTGAGTTGCAAACCCGGCAAATGGGCGTCCAAGCGCAAGGCCGCTTTGTAGTGTTCGATGGCGAGGTCGTACTTCCCGTCGTGGGCCAAGGCCGTACCGCGCGCTGCTTCGGCCGCGGCGTCCGGAACGGCCGCCCCGGTTTGGACCGCCAGGAGCATCAGACTCAGGAACGGTATGGCAACCGGGAGCATGCGATTGGCTCTTTGCCGATTCTCCATAAATTCGGGGCGCTATGTCAACCTCTGCAAAAAGCAAAAGCGCCCGCTGGCCTGCCATGGCGGGTTGCCGGCAGGCGAGCGGGCGCAGGGGGCTACTCGAATCAGAACAACAACTTCGCGCCGAGTTGGAAGATACGCGGTTGGTTGACACCCGATATCTTTCCGAAGCTGCCGTCCGTCACACCCGTGTCGGGATTAGTGAACTGCGTGTGGTTGAAGGTGTTGAAGGTTTCCGCCCGGAACTCCACCTTGGCGCGCTCGCTGAATTGGAACGCTTTGAACATCGAAATGTTCCAGTTGTTGCGTCCCGGGCCGACCACGTCGTTGCGCGACGCGCTGCCCCACTGGAGAGGTCCCGGCTTGGCGAACGACGACGTGCTGAACCACTCAAACCGGGTCTTGTCATATGTAACCGGAGAGACGATGTTCGCCCGGTTGCTGGTGGCGCCGCCGAACCCGAGGTTGTCCGCGCCGCCGCCTATGGAGAGCGGGTTTCCGGACTCGAAGGTTGCGATGCTGGACAGCTCCCATCCTCCCAGCAGCATCTTCTCGGTCCGGCTGCCTGACTGCTGGAAGAGCGGGATACGGTAGATAATGCTCGTAACGGATATCTGCCGCCTGTCAAAACCGGCGGAACCGTAGTCCCAACGGGTATTGAAGGGATTGTCGATATTGCTGAAGAGTTCGCCATCGATCAGGTCGAAAGCGTGCGACCAGGTGTATTCACTGTTGAACGTCAGATTCTTCCACGCCGTGGCCCGTACGCCGATCTGCAAGGAATTGTAGTTGGAGTTTGCATCCATATACATGGGCGTAATGGTTCCCCAGCCCTGATACGGCCGGTAGAGGTTGGCGTTCAAGGCGGCTCCGGTGTAACCGCAAGTGCCGCCGCAGACGCCCAGGCGGTCTGCAGTATCGCTCGGCGACAGGGCGTTGATGTTGATGCCTTCCGACTGGTGATAGTTCGAGTTGCCCACGTAAGTGACGGTCAACAACGCATTTTCGCGCAACTGCTGCTGGATTCCCAGGCTCCACTGAGCCGCCGTGGGTGTCTTGTAAGGGTTCGCGAGGGCGTTGATGCCGGCAGGAAAGTACGGCGAACTCGACGTTTGTCCGCTGGTATAGCTGGTCGCGGGATTGTCGAAGTACACATTGGTCGGGTTGGACTGATAAGCGAACGGAACGGTGTTTTGCCCCAGGTTGTACATTTCGTTGCCCGCGAGGCGCTCAAAGAAGATGCCGGCTCCAGCGCGCAGAACGGTCTTCTGGCGTCCGGTCAAGTCATAGGCAAACCCGACACGCGGGGCGAAAGTGTCCCAGTGGTTGTCCACCAGACCCTTCGGAATTCCGTTGCGTCCGGCTATGCCAATTCCATTCAGGTAGAACGGCTGGCTCGAGAGAGCGATGCCGGAGACCGTGCTGAATCCGGGGCCGCTCGTGTTCAGAGCGCCGTTCGGCAGGAACTGCGCCGCGTTTGCCGGGTTGTAAAGGTTCGGATAGAAATTCGCCGTGTTGTTCTTGGTATCGTAGGCATGGGGAAGTCCTTCCCAGCGGAGGCCCAGATTGACCGTCAACCGGCTGCTGGCGCGCCAATCGTCCATGGCATAGACGGTGTAGCTGTTGTTGGTGATGCGGACGAAATCCACATTGGCCGGTTCGCTGTACCCGGAGGCGAAACCCATCAGGAAGTCCGCAAACCCGTTGCCGGTGGCCGCTGAGTTGAAGGTAAAGCTTCCGCCAGCGTTCGTTTGGAACTGCTGCCACTTGTGGGTGTACATCCAGGCCGCGCCGAACTTCATGTTGTGCTTGCCGTGAGTCCACGAGACATCGTCCTTCGCCTGGTAACTCCGCCAAGTGTTAATCCAAGGCCACCACCCTGGGGTGTAGCTGATATTGTAAGGTGCTCCGATGCTGAAGGCCGGCAGCTTGTCGGCTGCGTTTGCATTGAAGAGGCTCTTCACGTTGTACCCGGACGGCTGCTTCCAAAGGCCCACGTCTTGAATGTTCAGGTCGTTGCCGTTGAGGTTGAACGCCGCCTCATTCAGCAGGGTCGGGCTGATGGTATAGGTGGCGTGCACCACACCAGCCCAGGACGGGACGGCCATGACCGAGCCGGCCGTCGCAAACGTGCCGCCAGCCCATAATGGGGGGTATTGCGATTGGGTGCCGTTATCGTAGATCAGCGAGCCCATCAGGGCCAGTTTGTCCCCAATCTGGTGATCGACCCGGAAGGCCTCCTCGCGGTAGAAGGTCGTGTTATTGGCCACTGCGTAGTACAGATTGTTGGCCTCGTTGGCTGCGGGGAAGAGGCCGGCTGACAAGAGCGCGGTGGCGTTGGAATCGATCAAACCCTTCGGAATTACATTGTTTTGGATAATCCCGCCGGGGGTGAGCCCGTATTGAGCGAGCTTGGCGATCTCAGCCGGGTCGGTAGTAACCGGTGCCTTGAGTTGCACGCAACTGCCGCCCGTGCAACCATTGCTTGGCAGGAGGTAACCGAAGTCGCCGCCCCTCGCGGCCGCGGGAACGGCGTTGGACGTACTGATCTCGCCGCCGTTAACCAGCCTGCGCCACTCCTGGTTATAGAAGAAGAAGGTTTTCTTCTCGTGGCCGATTTTGGGAATTGGCCCGCCAAAGTTGGCCCCGAACGTGTTGTAGCGGAGTTCCGTTTTGGGGTTGCCACCCAGGTTGGAGAAGAAGTCGTTGGCGTCGAGGGCGTTGTTGCGGACGTACTCCCAGGCGCCACCGTGGAAATCTTTGGCGCCGCTCTTGGTGGCCATGGTGATCATGCCGCCCGACGCTTGGCCCAAGTCGGCCGAGTAGTTGCTGGTCATGACCTTGAATTCCTGGAGCGAATCCTGGGATGGCGAAACGATGAGAATGCCGCCGCTGCCCCGGTCATAGGCTTCTCCACCATTGACCAGCCAGTCATTATGGTCCGGACGCTGGCCGTTAAAAGAAATGGAGTGGCTCTGGTTTTGAGCCATTGGGGAGTCAAAATCCGGAAGCGTGGATGCGGCGCCGGGTACCAGGGCCGCGAGTTGGATAACGTTACGGCCGTTGGTTGCCAGATCCGCAACTTGGGCCGCGGTAATTGTCTGGCTCACTTCGCTGGTATCCACCTGAACCTGAACGGCGTTAGCTTCGACGGTGACGCTTTCTTTGGACTCGCCGACTTGCAGGCTCGCGTCGGCACGGACAGTATCGTTCACGTTGAGCGTGATGCCGGTCCGCTCGGACGCTTTAAACCCCGGAGCCTCCACTCTGACCAGATAGTGCCCGAACGTCAGCTCGTGGGCGGCATAGCTACCCGTGCTGTTGGTTGTACTAGGTCGAACAAGTCCCGTATCGATGTTGGTAATCAGGACCTTAGCGTTTGGAACCGCGGCGCCGGTCGCATCTGTCACAGTTCCAACGATGCTGCCGGTTTCCTGACCGTAGGCTGCTGTGCCCAAAACGAGAACAAGCATCAGCAGCAAAGATACCCGCCACATGGGGTACGTGCTGGTCGCGAAAAGCAACTTGCGCATGACTCTCTCCTTAAGGAATTATCTGCCGTAAGACTCAAGGCAAGGGGCCCGTTCGCAGGAACTCGTGCCGCACTAGACAGGGCGAACAAACGCAACGGCACTGCCCTCTCAATACGAACTATCCTCTTCTAGATAACACTAGAAGCTCCACGCGCTATCTGACCCCAAGCTATTGGTCATTCTAATCAGTTTTGGTTGTTCTCTCAGGGGTGTTACGAGTGGAGATCACTGTGATGTTACGGTGCGATCGACGTTACTTCGCTTCGTCAAGGACTTCTATTGCCCTGATCTCGGCGTAATTCGCCTTCGGCGAAAAAGAGAGCAGCAGTTTGCCTTGCCCGTTGGGATGGAGACCATGGAACTCGCGGACTACCGGCTGGAATGCCCCGGGCGCCGCCTGAAGAATATCGAAGTCCTGAAGCAGTAGGACGCCATTGCACGTAACATCGAAGACTCTGCACCCGGCGCCCGCGCAGCCGGCGTCTGCAATTAAGGGGCTGAAGAACGATTCGAGGAAATGCAGCTTAACGGTGTAGCTTCCTGGCGCAACGGGGATGGCGTAGCTGAAATTGCCGTGCCGTTCTCCGGCGTAAAGAATGGGAATTTTCGGCCCGTCTTCGGAATTCTTACGGCGCGTAGTGCGCCCCCCGATGAAGTAATTGTCCCCACTCCAGTGCGTTCCGTCGGCATCTACAAAACCCGATTGATGGGCGGAAAGGCGGATCGGGTTCAGCTTTCCCGGCGTACCCGGGGTAAGTTCCAGCGCGCTCACGAACGCCGGCCTCCCCCAACTGGAAAGGAACTCCAGGTGGAGCTTGCCGTCTGCCGTGGGGTACACATCCTTGAAAACTCGTACGTCGGCCGCCGCGGAACCGGCGTCGGCAATCGGATCGATGTCCATCAGCAACGGATGTCCGTTCAGGTTTATCTGGAAATGGCGGTAATTCTGGGCGTCCTCCTTCTGGTCTGAATCCGGCTGCCTGAGGGGATCGGCGAAGTAGAGCCTTAATTCGTAAACTCCTGACCGCACTGGGATGTCGTAACGAAACTGGCGCTGCGATTGCGGAACCGTCAGGTCCGCGGAGATGGCTTCCCGCATGTTTCTGAACGGTCCGTCATCGGCTACAGGCGGGAAGAAATGCCGCGGACCAGGCTGGGGAGCGCCCCCTTCGTAGTAGCGGTCAGCTTCCCAACGGCGCCCCAACACGTCCACATAAGGAGCCCCTGTGTGGCCTGCGGCAATACGGACTTCAGCGGCTCCGGGGGCTGACGCTAGCGGTTCGCTCCTCGAAGGCGGTGCTGCCGCGCTCTGATCGGGGCGGGGAAACGAACCGGCAGGAACGATGGAAGCGTGTGGGGCGGTGGATGCCGATTTGAGCGAGCGGTAGCTCAGCCAAACAATCGCGAGTCCGAATACCACGGCTGCTGCAATCAGGATTTGCAGTAAACGGCGAGGCCGACCCTGCTCCGCCGGCGGGACACCCTGCAGTATCACCGGCTCGGCGAACCGAGTCTCGAAGACCGGGAGGTACCTGCCTTTCGGGATGGTGATAACCATTGCCTCGCCCTTGCCCTCATTGGCGAAGTGGTGCTCCAATTTCAAGCGCAGGAGCCGGGCCTGCGAGCGCACAATGTTGTCATCGTTCGGGTTGTAGCCGGGCGGCCGATCGTACACGCAAATGCCGACCTGCTGCTCCGTTGCCGCTTCGGGCTTGTTGTCGAGGGCGCACCTGCATACATGGAGGAAGAAGGCTCGCAGCCGAGGGGACCGCTCAAAGGTACTGCTGGACACCACGCGACGCACCAATTCCTCGCGCTCAGCTGCAGACTCTGCAGGAGCGTCCTTACAACGTGGTACTGGCACATCTGCTCCGCCCATACGGGTGAGCTCCCGTCAGCTGTAGTCGCTCACAAATTACCACACGTTACAAACTGGGGCAAGGGGCCTAATCGAAGAGTTTCTAGGTTAGGTGGATACACGTGTAGACACCGTGTAAGCGCGGACATTCAGAGTCGCCATACCGACACTGTCCCCTATGATGCGTGGCACGGCAGCTTCGACCACCCAGGACGGCCCCGCACAACCCGGCCTGGCCTGGCCGGGGACAACTCTTTGTGGGCGCCTGCTATCAGCCGGTCGACCGTTCGCCAGCGCAAATCGTCCGCGATATCGCTGTCATGAAGCACGCCGGATTCAATGTCGCCCGCATGGGCCACCTGTCGTGGGATTCCTTCGAGCCCATGCAAGGCAAGTCCACCTTCGAGTGGTTCGACAGGGTCATGGACCAGATGTACGCCAACGGAATCAGGGTCATCGTCGACATTCCGGGCAGCCCGGCCCCCATTTCTGGCTGCATCGCGCACACCCCGGCGTGCACATCGTGAACGAAAACGGCGTGCGTGTACGGCCCGCCGAGCGCTACATGGACAACATCAGCGATCCAAGCTATGTCCGTGAAGCAGGACTTCTTGCCGACGCCATCACGAAACGGTACGCACACCTTCCCGCGGTCATTGCCATTGGCTACGACAACGAGATCGGAAACGGATTCATGTCCTATTCGGAACCGGACCGACAATGCTTCATCGCCTGGCTGAAGACGAAGTACGGAACGATTCGCGAAATACCTCATCAACAACGGCGCCACCGTCCGCGTGAATTACCACGACGCGCCTGGCAGCGGCAATTTCCTGATCGTCGGAGACACGCGCTACCAGCTCACTCAATTCCACTTTCACCGCCCCAGCGAGGAGTATGTCGACGGCAAGCCTTACGCGATGGAGGTCCACCTGATGCACCAATCGAGCCACGGCAAGGTCGCTGGAGTCACCGTCTTCCTGGACGCCGTCGCGCCCAACGCCACCGTGCAAAAGCTCTGGGACCATATGCCACAGACTGAGAGCAAGGAACTCGCGATCCCCGGAGACGACGTAGACCCCGGCGGACTACTCCCGCACAGCAGAACCTACTACATGTACACGGGCTCGCTCACCGCACCGCCCTGCACCGAAGGCGTCATCTGGTACATCCTGAAAACTCCTGTCGACGTTTCGCCCGCTCAGATCGAGGCATTCGCGAAGGTATATCCACACGACGTCCGCCCGGTACAGCCCCTCAATGGGCGCGTGATTCAGGTGAGCCGGTGACCTCGTAGCCCGCCGCCGCAGCAGATATGCGAATATCAGCCTATGTCCCCTGCGCAGCCCTACGACGCCCTGCTGGTAGTCTCCTTCGGCGGCCCCGAAAAGCCGGACGACGTGATCCCGTTTCTCGAAAATGTACTGCGCGGGAAGAACGTGCCGCGTGAGCGCATGCTCGAAGTGGCCGATCATTATCTGCACTTCGGCGGCAAGAGCCCCATCAACGCGCAGGTCGGCGCGCTGATCGCCGCGCTCGAAGTGGAACTTGCCGCGCACGGCCTGGCGCTGCCGGTCTACTGGGGAAATCGCAACTGGCATCCCATGCTCGCCGATACCGTGGCCCGCATGCAGGCCGACGGCGTACGCAAAGCGCTGGCCTTCGCCACCTCGGCGTTTGGCTCCTACTCCGGATGCCGGCAGTATCGCGAAGATATCGATCAGGCGCGCGCGGCGGCCGGCCCCGGGGCGCCGGAGATTCACAAGCTGCCCACCTTTCACAATCGCCCGGGCTTCATTCAGGCGATGGCCGGCCATGTCCGCGCCGCCATCGACGCGCTTCCCGCCGACCGGCGCGCCGCGGCGACCCTGGTCTACACGGCGCACAGCGTTCCGCTCTCGATGGCGCGCACCAGCCCCTACGTCGAGCAGTTGCAGGAGGCATGCCGCCTGGTTTCGCAGAGTGTCGGCCGCGAAGGTGCGCTGGTCTATCAGAGCCGCAGCGGCCCGCCTTCGCAGCCCTGGCTCGAGCCGGATGTCTGCCAGCACATCCGCCAACTCCATGCGGGCGGCGTCACCGAGATCGTGCTCGCGCCCATCGGATTTCTCTCCGACCACATGGAAGTGGTCTACGATCTGGATACCGAGGCCGCCCAATTGTGCCGCGAATTGGGAGTCAACTTGTCGCGCGCGTCGACCGTGGGCGTGCATCCCGTGTTCGTGTCGATGCTCCGCGAGATGATCGCGGAGCGCGTGGATGGCAGCGCTCCCGCGGATGTCTGCCGGCCCGAGTGCTGCGCGTTACCGGCTCGGCCGCGCCCGTGAAGTTTCACACGCTGCGGCGCGAACAGCAGATTCCGCGGTCTCGCGATGAGGTCTTCGCGTTTTTCTCCGACGCCCGCAATCTCGAAGCAGTCACTGGGCCGTGGCTGCGATTTCGAACTCTCACTCCCGGCCCCATCGGCATAGCAGCCGGCGCGCAGATCCGCTACCAGCTCAAAGTGCGCGGAGTTCCCGTGGGTTGGAACGCCCCGCTGGTGAAGAGCACCAGCAGGCCGGGCACGGACTGTTGGAATCCCGAAGGAGGCTCGACGCGCTTGCCGGCGAAGTGGACATCCAACGTGAGCCGGTGCGGCGGGGGCGTGACGCCGGAGCGCACCACCTTGATTCGGCGATGGGATCCGCCGGCGCAATTTGTGGATGTGCAGTTGAGCGGTCCGTATCGGCTCTGGCATCACACGCACCGATTTGAAGCGCACCACGGGGGGACGCGGATGATCGACGTGGTGCGCTATCGGTTGCCGTTCGGGCCGTTCGGGCGGCTGGTGAACGCGCTTCTGACGCGGCGCGAGGTGGAGCGGATCTTCGACTATCGGAACCGCCGGATCGCCGAGATCTTCCGGTAGTCCCCGAGGCGCGGCCGGTCTGTGTGTAGAATCCGCCACGCCTCTTTTGTCGCTGCTCTTATCGGGATTGACGCGCCTGCCGGCGCGGGCGTTGAGTGCGGTTCCGCACAGGTAGGACATGCTTTAGCTTGTCCAAGGCAAGGCGAGCGCAGCTCGCGCGATTGAGTTACAGATTGTGCAAGCCGAGGCTGCCCGGCGACGAAGCTGACTTGTGACTTCCCCCGACGTGGCGCCGGCCCGCCTGCGAGCGGCCGCGCTTGCCTGGACAAGCTAAAGCATGTCCTACCTGGCAGTCGCAGGACGTCTATCCGGCGGCTGCCCGAAGGGATTTGCTGGCTAGATCTTCGCGCCGGGGTAGCGCTTCTTCATCCACTGAACGAAATGCTCCGGCGCGGCCATGGTGGAGAGACGGCCCTGGCGCACCAGAGCCCAATCGTCAAACAGTTTCGACTGCTTGATCTCCGCGAGCGAAGTGGGCGGATCGAGCCGTCCGGCAAACTCCAGGTCGACCACCGCCGACTTGGGATTCTTCGGATCGTCGCGCGCCTCCGAGCGCACCGTGGCCAGGCCGACTACTCCTGAAATGCCACCACTGTGGTACACGAAGATGCGGTCGCCGGGTTTCATTTCGCGGATCGCGCGGACAGCCTGCGCGTTGGTCACGCCATCCCACACGGTGCACTCTTCGCGCTCCAGATCTTCGATGGAATAAGTTTCGGGGTCGGTCTTCGCCAGGAAGTATTTCATCGCCGTTCCTCTATCCTATGCCATAATGGCGTTTTTGGCACGCTCGCGCAGTAACTCAAAGGGATTAATTTCCGACTCGAAGTGGCGCGCCCGCGCGGCGCTCGCGGCCATCGCTTTGGCGGCCTACGCCAACGCATTCGGGCTCGGCCTGGCGCAGGACTCCAAAGTCATCGTCACCCAGGACGCGCGCCTGCAAGCGGTCACCACCGACAACCTCAAGCTCATCCTCACCAAGAATTATTGGTGGCCCAAAGCCGGCGACGGCCTATATCGCCCGGTCACTACGCTGTCCCTGCTGTTTAACTACTCGGTGCTGGGAAACGGTCCGAACGCGGCGGGATATCACGTAGTGAATTTCCTGATGCACGCCATCAACGTGTGGCTCTTGTATGAATTGGCCCTGCTGATGTTTCGCCGCGCGGGGCCGGCCTTCTTCGCCGCGGCGTTATGGGCCGTTCATCCTATCGGCACCGAAGCGGTCACCAGCATTGTGGGCCGCGCCGACATTCTGGCGGCCATGTCGGTGCTCGGCGGACTCCTGCTCTACATCCGTCTGAAGAGCCGCTGGGCGCCGGCCGCACTCTTCGCCGTTGCTTGCGCGGGCGTCTTTGCCAAGGAGAACGCCGCCGTTCTGCTCGGCCTGATGCTGCTGTGGGACCTGAGCTTCGGGGAAAAGCCGCGCTGGCAGAGTTACGCGGCGGTGGCTGCGTCGCTGGTGGTTCTCGTGCTGGTGCGTCATGCGGTGCTGGGTGGCGAGCCGCCCGCCCAGCCGGTGTACGTCGACAATCCGCTGAACGGCGCCGATTTTTGGACGGCACGCTGGACCGCGATCAAAGTCGCCGGGCTGGACCTCTGGCTGGTATTGTTCCCGTTGTCGCTCACATGCGACCGATCTTTCGATCAAATCTCGCTGGCGACTTTGTCGGATGCCTGGGCATGGCTGTCGTTGTTGGTCGTGGCCGCAATTTTGACGGTCGTATTCGTACGCTATCGAAAAGATCGCATCGCCTTTTGGGCGGCAGGATTTTTTGGCATCGCGCTGCTGCCCACCTCCAACCTGATCTTCCCCATCGGCGCCACGGTAGCGGAACGTTTTCTCTACTTGCCTTCGGTAGCGTTCGCGGTCGCGGCCGCCGCGTTGCTCTATCGGCTGAAGAACGAACAGTATGCCAAAGCGGTGCTGATCGCCCTGCTGGCGCTGTTCACGGTGCGGACTCTGGCGCGCAATCCCGCCTGGAACGACGATATTTCGCTCGCCTCCGCCGACTCGCCGACGTCGCCGCGCAGTTTCCGCCTGCACGACATGCTCGCCAAGTCGCTGTTCGAGAAGGATGCGCGCGGCAACATCGATCGCATCGTTGCGGAACAGGAAGCGTCGTGGAAGATTCTCGAGCCGCTGCCTCTCGAGCGGTCGACTTCTTTCCCGCCGACCTTCCTGGGAGTTTATTACGCCACCAAGGCCGAACTCGTCGGCCCAGAGGAGCGGAAGGAGTGGTACCGCAAGTCGCTCGCCATCTTGCTGAAGGCGCGCGAGATTTCGCGGGCACTGGAAAAGCAATACGACGAAGTGCAACGCGCGCATGGGGCGATGACGGTGCGGGCGTCGAATCCGCAGATTTATCTCAATCTCGCCAACGCCTACATGAATCTGGACGACTGTCCGGATGCCGTGGAAGCGTTGCGCTACGCCAAGGGTCTGGGTCCGCGCACTCTCGAAGTTTACGATGGACTGAGCGTGGCGTACTCCGCCGTGAACAACTTGCCGATGGCAGTGGCGACGATGGAAGAGAAGGCCCTGGTCGACAACTTCCAACCCGCGACCATGGGCGCCATCCGCGAGTTGTACCAGAAAATGCCGGACGGACAGTGCGCCTTCGTGCAGCGCGGCGGTGGATGGGAATTCAATATGGCCGGATGTCCGCGCGTGAAAGGCGATGTGTGCGCCGCGTTCGCCGAACTGGCGCAGGCGTATCGCGACGCGCGCTCACCGCGCGATGTGGAACTCGTGCAGGCAGCCGCCACGCAGCGCTACGGCTGCAGGTAGGACATGCTTTAGCTTGTCCAAAGAGAGGGCGAGCGAAGCTCGCCTGGACAAGCTAAAGCACGTCCTACATGAGCGCCAAATCTGATGGCGCCGGCCCACCGGACTGCCCATCAAAAAGAAACCGCTCCCTCCGGTCACGGCTCGGTATTGTTTTCGAGGCGCGACCGGAGGGAGCGGTAATTATGGACCAGTTCGTACTTCTTAGTCGCCGGAGACCGTCTCGTACTCGGGCGCGGCCGGGCGTGACGCCTGTAAAGCTCCCAGGCTTACGTGAATTTGCGGCATCGCACCAGTCTGGAACGACTCCGCGACCATCGCATCGTTGCTGGAGTCGCGCAACATCTGGCGACGCAGCCGATTCTCGAATTCCTTCAACTGATCCTCGATGGTCTTCGCCTTATTCTTATTGCGCACCATGTCTTCGCGGTAGCGCTTCAGGAAGTAGCCGATCGTCTCCACGCGGATCCTGATGGAGCCAGTAGGCTTGTTCTCATCGATATCCTTGAAGCAGAAGTAGGGCGTGCCGGAGTGCTCCACAATTTCTTCCACCACGGTGTAGATGGGGGCGTCGTGGCCGCACTTGAAGCTCGAAAGCTCCAGCGCCACCAGGTTGGGATGCCGTGCCACGTACTTCGCGGCCCATACCTTGCGGCTGGTGTTCTCGCTGTAGGAGTTCTTCCACACGTCGTTGATCGACATGGGGTCGGGAATCTCGCCCGATTCCACATCTTCACCGAAGAGACGCCAGACGATGTCGTCATCAATCGGCAGGGAGTCCTGCGCGAACACTGGGTAGCCGAGCTTCTGGAATTCTTCCAGGATTTCGTGATTGACGCCGGGGTCGTTGTGATACGGACGACCCAACAGCACCACACCGAGGCGGTCCTCGCGTTCCAGTTGTTCCAGAACTTCACGCGCCGCGCCGCGCATGGTCACGTTGTCGAAATAGTAGAGCGAACGATAGCCCTGCTCGACGGCGCGCTTGTTCTCCTCAGGCGTCAGGCCGAGGATGTCCTTGAACTCCTCGTACATCTGCCGTTCGAACAGGTCGGGCTTGGAGAGATTGACGAAGGTATCGAGGAAGCGCACGCCCTTCTCGGCGAACAGGTCGCCTTCCTTGATGAACGCCGCCTTCACCGCTTCCGGAGTGGTCGCCACGGTCGGGCAGCTGCGGCTGGCCTGCGGCTTGTACAGCGTGGTGGTGAGGCAATCGATCATCGGGAAGAAGATGATGTCGAGCGGCTTCTTGGCGTGCAGCTTGTAAAGCAGATTATGCACGTGCGGAATGCCCAGCTTCGAGGGGAAACACGGGTCGATAGCGCCGCGTTTCGCACCTTCCTTGTACAATTCCTCGCTGCTGAAATCCGAATAGACGATGTTCTGCGCCTGGACGCCCAGTGCGGCAAAATAGCCACTGAAGATGGGCGTCTGCGAGTACATATTCAGCACGCGGGGCATGCCGATACGAATCTCGGAACGCTTCTTAAGGAGCGCCGCGCGCTTCTTCTGTGCGGCGGTGATTTGGAACTTCGGCGCAGGGTCGGCGACCATCGGCACGTCGGGCACACGGAACACGCCCTTCGCAGCAATTTCTACAAAGTTCGGATTGGCCTTCTTGATCTTGTCGAGGTCGCCCTTGATGCCGCGCATTTCCTCGATATTTTCCACCGTGCCCTTTTCGCAGGTGGCGATGATCAGGCGTTGCGCGCCCGGTTCCAGCGGCACCTTGGTCTTCTTGGGCGGGGCAGCGGCGATATTGATGATGTTCGTCTTGACGTCGATGAAGGTGCGCAGGCACTTGTTCTTACAGAAATAGCAGCGCGTGGCTTCTTCGCGCGTGGTCTTGTATTGAATGTGAGCGCAGGCGTCGAGCCCTATGAAGGTGGAGATGCGTCCATTGTCCCAGAGGCGTCCAGCTTCCAGCCCCGCGCCGATGGCGCCGGCTTCGCCGCAATGCTCGTGGACAATGACGTCGGCCTGAACTTCCTTGCCCTTGAAGCGCGACTCGATGAAATCGACCTGCGCCTTCACGGCGGCCAGGTTGTATTGCGTGCCGCCCTGCAACAGGAAGCGGCTGCCGATGGCCGAAATGTTGGGGATCTGCGACACGTAGAGCCAGATGTTCTTGGGCAGCACGTTGCACAGGCCAGCCATAATCTCTTCGGGCTTCCAGCCTTGCCGCTGGAAGTCCACGATGTCGCTCTGCATGAACACCGCGCAGCCGTAGCCGAACGAAGGGAACCCGTTGGCGCCGAACGCTGTGTCGGCGTATTGCTCCACCGGGACGTTGAAGCCCTGGGCGGTGGATTGCAGGAAGTAGCCGTTGCCCGCGGAACACTGCGTGTTGAGTTTGAAGTCCTTCACGCGACCGTTCTTGAGGATGATGATCTTGATGTCCTGCCCGCCCACGTCGCAGATTACGTCCACGTTGTCGTAGAAGTGCAGGCCGGCTTCGGTGTGCGCGACGGTCTCGACCAGCGCGGCGTCCGCACCGATCACATCCTTTAGGATGTCCTTGGCATATCCGGTCGTGCCCACGCCCAGAATCTTGAGTTCGGCGCCCTGGTCACGAATCTGCGCGTCTAGCTTCTGCAACACCTCGATGGTGTCTTCAATCGGGTTGCCCTTGGAGAGCTGGTATGTCTTTGCCAGAATGCGGCGCTTGTGATCTTTCGAAAGGAGCACGGCCTTGGTCGAGGTCGACCCGCCATCCAGACCGACAAAGCCCTCCACCACATCGCCGGGCTTGAAGGTGACCGGCGTGAATTTCTTGGTGCGATATTTCTGTTTGAAGGCAGCCAGCTCGGCTTCGTCTTTCGCGAGTCCGCCGGTGCCGCCCTTTTTAGCCTTCTCCTGCTCGCGACCGACCGTTACATACCATTCGAGCTTGTCGTAGCCAATATACTGGCCCACGTTGTCGTCTTCCGACTTGCCGAATTCGATCGACCCGATGGCGGCGAAATACTGCGCGTTATCGGGAGTCTTGATGAGGTCTTCGGGCGCGACACCCTCTGGCAGCGGAGTATTGCGCTCTTCCCAAATCTTGGGAATGTTGGCCTTCCAGCAATCGCGCATGCCCTTGATGTAGCAGTTCGGGCCGCCGAGCAGCAGCACCACGGGCAGCAGCGTATTGCCGCGCGTGAGCACCGAGAGATTCTGCATCACGATGGCTTCGAACAGCGACGCCATCAGCTCGTCCGGAGGTACTCCCATCTTCTGCAGGCCGTTGATATCGGTCTCCGCGAAGACACCGCATTTGCCGGCCACGGGATGTAGTTTGACCCCCTTGTAGCCCATCTCGCAGAGCTGTGAGGAAGGGATGCGCAGTTTGGCGTTGATCTTGTCGATCACCGCGCCCGTACCGCCGGCGCACTTGTCGTTCATCGACGGGATCTTCTTCTTGCGGCCCGTTTCGGGGTCCGTCTTGAAGATGATGATCTTGGCGTCCTGGCCGCCCAACTCGATGACCGAGCCGCATTCCGGGTATAGTTTCTCGACGGCCAGCGATACGGCGTTCACTTCCTGGACGAACTTGGAGCCCAGATACTTGCCCAGCCCGTTGCCACCTGAGCCGGTGATGAACATGCGGCTCCGCTTGGCGTCGAAGCCGGGAATCTCGCTGTCGAAGCGCTTGCAGAACTCGAGCACTTTCTCCGGCTGCTTGGTATCGTGCCGCTGGTAATCGCTCCACAGGATCTCGTCGGTCGCGGCGTCCTGCACCACGGCCTTCACCGTGGTGGAACCGACATCCATTCCGATCAGGAAATGTTTTTCCATGAATTGATCCTGTTAGTTCGCTACGGCGGCCAGTTCCTGCTCCGCCCTCTGTGTAGCTTGCGGTACGCTGCCTTCCGCCTTCATGCGCTCGGCGATGTGCAGCACGAAGTTGGCGGCGAGCCCGATGTAACCCTTGGCGTGGGGCACGTGATAGAGCGGTTTTTTGGTCTCGGGATGCTGTTCCACCCAGGCGCGGCACTGGTCGAGCGTGAGGCCGGTTTTGGCCAGGGCTTCAGCGAATTCCTTCTTGGCTTTGTTCTTGGCTTCACCCAGCGCCATCTGCACGCGGGAATGAGCGTTGATCTCGCCTTCGCCCGAAGTTTCCACCGGCAAATAGATCATGTCCTTGTAGTTCGAAACGACGGCCGATTGCGCGCCATCCGACTGCGTGGACGGCATGCAGCCGAAGGGCTTCACGGACAAGACCATGTGGGCCAGATCTTTATTCGAATAGTAAATATTCTTGGCGACTTCCAGATGGCCTTCACCGCCGCCTGCGCGCGAGTTGTAGAACGGATGGCCGAGGCGCTGCAATTCGTACTGGTCGGCCAAGTGATGCGCGATCCCGCCCAGTGCGTTGACGATCTTGTGATACTCACCCTTAAAGATGGCCTCGGCGAGCTTCAGCTTGGCCACCTTCTGGCGATAGTTGATCTCGATCTTGGTGCGCTGCCCGACCTTCCATACCGGCGGCAGCACGGCGCCCTCTTCGAGTCCCTTGAAGTCCTTGTACTTCTGCACCACCTGGTGAATCATGTACATGATCCAGGTGCCGATGGGCTCCACCAGCACTTGCGCGCCTTCCTTTTCGAGGAATGCGAACATGTTGAAGTTGCCGTCGCCCTCGGTGGTCTGCGCCCAGAATTCGCCGGTGATCTTGACGATCGGCTTGATGCGCAGGCGGTCGACTTCGATCTCATTGAACATGTCGCGGCAGCGCTCGAGCGCCGGCACATAGTCGTCACCCTTGAGCTGCTTGACGAACTTACCGATGTATTCAGCTTTATCGGAGAATCCGCCTAAGTACTTGGCGAGTCCGCCCTCTAACTTCCACGGACGTTTCTTGCGGAATACTTCGTGCATGTAGTCCATGCCCGCATCGAGGACTTCGTCGGTCTGACCGGGTGTTACTTCAAAGGGACGGAGGGCGTAAGCCACCTCATTCATCACGTCGCCGCAGTTGAGGGCGTTGAGGATGCCGAGGAAGAAGTCGAGGTTCATTTCCAGACCGGCTTCCGCGTCGGACTGGTTGAGGCCGCCGGACTGTTGGAACAGGAGTACGCGGAACCCGTCGAAACCGGAGTTACGCAGAGCCAGCCTATACTCGGCTTCGTACATGCCGAAGCGGCAGGGGCCGCAGGCGCCAGCGGTGAAGAACACGTAGCGGTCGATGATTTCCTGCTTGGTGAGCCCCTGCTCTTCCAGGCTCTGCAGATACTGGACAAGGTTTCCAACTGTAAAATAGGTGGGATTGCACTGTCCGTTGTTGCCGTACTCCTTGCCCGCCTGGAACGCTTTCACGTTCGGCGTGGGGACGGCTTCGGCGCGGTACCCTAGTCCTTCGAGAGCGCCATGCACGAGCTTCTCATGTTTCCAGGTCAAGCCCCCGAACAACAGCGTGGTGCTGCCGCGCTGCTGGGCGGTAAACGGCTTCTCAACCGGCTTTTTGAAGTGATGCGCTTCCCGTTTGGCAACGCCGGCTTCGGCTTCCAAACGCGCGCGTTCTTCAGCAAGTCTTTGCTGGATGATGTCTTCCACAGAGGCGCCAATCTGCACGAGGCTGGCGGGGGCGGTAGCTTTGGGTTCGAAGGGCTGAGTGCTCATAGTTGTACTTTTCCCAGAATGAGGCCATCTTGCCGTGTTAACCGATTGAAAGAAATAGGTATCCATTGAACGGCGACTTGGCTTGTGGAATGGGGGATTTAACGGGGTGAGCGGGAGGCGATTCGACGGGGGCTGGACTCCGAAATTAGCCCCGGAGGCCCGATTGACAAGCGTTCGGACGTTCTTGCGCCTGCTCGGAGGGATTTACCTGACGGCTTTTGTGTCCTTTGGAGTACAGGCGCAAGGGCTGCTGGGAGCGCGCGGAATCCTGCCGTTTGGGGAGTATTTAAAGGCCGTCAGGGAAGCGCTGCCCGCGGCAGCGTATTGGAACGTACCGTCGCTGCTCTGGCTCCATCCGAACGACACCGCCATGAAAGCCCTCTGGCTGACCGGATGCCTGTGGGCGCTGATCGCGGTTTTCGGCCGATGGCAGCGCGCGGCGATGGCGATTTGCCTGGTGCTGTGGCTCTCGCTCTGCTCGGTGGGGCAGGATTTCTACTCGTTCCAGTGGGACATTCTGCTGAGCGAGGTGGGGTTTCTGGCGCTTTTCGCCGATGCCGAGCGGGTCCGCATCTGGTTGTTCCGATGGCTGCTATTCCGGCTGATGTTCTTCAGCGGAGTGGTGAAGTTGCTGAGCGCGGATGTCGCTTGGCGCGGGTTCACTGCGCTTACGTATCACTACTACACGCAGCCGTTGCCGACACCGTTGGCGTGGTATATGCAGCAAGCGCCGGGGTGGTTACAGAAGGCGTCGGTGGGCTTCCTGTTCGCGGTGGAGTTAGTGGTGCCTTTCCTCTTTTTCGCGCCGCGACGGTTGCGGCACATCGCCGCATGGCTGACGATCACGCTTCAGGTTTTGATTCTACTGACGGGCAATTATACGTTCTTTAACTTCCTGACGATTGCGCTCTGCATGTGGCTATTCATCGAGCCGGAGGAGAGTTGCAAGGCTTGGTGGGGAGTCACCATCGGGCTGGCGGCGCTAATCGGTGTATTAAGCGGGCTGGTGTGCCTGCAACTCTTCTCGGCGCCGCTGCCGCCCGGGGGCGAAACGGTCTTGCGCGTTGCCGATCCGCTGCGGATCGTCAATAGCTACGGCCTGTTTGCAGTCATGACGACCACGCGAGAGGAGATCGTCATCGAGGGATCGAACGATGGCGTCGCCTGGCAGGAGTATGAGTTTCCGTACAAGCCTGGAAATGTGTATCGGCAGCCATCGATTATCGCGCCCTACCAGCCCAGACTCGATTGGCAAATGTGGTTCGCCGCCTTAGGGAGTTATCGGAATAATCGCTGGTTTGTAAACATGATGCTGCGGCTTCTACAGGGTGAGCCGAGCGTCTTGCGGCTATTTCAATACAATCCATTTCCGAAAGCGCCGCCACGATACGTGCGAGCCCTCACGTACTCGTACACCTTTACTCATTTCGGCGATCGTGCGTGGTGGAAACGAGAAGAGACGGGGACTTACTTGCCGACGGTGAGCTTGCGGTAAATGTATAGCGCGACTCAGTGGGCCAATCGGTGCTTCGTCATTTACCAGGGAGAAGCACATTATGAAACTTACCACTATTGCGATGTTGTCGATTTTCGTAGGCTGCTTAGGCGCCCAGACATCCAGCCAGAGCGAGACAAGGACGACCACAACGACGACAGCCGCGCCTGTCAACCTGGACGGAACCCTCGTCGACCAGAGCTGTTACACCACTCACTCTCACTCGAAGGAGACCAATTCCGATCCGAATTCCACCACCACTACTGTCACCACCAAGGACACTTCAGACTGCCCTGTGACGACATCTACCAAGACGTTCGGGCTGCTCACGCCGGACGGCAAAATGGTCCGTTTCGACGATGCCAGCAACAGCCGCGTGATCGAGATGATGAAGTCCGACAGGGATTTCAATGGCGATATGAACCAACACCGGCCGGTGAAGGTCCGCGTGGTTGCGATGCCTAACGGCGACGTAATGGTCGTCAAGGAGATGAAGCGGGACAACCAGTAGAGCTTACGTCTGCTGTGTAGAAACTTCTCGGGAGCTCGTTAACTCGGGCTCCCTTTTGCTTCGCGTCGCCACTGGCTGGTGGTGATGTCGAGGACGCTGGAGAAAGGGTTGTCCTCGTAGGATTCCTTTCCGGCTGCTTCCGCCGAGATCTTGCCACCCCAGACGTGGAGTTCATGCGGGCTGGCGAGGACGGCGCGATGGTTTGAGATCCAGCCCGGCTGCTCACCGGAAGTCTCGACGCAGTGAATTTGGAGCGTGCCGGTATCGAGGCGATATACCGGCGTCTCGCCGAATCGGCGCGCCCCTCTATAACCGCATCCCGCAATCAAATAAATTGAGTCTCCGACAAGAGTGGCACTGTGGGAATCGGTTGGCGCGAAGACGTCTTCCGGGTAGCAATAGATATCGATTCGTCCATCGGGATGATGTACAAAGACGTCGTTATAGATGCAGAAATCGGGGTCGTAGGAGTCCTCGTGTTCACCGCCGATCTGAATGGCTCGGCCATCGGGTAGCAGCGTCAGCGATTGGCCGAATCGTTGGGCGCACCAGACTGGGCAATCGTCGCGCGTTCCTCCGACGAGTTGCCCGCCAAGGTACGCGCTGATGCCAGAGCGAATCATGGCCTGCCAGAATGGCCGGTCCATCAACTCGGGGTTGTGGCGGCCCCAACAGGCTGTGGGTGCGGCGCGAAAGTCCTCGGGAGTAGCGTCGAAGAGCAATTCGTCCGGCTCAGGCTGGAGACCGAGTATCGTGCGGCGTCCTTCAAACGAGAGCTTTCCGGGATCACCGCCCGCGGCGAGTAGGCGCAAGGCGATCTCACGGTTCCGGACGCTGCCTAACGCAGAGCCGCATTCTGTTTTCCGGTCGATGTCTACACCGGCAGCGATCAGTATGTCGACAGCCTCGGCGCTGCCTGCGTCTACTGCACACATAAGGGGCGTGGTGCAGCAATCCTCGCTGGACTCGATGCCGATTCCAAGTTCGAGGAGCCACTTCAGCATTGGAGTATGGAAATTCTCGATCGCCAAGTCGAGTGGCGATTGGCCGGCCCTACCGGTCACCGTGAAATCGGCGCCGTGGTCGATGAGGTACTGGGCCTTTTCCACGTCGCCCGTTTTGACTGCGAGCAACCAGGCAGTGCGCTCCCACCAGTCGACGGACTCGAGATTCTCGCCGGCCCCCACGAGTGCCTTCACGTCCGCAAGGGTGCCGAGCGCCACCGCGCGATGGAGCGGAGTCCACGCAAGTTGTGCTTCGTCGGCGCCTGAATCGAGGAGTAGTTGGACGGCATCGAAGCGACCTATGCGGGATAGCACCCGAAGAGCTGATTCGTTGTAGCTGCTCACCCCGTTCAGCGGCGCGCCATGCGCGATGAGGATCTTCAGGACTTCGAGCAACTGCGGGGAACGCTCGACGTTGCGGCTGAACGCGGCCCCCATGAGAGCATCATAGCCGTGACTGCTCGTGTAGTGGACGTCCGAGCCCCGTTCGAGCACTAGGGCGAGCTTCAATGGATCGCCACCTCGCAACGCCATTACCGCTAGGTTGCAATGCTCGATGGAGGGAGGCCACTGATCGGCGACGGCGCCACCGTGGTCGAGGAGAAGTCGCACTAATTCCAACGGAGCGGCCGGGGTCTCCAGCGCGTACATCAGGGGAGTATAGCCGGACCGATCCGTAGCGTTCACTTTCGCGCCCGCGCGCAGTAGTTCGCGCACCTGTGCTGTATTCCCGCGCTTGACTTCGCGGTGCAACTCGAAAGGCGATGGCATATGTCAGATTAGGGGCGAGCGCCGGCCGCGTTCAAGCTTCGTAATAGATCTCTGAAGTCGGAGTTGATCTTCACTGATGCCTCGCACGGCGGCGGCGGTCACCACCAAGTCCCAGGCTGCCTCCAGGATCCGCGTGGGCCCGAGCTTCTGCCAGAATTCAATATCGAACTCCCGGCCGGGAGCTTGCCCGCGCACCAGACGGCTCATTACCACTGGTTCAGCCATACCACTCGATTATCGCACCGCGGGCGCTATCCAAAGCTAATCTCGACTGCGCCCGCAAGCGGGGCGATACTGCCAGCCATGAGCCCTCTGCGGACACAAATTGAGAGCCACCTCCGGCAGTTACGGGAAGATGTTAACCTACGCCCCGATCAGATAGACATCGGCGAGCTCTTGCCGATATTCGTGCCGTCGTCGTTCTTCCAGTTCGGCAATTGGCCGGGACCGTACACGCTGCTGCGCGCGAAGGAAATCGGCCTGACCTGGAGCGTGTGCATGCCGAATCAGACCATGCGCTACATCGACCACGATATGCAACAGCACTGGGAATCGCAGCAGTTGGATTGGAAGGCTCTGGCAATACGTAATTTGACCAGGAAGACAAACGAGACGCCGGCAGGCGTGCGCGAGTTCAGGGGCCCGGCAGGCGAAACGTATTCCATAGCCTTCATGTTCGAAGATGGCTATGGCCCGTCGAGGCTGCTCTTGCGCGGAGGGCTGGCGGAGCGCTTCCCGGCAGGCTATCGCGTGGCGATGCCCGAAATGAGTTGCGGCTTCGCGTATGCGAAAAATCTGAGGGAGGCCGAGTTAGCCACGGTGCAGGGCGTCATCGACCAGTGCTATCGAAACGGCACGCGGCCGCTCGCGCCAGGCAGCTACGACCCGGACGATCTCTTGCCGGCAGCGTCTATTTGACCGGCGGTAAATCCATCGCCGGATTGCTCGCAAAGAATCCCACTGGCAGCAACTTAAACCCAGCCTCATACACCGGCATCACGGGCCAATCCTCGGGACGCGGATTGTGCGTGATTCCCATGACGTACCACAGCACCACATCCCGACCGTCCACCGATCGATTGGCGGACGTCCACTGCGGGAGTCCGTCGCCACCCTTACTCTGGTTGGGAAAATCGCCAGCGGCGTACCGTTCGGTATCGCTGTAAGGCGTGACCCACAGGTGCGCGTTGAGGAAGCCGGCGCGTTTGCGCACCCAGGAATCGGGCTGCGCGAAAGGCAGTGAATTCTCGCCGGGCAACAGCAGATATCCCGTGGGATGGCCGAGCGCATTGGTCGCCGTGGTGCTCTCCACCAGCCATTTACGACTGCTCGCCAGATTCAACTGGCGCTGCGCGTCATGCTCGGTGCGGAGGGGCGATTCCTCCATAGTGAAACCGCCGCCATAAGGATTCTTCGGGCCGGCCGGCAGAGACGCGGTATTCAACTCCATCACGCGATTCGACGGGCCGTCGACGTCCATGTCGAGCCGGAACGCGAAGAAATGCTCGTGATGGGGAGCAGCGAGGTTCGGCCCGATCACGTGACTATAAGGGTCGTGCGCCCCATCGGCGACACCCTTAACGGCCATGATGCCGGTGAGCATGACGCGCATTTCGAGGGTGCCGTCCTGGTGGAAAACCCACTCGAATCCGTACTCGTAATTGCCGGGCTGGCTCCAGAAGGCGAGCACCAGTTCGCGTGAGCGGCGCACATTGTCGGCATGTTTCCACTCGACCCCGCCATCCCGTTCGAAGAGTGCGATCGCCCCCGGAATGACGCGCGGATCGCCATCGTTGTCCGCGACCACGGCATCGAGCACTGTGCAATTCGCGGGGCAATCCACGCCGACATGCAGCGGACTCGCAGTCACGCCCAGGCCCAATTCGCCAACGTCGAAGGCGTTGCGGAAGAACCATCCGGCAGTGGGATCGCCGTAGGGCACCACCATTTCCGAGAGCGAGCCGCGATACATCACCGGACGCACCTTGCCGCCGTCCTCATAGCCCACCGTGTAGAGCACCACGCCCTCGCGCGGATGGAGCGCGTAGCGGAAACGCCACTTCTGCCAGCGCACTTCGCCGTCTTCCACCTGAAAGCCAGGACCGTTCGGCTGCGTGATGACGAGCGGCGCGGGAGCCGGACGCAGTGTGTGCGGGTCGAGATCGGCGTTGGCGCGCGAGACGGGCGCATTTTTGTCGATGTCGAGGAAGTCGATGATCTTTTTGGTGGTGAGGTTGACGTGCGCGACCACCCCTTCGATGGGATGCGCGTAGAGGTTCTGGCCGGCGCCGGAGTAATACGGGACCACGCGCACCACCCGGCCCTGCGTGGCGCCGGGAATTCCGAAATTGCCGGCGGTCCAGGACATGGTGACCACGCGATCGACGTCGCGAATGCCGCGCTCGCGCATGGCTTGCGCCCAGCGCGGATCGGCGCGGACTACTTGCTCGGCAAGGTCGGAATCTTCGCCGTCGATAGCGGGCTCTGCGCCGGGAATCTCTTTCCAGGAATCGATGGCGCCGGTCGTAAGATTGGCGATAGCTTCGACGGTGCGGTCGGCCGCGTGGTCGTAGATGACGGCGAAGGCGCGGCGCGGGACGGCGGTCTTAGCGAGCACTTGTGCCTTGGGCGGCTCATCGAGAGTGAGGACGCTGAACTGCGCGCCGGCGGGAAATTTCGGAGAGGCTTGCAGGATGTGCGCGGCGGCGCGGATCTCCTCGGCGGTGAGGGGAGCGAGTGGGTGCGGAGCGGCGGCCGCGGTTTCGAGCGCGATCAGAAAGGGGATGAATGAGTACGCGAGGATGCTCCGCATGATCGAATGGGTGCCCTTGGGGTCCATGGTATCGCACCGGGTACGCCGCTCGGATCACCGCAGACGCCCAGGCGCGCAGCGAGCAGAAAGTTCTGATGGGATGGTGGAGGCTGTCTCGGACACAAGGTAGGACATGCTTTAGCTTGTCCAGGCGAGCGGAGCTCGCCACGTGGTGAGGGAAGTCACAGGCCAGCTCTGCCTCCGGGGAAGCCCGGGTTGTAAGATCTGTGACTGAAGCGCGCGAGCGGAGCTCGCCCTGCCTTGGACAAGCTAAAGCATGTCCTACCTTGCTGCGAGCACTGACTGGAAATCCGCAGTCTACCGGGAGGTCGAAGAAGAAGCGAGGGAGGCGAGCGATCAATTCCGTTCGGGAACGCGATGGGGAGCGTTGTACGCCTGATCGAGGTCGGCCACCATCGTCTCG
>Ga0182030_10003371_pt1 | contig 34107 bp, 21 predicted proteins | sample 812S3MmetaG_FD_121299 | JGI IMG/M metagenome (GOLD analysis project Ga0182030, IMG submission 121299) | Permafrost microbial communities from Stordalen Mire, Sweden - 812S3M metaG (Illumina Assembly) | ecosystem: Environmental > Terrestrial > Soil > Wetlands > Permafrost | place: Sweden...
ATACTACCAGCCCTCTCGGGTTCAGGCGGCCCGGGATCCAACCGTCGCTCCCTTCGTCTAGAGGCCTAGGACACGGCCCTCTCAAGGCTGTAACACCGGTTCGAATCCGGTAGGGAGCGCCAACCTTATCAATATCTTACGTCATTTCACGCGCATCTTTAAGACGCTCTGGTAAATTCAAGCAGGTTGCTTGCCTTGAGAATCGCCATCCAAGAAATCATGCGCCGTGCTCTCGTCTAGCTCGATCATTCGATTGCCGCGCAGCGTCCAGAGACATCTCGAGGCCAGTGCGAAAGAGTTGTTGAGTCCTCCGCATGGTCTGCAGATTGACTTCTCACGGCCCATGGGCGAGAGCGCGCTGCTGCCGGCTGACTCGCTGTCCTGGCGCATCTTCAAAAACCCCCTGGCGCTGCTGATCGGTGGTTTGGCCGCGGTGATTCTCGAGCTCGCAGAGCCATCGGTACGTGCCGGTGTGTGGGAGCACTCCTCCTTCCGCAGCGATCCGATGCGCCGTCTGCAACGCACCGGGCTCGCCGCCATGGTCACGGTCTATGGAGCGCGCAGCGTCGCCGAGCCGATGATTGCCCGGGTGGTACGCATGCATTCCAAAGTTGCGGGAGAAACTTCCGCGGGGGTCCCGTACGCCGCCAGCGATACGCGCCTGCTGACCTGGGTGCACGCCACGGCCACGTTCGGCTTTGCACACGCCTACAGCCGCTTTGTGCGCCCGCTCGATATCCCCGAGTTCGACCTGCTTTTCCGGGAGGGCTCTGCCGCATCGACTCTCTATGGCGCCCTCCAGGCGCCCACTTCTTATACCGAGCTTCAAGCGCTTTTTTCGAGCATGCACGATCGGTTGGAGCCCTCGCCTGTCATTTTCGAATTTTTAGATATCATGCGGAAGGTGCAAGGATTCCCAAGGCCACTTTGCTGGATGCAGGAAACGCTGGTGCGCGCGGCCGTGGACATCATTCCAGATTGGATACGCCAACGCCTCGGGCTCGCACCGCACATGGGGCTGCGCAAAGCGGAGCGCTGGCTGGTCGAGGCGTCCGGAACCGTTGCGGACCGGGTCCTATTGACGGGCAGTCCGCCGGCGCAGGCGTGCTTGCGATTGGGGATACCGACGCTGCGGCTTTACGCCTGAGCCTCGCCAGGGCTCGGGATTCGCAAAGCCGTGCACGGCAGCGTGCCCACGGTCGAAATCGGCCGCGGGCACACCGTGCCGGATCGTATCGTGACTTAGGCCTTGACGCTGATTCGGCCGCCGCTGCTGCCGTCATTGTCGCCGTCACTATCTCGCGGCGACTTCGCCGCCGGCGCAGCTGCAGGCTTGCTTGCGGGCGTGGCTGGGTTGGCGGGCGCCTTGGTGGCCGGGGTTGGGACAACAGCCGAAACTGCAGAAGAAACGCCTGACACGCTCATATCGACCTCACTCGTTATGTAACAACCCGGTTTCGACCCTACTTTACCCAACAAAGTAACGGCCGCGACCGGGATAACTTTAGGGGCCAACGCAAGCGCGCTTCGGGCAATCAGGCGCGCGCCGCGTGGGCTAGGAACGCGTCGTCCCGAGTTGCCGAGCGTGCAGCGCCATGCCCATCAACGCCGAACCGCCGAACACCATGTTGATGCCCACCAGCAGTCCGATGGCCCAGGCCGCCGTACCCGGAAGGCCCATGACGATGATGCCGGCCAGCACGAGATCGACGATGCCGCTCAAGAGCAACAAGCCCCAGCGAGATGAGAAACCGTTGCGGTGGCTCAGTGCCAGCATGATGGAGGCGAATCCTTCGAGGAACAGAAACACGGTCAGAATGAGGGTCAACGACACGGCCCCGGACAACGGCCATGCAAGCAGCAGCACACCCGCGACCACGGCAGCCACTCCCGAGAGAAGGGACCAAGAAAGGCCGGGAGCGCCGCGCATCCGGAACGTGCTGATCAATCCCACGATACCGCTCGCCAGGAGGATCCACCCGATCAGAGCCTCGACCGCCAGCGTGGCGATCGGCGGGATCAACACCGCCGCAAGCCCGAGGACGACGAGGACGATGCCCTCGATGAGGAAAAAACGCCAATGGGCGCTCAAGGAGGTCGCCATTGCCGCCCGCATTTGCGAGCCGTCACTCGACATCAGAACGCCTCCTCGCCATGTTCAAGCCGCGCATCCAGGATAATCCCAGGGCCGGTCGTAGCGCCAGACCACCGTGCTCGAACTGCGTGGCCCGATACACCCTACCATGGGCCCTGCTTCTGCCCAAACCACCACACCACGCCCAAGCCGATCGTCTGCTGTGAAGATTCGAGCAGGCCAAGCGTGTTGCTCAAAAAATAATGTTGGTTGGACTGGTCACGTCGAAACTCGCCGCGCATCAAGAAGTCACTCGCGAGCCGGTAGTCGATGGTCAAGGTACCTTCCTTGAGATATTGCGTAGTGCCGGTATAAAGCCCCCCGACATCGGCGAGGTATTCGAGGCGCATTGCGGCCGCCAAGGCGGGCGTCAGTTGGTAACCGACGTAGAGCGCTCCCCCGCTGGTGTGATCGAGCGATGAATAAGGATATAAGCGCTCCTTAACGTAGTCGGCTTCCGCCGCGAAAGTGAGCGCCTTGGTCGCCTGCCAGGAAAGATAGCTGTCGAGGATGTCGAGCTTGCCGGTCGGCGGATTCGCGATCGGCAAGATGTAGGTGCCCTGCTGGTTCGGAAGCTTGGTTTGTCCCGGGGGCGGGGATGTCAGATAAATCACATCCGGATGCTCCTGTCCGTTGTAGAAATTGACCGTCCAGGACAGATCGCTCGATGGCGTCAGCACGAACCCGACCATCTGATCCTTGTAATTGTTGAACGCCTCCGTCTGATCGGTTCCGTTGGTGATCCAGAGATTGACGGCGAGTTGGTCGTTGACGGCGTACCTGGCGCGCACCCCCATGTGATAGAAGGGCAGATAATCGAACAAGAACGAGCGCGAGTAGTTCAACTGATCCTTGGTGTAGTTGCCTTCGATCCCCAAGGAACTCGCCCACTTCCCAAAATCGACGGTAAGCCCCGCACCGAGCGGGAAAATGTAGGTGCCATAAGCTTGGAATATATTGCGGTACACGTCCGGCCGCAGTTCATTGGCGGGATTGCCCTGCAGGGTGGAGGTCGCCTGGCCGTACTGCAAATCCACGCGGAAACCCTCGCGCTTACCCATTGTCAGATCGGGTGCGCTTTCCAGAATAAGGTCCGCCTGGTTCAGGCTGAAGCTGTTGCTGCTCACGTCATACGCGCGCAGGTAGTTCACCCGGCCGATGGGATCATTAGTGTTGTATTCATAGTAGCCATCGAGCAGGGCATTGATGGTCACGCCGCGCAGCAGATCTGCCGCGCCGCCGCTGGAGGCGGCGCCGGTGTTTGCGGCGGCGGTCGCAGATACAGCGCCGGCGTTTGGCGACGCGAGGGCCGTAGCGGCCGAAGCGCTCGTGGAAGACGGCGGCGAAGCGCTCGGCGCGGGAGCCGCCGAAGCGCTAGCCGCAGGGGTTGCCGATGCGCGGGAGGCGCCAGAGGTCGCGGAATCGGCCGTCGGCGGCGCTTGGCCCGCGAGCTGCGACTGCAGCTGATGCACCAACGCTTTCAGCTCCTCGACCTCGCGGCTCAGATGATCGATTCGCTCATTCACGCTCGAAGCGCTGGCAGGCGCACCCTGGGTCGGCTGAGCCGACACGATCGAGGCGAGAACGCAGTTCGCCGCGACAACGGCGGCGATCCATTTCGGCAAGTTCATGATGAAAAGCTCCGCAATGATGGCAGGTCCAATGACCCGGCGAAGCGCCTTGGGCCACGGGTGAGTACCGTAGCACCCGCGGCGCTTTCATGCAGAGCAGCGACCCCGGAGCGGGTCGCTGTTGAATCACGACAAGTTTGTACTCAGCGTCATCGTGCGGTCAGCTTGGCCGCCGTCGCGGCGATGAGCCGACCCTGATGGCGCGCGCCCTCGAGGTCGAGCGCGCTCGGCGTACGCTGGCCGCCGCTGCCCGCGATGGTCGTGGCCCCGTACGGACTTCCGCCGACGATCTCATCGAGCGTCATCTGGCCCTGATAACTGTAGGGAAGGCCGACGACCGTCATACCAAAGTGCATGAGGTTGGTGATGATCGAGAACAAGGTAACTTCCTGACCGCCGTGCTGCGTAGCGGTGGAGGTGAATGCGCCGCCCACTTTGCCGTTCAGCGCGCCACGCATCCAAAGGCCCCCGGCCTGGTCCAAGAACGTGGCCATTTGCGAGCACATTCGACCAAAACGCGTCGGACATCCGACGATGATGGCATCGTAGACGGCGAGTTCGTCGATCGCGGCGACGGGTGCCTTCTGATCGAGCTTGAAGTGGGCTGCCTTGGCGACTTCCGCGGGCGCGGTTTCGGGCACCCGCTTTACGTCCACCGTGGCGCCCGCCGAGCGGGCACCCTCGGCCACGGCCTCGGCCATGGTTTCGACATGGCCGTAGGACGAATAATAGAGCACCAACACCTTTGCCATGCGTTTCTCACCTGTTTGAGCTGCTTGAAGTCGCGTGCTTGCGGTCGCGTGAAGTATACATCCCCAAGCCGCTGTCGATAGGTTGCAGGCGCCGCGCAACCCTGTAGGTCACCGCCTGCACGGCGCGGAGCACGCCGCCAAATCCGGATTGGGATGGCAACGCCTTGGGAGGCTCACGCGCTGAGCGATGCGGCGCGAGCACGCGGCGCCGCAGCCACCCTGCGATTGATGAAATACATCAGCAGCAACGACACCAGTGTGGTGCACATGAGCACATATCCCAGGATATCGAAGTGCAACAGCGTGCCGCTGCTCGTCTGCACGACGATCATTCCCGCCAGCATGGCGGCGACACCGCCGGCTGCCTGCTGAAGCGAGGAGCTGATCGACATGTAAGCCCCCCGGTCTTGCGGTTCCGGAAGCGCGGAAGTAAGCGCCGAGGAGGAGATCATCCGCGAGAAAATTCCGACCTGCAGCAGCACCATGACCGTCACCAGCGTACCCAGCCCGACCGCGCCAAGATGCGTATAGATCGCGACCATCACGATCGTCACGGCGCAACCGAATGCGAACACCCTGAATTTGCCGAACGCATCGCTTGCCCGGCCGATCAGCGGCCCGGTCACGATGGAGAATCCACCGGTGATCATGTAGACGAGCGGGAGCCTGCCGACGGGAAGCCCCACGTTGTTCACCACGAACACGCTCATGAACGGCATGAGCATGAATCCGCCCAGACTGAGAATCCCCGTGGCGAGAAATCCAAGGACATACGCGCGATTGGAAACCGTATGCCACAGGTGGTGCACCGGGCTGCGATCCGGCTGCCGCTTCAAATGTTCGTCGATCGGACGCAGTTTCGCCCAGATCAGCGCCCCCACGGCAGCCCCGACGGCGGCTGTTAGAAAGAACGGTGCGTTCCAGTTCCAGCGATTGGACAGAAACAGACCGAACGGGATGCCGAGGACGCTGCTCGCGGCGAATGCGGTCTGCAGCACGCCCATGACGCGGCCGCGCATCTGCATCGGAAACAGGTCGGTCACGATGGCGAATGCGACCGAGCCGACAACGCCCGCGAACACGCCGGTCACCATGCGTGCGCCCAGCAGCAAGGAGTAGCTCCCGGCGAGTCCGCATAGCAAAGTGCCGAGCAAAAACCCGCAGTAAAAGACCAACAGGAGATTTTTGCGATCGAAGCGGTCGGCAAAGCCGGCGGTGAGCAGCCCTGAGACGCCGGCGCTCAATGCATACGCCGAGACGATCAGACCGAATTGCGCCGGTGTGATCTTCAGAGCCGGCACCACCAGAGCACCCAGAGGCGCAATCAGCATGAAGTCGAGCACGATGGTGAATTGCAGGAAAGCGAGGACCAGGACGACGAACTTCTGATAGCTCGAAAATTTGAGGTCGCGTGGCTGCGCGGGCCACTGGGACTCGGGGATCGTCACGAGTTGGATGATAACCCAGCATCGAAGTGGCGGGTCGCTTGACTTACGCTCGGCGTCACGGCCGTTGCTCGACCGCCACGTTGCGCGGCTCAGCGTCCCATGCCCGGAGCGCCACCCGCACACACTCCTCCCCGCCCGGTGGACAACGCAGCTCGATGTTGCGCGTCTCTCCCGGCATCAAGGCCAGGTAGTTGTCGCTGTAATAAGCCGGCAACACCCGTTCGCCCCTCGCGTCGATCGCGGTGACCTTGGCGTTCAGCACCGGTGCACTGCCCCGATTCTCGAGCTTGATGTCGATGAGGGTGCGGTCCGCCCGGTGCGCTTGCGCGCTGATTGCCACGGGCTGCGGCGGGAGGGAGTTCAAGCGTCGATGGGCTGCTTCGTCAGCAGCTTGCCAGTAGACGTTCTCTGACACGGTGGCTCCGCTCGAATCCTCAAGAGTCAGCTTCACGATCACCAGTCTCTCGCGCTCGAGCAGCGCCGGCAACTCGAGGGGCGTCTCCACATGGGTCACGGAATTCGCGGCGGAATCTATCCGGTCCACGCGCTCTGCGAGCCTTCGATTGTCGAGCGACAGCACTTGCGTACGCAGCCTCAGGCCCGCGCGGGCAATGCGTGTCGTATTCACTACCGCCAACCGATAGTCCGGCAGGTCGAGCTGCGCATGCAGCGGCTCGCAAGCCTTCTTCACCGCATAATAAGCAGCCGCCGTATCGTAATCCGAGCTGTAGATCTGCCAGGTGTTGCTCGGCCAAGCGGGATGACTCATCCATAGCAGCCGCCCGCTGTTGTCGCTCCACAGGCGGGCCGCAAACCCTTCGAAGATCGCCCGGTAGGATACGTAATCCATGAGTTGTGCCTTGCGCTCGAAATCCTCGAGATTCGCGGCCGCCCCATATTCGTCGGCCATCGCCTTCATGAAGCTCGCCACGTCGCCATTGCCGCCGAAGTGCCAGTCGTGATAGGCATAAGTATCGCTCAGCGGCCAGCGATCGCCCGGCGGAATCGATGCCTGCAGCGACTCGAGCGTCGATAGTGAGGGAGTGCCCACTTCGACCGAGAAGCCGCGCGCGAGGCTGGTAAAATAATCTTCCGGTTGGCGGTAGTCATAGGGACCGCTGATCTGCAGATTGATGGAATTCGAGCTGCCTGTGTAGTAGCGGGTGCCATCGAGCCTCGCCACCAGATCGGCGAGTCCCTCGTTCAAAATGGGCTGCGGCACGCCCTCATTGCGGCCGAACCACAGCGCGATCGATGGATGGTTTCGATAGCGGGCGACGGTATCGCCGGCGTTGTTCAAAAACAGCGCCGGGTCTTGGGCTTCGAGCTGAAAGTCCTGGGTGGACTCCCAGAAATCGTTCAAGACCAGCAGCCCGTATTCATCGGCGAGTTCATAGAAGACCTCCTCCGTGTTCTGCCCCAGCCAGTTGCGGATGATGTTGAGATTGGCTTCGCGATGCAGCTCGAAATAAGGCTGCAAGCGAGTGCGAGAGATGCGCTTCAGGGCATCGTCCATGCCCCAGCTTCCGCCGCGCGCGGCGATGGGCACGCCGTTGACCTTGATGACCAGGAACGGCGTGAGGGACTGATGGTCCGCCGGTTGGACCGCCGCAGACTTCTCCCCGGCCTCGGTGAGACTCGCAGCCCACCCTCGAGGCGTGCGCTTGAGGGCCGAGTGGCGCACATCGACCAGGCGTTGCCCGAGCTGGGTGCCCAACGTTGGATCGATCTCTACCCGGCGCAGCTTTCCCTCGTGATCGAACAGCGACAGCTCGTACGTGAGCTGGCGGATCCCGAACCTGACGGACGCCGAATCCGATGGTCGAGCGCCTTCCTCGATCTCGAGATTCAGCGTGTAGAGGTTCGCAGCACCGTAGCCGTTCGGCCACCAGAGCCGTGGCGCCGCGATGCGCAGTTGCGGGAATTGCGCCGGATCGAGAGCCACGCTCGTCCTCCCCGGTGGCAATTCGACGGTCTTGCTCACGCGGATCGACCCGATCCGGGCGATCAGCGTGGCGTGGATCACCACCGCGCGGCGGTTCTCTACCCCCGCCTCGATCGCGATGTCGGCTGTGTCGCGGCTCGGCGGTGAAAGCCTTGTCACGACGTGCGGATCGATCAAACGCAAGCTGCCGGTGGAACGAAGCTCGACGTTCTGCCAGATCCCGGTGTCTCGGTCGCGGATACCGGGAATCCAATCCCACCCCTCGGTCGCGATGAACGTCGGGCCATCGAGCGCCATCATCCCGCCATTTTGACCAGGTCCGGCTGCGATCGATTGTTCGTGGGGAATACCCGGATGGGGAGGCGGTGAAATGCGTACCGCCAGTGCATTGGCGCGCCCCGGTCGCAGCAGAGCCGTGACGTTGAAAATGCCCCGGGTGAACGCCCCGCGTATGTTGCCGATGCGGGTGCCGTTGAGCCACACCTCGGCCGCGTAATTGATCCCGTTGAAAATCAGCGTCGACTCGCGACCGCGCAGCTCGTCGGGCGCGTGGAACACGCTGCGATACCAATAGTCTTGGCGGCTCAAGCTGTCCGGTATCGCAAGATTGTCGAGTCCATATCCCGGGTCGGGATAAACCCCCCTCGCAATCAACGTGGTGAGCACGGTTCCCGGCACCACGGCGGCAAGCCATTGCCCGCCCGGATAGCCAGGATTCGACAGCACCAGGCCGTTGTCGTTTACTTCCGGCGCCGGCCGCAGCTGCCACGCGTCGAGTGTCCACAGGCCGTCAGCTTCCGCGGCCAGGCCGCCCGCTGCGAGCGCTGGAATCGGCGCGAAACGCGGGGCCCGCGTTTCGCTGCGGCTCATTGGCAGCGTCCAGGGATCCTGCGGCGCCTGCAGACCGCGCCAGGCATGCTCCTGTAACGGCCAGCCGACGCCCACCTGATCGAAGCTCACGAGTGAAAAATCCGGCCGAACGCCGGCGAGCAAGCGCACTGCATGCTCATCGAGTGCATAGGGCGCCAGAGCGAGGCCTTCGAGGGATCCCCCGAAGTGCGGCGCGAGCGTCGCGGCACCCGCCCCAAGCGGCGCGATGTCGATCCACGCCGCGACCGCCGGGGATGTCCTCGCCGGTAAGGCGCCGCACGGTCGACCGTCGAAGTACAGGCGCGCGGTCTGTCCGTCATAGGTCGCCGCAATGTGATGCCACGCGCCGGGCGGCAACTCGACACCGCTGGTCAGCGAGAGCTGCGGCGCAAGCTCGAGTCCGAGCTCCCCGTCGCGCAGTACGATGCCGCGCCACGGGGCCGAGGGATCCTCCGTGTCGCCCAGGGCCGCGACGATCACGGTTCCCGGCTGCCGACGAACCGAGCGAATCCAGGCGCTGATGGACCAGGGAGCTCCGGGCGCGATAACTCCGGCGTCAGGCGCAAGTCGACGCCGCAGACCCATCCCACCTTCCAGAACGCTGAGATTATAAGGTCCAAAATTTTCAAATCGCAGCCCGGGGGGCGAGTCGCCAGCCGCAGGCTGCGCCTGCGCATGCGCGGCGAAGCTCACCATACAGATCAGCGCCGGGATTTTGAACCGCATACCGCATCCCCCACTCGCACTAAGTCACTCTGGATGACAACGCTGCCATGATAGCGAGATCCGCGGTTTGGAACCGGTCGGCCGGCGCTCGGCGCTCGTCCATAGCCTCACCGTCCCTTTTAGCGGCGCTTTGTCGGCAAGACATAGCTACCCCGAGCGGGGCGCCTGCGGCTAAAGTCTGTCAGCGCTGACACGACAGATTAGATTAAATACAAAGGAAACATTTAATCGTTGACGGCTGGCATCTTCCGGAGTTAGCCTCTGTCTGCGTCGATTGCGGGCAGAAGGCCCCGCTCGATGGGGGAATCAGAGCGCGAAAACCCGCTAGATTGCGGCAAAAATGGCCGTCAAGCGGCATATTCAATGCGCCGAGTGAAGAACAACGTCCAAGATGGGGAGTGCCAAATACCATGTCGCATCGTAGGGAAAAGCGCGCACGCCGGGCTACTCGTTTAGCATTAATGACAGCGGTGTCATTCGAAGCGTCCTTATTCGCGCATGCCGCCATCGCCGATGACCAAACGCAGTCGACCGCGCAGAGCGCCTCGCAGGCCGCCGCGAAAGATAACAGCGAGCTGTCGGAAATCGTCGTCACCGGCTACCGTCAATCGCTGCAGACCGCGTTGGATACCAAGCGCGAATCGAACCTCCTCATTGAGTCGGTGGCTCCCGAGGACATCGGCAAGATGCCGGATAACAATGTGGCCGAGTCGCTGCAGCGGTTGCCGGGCGTGCAGATCGATCGCTCCGGCGCGAATGGCCAGGGCACCTCCGTGCTGACCGACGGGTTGCGCCAGAATCTGGTCACCCTCAACGGCGATGTGTTTTTGACCGGCAAGGAATTCTACGTGTCGGGTGAAGCCTCGGGCGGCGGCGCCGGGGCCAACTCGCAATACGGCTCGTTGCAGACCATCCCCAGCGAATTGGTCAGCGGCATCGATGTGATCAAGAATCCGAGTGCATCGATCACTGAAGGCGGCCTCGGCGGCACGATCAACCTGAAGACCGCCGATCCGCTGCTCGCGCCCGACGGCTTGACGCTCGGCGGCCTGTTCCGCGAATCGGACGCCCAACGCCAAAATGACAAGACTCCCGATGCCACCCTGGTGGGCTCCTACAAGCTCAACGACCGCCTGGCCGTGAGCGCGAGTCTGACCTATTCGGATTTGAAGACGATGACCGATGAGTACCAAGCGGCGAATCGCAGCGGCTGGGTCGTGTCGAATTCGGCCACGGCGCCCTATGCCGGTTCGTTGACCAAAGCGGACGTCGGCACTATCGGCCAGAGCTACATCGTGCCGCAGCTCGGCTATTTCACCAACGTGAACGATGAAACCAAGGATCGGGGTGCCTCGTTCGACATCGGCGTGAAGATCACCGACTCGATCAAGAGCAATTTCCTCTGGTTCTATGCCCGGGAGGAGGAGACCACGATCGACTACTCCGACAAGGCCTGGTTCAACGGCCAGGATACCAGCCCCCAGCCCGGCATCGATCCGACCAAGGCTTACTCGATCGACGGCAACGGGGTCGTGCAAAACGCCACCTTCAATGCGCTCGGCGCCGAGACGGCGACGCTCTATCAGGACAACATCTCGCAGGCCAACAACTTTCAATGGGTGACCAAGTTCGACGACGGAGGACCGCTGCGCGGCCTGTTCGATGCGTCCTTTGCCCACGCAACTTCGAACCTGCAGGCGGCCCAGGCGGACGTCGAGCATGGCCTCTACGATACCAACAACGGGGTGGCCACCTCGCCGAGCGCGCCCGGCTGCAACAACGGTCAGTTATGCCCCACCTCGACCACGGGCAATCACGGCTATGAATTCAACTATGCGAACGGCGGCACGTCGGGCCTGCCCTCGGTGAGCTACCTGCCCGCGGATGTGCTGAGCAATCCGGCGTACACCACGTTCAAATCGAACTGGGCCTGGGCGAACATGACCGATGAAAAGAATTTTGCGGTCAAGGGTGAACTGTACTGGGATCCGGCATTCATCACCGACGTGAAGACTACGATTACGGCGGGCGTGCGCTATGCCGGCCGCGACGTGGATCAAACCTTCGGACGCTACTTGATCAACGGCACGGAGGCCGGCGGGGTGGCGGGCAGTTGCGGCAAGGGCTTCACGCCGGGAGCCGGCTTCGGGCCGTGGCTGTACTATCAGGATCCGGGTTACTGCCAGTCGGGTGCCCCGACCATCCCCTACTCCACCGCGGCGTCCAACCCCAATCTGGCCTTGACCGTGAACAATTTCGGGGCCGGCAATATCATCGTCAAGAATCCCTCGACCAGCGGCATCACCAACCCGTCGACGTATTTGGAGAAAGTGTGGTCGGGTGCCGGGGTCGTGAACAACACCGAGCAATTCTTCAAGGATAATCTGAGCTCGTTCGATGTCACCGAGCGCACCACTGCGCCGTATCTGATGATCGATATGGGCGGCCCGAGCAGCCGCTTTCACATGAATTTCGGAGTGCGCCTGGTCAACACCGATCTCACCATCGACGGCGGTGCGACCAACCCCCATCCGACGTATTACGGCACGGCATCCTGGAACGGCGTGGACTCCAACGTCATCCCGGTGACGACCAAGCGCAACTATACCGACGTGCTGCCGTCCTTCAATTTCGTGCTCGATGTCACGGATGACCAGAAGGTCAGGTTCGGCGCCGCGCGAGTGGTCGCACCGCAGGATTTGTTCGAGCTGGGGCTGGGAAATTCCTACAATTTCACCCGCGGCGCCAACAACCCGGTGACGGGGGCGGCGCGCTTCATGTTCGGCGGCGGCACCGAGGGCAATCCCTACCTGGATCCATATCGCGCCTCCCAGTTCGTGCTGTCGTACGAGAATTATTTTGCACCGGGAGCCGTGGCACAGCTCGCCACTTTCTATAAGCAAGTCGACAACTTCGTGGAAATAGAAAACATACCGACCTTCCTGAACGATGACTTCGGCGGTCATACGGCCAACGTGACCGAACCCGTGAACGCCGGCAACGGGCGGATCTACGGTATCGAGGTCGGTGGGCAGTACTCGTTCGCCAACCTGTCCGATTGGCTGCGCGGGTTCGGGCTGGCGGCGAACTATACGTATTCACAATCCCAATCGCAGCAGCCCACGAGCTTTGGGTCGCGAGGACCCATACCGGGGGTGTCCCGGGACGCGCTCACCGGCACGCTGTACTACGAGAATCATGGCTTCTCCATCCGCGGGTCGTACTCCTATCGAGACAAGGCGATCAACGACTCGCTGGTGGGTTCGACCTTCGCGTTCGGCAGCAAGGTCTATCAAGTATACGAGGCTCCGTATGGGCAGCTCGATGCGCAGGCGAGCTACGACTTCAACCGCCACGTCGGAATCCTTTTCTCCGTGCAAAACCTGACCGACGAGGCGCAACACACGTATCTGCAGTGGGCGAATCAGCCCTTTACCTACGACGACTCGGGTCGCCGCTTCTTTGTAGGGATCAAAGGCAAGCTGTAAGCCGCGCGCCGCCTCCCACGCCTCGATGCGTCATCCAATCAAGCGCATTGCGATCGTGGGCGGCGGGACGGCCGGCTGGATGGCCGCCAGCATCCTGGCGCGCGCCCTGCCCGGCACGGGGACGGCGATCTCGGTGATCGAATCGCCGGACATCGGCACGGTGGGCGTGGGCGAGGCCACCATTCCGCCGATCATCGACCTGCTGCGATTTCTCAATATCAATGAGGGAGATTTCGTTCGCCACACGCAGGCAACCTACAAGCTCGGCATCAAGTTCACCGGCTGGCGGGGCGCCGACGAGTCGTACTGGCATCCATTCGGTACGTTCGGCGGCAACATCAACCTGAGGCCGTTTCATCACGCCTGGCACAAGGCGTGCGCCGACGGCCTCGCGCCGCGTTTCAACGACTTCAGCTTGTGCGCCGCCCTCGGCGATGCCCGCAGGTTTCGTTTCCCGGACCCCAGCGCCCAGGGGCCCGCCGCGGGGCTCCGCTACGCGCTGCATTTTGATGCCTCCTTGGTGGCCGCGTATCTACGGGCGTATTGCGAGCGGCTCGGCGTAGTGCGGCTCGAGCGCACCGTCGCGGATGCGACGCTGCGCGAGGACGGATTTATCGACGAGCTGGTCTTCTCGGACGGCTCGCGGCATGCGGCGGATCTTTACATCGATTGCAGCGGATTTCGCGGCTTGCTGATCGAGCAGGTCCTGAAAACAGGTTATATCGAATGGCGCGACGTGTTGCCCTGTGACCGCGCGGTGGCGATGCAGACGGCGTTGGCCGGCCCGCGCCCGCCCTACACCGAGGCGAGCGCGCGCGGCGCGGGCTGGCGCTGGCGAATCCCGCTGCAGCATCGCGTGGGCAATGGTTACGTCTACTGCAGCGAGTATCTCGGTGAGGACGCAGCGCTCGAGGATCTGCTGGCCACTGCGGGCGGTAAGCCCCTCGCGGAACCGCGCCGCCTGCGCTTCGTCGCCGGGCGACGCAAGCTTTTCTGGAACCGCAATTGCGTCGCCCTGGGTCTCGCCTCGGGATTCCTGGAGCCCCTGGAATCTACCAGCATACATCTGGTGATGAGCGGAGCATACAAGCTCCTGGAGCATTTTCCGGATCAGGGTTTTGCCCAACCCAACATCGATTCCTATAACAGCGAGCTGATCGACGAGATGGAGCGCATCCGGGATTTCATCGTTTTGCATTACTGCTTGACGAACCGCACCGACACGCCGTTCTGGTCTTACTGCGGCTCGATGGCTCTCCCTGACAGCCTGCTCGGCCGGATCGAACTGTATCGGCGCACCGGGCGGATACGCATCAAACCCGGTGAGTTGTTCACCGACCTCAGCTGGTTTTACGTCTTCCAGGGGTTGGGTGTGACGCCGGAGGCTTACGATCCGCTGTTGGACGTGGTGACCTTGCCGCAGTTGCGCGACATACTCTCCTCCATGGCTATCGCAACCGATGCAGCGGCGCGCGCCGCCCCTTCGCATGACAGTCACTTCATCGCCGGATCGCCGGCGCGATGACGCAGGCAAAGCCGCTGCTTGGCGGCGTCGAACTGGGGGGAACGAAATGCGTGTGTCTGCTCGGAACGGGTCCGGACGACATCCGGATTCAAACCTCCGTACCGACCGGCGATGATCCCACGGCGACGCTCGGGCGGATTGAGCGCGTCCTTCGCGAGGCCGTCGCGACCCACGGGCCGATCCACGCGCTCGGCGTGGCCTCGTTCGGTCCCGTGGACTTGACCCGCCACTCCGCGACGTACGGATTCATCACCTCAACTCCCAAGCCCGGTTGGCGCAACACCCGCATCGCCGATAGGCTGGCCGAGGCAATCGGGGTGCCGGTTGCCTTCGATACCGACGTCAATGGCGCAGCGCTCGCCGAGTGGCGCTGGGGAGCAGCCCGCGGCTTCGAGGATTTGGCCTATGTCACCGTCGGCACCGGCGTCGGCGTTGGATTGGTCGCCGGCGGGCGCCTCGTGCACGGCTTCGCGCACCCCGAGCTCGGCCACATCCGCATCGCGCGCAAAGCGGGCGATCACTGGCGCGGCGTTTGCGCGTTTCACGGCGACTGCGTCGAGGGTCTCGCATCCGGAGGGGCGATCGCCGCACGCGCCGGCATGCCGGCGCATTTGATTCCAGCGGACGATTCCGCGTGGGAGTTCGCGGCTCACGCGCTTGCGCAGCTGCTGCATGCGCTGGTGCTAGCGACGGCACCTCGCCGAATCCTCATCGGCGGTGGGGTAGTCGAGGCCAGGCCGGAGCTGCTCGCGCGCGTTCGTCGGGAGTTGCTGTCGAGCCTGAATGCGTACTTGGATCTGCAGGCGCTGACCGGGCCCATCGACCGCTATATCGTGCCGCCCGGGCTCGGGCCGCTCGCCGGGCCCCTCGGCGCACTCGCCTTGGCCGCGGATGCCGCTTGACGCATCCATGCGCAGGATAAAGCCATCCGACGATCCCGCCTCGCACACGCGCTCGGCATCGTATCTGTCGGGAACCAATCTTACCCGCGCGGGCGATCACAATCAGCGCGTCACGCTGCACGCCGTGCGAGTCAACGGTCCGGTCACCCGAACCGAGCTCGCCCTGAACACGGGGCTCACGCCGGCGGCGATTGCAAATATCACCAAGAGGCTGCTGAACGACCAGTTGATATTGAACGCGGGCCGGTTGCGCGGCGCGCGTGGACAGCCCGCCTCGAAATTCGTGATCAATCCGGACAGCCGCTTCTCGATCGGTCTGAACGTCGATCGCGATCACGTGACTTTGGTGGTTCTCGATTTCGTCGGCAAGGTGCGCGGGCGGGCCTCGCGTGAGATCCATTTCGCAAGACCCGAGGCCGTGAGAGCCTTTTTTCGGCGCTCGGTAGGGCAGCTACTCGCGAAAACCGGCATCACCAAGGATCGCCTGGTGGGAGTCGGCGTCGCGTTCCCGGACGACATCGCGCGTGCCCACCTGCCGGATCAGCCTGCAGACTACGCGGCCTGGGCTTCGATCCGGGTCGATGATTTGATCCGCGACATCCTCGCGATTCCGGTATTCATCGAGAACGATGCGGCCGCGGCCGCCATCGGTGAGATGCAATTCGGATCCGGCCATCGATATCGAAGTTTCTTCTATCTGCTTTTGACCGCGGCGCTCGGGGGCGGCCTGGTCGTGGACGGCGGCTATATCCGGGGCGCCACCGGCCGCAGCGGCGAGATCGGCTGGCTGCGCGCCCGCAACGAGGCAGGCGAGAGCAATCAGCTTCAGAACATCGTGTCGCTGTCCTGTTTGTACAGCCGCCTTGCAGAGAGGGGATTCAGGGTCGCCTCGCCGCGCGGACTGCTGCGTCTCGAGCCCGCCGCCCGTTCCATCGTGGACCGGTGGATCGGCGAATCGACTGAAGCTCTCATCGAGTCATTTCTCGCCATCAATTGTCTGATCAATCCGCAGGCCATTCTGATCGGCGGGCGATTGCCCGCGAGCCTCGTCGATCGATTGGCGAAGGCGCTCAACGACCGTTTGAGCGTGCATGCCTCGCAGGTGCCCGCGATCGCCCCGGTATCGCGCGCGTTGACCTCCGACGATGCGCCCGCCGTCGGCGCCGCCATCCTTCCGTTCAGCTACCGTCTGTTGCCGACGCGCTTTGCGCTGTTGAAGGCCTCTTGAGTGGACGCCCGAGTCGGCGAGGGCTCCCCCTGGGGCACGGAGTTGCCCCTGCTGCGCGATCGACTGACCCGATGGCTCACCCAGTGTGCCTATCCTCACTGGGCTCATTATGGGATCGACCCACGGGATGGCGGATTTTTCGAGGCGCTCTCCCAGCGTGGTCGCGGCCTCGGCACGCCGCGCCGTGCGCGCATTCATCCCCGACAGATACATGCCTTTGCCCAAGCGCGCCGCTTCGGCTGGCGCGGAGATGCGGTCCAGATCGTTCGGCGGGGCATCGACTACTTTACGCGCTGCTATCGGCGCCCTGACGGATTGTTCCGTACGCTCGTGGACGCCGACGGAATGCCGCTCGACGAGCGGGCGCTGCTGTATGACCAGGCGTTCGCGTTGTTGGGTTATGCAGGCGCCTCGGTAACTCTGACCGCTCCGGCAATGTTCGAGTGCCGCGCGCTCGAATTGCGTGCGGTCATCCAGAGCCGGCTCGGCGCCGGTGACGGGGGCTTTTATTCCAGCGAAGGAGCCGGCGAGCGGCGCGAATCAAACCCTCACATGCACCTGCTGGAGGCTTGCCTGATCTGGACCCAGGTCGGCAGGGACGGCGGCTGGAGAGTTTGGGCGGAGGATCTGATCGAACTGGCGCTCTCGCGATTCATCGAGCGGGACAGCGGCGCACTGCGCGAGTTCTTTTCGCCATCGTGGGGGCCTGCTCCCGGAGTGGACGGACGAGTCATGGAGCCCGGCCACCAATTCGAGTGGGCCTTCCTGCTGCTCAAGAGCCCGTGGGCGAACTCGGAGAGCGTTAAACGGACGGCCCTGCGGCTGATCGCGGCGGGCGAACGCGGCGTGCGCAACGGAGTCGCCGTGAATTCGATGCTCGATGATCTCACCGTTCACGATCCCAACGCGCGCCTCTGGCCGCAGACCGAACGGCTCAAGGCGGCGCTCCTCGCCGCGCGAGTCACGGGCGAGCCGTGCTACGGCTCGATGGCGTTCGCGGCGGCCTCGAGCCTGCTTCATTACCTTGAGACGCCCGTGTCCGGACTATGGTTCGACCTGATGCTCCCCGATGGGCGCGTTGTCGATTCGCCGGCGCCGGCGAGCACCTTGTATCACTTGGTCGAGGCGATTGCGGCACTCGATGAGAGTCTTCGGTTCCGCCCCGCCCTCGCCAGATCGGCGGCGGCGCTTAGCCCGGCGACGCCCGGGACGGCGCACGGCCAGTAGAGCTGCGGACGATCAATTCGTGCTTCAGTAGCTGCCGGGGAATCCGTTCCGGCCAGCCGTTGCGCCGCGGCTCGAGACGTATGATGAGATCTGCCGCAAGTCGGGCCATCGCGGATACCGGTTGTCGTACGGTTGTCAGTTCGGGCCACAACATGGTCGCGATCGGCGCATCGTCGAAGCCCGCAACCGACAGGCGGCTCGGCAGGTCGAATCCGAATTTTCGTGCCATCGAGATCACCGCAGCGGCCATGTCGTCGTTGCTCGCGAAAATCGCCGTGGGCGGACTCGCGACGCTCAACATCCGCTCGGCGCACTGAAGACCGTCGGAGAACAGGAAGTTGCCCGTTTGGACCAGGTCGAAGTCCACCGCCACTTGATGCGCCCGCATCTCGTCGATGAATCCGAGGTAGCGTTGTTCTGTGGCGCCATGCTCGGGCCGCCCCAACACGAAGCCGATGCGGCGATGACCGAGCTCCAGCAGGTGTGCGGTGACCTGGCGGGCGGCAGCATAGTCGTCGATTCCAATCGAAGGGGTGGCGCTCAGGTTGTATTTCGGCGCGATGCGTACGATGGGAATCGCAGCCTCCTGCAGCTTGGCGAGGACGATCACGTGATCGCTGAGCGGCGGCAACAGTATCACCCCCTCCAGGCGCAGCTGGCCGATCAGGGTGTCGATCTGCTTTTCGATGTTGGGACTTTGAACGTCCCAAGGCTCCACCATCAAGTGCATGCTCGACTCCCGGCAGCGTTCCACCGCACCGGACTGAAACTCGCTCAAATAGTCCCCCGGCCGGTCGCAGAACAAGCCGATCAAAAAGGACCGATTGCTGGCAAGTCCCCGGGCATTGAGGTTCGGACGATAATTCAGCTTGTCGATCGCCTCCAAGATGCGGGCCCGCGTATCCGAGCGCACCCGCGGCTCGTTATTGATCACCCGCGACACCGTCTTCGGCGATACTTGAGCAAGATCGGCCACCTCCTGGATGGTCACCGAGGGGGGGATGAGAGCCATGGCAACTTCCTGATTTAGACGGCAGCTCTTATGGTAGCTGCCCAGCGCGCGCCGCGCGCGTCCACTGCTTCCGGCTGCGCGGAGCCTTTCAAGGGCATCGGGCTGCCGTGCCGCTGTGGAGCGGATGCAACCCGATCTCGGCGATTGTCAGCTCCAATCGCCCGGCGGTCGTCAGCGCAAAGGGCGCCTCGATGTTCGCGAGGTCTGCGTGCCCGGTCCCGAGGCAGACGAGCGGGACCTCGAGGGTGCGCCATTCGTGGGGCGGCGCGGACTTGAATGCGGCCGTGAGATCGAACGTCGCGCCGTCCGGCCCGCCGCACGAGGTATCCCCGCAGCGCATGCCCAAGGTCACTCGTTGCTCGGGAGCGCGATCGATTCGATAACGCAGCGAGACGGCACCGCCGCCGCTCGCGAGCGCTCTGAGATCCATCTCGCGCCCGCTGATCGACAGAGTGCCTTGTTGGTTGCCGCTCCACTGCGCCTCGATGCCCTCCGGCCCCCGCACCACGCCGACGGCCTCGTGCGGACTTCGTTGTCGCTCGGTCGTGACATGAACCTGGGAGCCCTGATCAGCGACGAACATGGACCATGGTGCGATCAGTCGACCCGTGTAGAGCAGACTCCCCTCGGGTACCTGCCACCCGGGCGGAATCCGCGCCTCTTCCGACAGCGGTGGGAGGTTGCCAGAAGAGCGATAATCGAACCCCGAGCCTGTCGCGAACAGTGCGCCCGATACGGTCCCGGCGGGACCGAAGGTGACGGGCATTGCGGTCGCCGGCCAGGAAAAACTCAGCCGTCCGGAGAAATTGAACGGAACGGTGCCGTCGACAGCGCGGAACAGCACGTCCGCAATCCCCTCACCCTCGCTGCCGGGAAGCCACGCGGCGACGAACGCGTCCGAGGCATTCAGTTCGGGGTTGACCCACATTGGACGGCCGGACAGGAAAACCGAAATGGTCGCAATGCCCTGGCGCTTCAGCCGGCGGAGCAATTGCAGCTCCTTTCCCTCGCCGGACGAGAACTTCAGGGTCTCTCGATCCCCCTCGAATTCCGCATAGGATTTTTCGCCGAACACGACGATCGCGACGTCGGGCTTTTTGATGAAGCTACCGTCGCGGCTCAAGGTCGCAGTGCCGCCGGCAGCTCGTACCGCCCGCTCGATGCCGGCGTAGATCGAGGTCGCTCCGGGAAAATCCTCATTCCGGTTGTGAGCGCCCTGCCAGTCGATGGTCCAACCGCCGCTCTGCATTGCGATGTCGTCCGCCGCATCGCCGGCGATCAGAACGTTGGCGCGAGGATCGAGCGGTAAGATCGCATGTTCGTTCTTGAGCAGGACCAGCGATTTACGCACGGCTTCCCGGGCGATCGCGCGATGTGCCGGGCTCCCCAATTGGCGCTGCAATTGCGCCTCGCCCGGGGCCTGGTTGCCGCCGCGTCCGAAAAAACCGGCGACCACCTTGACGCGCAGAATGCGGCGCACCGCATCGTCGATGCGCGCCTGCGGAATCTCGCCGGACCTTGCCTCCTTGAGGGTGTTTTGATACAGCTCCTTCCAGCTGTCAGGCGCCATCAACATGTCCACGCCGGCAAGAATTGCGGTCGCGCAATCGGTTTTGGTGCATCCGGGGACCTGCTCGTGCGCATTCCAATCCCCGACGATGAAGCCGTCAAATCCGAGCCTTCCCTTCAAGATGGTGGTCAGCAGGTAGCGGTCACCATGCAGCTTCACGCCGTTCCAGCTGTTGTAGGAGGCCATCACGATCATCGCACCCGCTTCGATGGCCGGCGCATAGCCCGCCGCGTGCAGGTCGCGCAATTCGGCTTCCGCCACCCGCGCGTCACCCTGGTCGCGGCCGTCCAACGTGGCTCCGTCGCCGACGAAATGCTTGACGGACGACAAGGTGTGGCCCGGTGACATGAAATCGGCTGTGCCAAGGCGTCCCTGCAATCCGGCAACCATTTGGGGCGCGTACTGCGCGACCAGCGCCGGCGATTCGGAATAGCTTTCGTAGGAGCGGCCCCAGCGTACATCGCGCACTACCGCCACCGTGGGCGCAAACGTCCAGTCGATGCCTGCGGCGGAGACTTCCTCTGCGGTCGCCCGGCCGATCCGTTCAACGAGTTCCGCATCATGTGCGGCACCGAGACCGACATTGTGAGGGAAGATCGTCGCGCCGATCAGCTTGGCGTTGCCATGCACCGCATCGATCCCGAAGAGGAGCGGGATCGGGGGGTGACCCGTCGCAGGCACAGCCAGGGCCGCCCGGTGGTACGCTTCGGTCAGTTGCAACCAAGCTATCGGTGGACAGCGGACATCGTTGCCCGGCGCCGCGTTTCCGCCGGCCAGCACGGAGCCGAGTGGATACGAACGCAGGTCCTCGGGTGTGATCGAAGCAATGTCGGCCTGGATCATTTGGCCCACTTTTTCCTCGAGGGTCATTCGATCGAGAATCGGATCGACGACCGCATCGCTCTCGGCGAGCCGCGCGCTGTGCGAGCCTTGCGGCCAAAGATTCGGATGTAGACTGTCGGCTGCCGCCGATGCCGGGGGCGCCGTGACGAGGGCGCACGCGGCAAGGCTGGCCGCCAGCACCGGTCGGCGACAGGGTCTATTCGACATATATTTTTATAAGTGCCTGTTTTAAAAGTAGATATTTGCCGAATGACCACCGGAGCGAGACTCGGGTCGCACCGTGGAGAACGCAGACCATGATGATTAGAAGTAAAAATGTCAGCGCTGTCAATGTGCCGATGAACATCGTCCTGATTCGCGTTCATGTCGGCGACTGACGGCGCCCCGGCCCTGCTGGCGACCATCGACTGGGTCGTCATCGCCGTGTATGTCGGCGGCCTGATCGCCCTCGGGCTTGCTATGTCGCGCCGGCATGTGGGCCCGGCCGATTACTTTCTCGCGTCTCGCGCGACTCAGTGGCCGGCGATCGGGCTCGCGATGCTGGCCTCGAACATGTCCTCGACGGCCCTGGTGGGACTCGCGGGGGGCGCCTACGCCATCGGCATCGCGGTTTACGACTATGAGTGGACGGCAACGGTCGTTCTGGTGTTTTTCTGCGTGTTTCTGCTGCCCTTCGTGATACGCAGCCAGACATTCACGATGCCGGAATTCCTCGAGCGCCGCTACGATCGGCGGGTGCGCGTGCAGTTTGCGCTGATGTCGTTGTTCCTCATCATTTTCGTGGACGCGGCCGGCGTCCTGTACTCGGGCGCGCTCGTCTGCCGGCTGCTGTTCCCGATGTGGCCATTGTGGCTGATCGTCGCCGCACTCGCCGCAGCAGCGGGAATCTACACGACGCTCGGCGGGCTTCGAGCGGTGATCTACACCGAAGCGGTGCAGGCGATCGTACTTCTGGCCGGCGCCCTGATGATATCGATCTGTGCTTTCGATCGCGCGGGCGGCTGGCGGGCGGTCATGGCCGGGGTGGATCCTGCGGCCTTGTCCCTGATTCGCCCGATCGGCGATGCGGGCGTGCCGTGGCCGGGACTGTTGTTCGGGATTCCGCTGCTGGGATTCTATTACTGGTGCACGAATCAGTCGATCGTGCAGCGGGTGCTGTCGGCGAAGAACATCGACCACGCGAGGTGGGGCGCGCTTTTCGCGGGGTTGCTGAAGCTTCCGGTCTTGTACCTGATCGTGCTGCCGGGGACCTGCGCGCTGTTGTTGTTTCCCCACTTGCCACGCGCCGACACCGTATATCCGATGTTGATATTGCGGTTGTTGCCCAGCGGGCTGATCGGACTGGTCGCTGCCGGGTTCATCGCCTCGACCATGGTATCCATCGCCTCGATGCTCAATTCTGCGTCCACTCTCATCACCATGGACGTGGTGAGGCAGTTGAGTCCGTCACTCGGTGACCGCGGGATGGTGAAGGTGGGTCAATGGTGCACGGTGGCACTGCTCGCGGCGGCCGTCGCGTGGGCTCCGCAATTGCAGTTCTTTCCCTCCTTGTGGCAGTACCTGCAGGCGGTGCTCGCCTATGTCGTCCCCCCCGTGGTCGCGCTGTTTCTGTGCGGAATGTTCTGGCGCGCCGCGACCGCCGATGCGGCGAGCGCCACGATGTTGATCGGCTCGCTGTGCGGACTGGCTCTGTTCTTGAGCAACGTCGTTTTTCGATGGACGCACCTCCATTTTCTCTATGCGGCGCCGCTGCTCACCGTGCTCGATGTCGGAATTCTCGTGGCAGTGAGTTCGCAGGGGCCGCGCGATGGCTCGGCCGAATCGACCACGTGGCAGGCAAAATTTGGGCGCGCCGAGAATCATCGCGTGCTCGCGTTCTGGCAGGACTACCGATTTCTCGCAGCCGCGTTGCTCGCGCTGACGGCCACCATCGTGATCATCTTCCGATAGTGGCGCAAGAGTTCACGCCCTGCGCTGCCGATGCGCCCACCCCCCGAACAGCACGATGCCGGCGTAGCAGATGGCCGGAACCACGAGCGCCCACTTCAAGGTCCAAAGGTCTGCTGCTTTGCCGGTGAAGATCGGCACGACCGCTCCGCCGACGATCGCCATGCAGATGAGTCCGGAACCCTCTGCGGTCCGCTTGCCGAGTCCTTCGCTCGCAAGGGTGAATATGGTTGGAAACATGATGGAGTTGAACAAGCCGATCGCGAGGAGCGAGTAGCCCGATAGCGGCCCGGTGGTGTCGGCGGAAATCGCGATCAGCCCGATCACGCTGGTCGCGGCGCCGGCGAGAACCATCCCCGGCGGGACGATGCGCAATACGTACGCCCCGATGAATCGGCCGACCATGGCGCCTCCCCAATAGAACGGCACATGCTTGCCCGCCTGCTCGGCGCTGATTCCCAGCACGCTCGATTGCATCAGATAATTCACGATCACCGAGCCGATCGCCACTTCCCCTCCGACGTATAGGAAAATGCACAACGCGCCGAAGGCGAAGCGCGGTCGACTCAGCAGATCGAAGGAACGCAGCACCGACACGCGTTGCACCGGCGGCTCCGCCAATGCGTGACGGCGCAGCCAGACCCCGAGAGCCAGCGCTGCGATCGCGACGGCAAGCGCAAGATAGGTGTGCACCACCACCCGGGTCTCGGCCTCTCGAAAGACGTCGAGCGCGCTGCCGGAGAGCGTCCTCGGATCGACCGTTGCAAGGGATCCCAGAATGAGGGCAGACCCCACATAGGGGAACAATGTCGTGCCGAGCGAATTGAATGCCTGGGCGAAAGTGAGTCGGCTGCTGGCCGTCGCCTGCGGACCCAGCATGGAGATCAGCGGGTTGGCGACCACCTGGACGGTGGTAATGCCTGCGGCCAGCACGAACAGCGCGCTTAGAAACAGCGCGAAGGTGCCGTGAGTGGAGGCCGGCTCGAACAACAGACACCCCACCATCATGGTCAGCAAGCCGACCACCGCCGTGCGCATGTAACCGATGCGTCTGACGAGCGCAGCCGCGGGCAACGATACGATGAAATAGGCCGCAAAGAACGCGGACTGCACCAACATGACATCGCGGTATGAAAGCGTGAACAGGAGCTTGAGCTTCGGGATCAGCACGTCGTTCAAGCTGGTGATGCCTCCGAAGGCAAAAAACAGCGCGAATACGAACGCCTTCAAGTTGCCGGTGAAAGCCACCGGCGCGGCCGCCGGGTGTGCATGGCTCGGCGGCGCATCCAAGCGGGTGACAGCGCTGTCAGTTTTCATTTATATTATGGCTCCCTTTTGGCTGATGGAGGACCGGGGTCGGCGCGGGGTCCCACGATCTGTCCGCCGCGATAATCGAATATACCCGAGAGCGCCCGGCGATAGCGATAGGTGTCGAGACCGATCAGTGATTATGGGTAGAAACGATCCGTGCCCCTGCGGCAGCGGCGAAAAGTACAAGCACTGTTGCGGCCGCATCGGCGCGCGGCGGGCTGTAGCAGCGACGACGGGCGATGTGGCCGGGCACGTCAATCGCGGCAATGAACTGGCGCGACAGGGCAGGATGGAGGAGGCTTCGGCCATCTATCGCCATGCGCTGCTCCTCGATCCGGACCTTGCCGAAGCCCACCATAATCTCGGCACGGTGCTGCTCGAGACGGGACAAATCGCAGAGGCGCTTGAGCATTACCGGCGCGCGCTCGAGGTGAAGCCTGACTACGCCGAGGCCCACGAAAACGCCGGCGATGCACTGATGAAGCTCGAGCGCATCGGCGAGGCGATCGACAGCTACCGGCGCGCGCTCGAGCTTCGGCCCGATTGGGTTACCGCATGCCACAGCCTTGCCAATGCGCTTGCCGCTGTCGGACGAATGGAAGAATCTCTCGCTGCGTATCGACGCGCAATGGCGCTCGATCCGAACGGCGCGCTGCTGCACAACAATTTCGGCAGCCTGTTGCGCGGTTGCGGGCAGCTCGATGAAGCCGCAGCATGCTTTCGCCGCGCTCTCGAACTCGACCCCCGCCTCGCGGAAGCGCAATCCAACTTGGGACTCACGTACCGGCTTGCCGGGCGCCCGCAGGAAGCGCGAGCGAGCTGTCTGCGAGCGCTCGAGCTCAAGCCCAACTTTGCGCCCGCGCTCACGACTCTGGCCGAATCGTACGCCGACACCGGCGACTTTGCGGGCGCGGAACGCTGCTTCCGACAAGCGGCTGCCGCCGATCGCGATTCACCGCAAGCCTGGGCCGGCCTGACGCGTCTGCGCAAAATGAACCGGCAGGACGGCGACTGGCTCACCGAGGCGCAACGAATCGCGGCGCTGCCCCTGCCGCCCCGCCAGGAAGCGTGTCTGCGCTACGCAATGGGCAAATATTTCGATGACCTCGCTGACTACGAGCACGCGTTCGATAATTTCCGTCGCGCCAATGAGCTCACCAAATGCACGCGCGCCGCGCACCAACCGGAGGCGCTGACGCAGCTCGTCGATCGGATCATCGAGACCGAAGATCGGGAATGGTTGCGGCGCTCTCAAATCACGCCAAGCGGCTCGGAGCGGGCCGTGTTCATCGTCGGCATGCTGCGATCCGGCACCACGCTGGCCGAACAGATTCTCGCCGCTCACCCGCAAGTCCTTGGCGCGGGCGAGCTGCCATTCTGGGGCAGTGCGGCGCTGACGGTTCGATCCGCTGCGGATCATCCAGATCATCAAGCTCGGCTCGAGCGCCAGGCCAGCCTGTATTTGAGCTCGCTGGCATCACTTGCCCGCGGTGTCCCGCGAGTCGTCGACAAGATGCCCGGCAATTTTTTGGCACTCGGTTTGATCCACGCGGGTTTGCCCCATGCGCGCGTGATCCATTTACGCCGGCATCCAGTCGATACCTGCCTGTCCATTTATTTTCAGCACCTCGAGAGCGCCCTGTCGTACACCAATGACCTCGAGGATCTGGCTCGCTATTACCGGAACTACGTGCGGATCATGGAGCATTGGCATTCGATATTTCCGCCGGGAGTCATCCTGGACGTACCCTACGAGGCGCTCGTGCAGGATCCGGAAAGCTGGAGCCGCAGGATGGTGGAGCACATCGGCCTGGCATGGGATCCTCGTTGTCTGAGCTTTTACTCGAGCCCCCGCACCGTGATCACCGCGAGCAAGTGGCAGGTTAGGCAGCCGATCACGACGGCCGCGGTTGGACGATGGAAAAGTTACCGGGCCCATCTGGGGCCACTGATGGAATTGATGGCACCTGATCCGGTCTAGTTTCGCCCGCCAGGCGTCCCCTCATCAGGCGGCCGCTTGCGGGCTCACCTCCCGCAAGAGCATTGGCTCCGTAATCGGCAAATTCACCACCGCCGCGAAGAGCGCCAGCAGGATGTCCGCATACCACATCCACTGATAGGAACCGAGCTGCGCCATGGCCACGCCGCCCAGCCATGCGCCGAGAAAGCCGCCGATTTGATGGGACAGCAGCGTAAGTCCAAACAGCGTGGTCAAATATCGCGTACCGAACAGTTTGCCGACCAGCCCCACCGTCGGCGGCACCGTCGCCAGCCAGGAGGCGCCGAGGGCGGCCGCGACGATGTAGACGTTGAGAGCGGTCTTCGGCATCAGCAGATAGCAAATGATCACCGCGGCCCGGCTCACGTACAAAAGCGCCAGCAGGTACTTCATCCGGTAGCGTCCGCCCAACCAGCCGATTCCCAGGCTGCCGAGGACGTTGAAGATGCCGACCAACGCCAGCGAATTCGCGGCCACCGTTGGCGCAAGTCCGCACATCTTGAGATCCCCGGGCCAGTGGGTGACCAGGAATGCGATGTGAAAACCGCAGCATAGAAAGCCGGCGTTCAAGCATAGATAGCTTCGGTCCCGCAGGGCGATGCCGAGTTGCTGCGTAAGCCTGAGCGGCCGCGGAGCATCGGCCAACGTTTCCCTGGCAGCACGGTCCGCGGGTCCGCCGCCGTCCGTGTGCGGCATGCGAGCGCCACGATCGCGAAACAGCCACGCGATGGGAACGGTCAACAGTCCCGTGATCGACAGCGCCCGCATGCCGACGGTCCACCCCGCGGCGCCGATCAAGAATTGAGCGAGCGGGGCCAAAAGAAACTGTCCCATCGACCCCCCCGCGTTGATCAACCCCGCCGCGAACGAGCGGCGATGTGCCGGCAGATTCCGAGCGCTGACACCGATCAAAATCGCAAAGCTCCCCGCAGCGCTGCCCGCGGCCACGAGGACGCCGAGCGATAGAATCAAGCCCAGCTCGGTCGTGCTCCAGGAGGCGAGTGCGGCGCCGGCTGCGAGCATCAAGCCGCCGAGGATGAGCACCCGATAAGCGCCATAATGATCCGCGATGGCACCGAATACCGGCTGAGCCGCACCCCACACGAACTGGCCGATGGCGAGCGCGAAACTGATCGAGGCGATGCCGACGCCGGTCGAGGCGACCATGGGATCCACGAACAGGCCCAGGGACTGCCGCACCCCCATTGTGATGAGTAGAATTCCCGCAGCGGCCAACAACAGGATCATGGCAGCTTACCCGGTGAAGACATGGCATCTCCGTCGCAGCGTTCCGGCGCCGCGGTCAGCGTCGAATCAACAGCTTGAGCGCGCTTTGTGCCCGCCGGCCATAAGGCGGTCTCAAGCCCACCCATCCGGCCACATCCAATCCGGTCTGGCGCAGTACCGCACGCGCATGGCTGAAGCGCAAGAAGCCGCTCTCACCATGATAAGCGCCCATACCGCTCTCTCCCACGCCTCCGAACGGTAATTCGTCCGCCAGGAAATGCACCGCGATGTCGTTGATCGTCACGCCGCCGGACTGGGTGTGTTCGAGCACCCAGCGCATCTCGCGCCGATCGTGGCCGAAATAGTAGAGCGCCAGAGGTTTCGGCCGCGCGCTGATGTACTGCACCGCCTGCTCGATCCGCTCGTAGGCGCGCACCACGAGCAGCGGCCCGAAGATTTCCTCGCGCATGACGCGCATGTCGTCGCTGACCTCCAGCAGCAGCGCCGGACGTACCGCCCGTCCCGCATCGCCCGATTCACCCGCCTCCCCCAGCGGCATCACAATTGCACCCTTGCTTGCGGCGTCCGCGAGCATCTCGCGCATGCGCGCGGCGTGGCGCTCGCTGATCATGGACGTGTAGTCGCGATTTCCCGGAATGCCGGGATAGGCCCTTGCAACCCACGAACGCGCCAGGTCAGCGAAGGACGCGCAGAGCTCGCGCGGTACGCACACGTAGTCTGGGGCGATGCAAATCTGCCCGGCGTTATTGAGTTTGCCGATCAAAATTCGGTCCACTGCGCGCCGCAGATCGGCCGATCGCCCCACCACCACCGGACACTTGCCGCCCAACTCGAGCGTTATCGGGACGAGATTGGCAGCCGCCGCGGCCATCACCCGCCTGCCCACCGGCGCGGAGCCCGTGAATACCAGATGATCGAACGGCAGCCGCGAGAACCGCTCGGCAACTTCCGGCCCACCGGTCACGACGGCGACCTCGGATGCATCGAAATACTCCGCGATCAAGCGCTGCAGGAGCGTGCTCACGGCGGGCGTGAGCTCCGAGGGCTTTATCAGACACCGGTTGCCTGCCGCCAAGATTCCGGCCAGGGGTCCGAACGTCAATGTGACCGGGAAATTCCAGGGACTGATGACCCCGATCACGCCCAGCGGTTGAGGGACGACTTCGGCCTTGACGCCCGGCGCACCGGCGGGCAAGGCAATGCGTTTGCGCGTTGGTCGCATCCAGCCTTTGACGCTGCCACGCGCATGTTTCAATGACGACAATGCCGGCAGAATATCCACGAAGCGGGTCAGAGTCTGCGATCTTTGACCAAAATCCTCCGAATGAGCCTCGCAGATCGCCTGCTGATGAGTCACCAGCAGATCGATCGCCCGCGCCAGCCGGTCACGCCGAATCTGCAGCCCGACGAAGCCTTCGGCTCTGAACGCCGCGCTCTGCACGTCGAACAACTGCTGGCCGTTGAACTCCAATTCCATGATTCACCCGTTGAGCTCGTTGGGCCCGCGCGCTCACGCGCCGGTGCACCCAATAAATCGGTCCGGCACAGTAGTATAGGCATACTCCATGGCGCGGACGCGCTCATCCACGGCCTCGAGGAGCCGCCATCTCATCCATCGACCGTTTCCTGGAATTGGCCACGCAGCAGCATCGCGGCGGCGATTTGCCCGAGGCGCGGCGCCTGTATGCGCAGATTCTCGCGCAAAGCCCGAATCACGACGTGGCGCTGTTCCGCAGCGGCCTTTTGGAGCTGCAAGAGGGGCGGCTGCAGGCGGCGCTGCAATCGATCCACCGGGCAACGCTCGCCGCCCCGAACAATGGCCGCTACCAATTTGGCCTCGGGCAGGTGCTCGACGCCTTGCAGCGCTGGGACGAGGCGGCGGACGCGTACCGACGGACGCTGGCCGATGATCCCACTTCGCTCGACGCTTACATCGCGCTGGGTCTCGCTCTGCAACGAGGCGGCCGCCCGGGTCAGGCGGCGGCCGCCTACCGATCAGCTTTGCAAATCGAGGCTGAGAACCCCGTCATCCTGGGTAATTTGGGATCGGCGTTGCGGGAGATGGGCGATGCGGACGCCGCGATCGGCATTCTCGAGCGTGCCGTCGCGCTCGACCCGCAGGGCGCTTCACATGCCGTCAACCTGGGGTTGGCGCTCATGCAGCGCCGCGATTTTGCCGCAGCCTACGGCGTGCTGCGCACCTTGCTCGACCGCGAGCCCGGCAATGCCGATGCGGCCTTCAATCTCGGCAATGCGTTGCGCGGACTCGGGCGGACGCGCGAGGCGGCGACCTGCTTGCGGCTCGCCGCCGATTTGCGCCCTGGATTCGCCGACGCTTTGAACAATCTCGGTAACGCCCACAAGGAACTCGGTGAGTTCGACTCGGCGATGGGCGCATTCGAGGAAGCGCTGCGCGTCCAGCCCGACCACCTTGCGGCTCTGAACAATGCGGGCTGTCTGTTGCGCACCCTTGGACGAATCGACGAGGCGGAAGACATGCTGCGCCGCGGACTTGCAATCGCTCCTTGCCATCCAGCGCTCTACGACAATCTCGGCAACGTACTCAAGGATGCCGGCGAACTCAACGAGGCGATCGCCTGCTTCCGGCACTCGCTCGAGCTCGATCCGTCCAATCCGACCACGCACGGCAATCTGGCCTACGCGCTTTGCTTCCAATCGCCAACACCGGAACCCGTACGCGCCGAATGTGAACGCTGGAGCGCGCGATTCGCAGCGCCGGTGCTGCGCCTCGAGGAGGACGAGCGCCGGGACCGCTCCGCGGACCGACGCTTGAACGTCGGCTACGTATCCGCCGATTTTCGCGATCACTGTCAGACCCTGTTCACCTTGCCGCTGCTCTCCCAGCACGACCATGGCGGCTTTCGCATATGCTGCTATTCGAGCGTCGAACGCCCCGATGCGTATACCGAACGCATTGCGGCGCACGCCGATTCGTGGCGAGACGTGCGAACGCTCGATGACGAGGCGCTCAGCCGCGTGATCCGCGATGACGGCATCGACGTCCTGGTCGACTTGACCATGCACATGTCCAACGGGCGGCCGCTCGTCTTCGCGCGCAAGCCCGCACCCGTGCAGATCGCCTGGCTCGCCTATCCGGGCACGACCGGCATGGATGCGATCGACTACCGCTTGAGCGATCCGCGCCTGGACCCGGACGGATTCGAGCGCCACTACACCGAACGCACGCTGCGACTGCCTGATTCCTTCTGGTGCTACGACCCGCTCACGGAGGCCATACCCGTGGGTGAATTACCCGCACTCGAGCGCGGTCACCTCACGCTGGGCTGTCTGAACAACCCATGCAAGCTGACCGATCAAACCTTGTCACTGTGGAGCGCCGTGATGCACGCATTGCCGACCGCGCGGCTGCTTCTCATGGTTGCGCAGGGCCGCCATCGGCGCCATTTGGTCGAGCGGCTCGCGGCTCGCGGCATCGCGTCTCATCGGGTGGAATTCGTCTCCTTTCGCCCGCGTGCCGAATATTTGCGCACTTACCAACGCATCGACTTCGGGCTGGACACGGTCCCCTACAATGGGCATACGACCAGCCTCGACGCGCTGTGGATGGGAGTGCCCACCGTGACGCGTGTCGGCGGCACGTGCGTCGGTCGGGGGGGATTGAGCCAGCTCCATCAACTCGGTCTCGCGCAATTCGCGGCGCATACAGACGAAGCATTCGCGAACATCGCGGTCGCGCTCGGTGGCGACCTGCCGAGACTCGCGGCACTACGAGCTTCGCTGCGCGCGCGGATGGAAAGCTCGGCCCTCATGGATGGCGCGCGCTTCGCGCGCCACATCGAGGCCGCGTACCGCACGGCTTGGACTCGATATGTCCTTTGCCAGGCTCGCGGCGTCTCCGAATAGAGACAGCGGGGGATTTCTTCGGGCTCTCTTCAACCGTGATTGTCAACGCGCCGAATGCTCGAGCGTTCGGAACACATCCGCGACGCGCCCGAAAGAGGCGCCTCCGGCAGAGACAATTATCGTTAAACGAGGAGCTTTCGATATGGATAAGTCAATCCGACTATTGCCTGTCAGTCTGGCCGCATCGATTCTCGCCGCGTGCGGCGGTGGCTCGGGCGCGTCTGTGACGGCACCACAGGAATCAACCCCGCAGAACGCAAACGTGGCGGTTCTGGTGAGCGACGCCTCGACCGAGGACTGGGCGACGATCGGCGTCAAGATCTTGTCGATCGCGCTGCTGCCCCAGGGCGGGGGCGCGAGTGTCACTGTTTACACCGCCCCTTCTGCCGCGCCCGTCACGAATCTGGTGATGCTCGATCAGCTGGATGAGATCCTCGGCAACGCCAGCATCCCAGTGGGCACCTACACGGGCGCGGTACTCACCGTGAGCGGCAACCCCGCCGATATCCTTCTCACCACGTCCTCCGATCCCGAGCCGGGCTTTGCGGCCGCGGCCAGCACCACGATTCCCGCGAGTCAGATCCAGGTGCAGCACACCCAGGGTTCAGTTGGCAATCTCACCGTACCGGTCAAGGTCAATTTCGATACGCCGCTGACGGTGAGCACGACGCAAAGCAACGCGCTCGACCTCGAGTTCGATCTGGCGCATCCCGCGTTCCTGGTCGGACACGTTCCCGTTGGAGCGGGCGCCACCGTGTGGGCGGTCAACTTCGACGGCCCGGTGCGGCACAGAGTCCGGCACGATCTGGCACGCCTCGTGCTCCGACATACCTACGGCGACGTGACCGCCGTCTCCTCGGACCAGAGCTCGATAACCATCACCAGAGAATTTCCCACCGAGCCCGCGGTCAATCCGGAGACGGCGATTGCCGGCGCCGAGTCGCTGCAGATCTCGGCTGACTCGACCAACGGCACCATTTTTTACGACCTCGATGCCAAGACCCGCACCGTCATCGAAAATTTTTCAGCGCAGAGCTCCCTGGTCGGCAAGTACGTCCGCATCGCGGCCCGCTATCAGGAGAACGGCACGCTGGTTGCTGTGCGGATCTGGGCGAGCAGCGAGTTCAACAACGTGTACGTGAGTCCGGAGGGTCACGTCCTGCACGTCGACACGACGAGCGATGTCGTCACGATTTTGAACGAATCGGGCGTGGGCGTCCCGCTCACCGTCAATGCCGACACCCAGTTCTTCTTTCGTGAGCCGCAAACCCCGGCGGTGGACTCGGCGCCGATCGCAACGGGTACGGCGTTCCTCTCGAACCTAAATTTGGTGCGCGGCTTCAAGGTTCATGCGAGCGTGGTCGATCCGCTGGCGACACCGCTCGTCGCCCAAAGTATCGACATCGAGACCGCGGCCTACAGCGGCGCCATTTCGGCGCCGAACTCGGCCACTTTCACGTACACGCATGATTTCCGCAGCGCCGGCGACGATTACGTGTACAGCCTCGATTACGTCTCGAACAACACGGCCAATGGCACCGATGACGGCGGCAATCCCATCACCGGCTACAAGTGGTGGAACTTTGCCTATCCGACGCTGCTCACCAGCGGAACGAACGCGGTGGGTGAGTTCGTCACCGCCACCGACGCCAGCGTCAACTTCGGCGGCAGCGTGGGTGCCGTGCCCTCGTACGGGGTAAGCTACGCCCTCTGGAACGATCTTGCCCATCCGAACGGGTGGGCGGCTGCGGCCAGCATATTGCTCCCATCGAGACTCCCGATCGGAACGGTTGCGACGGGCCTCGTCGGCAATGCTTTCACCATGAACGTCGCGGGCGGCTCGATGCCGGGGACTATCGAGGTGAGCACCACGTCGGGCGCCGCGACGCTGGTCTACCAGATCGATCGTACGAATGGCGTGGTTACAGTGAGTGCCATCGACATCACCACGAGCGCCGGGCTCGCCGCGCTTACCAATGGCCTCGCGGCCGGCGCCCCGGTGGACGTCTACGGGGTTCCGCAGGCTAATTCGTCGATCAAGGCCTACGTTCTCGCCTACTTCACCGGGGAGTTGCCGATCGGATAGGTTCTGCACGCGCGCGGGCCGCGGATCCCTGCAAAGGGATGCGCGGCCTTTTTTTGGTGCGGTGGTCCACTTTACAATGCGCTGATGTCGCTCATGAGCTCCGCGCCGGGGATCTCCGACACCAGGCCGAGCTTCACCGCATATCCCCCGACGATGACCTTGGGGCGGATCGGAGCGGGTATTTGCAAGATGCGCTGCGCGATCGCCGTTACGCTCGCGCTTTGCTCCGCGAGGGCCATCGAGATCAGCAAGGATTTGGGTTGAATTCCGATCAGCATCGCCGCCAGCTCATCGAGTGAGGGGGGCATGTCGATCGCTCGTGCCGGCACG
>Ga0182030_10003372_pt1 | contig 34107 bp, 31 predicted proteins | sample 812S3MmetaG_FD_121299 | JGI IMG/M metagenome (GOLD analysis project Ga0182030, IMG submission 121299) | Permafrost microbial communities from Stordalen Mire, Sweden - 812S3M metaG (Illumina Assembly) | ecosystem: Environmental > Terrestrial > Soil > Wetlands > Permafrost | place: Sweden...
AAACCTCGCGTAAATAGCGGGTTCCGGTAAGGCCGCAAGCAATACAGAGGAAATTCCCGGCCTGCGCAGTTCTGAAATTCCTGCCGCCTTCAAAATTCATGGTTGCTCAGAGGTTCCCTAATCCGATTGCACGGTTGTCCTTACACTAAAATGCTCTTGGATCATTCCATGGAGGCGGATCGTACCCCAGGAGAGTGTGTTCGGATCATGCCCGGGCTCAACTTCGAACTTCGGATCGACTTCGAATCAACGACCGGCACGCTCGCCCCAGGGATCCCAGCGAGTTAACGGTCCCACACTCTAAGGAGGCGTGCAATCCCTTTTAGCAGGTGCCTGTTGGAGGAACGTGGACTCGTCGTCGTTTGAGATAGAACGCGATTGCGACGATGATCGCAGCGATCGGAATCACCTTCCAGTCGTCCCCAGCGGACACTGCAACCTTCTTCGGCGGCACGCCGGGAGCGATGGGCGGCGGGTAGGGGTACGGCGCAGGGGATATTGGCGCAGGTGGTTTTACTGAATCCGGCGGCAAGGATAACTCTGGCGCTTGTTCATTCAGGGCATCCACTTCGTCGGGAATGTCTGGTACCGGGATGTCTCCAATGACTTCGTTCAGCGCAGCCGCCTCCAGTTCGATTTGGGGTTCTTGCGGCGCATAGGCGATCAGGTTACCGCATCGCGCCATCAGGGAGTGGCTGCCATCAGTCCAAATGATCTCGCCGGCATGAATCTGAATGCAATGCTTGGTCCAGAAGATCGAGCCATTTTTCCTCGATTGAACGAAGACACACGTGTCTTTTGTCAAGCGTCGGGCGTGCAGCTTGCCGAAGTCGAGAGTCCCGTAGCCCTTCGCCAGTACCGGGTCCTGTAGCGCAGCGCGGATTTCCCGCACCGAGCGCAGTCCTCCTGGCACCAGACTGTACTGGTAGACCGGGCGTGTCTTGCCATGGGACTTGGCGGCCACAGCCGGGGCTGCAACCTGGACCGCGACCGGTGCCGCAACGAAATCGGCTCGCCTGTGCCGTTCCCGATTTGCATACAGCGCCGCGGCGATGACTGCCATGACACCCAGCAGCCATAACCATCGTTTCATGGTGCCTCCGTTGGGCAAATCTCAGTTTGAGCCGCGCGTCTTCCCTCGGCAAGAAATTCGGGTGGCCATCAGATACCAAAGTCACACCCTACAACTGCTATATCGGCCTGAACGGTCCTGTTCTTTAGCTGGCTGCTGAAAAAGCGTTTCCTTGCGTTAGTCTGACCTCAGCTGCGACTCCGCTGTCGCTCTGCTCAATGAAGCAAGGCACAAACCGGCAATTTTCTGATTTGTTGTTTGTTCGCCTATCGGCAAAAATGCGAGAAGCGGTCTGTTTTTGCCCGCTCGCGCCTCGAAGCTCGAAGCTAGACTGTGACCCCCATCACTCACGGGCGTATGATGTTTTGGGTATCCTGTACGGCAGTGACTTTGCCGCCGCAAGAGGACCAATGAGCTGGTTGCAGAACAAATTCGAAAAGAACTTCATGATCTCGACCGTGGACTACGTCTTCAACTGGGCGCGCAAGTCGGCGCTCTGGCCGATGACGTTTGGCCTGGCCTGCTGCGCCATCGAGATGATCGCGTCCTCTACCGCGCGTTTCGATATCGCGCGCTTCGGCTCGGAAGTCTTCCGCCCCAGCCCGCGTCAGTCCGATCTGATGATCGTCTCCGGCACCGTGACGCTGAAGATGGCGCCGATTGTGAAGCGCATCTACGAGCAGATGCCCGAACCCAAGTGGGTGCTCTCAATGGGCGCTTGCTCCTCGGTTGGCGGCCCATTCAATACCTACGCCGTGCTGCAAGGCGTGGACCGAATTGTGCCGGTCGATGTCTACACCATCGGCTGCCCCCCGCGCCCCGAGAACCTGTTCTATTCGCTGCTCAAATTGCAGGACAAAATCGACACCATGACGCTTGCCAAGAAGCCCACCGAGGTGCGGCTGGATGAAAGCATGTTGGAGCATTTCAAGCGTCAGGTAATGGTCGCGCAGACGATGCAGCCGAAGTGACCGCGCTTAGCGGGCGTGAGCGAAGCGGGAGCCCGCTGCGGTCATCCTGAGCGCCGCCCCGAGCCGCGCTTGCGCAGTGAGGGCAAGTCGAAGGATCCCTTGGATTTCTAGCGATGATATCCTGCGGGCAGATATGCCCTTCGTAAAGCTCACCGACAAATCCGAACTCCCCGCCATCAACGAAGCCAAAGAACTCCCCTATGGCGGCAAGCTGATCTGCGTCGCCAACGTGGACGGTGAAATCCACGCTATGGAGAATACTTGCCCTCATCGCGGAGGCCCGCTCGGTGCCGGCATCATCGAAAAGGGGATGGTCATCTGCCCGTGGCATGGTTGGGCTTGGGACCCAAAGACCGGCCAGGCGCACGCTCCCGGAGCGAAAGTTGCCGTGTATCCAGTGAAGATTGAAGGCGAGGATGTGCTGATCGACTTGTAAGCACATGAGCCCAGCCACTCACTTTCTTACTGGATGGATTCTTGCGAGCTCGGCATCCTTGAATCGCAGGGAACGTGCTCTGGTTACTCTCGCCTGCGTCGTGCCTGACGTTGATGGGCTCGGAAGTGTTGCGGACTATCTGACACGTAACTCGGGTCATCCGCTCGAATGGTTTTCAACCTACCATCACTCTTTGCACAGTCTTCCGTTCGCGGTGGTTGTGGCTGCGGCGGCATTCGCTTTGGCAACTCAGCGATGGAAGACCGCGGGACTTGCCTTTCTCAGTTTCCATATTCATCTATTAGAAGACTTGATGGGAAGCCGTGGCCCTGATGGGTATCAATGGCCGATCCCATACTTCATGCCATTTTCACGGGCTTGCGAACTGAGTTGGCGCGGCCAGTGGGCGCTAAACGCCTGGCCAAATTTTGCTATTACGATTCTTCTTCTGCTGATGACGTTCTATCTTGCGTGGCTGCGGGGATTCTCTCCGCTGGAGATGATCTCGCTCAAGGCTGATGCGGCCTTTGTCGGGGCGCTTCGGAGGCGAGGTCCGGTTTCGTAGATTTGTGTTAGCGCGCAACTCGACCGCCCGGGCTTCGCCCGGCTGGGCGAACGAATGCGTCCGGCCCTACACCGTGGAGGAGGGCTAACTCAGTTCTTCTCGCGCTCAGTCACCTTGGCGCGCAGATGTTCCGACTTCGGCTCATACACGCAGAACGGTTCCGGATCGAGATAGTCTCCAGTCGCCGCGAAGGCGCGCGCTCGGCATCCCATGCAGACGTTGCGAAACTCGCAGCAACCGCACTTGCCCTTCAAGTTATTCGTGTCACGCAACTGGTTAAATACGTGTGCGTCATTCCAGATGTCGGCAAACCGTTCCTTGCGCAAGTCGCCGGCAATCGCGGGCAGATAGCCGCACGGATAAACCTCGCCTTCATGCGAAATGAAACAAACGCCGGTGCCCGCCAGGCATCCTTTCGTCATGGCGTTCATGTCATTGGGATGGCCGCTCGGATGGCCAGTGTGTTGTCCCGGAGGAGGAGCTTGCGGCTTAAGTAAGATTCCAGTGCCTCCCGGCATGATCATGTCGGCAGGCCCGATACCAGGGTGTAGAGACGCGGCTTGCGGAGTCTCAGTCGCCACGGTCGGCGCAGCCTTAGCCGCAGCTTCCGCCGCATGACGATCGGCAACTCGGCGCTGGCGCACCACGCGGAAATAGTGGGGCGCGCAGGTAGCTTTTAATTCGATTCCGCCTTCAAGTGACTGGTCATAGAACCAGTTCAACATGCGCTCGTACTCATCTGGAGGCACCATCTGGTCGTCGGCAATATCCACGCCGCATCCCACTGGCACCAGCAGGAAAGTGTGCAGCGCGTCGGCGCCCACCTTCTTAGCAAGGTCGAGCACGCGCGGCAACTGGTCGGCGTTGTGGCGCGCGATCGTCGTATTGATCTGTACCGACATACCGACTTCTTTCAAATTACGGAAGCCGTGCAGCGCCGCTTCAAACGCTCCGGGAATTCCACGGAATGTGTCGTGCGTCGCGGCGTCGGCGCCGTCAATGCTGATGGAAACGCGCATCACACCCGAATCGGCGATCATGCGCGCAACTTCCTTGGTAACCAGTGTTCCGTTCGTGGCCAGCGCGACACGCAGGCCCTTGTCCTTGGCGTAGGACGCGAGCTGGAAAATGTCGGAACGATAAAGCGGCTCGCCGCCGCTGAGCACGAGAATGGGCTTAGCGAACGCCGCGATCTGATCGATGATGTCGAGCGCGCGGGCGGTGGGCAGGTCGGTCGGAGAAGCGAGCTCCGTCGCCGTGGCGCGGCAATGTATGCAGCGCAGATTGCAGCCCTTGGTCACTTCCCAGAAAATCAGGCGCGGTTTGAATTCTTGCTTCGCAGGATGCTGCGCAGGTTGGCCGGCCGGTGCGGTCACGGTTTCGTTTCCCTCTAGAACCTTCATGGAGATTCACCTCACCCCTCGATGAAAGGTTAAGGGCGCGACGAACTTGAGGCCGTGACTAGTGTCACGAGCAATTGTGACGATAATCACGCGCAGCGATGATCGCTACTCTAACGGGTAAGCTATTGCAGTGTATAATATACAAGCAAAATTGACATCATGATGTCTATAGTATAGCATCATGATGTGCGAACCACTTTGTCCCTGGACGATGATGTAGCCCGGCTTCTTGAGCGAGAGAGCCGCCGCTCGGGTGCGTCCTTCAAAGAAGTCGTCAACCGTCTGATCCGATTAGGATTGATGGCCGCGAACCACCCGTCGCGAAAGCCGTTCATCGTTAAACCACGCAAACTCGGGATGCCCGTCGGTTTCAGTTATGACAACGTCGAGCAACTGATTGAGCGACTCGAAGGCGCGGAGCATCGGTAATCCTAAGTTGCAGAGATAAGCACCAGATGATCGTCCTCGACGCCAACATTCTGCTGTACGCATACGACACTGCATCGCAGCATCATGTCAAAGCACGCGCCTGGGTGGAGCGGGAATTCTCCGGCACGCAGCCGATCGGCCTGCCGTGGCAGACGGTGGCCGCCTTTGTTCGAATCATGACCAATGTGCGATTGCCGGGTGAGCGCTTGGCTATCCAGGAAGCGGTCGAGATCGTTGACACGTGGTTGGAGCAGCCGAACATTCGCCTGCTCGCGGCCGGGGAAGACCATTGGCCTTTGTTCCGTCAGATGCTGGTCGAGGGGCAAGCCGCAGGCCCGCTCGTCAGCGATGCCCATTTGGCCGCGCTCACTGTTGAGTACGGAGGCATCCTGCACACCACCGACCGGGATTTTGCCCGCTTTCCAGCCCTCCGCTGGAAAAACCCGCTGGCATAAGGCAACCGAAAACGGTAGCGCTTGTGATGAGTATGCGGGTGGGAGCAGCCCACCTCGCGCCCGGTATTATAGACATCATGCCCGGGCAAAATGGCTCCCAGAATTTGCTGATCGATGCGGACGACACGCTCTGGGAGAATAACGTCTATTTTGAGCGCGCAATCGCCCGATTTATCTCGTTCCTCGATCATCGCGAATATTCGCCGGAGCAGGTGCGGCTGGTTTTGAACGATGTGGAACGGGATTCGATCTTGAAACACGGATACGGGCTGCACAGCTTCGCGCATTCTCTGGTGGAGACATTTGAAAAGCTCTCCGTCGAGCCGGTGACCCCGGAACTCCATGAACGCATCCGCAGCTTCGCGCACCAGATTGCCGAGCATCCAGTCGAATTGATTGCGGGCGTCCCGGAAACACTCGACTACCTGAGCGGGCGGCATCATCTGATCCTGATGACGAAAGGCAATCCCTCCGAGCAGGCGAGCAAGGTGGAACGCTCAGGATTGAAAGAGTATTTTGCGGCGGTCGAGATCGTCGCGGAGAAAGACGAAGCGACGTACCGGTCGGCCATCTCAAAATATGCGCTCGCGAGCGATGAAACCTGGATGGTCGGAAATAGCCCGAAGTCGGATATCAATCCGGCGCTTGCCGCCGGTCTCCACGCCGTTTTCATCCCTCACGACCAAACATGGATTCTTGAGCACGAAGAACTCGCCACAGCTCCGCCAACGCAGCAGTTGCTAATCGTGAGCCGATTCGCCGATCTAACTTCGCACTTTTAATTACACTTACAAAAACAAAGTGCGCGGAAATTGCCGATTGGGAATTTGCGCGCAAATAGACACAGGCTGAATCCCGGATTTGGGTCCGGTTCCAGCCTGCGCTTCCCTCAACTTGTGAGCCGTTCCTTACTGGGTTGGGCCCGAATTCTGGGTGGTGTTCGTCGCGGTCGTCGGGTTCGCCGGCGGCTCGCTGGCCGCAGTGTATCGCGTGAGTTTTGGGAAAAACGGTGTCACTTCGAATGGCATTTTGTCGCGGGCGGAAGTGATGGCGACCGGCTGCGCTTTCACCATTTCGATTTTGTTATCCCAGGGGTTCAGCTTGACGCGGCCGCCCAGCGGCAGCGCCGGAATCTGGTCGAGTTTGTTCCAGTCAAGTGCTGGAGCATCGTTGGCCAGGTCCGCCATTCGGATTACCTTTCCGTTCTCGGCGATGTTGTTGCCAAGGTGCGCCTGGAGAAGAGCCGCCAATTGCGGAGCCCGCGCCTGAAGCGCCTTGACGAAAAGGCCCGCCGAATCCAGTTTTTGTGCGTAGGGTGATGCTTTCAGCATCTCGATCGCCTTTTTGTCGGCGGCAGCTTCTTCCTCGGGAATGTGCTTGAAGCCGAGGTTCTCAAACGTGCCTTCGTCGGAGAAGAGCATTCGGTCGTTGAAAGCATATTGGCTGCCGATGTTGTGGCCCAAGACAATGTGCGCCAGTTCGTGCGCAAGCACCATCGCAAGGCTGCCTTCGTCCGGCAGGACGTCGATGATCCCGCGGCTAAGCACGATCGTGTTGCCGACGCTGAACGTCTCAAGAGGAGACGTGGTCAGCACGCGCGTGCGCACCGGGCGTGACAGCTCGATGTTGTTGGTGATTACGATATTGTTGACGACCGTTTGCAGAACTTTGTCCACGTCGCCTTCGGGAGCAAGCAAGCCAGCCTTCTCGAGGCGATCGATGACGTTGTCTTCCGCCTGCTGCTGCCATTGGCGTTCGGCCGCCAGAGGAGATGCATCCTGAGCCTGCGGTGTCTCGTCTTTTACGCTGTCCACATGTATCTGCGTGAGCTCTTCGTCCTGAGGAGCCGCTTTCAGGTTGTAACCCCACAGGCGGGTTTGTGCCTTGAATGCGAGTTTGTTTTTTGCGCCTGCGGTGAAGTCGCCTTCCTCGCTGTAGATGTAAGCCGGCACCCAGTAGCCCGGTGTCAAGTTCAAGCGCCAGCTATCCATGTGGAAGAAATAGGTATTTCGCGCAGGATGGATGTAAGTCCCGTTGAGGCGGACGATGTTGAAGTCCTGGTCCTCAACCCAAATTCGGCCAAGGAAGCGACCGCGCCCCGCGTCTTTCTTGGGCGTGATATCGAACACGATGGTACGTACATCGCCCAGAAACTCGCGCCGCACGTAGTGAAACTCGTAGTGCTGGCGGTCGAAGTTGTAGCGATCCGCATAAATCATCCACGAAAAACCGAGCGGCTGGTACTGGAACTTGAAAAGTTTGGTAAAGCCGCCGAGCAGCCGCTTTTCCATGCTTTCGTCAGCATCTTTGTCTTTGGAATCTTTATCTTTAGATCCCTTGCCTTTGTCGCTTAGGTAGTCGTCCCGGTCGATCGACTCGCGCAGATCCATGCGGCCCAGAAAGTAATGGTCCGTCTGCGGAACCGGGCCCATCTGCGGATCCTGCGCCATGTCCTGCAGGTAAGTTTCGACGATGGGAGTGCGCTGTTCCAGGAATTTGATTAGGTTTTTCTCTCGAAAAATCGCGCGATCCACGACCTGATCCATCGTGGTTGGCGGAGCCATAGGCGTCTGGGCTTGCGCGACATCCTGCTGCCCCTGCTGCGCGGCATCTTTGTGCTTGGCAACTGCCGTCACCGATGCCGCAAGCAGAACCAAAACCATCCATTTCGTATTACGCATAACTTCATCTCCAAAACTTCAGTACGCTAGTTGAAATACTACGTGCACGATGGCAGTTGAATCCACCGCCTGTCCGCTGCGGGTTGCGGGCTTGAAACGTATCTTGTTGGCAGCAGCGACGGCGGCTTCATCCAGCCCGTGACCAAGGCCCCGAACCACACGATTCACGTGTAATTGCCCCGCTGCCGAAAACTCCACTTCGAGCAGGACCTCGCCTTCCAGTTTCAGATCCCTTGCTTCCTGAGTGTAAACGGGATTGGGCTTGAACGTGATCTCGACTGCACTTGTGGCTGGCCCCGAGTCCCCGCGCAATGTGTGTGGCATGTTCTGCGCGATTTCCTGCGTTCCAAACCCCGAGCTCTGCACGGCGGCGTTGCCGCGCCCGCTGCTGCGCCCGTCACCACGTCCGGGGGTTGCGATTCCGTCGCCGAAGTTGGCGCTGGCAACAGTCCCCTTAATTCCCTTTGCGCCACCCGACCCATTGCCTTGTCCGGGCCCAACGGGCATGTCAAACGACCCTGCCGCAGCGGCGATCAGCTTCCCGTTCGGCTTGCTGTTTTCGCTTGGCTTCAACCCGTTGGGATCGCCGAATCCACCGGTCTGCACTTTGTTTATGGGCGCGTTCACCGTGGGCGCGACCGAACTGCCCTGGAAATCGCCGGTGTGAATCAATATCGGCCGCGCTCCTCCTGGAGCCTTCAAGACAGCGGGCGCCAGGTTATTCATGACGACTTTAGGCGCTTCAATTTCCTCGCGGTGCGGCGTAGGAGCGAGAGCCTCGCGCGGCACCATCAATTTGGGAGTCTGAAATACCGGGTCCGGTGGCAACAATTTCGCATGGACCGGCAAAGGTTTCGGCTTTGAGACGCGCCTTTTCGATGGCAATGGGACAAGTTCCGTCACACGAAAGTTTGGCAGAATCTCAAGCGTGTCAGTCGCGACGATTCCAAACAGAATAAGGAAGACAACGAATGCCGTGACCATCCCGTAGCTGGCAGCAAAAGTGCGCCAGTTGGAAGGCTTGTCGGGTAATAGGCCGAGCTGAAATTCTCGATCGGACGTAGGCATCCATTGACTCCAAGGGCCCGGGCAGACGAAATGCTTAGGGCTGGAGTCTTTACCTTAGGTGAGTTTCAGGGGCGGGTAAATGTGTCACTTGCGCTTGTCCTTTAGTAACAGCTTTAGTCATTGATTTGATTACCACTTCTGTGAGTTTGCCAATCCGCGCTTGCGCGAAAAGTAATAAAAGACCGGCACGCCCGCTAGAATGACCGCGCACCCCTCGCCCGAATAACGGAGGTTGTCGGTAAAGGTGTAGTAAAGAAGCACTGCCGAGGCCGCGACGAAAAGCGAAGGAACTACGGGATAACCGAGCACACGATAAGGCCGCAGGGCCTGCGGATCGCGGCGGCGGAAGACAAAGACCGTGCTGCCGGCAATCATGTAAAACAACCACTCGGCGAAGATAGCGAGCGAAAAGAACTGCCGGAAGCTGCCTCCGCCGAGCAGCAGCAGAATTGCCAACACGCATTGCACCACCAACGCCACCGATGGCGTGTGGAAGCGGGGATGCACTTCGGCAAGGGCTCGGAAGAAATACCCGTCGCGCGACATGGCGTAGGGCACGCGGGCCCCGCTCATGATCGTGCCGTTGAGAGTGACGAGCATAGAAATTGCGATGCCCGCCGAAACCAAGAGCGCGCCGCCGTGGCCGAGAACCAGTGCAACCGCATCGGCCGCCGGACGCGCCGAGGCCGCGATCACCGATGCCGGCATGGCATATTGCACGGCCGCGTTCATCAGAATGTAAAGAGCTCCGACAGTCGCGACTCCCCAGATAAGTGAAAGAGGGATGTTGCGCTGCGGATTGCGGATTTCTCCGGCCACCATGGTCAGGTCGTTCCATCCGTCATAGGCCCACAGAGCTGCCACCAGCGCGGCGAAAAATCCGCCCAGCCCGCCTTTTGCTCCCGCAAAGCCAGTGGCGAAATTCGCCCAGGTCCCACCCTGATAGCTGAAGCCGACGGCGATGATCGCAAGAATGATTGCGACCTTTAGCAGTGTGAATACAAACTGGAATTCTCCCGCCTTGCGGATGCCAATCGCATTGAGCCATGTAATCAGAATGGCCGCGGCGATTGCCACGATCTGTCCGTAGGTGACCGAAAACGGGCAGGAGATGGCGGCGAACGAGATGCACGGCCGCGAGAAGAAAGAGAATAAGGGAAAAGTCGCTAGCGTACGTACAAGTCCGATTGTGACTGTCGCGATGGAGGCGGGCTTCGCGATCAGAAACCAGGTCCATCCATACAAAAAGCCGGCCAACGGTCCGTACGCGTCGCGAATATAAACATATTCGCCTCCAGCCTGTGGCTTCATCGCGCCAAGTTCGGCATAGGTTAACGCGCCGAAAAACGAAAGCATTCCGCCCACAAGCCAGGCCAGATAGACGATGCGCGCCGAGCCAACCGCCTGCATCATTTCCTGCGGAACCAGAAAAATCCCGCTGCCAATGATGGTTCCGACAACAATCGCTCCGGCATGGGAGAGTTTCAGATCGCGCGCGAGATCGGGGCGGGAACCGGGCGGTTGCGAAGTCATGAGTCGTTGCCAGTGTGAGAGAAAGATTTTAACCGCTGAGGACACAGAGAGACCCGCAGAGGACGCCGAGGACTTCTGTGGGGAGTTCTCTCACTATGTCCTTTTCTGCGTTCTCTGCGTTCGCCTCAGCGCTCTCTGCGGTTCAAGGCTTTTGTAGTCCTCCTCCCGATAATTGTTGACCAGCAGGCGAATCCCGTTTTTGAGGAGGACAACATGGAAGTTGATGAGCAATCCAACGGGAAGGTCCAGCAGCCGGAGGTGAGACAAGAGTCGAGCCTCATCCACGGGATGTAACGCCTCTTTGCACTTCAGTTCCACCGCGACTAGGCCGTTAACGACAAGGTCGGCGCGGAAGCCGCAATCGAGCTTTACCGCTTCGTACACCAGCGGTACAGCCTTCTGCCGCTCCACCTGCATTCCGGCCATTTTGAGTTCGTACTCCATGCACGCCTCGTATGCGGACTCCAGCAGGCCTGGCCCGAGTTTTCGATGGACTTTCATTGCCGCGCCGATGATTTCGGAAGTAATACGATTCGGATTCATGGCTTTGCCCTCCACATGGTGCTGGTGGCATATCCAACCGCGAACGTAACACACGTGCCAGTCGCAACCCACCAGGTGAAGGCCACGCTAGTCCATCGCCACAAGTACAGCTCGACGGCCAGGCCCGCGATCATCCCCGCGATTGCACCGCCTTGTGTTGCGCGTTTTGTCAAAACGCCGAGCAAAAACACTCCAAGCAAAGCGCCATACGTGATCGAGGCGATCTGCAATCCGACCTCGACAACCCTGCCCGCGCGATGGAGTGCGAGCACCGCCAGCCCGAACAGTACCAGCGCCCACGCGACCGTCGTCAGCCTTGCCAGCCGCATACGGCGCGCCTCGTTCACCTCCGGCCGCAGGCGGAAATAGAAATCCATCATCGTGCTCGAAGAAAGCGAATTCAGGGCCGCGCTCAGGTTTGACATTGCCGCCGCGAGAATCGCCGCGATCAGCAGTCCCGATATGCCATGCGGCATGCGGCTCACAATGAACATGGGATAAATTCGGTCGGCGCGGCCGAACGCCGCGGAAGGAATCCGGTAATAGACGAAGAGCAGGACGCCAACGAAAAGAAACAGCGCGAACTGAAAGAAAATTGCCACACCGCTTGCGAGCAGGGCCGTGACTGACTGTCGTTGATTCCGGGCCGCTAGCAGCCTTTGCACGATCAGTTGGTCGGTGCCGTGACTCGCAGTGATAAAAAACGCGCCGCCGATGATGCCGGCCCAAAGCGTATATGGCTTCGAGAAATCCAGAAACGGCCAGTGCGCTGAAACGGCTGGATCGAACACGCGAAACTTGTCGAAGCTCGCCGCGATGGCATGCGCCGAGGCCCACCCTCCCGGCAGCAGATGAAGAATGGTGGCCAGTCCCACCAGCGTTCCGCCGATATAAATGAAGGTCTGCACGACATCGGTCCAGATAACCGCGGCCAGTCCACCCTCAAATGTGTAAATCAACGTCAGCAGTGTGATGATGGCAATCGATGCGATCTCGCCCGTCCCCAAGGCAATGGAAACCACGATGGAGACTGCATATACGCGCACGCCCTCGGCAGCCGCGCGCGTCACAAGAAAGATGGCCGCGGTCAGCGTGCGAAGTTGCGGCCCGAAGCGGCGCTCAATCAACTGGTACGCGGTATAGAGTTCTCCGCGAAAATACTGGGGCAGCAGCACAAAGCTGATAATGATCCGCCCCACCACGTATCCCATGACCAGTTGCAGGAAGGTGAAATTCGAATCGTAGGCGAGGCCGGGGATGCTGATGATGGTCAGCGTGCTGGTTTCGGCTGCCACAATCGAGAGCGCAATTGCCCACCAGGGAATATCGCGGCCGGCTAGAAAGTAGTCGCGCATGCTGCGCTGCCGCTTGCGGAAGCGCAAGCCGAACAGCGTGATCCCTGCCAGATATGCCGCGACGATTAGCAGGTCGATCCGATTCAGTCCCATGCGCATGTTTGTTTTCGAGCATTGTACAAGCATGTTCCGCGCGCCAGACCTCGCGCCGAACCTGTGTTAGAACTAGCGCGATGGCTTACTATCTCGGAATCGATGGCGGAGGGACAAAAACCCGCTGCGTTTTGGGCGACGAAGCCGGGGTCCTCGCCAGCGCCGTCTCGGGCGGTAGCAATATTGTCCGACTGGGCGAAGCCCGCGCGCGAGAATCTCTACACGCCGTGATTCGCCAGGTGTGTGCGATCGGCAGGGTTTCTCTGCCGCAGATTCGCGCCATTTGCGTCGGCGCATCCGGCGCTGGGCGGCCTGAAATCGCAGATCGAATTCGCGCCATCGTCGCCGAACTTGATCCTCATCCTTCCGCTTCTCGTATCGAAGTTACCGCCGATACGGTCATTGCGCTGCAAGCCGCGTTCGGCTCCGGGGCGGGCGTGATCGCAATTGCCGGTACGGGATCGATCATTCTTGGACGCGACGCTGCGGGACGAACAGCGCGCGCGGGCGGCTGGGGATTTGCCGTTTCCGATGAGGGCTCCGGCCAATGGATCGGCCGGCAGGCCGTTTCCCTCGTGCTGCGCGCCCGCGATCAGAACGAAGAGACCGCTCTCGCCGCGCGCATTCTCGACGCCTGGAAACTTGCCAATATCGATGCGCTGATTCTGCAAGCCAATTCAACACCGCCACCGGAATTCCCGCGCCTTTTCCCTGTGGTGTTGCGCGCCGCCGAGGAGGGCGACCGCATTGCGCGAGAGCTTCTCGCTCGCGCCGGATCTGAACTCGCCGGGCTTGCAGAAATCGTCTTGCGGCGTATCTCGCCTGCTCCACCGCGCGTACCAGTGGCCCTGACAGGAAGTGTCTTTCGTCAGTCGGCGGACGTGCGGCGTGTTTTTTACAATCACCTAGTCTCGAGTTTTCCAGGGATCGACGTGCGTGACGATTTTGTCGACCCGGTCCTGGGAGCGCTCGCACTGGCGAGGGCTGCGGGACAAGCGAAAACAAGTTGACGTTTGTGACATGTGCCCCAATTTCGCGCCCGTCTTTTGGGCGCTAATCTGGTGCGGCAGTTCTTGGTTCCTTATGAGTGATCAGGGCGAGCAACGTGAGTTAGCTCAGGCTTCAGCACACAGTCCCGAGGCCGGCGGTCGCCTGCCGCTGGAAGAGGCCGTCCACTGCGCCACCAGTGACGAGTTGCTAAAAGTTGCCGCAGACCCCGCGCTTACGGCCGGTCTCGCGCTTGCCTTGCTTCGGCGCGCCGATCTGCCCGGCGACGCGCTCGAACAACTCGGCAAGAATCGCTCGCTGCTCAAGCACCGCAAAGTGAAGATCGCGCTAGTGTTACATCCACGAACGCCGCGTCATGTCTCGGTGCCCCTGATCCGGCAGTTCTACACATTTGACTTGATGAAGGTAGCGCTGCAGCCGACCGCTCCAGCCGATGTGAAACGAACCGCCGACGAAGTTTTGATCGCGCGGCTTGGCACCGTCACGTTAGGAGAGCGGTTGACACTAGCTCGCCGAGGCCCGGGAAGAACTGCCGGCGCATTGCTCTCCGACTCAGAAGAACGCATCATGCGCACCGCTCTTGAAAATGCCCGATTGACCGAGGTCTTCGTCGCGCGAGCCGTGCTTCAGCCCGAAGCCGGCGCAGCACTCATTCAAGCCGTCGCTCAGCATCCAAAGTGGTCATACAGGCGCGATGTGCAGCTCGCGCTGCTGAGAACCGAATATCTTTCGCTGGCCAAAGCACTGGCGTTCGCGCGGGAAATCCCGCCAGCAGAACTAAGCGAGATTCTGCAAAACTCCCGCCTGCCGAAAAAAATCAAACGGCAGCTTCTCGGCGAAACGAACCGGTCCCGACTGACATGACCTTCGAATCCAGCTCTGCAATCCGACTCCTGCCTTCTGCAATCTGAATTCAAACCTCTGACCTCAAACCTCAAACCTCTGACCTCTGCCTTCCCCTCACTCCACCCAATCGGCAATCAACACATTGGTTTCGTGCGGCTGCTTGCCGTTGCGGTGCGAAATCCAGACCAACTGCTTTCCATCTGGACTAAACATGGGGAAGCCGTCAAAACCGTCGCTGAACGTGATGCGCTCAAGGCCAGTGCCGTCCACTTTGATCGTGTAAAGCTCGAAATTGCCCATTCCGCCGGTAGAGCCAACGTTCGTCGCAAAAATAACGCGCTTGCCGTCGGGAAAGAACGAGGGCGCAAAGCTGGCTGCATTCAGACCGGTGAGTTGGCGCTTTCCGCTGCCATCGGCCTTCATCAGCCAGATTTCGAGAGTCGTCGGCCGAATCAGATTCTGCTTCAGAAGTTCCTTATATTCGGCGACCTCCGAATCAGTCTTCGGATGGTACGCGCGATAAACGATCCACTTGCGATCCTTCGAATAGAACGGCCCGCCGTCGTACCCGAGTTCGTGCGTGAGTTGCTTGACGTGCTTGCCGTCCGCATCCATCGAATAAATGTCGAGGTCTCCATTCCGCGTGGACGTGAAAACAATCTTCTTCCCGTCTTCAGAAATTGTGGCTTCGGCATCGTAGCCAGGCGTGGTTGTGAATTGCTTCACGTCGGAGCCGTCAAGCTTGGCGGTGAAGATATCGTATCCGGGATAGATCGCCCACACGTAGCCTTTGGAGAAATCCGGCCGCGGCGGACAGGCCGCATCGGCTAAGTGCGTCGAAGAATAGAGGATCTTGTCTCCGTGCGGAAAGATGTAGCTGCACGTGGTTCGTCCCTTGCCGGTCGAAACCATCTTCTGATCGGTCCCGTCCACATTCATGGTGAAGATCTGGTCGCACTGCAGGTTGTCGCGCGTGGATTGGAAGATCAGTTTCTTTCCGTCTGCTGAAAAATAGGCCTCCGCATTGGAGCCGCCGAAGGTTAGCTGGCGTACGTTGCGCAAATGCTTCTCTTCCGGCGTGCGAAGGTCTGCGGTGGGCACGCTCGAAGCGGATGGATTCGCCGCAGCCGGAGCGCTTTGCGCCGGAGCGATCCCCACGATCAGGCTCACAGCGAGCGCACAATAGATAAAGATTTTTGGGGCGTTCATATATGGAGAAAGAGTGTAGCAGGCTTCTATGGAACAGCACGGGATGAGTTAGTTCTTCGCGGCGAGTTTTTCCTCGGCTAGCCGCTCAATCCGCTCCACCACTTCGTCTTCGCTCATGTGAGTGGAGTCCACCACTACGGCGTCCTCCGCGGCAACCAGCGGAGACGCTGCGCGGGTGCGGTCGCGGCGGTCGCGCTCACGCAGTTCGGATGCAATCGATTCGGCCGACGCGCCTTTTACCTTATGCTGATCGAGCCGTCGCTGCTCGCGGATTACCGGATCGGCGTCGAGGAAAATCTTCAGATCGGCATCGGGAAACACTTTGGTGCCGATGTCGCGGCCTTCCATCACTACACCTCCGCCGAGTCCCATTTCGCGTTGGCGAGCGACCATCCATTCGCGGACTTTGGGATGGACGGAGATCTTCGAGGCCGCCTCCGTCACGTCGCGCTCGCGGATGCGGGATGAAATATCGCGGCCGTCGAGCAACACGCGGTTGCCAGTTCGCGTCGGCTCAAGTGCGATCCGTGAGTCCTGCGCCATTTTGAGCAGCACCGCCTCATCCTCGAACGACGCGTCCCATTCAATCGCCTTCAGCGCGAGCGCGCGATACATGGCGCCGCTCTCCAGGTTCACGTAGCCGAGCATGCGTGCCACGCGCGCTGCAATCGTGCTCTTGCCCGCGCCCGCCGGTCCGTCAATGGCAATAATGAGTTTTCGTATGGAAGAGTCGGTCATCTGCAAACTCAGAATTGTACACGGCTGAGCTCGCGGAGTAGTCCAAAGAAAAACCGGCAAACACGATTGGTTCAGTCATCGAACCGGGTTTATCGCTTGCTCCATTGGCTCGCGTTCCTGTGGGCAGTTGCTGGTTTTGTCGCGGCAGTTGGCCTGGCGGCGCGCGGGCGCAACACAAATGGCTCTTTCCTGGTAGTGATCTCCAGCAAGGACTTGCTGCCTATGCGCGTGAAAGTCAGTTGGCGCGCCGCCAGAAGGGCTCGTATCGCGTCTTTTGTCCGCGAGCGCGGAACGATAGTGGAGAAGAATTGTTCCACTTCGTCCTGCTCTGCTGCCACCACGCAATCCAGGTAACGCGAAAGCAGCCCGGAGAGCGCCTCACCCGCCGACGCATTCACCCCTTCCCAAACCTTGTCTGGCGCCCACCGCTCCAATTCGTCCCAAACAGAGCCTTCATCCTCCGAGTAATCGACGCGCGTTACGCGCAGTTTCGCCCATAGCTCCAGGAGCGCACGGTCCAGGCCGGCCGTCGAAAGCGCTCCGCCCAGCATTTCACCCAACCTAACTTTCGAAATCGGCCCCCGCTTGCGGATAATTTCAAAGGCATCGCATGCCAGCGGTGAGTACGGCGAGCGCGCGCCGGCCTTGGGCGGCTGTTTCGGGTTTCGCTCTCCCACCAGGGCGTAATAGAAAGGGAAGACCCTTGCCGCCACCAGAAAGGCGTTGTTCTCGTCGATGAGCGGAACCTCATACGCCGCTTGATCGCGCAGTGTGCGAACCATCAGCTCTTTCGCTTCTTTTGCGCGCGGATCGGCATAGGCGTGTTGCTGCGTGGGGAGCTTGTCGTCGCTACCGACCCACGCGCCCACAAACGTCGGCGCCAGCACAGCTGGACGCGCCGGATACATCAGGCAGAAGCCGACAGAGTCCAGAAAGGCGCGCGCCTGCTCGAGGGTTCGGATGGGTTGCCCGTCGAGATGCCATTTCTGACTGCGTGCCTGGAGAAGTTCGCCTTCCGTCATGAATTTGATTAGAACATAATGGATGCCGCCGCGCTTCACGCTGGACATCCGATGGCCGCCGTCCCTATGCGAGATCAGCTCGTTGCTAAATTCGCTTAAAGGCTCGCTGGATCTCGATCATCGTGTACCGCAGCACGACCGGCCTGCCGTGCGGGCACGTCATCGGATGCTGCGTTTTTGCCAACTCCTCCAGCAGCCACTGCATTTTGTCTGGCGAGAGCGGCATATTGACTTTGATCGCAGCGTGGCACGCGATGGAGGCCGCAATCCGTGTGCGCATGGCATCGAGATTCAGCGCCTGTTCTTCACGCGTGAGCTGCTCCAGAATTTCTTGGAGCATGTGTTCCACCTGCGAGGCATCCACTCCGGCCGGTGCAACTTTGACGGCAACGCTGCGCGATCCGAATGGTTCGGATTCGAAGCCATTGTGCTCCAGTTCGTTGGCAATCTCGCTGAAGACGGCCTGTTGCCCGGGCGTCAGTTCGATGAGGAGCGGCATCAGCAGGCGCTGGCTTTCCACTTTCTGCGCTGCTCGCTGGCGCAGCACTCGTTCGAACAGCACACGCTCGTGCGCCACATGCTGATCGATGATCCAAAGACCGTCTTCATTTACAGCGAGGATGAAAGAATTTCGAATCTGTCCTAGGGCCTTCAGCGTGCGCAGCGATTCGAGTGTGGGCGCGCTTTGTGGCTCGGGGTCGATGGGCGGAGCGCAACCGTGATCGGGAACAGCTGCTTCGGGCGCGCGCGCCAGCGAAACCGCCACATTCGCCTCGACCGCAACTCCACCTTCGAAGGCGAAACGAGCGGTGGATGGCGCAATCTGCGGTTGCTGTAGGGCAAAGCCCGGTTGCACAATGGCATCTACCGCGCCGTTCTGCGCTGAGCCAAATCCTCCTTGCGCCGGCTCGTACAAATTTCTCCACGCATCTGACTGCCCTGAATTGCCGCCGCGCGCTCCCGGCGTCAGTCCCGCGCTCGCCGAAGGCTGCGCATTGATCTCCGTCAGAAACTGAGGCGCCGGCCGCGCCTTCATGAGCGCATCGCGCACGGCATCGCGCACAAAATCGTGGACCGCCGTCTGCTGCCGGAAGCGCACCTCTGTCTTCGAGGGATGCACATTCACATCGACTTCGCCGGCGGGCATCTCTATGAACAGCAGCACGACAGGATAGACCGTGGGAGGCAGAATATTTCTGTAGGCATCCGTGAGCGCGTGTTGGATAAGACGGTCGCGGATCAGCCTGCCATTCACAAAAATGTAGATCGAGTTGCGATTTAGCTTTTGTATCTCCGGTTTTGAAACCAGGCCGTGCAGGCGGAGTTCGCCGGGTTCCTGCTTTTCCAGTTCCTGCTCCGGATCGCGCCGCCACGGCGGAGGCTGCGGCAATCCCACATGCTCCAACGGTTGCACGGCGGCGAGTGGGATCAACTGGTCGAGCGTCTCGCGCCCGAACACCTGGTAGACGCGTTCGCGGTGATCGGCAACCGGCGGCGCAACCAGCAGCGCGTTCGTTGCCGAGTGCAGTTCGAAATGCTTTTCCGGATGCGCAAGCGCGTAGTGTGTTACCAGCGATGCGATGTGCGAAAGCTCGGTCGACTCGGACCTCAGGAATTTCTTGCGCGCTGGTGTATTAAAGAAGAGATCGCGAATCGTGATCGACGTGCCCAGCGGCAGGCCTGCTTCTTCCACGCGGATCATTTTGCCGCCGTTGATTTCTATCACTGTTCCGGCGGCCTCTTCTTCGGCGCGCGTTTCTAAATGCAACCTCGCCACCGATGCGATCGAAGGCAGCGCCTCGCCGCGGAATCCGAGCGTGGCAATGCTGAGCAAATCCTCAGTGTCTTTGATTTTCGAGGTTGCGTGGCGCTCGAAGGCGAGCATGGCATCGTCGCGCACCATGCCGCAACCGTTGTCTGTGATCTGGATGAGTTTTTTCCCGCCAGCCTCGACGTTGATGCGGATGCGCGTCGAGCCCGCGTCGAGCGCGTTCTCCAGCAACTCCTTCACGACCGAGGCGGGACGCTCCACCACTTCGCCAGCGGCGATTTGGTTGGCAACTCGTTCCGAGAGGACGTGAATTTTTCCCATGGGATCTGGTCAATGGTTAGCGGTTCGTGGTCAGTGTGACAGATTCCGCTTGCGAAGGTAAAGCGGCAGACGAAAGGCGAGAGCAGTGGCAGATGTTTAGGGAAGGCTGTTTGATGTCGCAGGCGTTCTTCTTGCACTCGCCCAGAGAATTGCTGCGCCACTCAAAATCAAGCGCAGCGTCGATTTTTTCAAAGCCCGTCGAAACTCGTGTCGTCCGTTGTGGCTTGTCTAGCTCGACAACGCTTTATGCCATTATATGTACGAATATGTACTGAATCACTATGGCGTCGGCAACGAGGTTCGGGATAATCGCTTACGCGCTGGATCGGGTGGTTCGATTTGCTGTCCGTTGCGCCCGCGGAGCGCCGCCTTCGATCATCTCTAGGTTGGGGAGGCCCTCCCACTCGGTGTCGCGCTCGCCGGAGCGAACGACAATGTAGAGGCTTGAGCTTCCGTCGTGCCGTGCTTTATTCCAAAGCCTGCGGTGCCCACTTGATTCCGGATTCCGCCAGACGATCTCGGGGACTGCCATGCAAAACTCCTTCTTGCCTGTTGCCATCTTTTGCTGCCAACTGAGAGGAGTATTGCCCGGCGGCATTTCCTTCGCGGTAGGTGGAGTCACACGAGGTGGTGATTGCGGTCACAACGGTAGGATGGCGAACCGATCAGCAAGCTGGTGAGTTTCAGCAAGCTCGTGAGTCGCTTATTTCTTCACCACAATCCCAATCCCTAACTCTCGGAGCTGCCCTTCGGCCACCGGAGTTGGAGCTTCCATCATCAGATCCTTCGCGGCGGCGGTTTTTGGGAAGGGGATTACTTCGCGCAGGCTGTCGGCTCCCGCCAGAATCATCACGATGCGATCTAGGCCGAGCGCGATGCCTCCATGCGGAGGCGTGCCATACTCCAGCGCTTCCAGGAAAAAACCGAAGCGTGCCCTGGCTTCTTCTTCCGTCATGCCTAGCGCATGGAAGATTCGGCTTTGAATATCCTGCCTATGAATTCGGATTGAGCCGGAACCCAGCTCGGTGCCGTTGAGCACCACGTCATAGGCCAGCGCGCGCACCATGGCCGGATCGCTTTCGAGCTTGTCCATGTCCTCTTCGTGCGGCGAGGTGAAGGGATGATGCGCGGCCATCCAGCGGCGGTCGGTCTCGTCGTACTCAAACATGGGGAAGTTGGTGACCCAGAGAAAGCGGTAGTCTTTGGCGGGGTCTCCAGTCTTTTTGAAGATGCCGTGCTTCTCGGCATATTTTTGCGCGAGCGCGATGCGCAGCAGTCCGGCTGAGGCGTAGATGGCCATTTCCGCGGGCGTGACTTTTCGCTTGCCGGCGGGATGATCGTCTTTTGCGGCTTGCGCGGAGCCGACGACGAGCACGATCAGGTCGTCGGCTTCGCAGGCACCGGTGTTGGCGCGAATCTTCTCGCGGATTTTCGCCGCGGCTTCGCCGAATTTGTTTTCAATCCGCTTGAAGTCTTCAAACAGCCGCGCGCCGCCCTTGGAGATAAAGAGCGGTTTGATATCGTCGCGCTCTTTCCGCGAGAGCTCGCCGACTTTCGGGATACGAATGGCGATCACGGGCAAGTCTTTGTTGACGGCGAGCGTTTCCAGATCGGCCGGGGCGAAGCAGTCGCGCACCTCTGTGAACGCGGGCAGTCGAAGATCGGGCTTGTCGATGCCGTACTGGCGAATGGCGTCGTCGTAATCCATGCGCGGGAAAGGTGTTTTGATTTCATGTCCCGCAGCCTTGAACGCCGCGGTGAGAAAGCCTTCAACCACCTCCCACACGCGCTCGGGCTGCGGGTAGGACATTTCAAGATCGATCTGAGTGAACTCGGGCTGACGGTCGGCGCGCAAGTCTTCGTCGCGGAAGCAGCGCACGATCTGAAAATATTTGTCGAAGCCGGAGATCATCAAAATCTGCTTGAAGAGCTGCGGCGACTGCGGCAGCGCATAGAACATGCCGGGCTGGACGCGGCTGGGGACGAGGTAATCCCGCGCGCCTTCGGGCGTGGAGCGAGTCATGAACGGCGTTTCAATTTCGAAGAAGCCCTGCTGCGCGAGATTGTCGCGGATCGCCAAGGCCACCTTGTGGCGCAGCGCGATGTTGAACTGCATGGCGTCGCGCCGCAAATCGATGTAGCGATACTTCAGGCGCATCTCTTCGTTGGCGAGCACTGTGTCACTCGGCAGAAAGGGAAGCGGCTTGGAGACGTTGAGGATGCGCAGCTCTTCGACTACGAGTTCGATTTCGCCGGTGGGAACGTTGGGATTGATGGTATCGGCGTCGCGCTTTTTAACCGTGCCGATGGCGGCAATGACGAATTCGTTGCGCAGCTCTTCCGCCTTTTTGTGGACGGCCGCATCCAGTTCGTGGCTGAAGACAACTTGCGTGACTCCGGTGCGGTCGCGGAGATCGACAAAGATAATCTGGCCGAGATCGCGGCGGCGGTTGACCCATCCCATGAGGACGGCTTTTTTGCCTGCGTCGGCGAGGCGGAGAGCCCCGCACATATGAGTTCGTCTGAGATCGCCTAAAAAATCGAGCACGGATTCGCCTTTTCTTGCTGGCTTATTATTGCTAGAGCAGCCAGCGGAAGTGCGCGCAATGAACGATTGAAAATTATAAATGGTCGCTCGTGGATGCCAGTGACGAATCGCGCGAATTGACATTCTCGCTGGATGCTTCTAACATCCCGCCCGAAGAGGCGTGGTCCATCCAGAAGAACAATATAAGGAGGGAGTGGGTATGCGATTTACGTGTGCGGTATTGCTGCTGTGCATTTTCGTGGCGGGCGCGGCGTTCGCGCAAATGGAAAAGATGACGCCAGCGCCGGAACTGAAGAAGCTAGACTACTTTGCGGGCAACTGGACTTCGGTGGGCGATGTAAAGCCGGGACCGATGGGCCCAGGCGGAAAGACGATCTTGCACGAGCATATTGCGTGGATGGAGGGCAAGTTCTTTCTGGTAATCCACGCCGACTACAAAACCCCGCAGGGCAACGGTACTGAGATCGCGTTCCTGGGTTACGACACCCAGGAAAAGGTCTATACCTATGACGAATTCGACAGCCAGGGCGAAGCGGTCCATGCCAAAGGGACGGTGGATGGCGATACCTGGACGTGGACGAACGAGATGAAGATGGGCGACAAGACGATGAAGACCCGCTTCACGGAGAAGGTGCTGTCTCCGACCGCGTACAGCTACAAATTCGAAATGTCGCCCGATGGCACAAACTGGAATTTGGTCATGGACGGCAAGGACACGAAGAACACAAAGGCCGCGGCAAAGGCCGCGCCCAGTAAGCAGTAACCAGTAGACCCTCAATCGGACACTGAATCTGAGTGTCCGGTTTCTGGTTGCTCCGCTATCCAACCCTGTCATGTTGAACTGAGCGAGGCCTCACAAAGTGAGGCCTCGCTCAGTCGAAACATCCCTACCTGACCCGCGCCCTGATCTTGCAGGGTGAATTTGGCAAGCCAGGGCCTATTTAGCTTCAGCGATCTTCTTGGCGAGTTCCGCACGCGGCACGGTGACCTGCTCGCCGCTCGCCAAATGCTTTAGCGCGAAGGAATCGGCCTTCACTTCATTCTCGCCGACGATGAGGATGTAACGGGCCTTGATTTTGTCTGCAGCCTCAAAAGATTTTTTCAGGCGGAAAGATTCGTCGCCAAGTTCAACGACGAGGTCTTGCTCAGAACGCCGCAGCTCGCGCGCCAGGCGGGCGGCTTCGCGGTTCATTCCTGCGCCGAGCGGCGCGATGTAGACATCGGGGTTGCGGGTGGCTTCCTCTGCGGATTTGGTGAGTGAGAGTACGAGGCGGTCTTCGCCAATGGCGAAGCCGATGCCGGGCGCGGGTTGCGGACTGCCGAGCGCTTCGGCGAGTCCGTCGTAGCGGCCGCCGCCGAGAATGGCGTTCTGCGCGCCGAGCGCACCGTGGGTGAACTCGAACGCGGTGCGCGTGTAGTAGTCGAGGCCGCGCACCAGCCGGTCGTTTTCCTTGAAATCGACACCGACTGCTCTCAAGATTGCTTTCACTTCTTCGAAGTGCGTGCGGCATCCCTCGTCAAGAAATTGGCTGATGCGCGGCAGCTTGTCGATGATCGGCTGGTCTTCGGGAACCTTGCAGTCGAAGACGCGCAGCGGATTTGTGACAGCGCGGCGCTTGCAGTCTTCGCACATTTGGCTGACGACGGGTTCGAGCGCCTTGCGCAACGCTTCGTTGAATTGCGCGCGGTCGCTGGGGCAGCCTACGGAGTTGAGTTCGATCGTCCATCCGGTGATGCCCACGCGGTCGAGCAGTGTGGCGAGCAATTCGAGGATTTCCGCATCGCGCGCGGGCGATTCGCTGCCGGCAGTTTTCGGCCCGATGATCTCGGCTCCGATTTGGTAGAACTGGCGATATCGCCCCTTCTGCGGACGCTCGCGCCGGAACTGCGGGCCAATGTAGAAAAGCTTGTTGAGGCCGCGATCCCAAAGCTTGTGCTCAATGTAGGCGCGGACTACTCCAGCGGTGTTTTCGGGGCGCAGGGTGAGCATTTGACCACGTCCTCCACCGAAACCACTTCCGTCGCCAAAGCCAGCACCTGAACCTGATCCTCCCCCAAAACCGGAACCAAAGACATTGCCTGCATCAGATGCGCCCCCGTGCCCAGTGCGCGCGCGGTCTTCCCAGGTAAACATCTCCTTGCTGACAATATCGGTGTCTTCGCCGACGCCGCGAGCGAACAGTTCAGTCGACTCAAAAATCGGCGTGCGGATTTCGTGGAAGTTGTAAGCGCGGAAAACGTCGCGCACGGTGTCTTCGACGAAGTTCCAGAGAGCGGTATCGGGCGGAAGAAGGTCGCGGGTTCCTCGGACGGCTTTAATCATTCAGTTGTCAGTTGCCAGTGGCCAGTTGCCAGTAAACCAGATTGTTGAGAGAAACGCCTTACTGCCCCCCGCTCTTGGCTCCTGAGGCCTTTGCCGCTTCTGCGGATTGCAGGAAACGTTCAAGTTCTTGCCGGTCTTCCGGCAACATCCTTGTCAACCGGACGCCGTTTCCCACGGTTGGATCGCAGGTAACGACCTGGCCGAGCGCAAGCACGGTAGACTCGCCAAGCTGAAGGACGAGATGAACTTGCGTGCCGATCGCGAGCGTGAACATCATCTCGACATAAAAACCGCCAGCGCTCAAGTCAGTAGTGACCGCGTGGATCGGATTTCCGTCCGGCGCCGGCCGCATTTCCACAGGGACTTTCAACTGCAGGCGCTGGTAACGTCTTGGAGTTTTATACATGCCAGACCACCTACGGGCTCGATCAGGCTGCTATGACACAAACTCCGGACGGCCTCAACTAGCGCCTAACTCGAACGCCAATATCGAAAACGCGGAACCGTTCTGAATCATTGATGAATAAATACTTTACGCGAAACTGGAATGCAAAATCGATCTAACTTATTGATTCTGAAATATCTTAGGCAATGTACCGAAAAAGCATCCATAACTTATTAATTCTACAATATCTTACTCGTAAACCCTTATTATTCAAAGATCTGGGAGAAAACATAAGCCTAAGTCTTTTGTTTTCAAAGATCACTTCAGGAGGGGGGATTCTAGTTATTTCCCCTTCCTCTCCAGCAAATACTGCTTCTTGTAGCCGATGTAGTTTTCTACGTAGCGCAGAATCATGTCTTCGTCGCTCTTCTCCAGCTTGCGGCGGAATTTTCCGGGTGAACCCATCCAAAGCGAATTCGGCTCGACGATCGTCTTCTCGGGGATCAGCGTTCCCGCCGCAATGATCGAGCCCGACCCAATGACAGCGCCGTTGAGGATGATCGATCCCATGCCAATCAGGCAGCGCGGCTCGACGCGGCATCCGTGGAGAATGACGTTGTGGCCAACCGTGACATAGTCGCCAACGTAAACGCCATACTGCTCCTTCATGCCGTGCAGCGTACTGCCGTCCTGAATGTTGGAGTAGTGGCCGATGCGGATTTCGTGCACGTCGCCGCGCAGAACGCAGTTCATCCAGACACTGGAATGCTCGCCGAGAATGACGTCGCCGAGGAGCTGGGCGGATTCGTCAACGTAGGCAGTTTCGGGAACCTGTGGGGTGATGCCTTTGTGAGAGCGGATCATGGCTGAATAGTCAAAAATAGCACGGCGGAAGTCAAAAGTCAGAAGGCGGATTGAAGAAGTGAATCAGGGGCATTCTCATGCTGGTCCGTGAAGCGCCTCGCCAGACGCACTCCCACTCCAATCATTGGTTTTTCGATTGAGCGATAGAGAAGTATGGGAAGCGCTACCAGCATCGCGACCAGCACAGGAATTTTGACTGCCAGTGAGTGCGCAGCCAGCACGCCGAAGGCGGCCCAGATGGCGAACTGGTGCGAGAGATAGATGCCGTAGGAATATGTCGCGATGCGATGGCTGATCCAGCGCAGCCATGGGGATTGGATCTCGCGGAATTTGGGAATCATCGATCCGAGAACGAGGCAAAGGAACCAGCCTGTAGAAAAAACGGGACGGATGGCGAATGCCACGGCGAGCACCAGAATGAAGACAGGCCAAAGGCTGCTTGCGATGCGCGGGCGATGGGGAAGCGCGTAGGCGATCACTCCCGCGAGGAAGTTGGGCAGGAAGAGAAGGATCGAAAGGCGTCCGATGTGAGGGATATGAGGCTGGGCCAAAGCCACGCCAACGCTGACGATCCAGAGAGCGAGCAGCGGCCAAGCCATTCTCTGGCTGCGGAATGAATTGCGGCCGATCCAGAGAAACAAGAAGGGCAGGAAGGCATACATCTGTAGCTCAAAGGGCAGCGACCACAGGACGTTCGGGATCGACTTGACGTCGGTCAGGTTCTGAATCAGCAGCAAATTGGATGAGGCGGTGACGAGGCCAGGGAAGTGGCCGTGCGAGAGGCCGCGAATGCCGTTGATGTCGGTGTCGAGATGCAGGGCCAGCGCGGTGAGGACGGCGACGATGCTTAGTGGATAAATGCGGAAGACGCGGCGGATGACAAAATTCCTGAAGAGGGCTGAGCCGGTGAGATGGCTGCGCTCCATGGAGTACATGAGCACCAGACAGGTGTGGACGAAGAAGAGTAGGACTCCGAATAGGCCCCAGGAAGAGGTGGGCATCCAGGCGAATGTCTCAACGTAGCTGCGGCGGGCCAAATGCTGTGCGAGGACGAGCACGACCGCAATAGCACGCAGCAGGTCGAGATTGGCGGAGAGGTGATGTTCCGCGGGATTCATAGGGCTTACGTTTGGAGAAGTATAGCTGCGTGGGGCAGCTAACGCGGTGGTTCCCCCTCCTGTACAATTTCTAGCTCCGTGAAATTCTTGCTGAAAATTACGTTATTGGTCATGGCTGTGGCTTTGTGCGCTCCGGCCGAGCCGATTGCTTCGCTTCACGCCACGAATTATGTCAATGACTTTGCGGGCGTGCTGGACGCTTCCACCGTAGCGCAACTAAACGCGCTGTGCCAGCAGGTGGACGAGAAGGCGAAAGCGCAGATTGCCGTAGTGACGGTGAAGTCTCTGGATGGGCAGGAAGCCTTCGATTACGGCGTGGCGCTGTATCAGGCTTGGGGGATTGGAAAGAAGGGAAACGATCGCGGCGTGCTGATTCTGGTCGCCAGCCAGGATCACAAGTATTGGATCAACGTTGGGTATGGGCTGGAAGGGATTCTTCCGGATGGGAAAGTTGGCGGCTTCGGTCGGGAGATGGTGCCGATTCTGCGCACCGGCAATTACAACGCCGCAGTGACGCTGGCAACAACGCGCGTGGCATCCGTGATCGCGCAGGATGCGGGCGTCACGCTGACCGGACTGCAGGAACCAGAGGTGCGATACCATGCGCGGCCCGAGGCCGAAGCTCCGGGCTTTGTGCTGGTGATCATCCTGATTGTGATTGTGATTTTCGTGATTTGGGTCGCCTCGCGCGGCAGCGGTTATAGAGGTGGTGGTGGTGGCGGATCGTTCTGGTCGGGCCTGCTGTGGGGGCTGCTGATGAGCGGCATGAGAGGCGGGGGCGGTTATCGCGGCGGCGGATTTGGTGGTGGAGGATTCGGAGGTGGTGGCGGTTTTGGTGGCGGAGGATTTGGCGGTTTCGGCGGCGGTAGCACGGGCGGCGGCGGCGCTGGTGGAAGCTGGTAAAAGAGCAGTTGTCAGTCGCCAGTTCCAGTTTTCAGTTGTTAGAAAAAGGTAACTACGCTCTCGAGATCCGAGGCCTGGACCTTGGACCTTGGACCTAAGACCCAAGAACTGAGAACCGGGAGCTGAGAACTAAGAGAGGAAGCAGATGGTTCCGGAAAAACTGATTGGTGAATTCGTCGGGCGGGTGCGGGAAGCGGCGGGCGGGAATTTGAAATCCGTCGTCCTGTATGGATCGGCGGCGGCGGGGGATTATGTGGCCGAGCACTCCGACGTGAACCTGATGTGTGTGCTGGGCGAGACTTCGTTTGCGGCCATTACGGGGCTGGCGCCGGTGGTCGAGTGGTGGGCGAAGCAGAAACATCATGCGCCGCTATTGATGACGGCTGAAGAATTGCGGCGCGGCGCGGATGTGTTTTCAATCGAGTTCCTCGATATGCAGCAAAGTTATCGCGTGCTGTGGGGCGAGGATCTGCTGAAGGGGCTGGAGATTCCGCTGAAGTTTCATCGGGCGCAGGTGGAATATGAGCTACGGGAGAAGACGATCCTGCTGCGGCAGCGGCTGCTTGTAGTAGCTGGAGACGAGGGCGCGAAATGGGAACTGCTGGTGCGGTCGTTGCCTGCGTTTGGAACGCTGGCTCGTCATGCCCTGATTGCGATGGGCGAGAAGCGGGCTGGCTCGAAGCGTGAGGCGGTCGAGAATCTGGCGGCGAAGGCGGGCTTCGATGCGAGCGCGTTCGCGCAGTTGTTCGATTTGCGCGAGCGCAAGGCGGATCGGAAGACGATGAACGTGGACGATGTGTTCGCGCGGTATCTGAAGGCTGTCGAACGGATTACGGCGGCTGTGGACGAGATGCTGGATTGAGGTCAGAGGTTTGAGGTCGGAGGTTCGAGGTCTGAGTTTAGATTGCAGAAGTGGGAAGTCGAAGGGCAGAAGTTAGATTGAAGAAGTAGCACCGGCGTTTCGCTTGAGAGAACGAGAGTGCTTAGGAGAATGTGATGAAGGTTTTTATTGGCGTGGTGGTAGTTTTGGTGCTGATTGCGCTGATCGGCTTTGGACAGTATGTGGGCGTGCGCAACACGCTGGTCACGAAGGATCAGGCGGTGAAGGCGGCTTGGTCGCAGGTGGATATCGTCCTACAGCGTCGGGCGGATTTGATCCCGAACCTGGTCGAAACCGTGAAAGGTTATGCGCAGCAGGAAGTGACTGTGTTTGGCGACATTGCGAAGGCGCGGTCGGCGCTGCTTTCGGCCGGGACTCCCTCGGAGAAGATTGCCGCGAACGGTCAACTCGACGGCGCGCTCGGGCGATTGCTGGTGGTGGTGGAGAATTATCCGAACCTGAAGTCGAACGAGAACTTCATGCGCTTGCAGGATGAGCTGGCCGGGACAGAGAACCGGATCTCGGTTGAGCGCAAGCGCTACAACGACACTTTGCAGGACTACAACACTTATGTTCTGCAGTTTCCCAATAACATTTACGCGGGCTTTGCCGGATACAAGCAGAACGACGCCTACTTCAAGGCTTCCGAGGGAGCGCGCGAAGTTCCGAAGGTGAACTTTGGAACGCAGACGGCGGCTCCGGCGACGGCACCAGCGCAGGCGCCAGCGACGGCTCCAGCACATTAGACAGGGACGGCGGGTTGCGGAGCGGTGGGAAGGTTGGTGACAAGATGGATCGGTGCTAGTCTGAGGCAGGTTCTTAAGCGGGGTTTTGAGCACTATCCGGTTTACGTCGGTAATTTGTCGAGCCGCATTGGAAGTACGATCATGTCCACTGAGGCAGATTTATATGCGGCTCGCTGCGGTTCTGTTGGTTGGGGTCTTTTGCGTCGGCAGTCAGGCTGCAGCCCAAGTTCGCGGTTGCATGTTTGAGCATCATGCACTCCCGGACGAACTCAGATCTTCTCTTGAAGAACGGCTTTCGGCATTCGTCGCAGCGCAGGCAGAGGGACGCTGGGAGGATGTGGCTGAGTTTCTTGGTACCAATGGCTTTGTTTACAAGGGCTCGTACAGACACTGTCTCGTTGAGAGAATGAAAGAAATCCGCATGTCGGATTTTGACTTCTCGATCCAGAATCTCTCCACTTGCACAACAGAAAGGGAACTTCCTGCCGGAACCGTCGACCGGGTCGCAGCGGAACAGTTGTCCTGGTATCTGGGAGGAACAGGGGAATTTCAGACCTCCTCAGAAACCTGGACGCAGCAGACAAAAGTAGTCGCGTATCGTCACCAAGGCCAGTGGTATTTCACACCGCCGCAGCAGACCATGCAGGACAAGTGGGAGAAAGTTCATTACACAGAAGCTGACTTCGTCAGGGATCGCAAGGAGGAAATCGAAATTCGGAATAGCCCGTCATCGCCCATCGAAATAAGCGACGTGCACGTGCACATGGATAGGCAGTTTCCATCCCGTAGAAACATAGATTTCAGGCTTCGAAATAACTCCGTGAAGAAGGTAATCTGGCTCAGCATGGCCATTACCATTGCCGGCCAACCCGGAGGGGTGTACTGGTCAGGGCCGTACGTGATAAAGCCCAGAGGATACCTCGCGCACGAATATAGCGTTTCGGCTTATGGTGACGTTTGCGGCGGCGTTTGGAAACACGCGATGATCATTCAAGAAGTTCACTTCGCCGACGGCTCTGAATGGAAGGTAAAGCAGTCTGGCAATCACAAAGACAATTGAGTCGAGGCTTATAGCTGTCTAAGATCGCGATTACAGTGTGTCGGATATGTGCCTTGCCAAGCCTCTCCACAACCTCGAGATCAAGCTGAGACCGAAACATCCTGCGACAAAACTGAACAATTTCTGCGTGCGCCGGGTCACAGCCTGCGGATAGCGTACTTTGATATAGAAAACATCAGGATCTACGGAATCCCCTCCGATTCCAAGTCTTGGACACGAGGGGATTGCCATGCGCCGCCAGTTCGCAGGTATCAGGTGTAAGGTCTTAGGCCTCAGGAAGACCACCATTATTTCCAATTTCACTCCGGTGATTGACTTTCGGATCTCCCCGCGTCAACTCATCGTCATTTTTGTTCTTATTCGTTGCCTGGCGTGGGCGCAGGATGCGTCAACTGGAGCATTGCGGGGCAGTGTGTTGGACGCGCAAGGCGCCGCAGTGACCAAAGCGGATATCGTCGCGATCTGCGTGGAGACTGGCGTGCGCTATCACACGGGCACAGACGTTGCGGGACGATTCGTGATGGATTTGCTGCCGCCGGGGAATTACTCGGCGCGCGCGGAGGCGGAAGGAATGTCGCCGCAGATCTCTCCGGTGATACGGGTCGAAATCGGCGCGGCGCAGCAGTTGGCACTCAAACTGACGGTGGCGGGGCCGAGGGAGACGGTGACCGTTTCAGGCGCGCCCCCTGCGGTCGAGACGAATCCGGCGGCGGTTTCGTCTGTGATCGATGAGCAGGCGATTGCGAGTATCCCGCTGAACGGGCGCAGATTCACCGACTTGCTGTTGCTGACGCCGGGAGTGACGCAGGATCCGCGCGGGCTGACGTCGGGATCGAATGGCGATCTCTCCTATGGTGGGATTCGCGGATACAACACCAGTTACCTGGTTGACGGCGTGGACAACAACAATGGGTTCTTCGCGCAGGCGCGAGGGCGATATCGCGCGCCGTATCAGTTTTCAGATGAAGTGGTGTCGGAATTTCGCGTGTCGTCGAATAGCTACGGAGCGGAGTCAGGGCGGTCAGGAAGCGCGGTCGTGAATGTGGTGACGAAGTCGGGATCGAATCACTGGCACGGGAGCACGTTTTATCACTTGCGCGACAGTTCGATTGGAGGCGCGGCGCCGCCGTACGCGGGGTTCAATCCGAGTAGCCAGCAGCATCAGTTCGGAGGGACTTTGGGAGGGCCGATCGAGCGCAACAAGACGTTCTTTTTTGCAAGCTACGATCAGCACATTTTTCACGTGCCAATGCTGGTGGAATTCGACGATGGGCAGACGGCAGCCGTGCCGCAACTGGGGACGTATCCGAGTATTTTGGACTACGAGGTGTGCGATCCGCGGATAGGCGGGACGGCTTGCGATCAGGCAATTGTGATGGGGTGTCCGCCTGCGAGCGCGGGTGGACCGCCGTGTTTTCCGCCTACGCCTGGCGCTCTGACTGCGGCGCAGTTGCTTTCGGCGCAGGGAGGCACGTTCCGGTCGAGGCTGATCGGAAACGCGGGGTTCCTGAAGTTGGACCGGGTGCTGACCCAGCATGAACTGCTTTCGGCGCGTCTGAGCACGTCACGATACTACGGGACGAACAATGTATTCTTCGAACCGTCCAGCCCAATTACCTACGATTCCTTGAGCGGGAATGGCCAAGAGGACGTGACGACGGTGAGCGGGTCTATTTCCCTGTTGAGCAGCTTGACGCCGCACTGGACGAGCCATTTGAGGGCACAATTTTCGCTGGATCTGGAGCGATCATTCCCGAATTCGACGATGCCGAAAACGGAGATTTACGACTGGCTTGACGACATGGGGGAATCGTCAATATTGCCGCGGCAGACGCGGGAACACCGGCTGCATCTGGCTGAGACGATGAGCGTGACGCGCGGGCGGCACGAATGGAAGTTCGGCGGGGATATGATGCGAACCTGGGACTATGACTATTTCCCGTCGTTGTATGGCGGGGAATACATCTTCGACGACATCGAAGTGAATCCGTGGACGTTTCAGCCGGTGCCGACTCAGGGGCTGGAGTTGACGCCGCTGCGGGCATGGGCGCATACCGTGATGCCCAGCTGGAATGCGGACGCGGGAAGCTGGACGGGGCCAAATGACAATCTGGCGCGCTATTACATGCAAAATTTCGGCAATCCAGTGTCGCACCCCAACAGCAACGACTATGCTGCGTTCGTGCAAGACACGGTGCGGCTTACGCGACGATTTTCCGCAAGCCTGGGTGTGCGCTATGACTTACAAACGTTTGCGCAGACGCAATTGGTCAGCAATCCGCTTTGGCCGCTGGCAGGATGGATGCCGGAGCCGGATAAGAACTTTGCACCGCGAGTTGGATTTGCGTATGCGATCGGGGATCGTCGGCCAGTCGTGGTGCGCGCGGGATTTGGGCTTTTTTATGTGCGAATTCCGCAGATGTATCAGTCGGCGGTCATGAATGACAATGGCGTCACGGATCAGTTCCTATCTTTGGACAACGCAAATTACTACCAGAACCAGGTTTTCCCGACCTATCCGAACGTGGCGGTAAGTTGTCCGCGGGGGCCGGTGATATGCAAGTTACCTGCTGCATGGCAGCAATATGCGACCAACGAAGTGTCGTCGTTCGGTCCCGGATTCAAGACACCACGTGCGGAGCAGGGCAGCGTACGTGTGGAGCGAGAGTTCGCGGATGGGTTTACCGGCGAGCTATCGTATTTGTATGTGCATGGTGTGGACATGATCCGGGCGAGGGATGTGAATCTGCCGCCGCCGACTTTCTACAGTTATCCGGTCTACGATCCTACGGGCAGCACATTTCAAAAAGGGTTCTACAACGTGGAGTCGTTTGCGACGTGGCAAACCGCGCGGAGCATCAGTTGCCCGTACCCGCCGTGCATCAATCCGCTGGCGCGGCCGATCCCTCAGTTGGGGGCGATTGATCAGTTTGAGAGCGCGGGATCGAGCGTCTATAACGGGCTAACGGTGTCGTTGCAGAAGAGAATGTCGCGCGGGTTTTATTTCCGGCTCGGATACACCTGGGCGCACGCGATCGACGACGGGCAAGATGCCCTGGTGGCGGGACAGCCGGCGACTGTGCAGAATTCATACTCGGCGAACAGCGAACGCGGGCCAAGCGTAACCGATCAGCGGAACCGGCTGACCATTGCCGCAGTGGAAGAGCCGCACGGGTTCGACGGGGAACAGGGAGTTCTGGCAGCGATGTTTCGGCATTGGAAAGTTTCAGAAGTGATGACCTATGGGTCGGGACGACCGGCGAATGCCACGGTTGCGGGTGACCCAAACCAGGACGGGAATAACGAAAACGATCGGCTCGCGGGGTACGGGCGAAATGCATTTCTCGGCCCCGACTACGCGACGATGGATATGCGGCTGGGCAGGAAGATTAAGCTCGGCGGAAATTTGCGGATGGAGCTAAGCGGGGAAGCATTCAATCTACTTAACCGAGACAATAAGAGATATCTCATCTCCGATAACGGCTTTTATGATTCGGCAGGACGGTTTATTCAATATACGCAGTCGCCAATTTCCGGGGGGATGACTTATCCAGCGTATTATCAGCAGCCTACAAGTTTCATGAAGACAGGGAACGCGTATGCGCCGAGGCAGATGCAATTATCGATGCGGCTGAATTTCTAAGGAACCTCTGAGCAACCATGAATTTTGAAGGCGGCAGGAATTTCAGAACTGCGCAGGCCGGGAATTTCCTCTGTATTGCTTGCGGCCTTACCGGAACCCGCTATTTACGCGAGGTTTA
>Ga0182030_10003374_pt1 | contig 34099 bp, 24 predicted proteins | sample 812S3MmetaG_FD_121299 | JGI IMG/M metagenome (GOLD analysis project Ga0182030, IMG submission 121299) | Permafrost microbial communities from Stordalen Mire, Sweden - 812S3M metaG (Illumina Assembly) | ecosystem: Environmental > Terrestrial > Soil > Wetlands > Permafrost | place: Sweden...
CCTCGTAGGGACAGCAGCCCTTCGAAGCATTGAAAATTGGTGAGAACGAGTTCTCCCGCTTCAACATTATGCAAATAAAGCGCTGCGCCACTCTTGATGGCATAGCGGGTGGACGGATCGCCCTGAATATCGCAATCCTGCAGCACTTCTGCTTTCGCGCCACGGGTGATCGAGCCGGTCACGAAATAGATTCCACTGCCAATCTTGGCGTTGGCGAGGATCACAAAGCCCTCTACGTGCGGTGTGCCGGTCGCGTTGAGCTTCGTGCCGAAGGCCAGGGTTTGGCCGATCGTTGCGCCGAACCCATTAATCGCGCTGTACAACGGGGTGTACCATTCAAAACTGCTCGCGCTCGCAAGGGGATTCCGGAAGGTCCCGTTGCAAACCACCCGGCCACTGATTTTTGCGAGTGCGAAGCTCACCGCACCGACTGCAAGCGAGTCGTCGACAAACATCAGAGATCCACCGATTGACATGGATGGGCCGTTAAACGCAAAACCACCCGGGCTATCCAGCTGTCCACCGCTGATGGTCAAATCCCCGCGGAGCGACGTGGCAATGGCATCAATCCCCGGTGCGCGGCAGTCGACCAAAGAAAGTGCATCGAGCTTCGCTCCCGAGACGTCAATCCGATCCTCAAATGTGCAGCGCGTAAAGGCGATTGGTCGGCTGTACTCAACCGAGGTGAGGTCAAGCCGTCCGTCTATTGTGGCGCCGTCTAGGCGTGCACCATGACTATCAATCTTCAGGGGTGAATCCGGGGGAGCCGCGACCTCACCGACAATTGCTTGCCGGATTAACTCTGCGCGAATGTGTGCTGATCTGCGGGGCAGCTCGGAGTTCATGAAGACCACTGATTTCGTTCTTAGACTGAACAGACTGTAGCGTAGCAATGGACGTACGAGAAGTCCTCCAAAGGTGGCAGTGCTGCGAACTTCCCCCGCTCGAACAGGAATTTAACCCGCGCGGTTCTCTGCCGCTGGACCGACTTTGCCATCTTCGGAAGGTCGACCGGTACCTGGCGAAGAATCCGGATGGGTACTGCCCGAATCATTCCTGCGGGATTCCCTATAAATCCGCGGTGTTATATTCGGGTGAGAAGGCTCGTTGACCGCGGCCACCTGGTTTCCATCAGGACGCCAATGGGTTACCAAAGGAATATGCGTCTTTGTGCGGGAAAACGCAGTGGTTTTCCGGCGTTGAGGTCTACCTGAAGTCTACCGGTGTTCTGGACCTAGGAAAGTCCGAGGGGAAGGACTAGGCTTCAATCTGCCGTAATATCCCAGCTAAACAATGATGTAGGAGCTGCTATGGTCGAGAAGCCGAAGGAAAAGGCAATAGCAGCCGACGAATCTCCGGACTTGGGCGTGACAACAAAACCAAAAGTCACTAAATCAAGAAAGAAGAAGGGGAAGAAGCCAGCTTCAAAGGGAAAACTCGGTACCGCAAAGCTGGCATTTCCTAGGCATTCAATATCACAGTGCCTACGGATTCCTCGGGCTATCCTTGAGCAAAATGCTGGCAAGGAATGCACTTATCGAGAGGCTTCCAAATTTGCGGGTATTGGCTATACGGGCGACATCGGAGTGGAGATTAGCTCGGCCCTGAAATACGGGCTGCTTCAACGTGCCGGCACCGGTATGGTAAAGCCAACCGACTTGATCCGCCGGATTGCCAGACCCCAAAAACCAAATGACAAGCGAGACGCACTTCGAGAGGGCATCCTCAATGCCCCCGTAGTGTCGGACGTATACAAACATTATCGCGGCGAGAATTTACCTGATGACCCAACATTCTTGGGTAACACGGTGAGAGATACCTTCAAGGTGCCAGCAGACCGGGTAAGCGACTTTGTTTCCGACTTCATTGGATCATTAACAGATTCTGAACTCCTGGAGGACGTCGGTGGCAAGAAGCGTGTCATCGACATTACACACGCCGCGACTGAAGCTGCTGGAACTACCGCATTAGCGTCGACCGATGACCACTTGAAGAAGGTAAGCAAGGGCGTTGCTGTAAGCCCTGCGGAAACCTGCTTCGTAATGATGCCATTCGCTGAACCGCTTGGAAGTTACTACGCGACACTCTTTGAACCTGCAATCAAAAGGGCGGGTTTAACTGCGGTCAGAGCAGACACCGAAATCTTTGGCACAGGAAAGATCATAGACCAGATCTGGTCTGGGATTAATAGTGCCAAAGTATTGGTTGCTGAACTAACCGGTCGGAATCCGAATGTGCTTTATGAACTTGGGCTTGCACATGCCTTGCGGAAGCCGGTCGTTCTTATCTCGTCGAATGAGGACGACGTACCGTTCGATGTGCGACACGTTCGTGTCATCTATTACGAAATGACGGATCCCTTCTGGGGCGAAAAGTTGATTGCCAAAGTTTCCGAGAATATTGTGTCTGCAATTCGGAACCCGGACGAAGCAATTTTATTCGCGAAATCCGGTGGCTAGAGGTCTACCGGAAGCCTACCGGTGATCTGGACGTAGGATAGTCTTCGGGGAAGGAATATCTCCCACAAGGCAAATACTGGCCTGGATTGGGCGCAATGAATCTAGACTTCACCCGTTGTGTAGGCCTTGATTGCCTTCACAATGACGCTCGATACAACGTCAATTCCGGCCTTCACCGCCCCTTGGCCGGCCTCCTTGAGCGCCTTTGAGTACCATTTCCCTGTTTGGCCCTCAGTCACATCGGGTGCTTTTCCCTGTGACTTGTCTTCGAGGACGGCAGTTCTCAGTGCTTCAAGTTCCCGCTGTTGAAATCCAAGTTTTCCAACAACGGCGATCAGTCCCTCGACGTCATCCTTTTCGTTGGTGACAGACTGGAACGCCTGGCTGCCGATGATGATCGTGTTGCCAGTGCCGTAGACGGCAGTGTTGAACAACTTCTCTGTGTCAACGCTCGCAGCCTTCGCGACAAGTTCCTTTTCGGGAACGTCGATTCCAACGACGTCTCGAAGCTCCAATGCAAAATCGAGAAGCCGTGAACGAACCTCAGACAGAATGTTCTCGACGCCGACCATGTTGATCTCACACCATGAACTGAAAACATTCGTGCCAGGTGTGAGAACAGGGGTGGCTCCGCTTCTTGAGACAGATTTCTGTTCGGGATAAGTGGATCTGTCTGAGCGGTTGATGATGATCGTCTCTTTCTCTTCGGTCTTCGTCAATGGTCTTCACCCACAGTGCAGTCTCACGCCCGAAAGGCGGGAGCAGCTCCGGTGCCAGATTTTTGCTTCGGTGTGGGAAAATCGAACGCATATGAGGTTCCTGGAGCGGTGATCGAGGGGGTACCCGCTACCTGGGTATTCCCCGTGTTAGCGGTGGCGTAGACCCGCGTGATTTTGGCGGGGTGACGCGTTTTCTGGGTAACGTCGGTTTGTCCGCCGGCCAGTTGTAGTCAGAACGGCGGATCGGTGTCGGGACGGTCCTCGGTCGGGGTGTCCCGGGTCGGGTATTTGCGACGTATGAGTTCTGCGGTGTAGTGACGCTCGAGTGCTTCGGTCAGGTCGTACAGGAACTGAAGGAGCGTGGCGACATCCTCATCGCACAGTCCCAGGCGGGGGGTCCCAGGGGCAGGCATACCAGCGGCATATCGTTGGGTTTCATGGTTGCTACCGAGATCGTTTCTGTTTTCGCGCCGCGCGCAGCGCGGCTTTGGCCGCGGCCTGCTCCTGGGCTTCTTTGAGGCGGTAGCTATCCCCGTCGATGGCGAGGATCTCGGAGCGGTGCACCAACCGATCCACGAGGGTGACGACACAGGCGGCATTGGGGAAGACTTGGTTCCATTCCCCGAAGGGCTTGTTGGTCGTCAAAATGGTGGCCCGCTGCTGGTAATGGCGGGTGATGACCTCGAACAGCAGATCGGCATAGCGGGCGTCGTAGGACAGGTACCCAACCTCGTCGATGCACAAGAGCGGCACGCTGGTGTAGCGGCGCAGCCGGCGCGCGAGCTGCGTGGAGCTGTCCTGAGCGGCCAGATCGTGCAGCATGTCGGAGGCGACGACGAAGCGGGCGCTATGGCCGCGCAGGATCGCCTGATGCAGCAGGTTCTTGGCGATCATCGTCTTGCCGACACCGTTGGGACCGACGAGGATGACGTTGGCGGCTTGCTCCAGGAACTCCAGGGTCAGCAGTTCCTCGAGGAGATCCCGGTCGATCTGTTTAGGCCAGGCGAGATACTATCTCTGATAACCTCATGCTTAGCAGATAATAGTATTATAATCAATGGCTTGCGATAGTCAGAATTGCTGTCGGTAGGGAATCGGTAGAGGTGCTCTGAAACACCTGACGGATCCAATTGCGGCCAGGGATGTATCTCGGCCGGACAAGACGGCTCACCGTTAGCTTTCACGTTCGAATCATCGCCATGCGGGATGCGAGTGCCAGCAGTTGCCCCTGAGTACGCTGCCCTGTTTTTCGGAAAATCGACTTTAACTGGGTTCGGACAGTATTCACACTAACATGCAGCTGGTCGGCAGCATCCTTTAGCCGGACACCCTCAACGAGGTACTGTAACAATCGAATTTCTGCGGATGTCAGCTTGAAAAGCTGGCCAAGGCCCTTTACTGGCGAAGATGGCGGAGAACACCGGACCAGCCAAACAATGCCTGCGATACTACCGGTGAAAACCTGGAGTGGCGATGCCGTCGGACAGGGAACAGCAGTCATTATGGCTTGTTGTCGCGAAGGTCCATCAGTGAGCAGCACAGTCGAGCCTGCTCCACGTCTAAGTCTTACCAGAGCTTGGCGGAATTCGTCCGGACAGAGCAGGCCACTCGCAGGGACCAAAGTGTTTCGGTTTACGGCTATCCAGCGTTTACCGGTAATCAGTTCATCGCCGGCCTGATTCGCGAGGGCAATCTCTCCTCGCACATTGACTGCGAAAATCGGAACTCGAACGTCGTCCAGCGCCTGCCGATAAATCCGTTCGATCATTGACTGGGACTGGATGTGCCAGGTGCTGCGCGCCGCGAGCGCGAGATGCGGCGCCAGGCGCTGCAGTGACAATCTTTCCTCGTCGCTGAATGCTTCCTTACCTACCCCACGATACAGCGTAATCGATGAGGCGCCGAAACCTAGTTGTGGCATGGCGGCTGTGAGGCAGAGATTGAGCTGCGACTGGATACCGGTCGGTTTGAGATATTCATTGAAGTACGCGGACGACAGATATTCGCCGCGCTCGATCAGCTGCTGATCAGTAGATACGAGCTTCGGCACGACCCTGCCGCGTCTCACTGCGCCAACGTAAAGGAGATCCTGAGGTGCCCAGTAGTCGACGTAGTCCCGAACCATTCGCTCGTCGATGTTTGCTGGAACTACCCAGGGCTTTGCGTCGGGTGCAAGGCCCATTCTGATCAGGGTTGCCTTTTCAGCTCGGCAAAGATCTTGCAATGCCTGGACGATTGGTCCCCACCCTTGCGGTTCAAGCGGCGCTGCATGAATCCTCAAAATGAGATCGTCAACGCTTGGCGTAACTGTTTTCATGTTCTAAGCACCTCACTCGGGGCGCCAGTACTGGACTAGACTGAACACGGCGTAGTGCTAGTTAACGAGGCACTAGATGAAATAAACATTACGGCTGCCTGCCAACAACCGCCGACGGCATCGGCTCGCCCGAAATGCGATCCGCAACGCATCAGTGCTTGATTCTTGCATTCATGCCACAGGAGGGCGTTACTTGTCGTGCCTTCGCTCGGCTCAGAGCGAAGAAATTGTGACCAGACGACATCAGGTAGCTTAAGCAGTAGCTCAACAAAGACCGGATCATCATCTGGCCGCTGCAATTCTTGCCCGTCTTGACATGCTGAGAACAGAAATTGCTTAAGAGGGTTCACTTACGTGCGGAGTTGGTCATGCCATGAGGCAGCGGTGGACCGAGGAGTACCAACGAGTACCAAGAGGCCACCTCAATGCACTTAACCCCGAGGGCTGTAATCGAGGAGCCGCGCTGTGGTGAGATTCATTTTTCAATGCCGCTTGTGACGCAATTCGAGAATTGCTGCGGCAAATGTATATCCCGCACCAAATGTGGTGAGGCCAACCAGTCTGGTGTTGTCAGTCCTACGTAATACCGTGTCGAGCGCAAGTGGGATCGAGCTCGAGGAGGTATTGCCTTGAAAGCGGATTTCGTTCCAAACGCGGCATTCCGGTAGCTTGAGGCGCAACCGAATGGCCTCGATGATCCGGCCGTTCGCCTGATGGGGCACGACGAGATCGAGATCGGAAATCTGTAGGTTCGACCGCGCGCAGGCTTTTGCCAGTACGGTGCCCATTCGCCGCACGGCTTGTGTAAATATCCGCTTGCCGTCCATGTGAAGGAATTCCCCTGGTGTTGGTAGCGGCACACGCAGCGTAGTCCCGTTCTCGCCTTGAGCGCCCAGAACAGGTCTGTGCAGCATTGCCAGGCTGGCGGGTCGATTCCGGGCGAGCGCAACGACGGTCGCCGTCGCTGCATCAGCAAAAATTGGTGAAGTATTGGGATCGTCGATGTTGACAAAGCGTCGCATGGTCTCCGTGGTGATCACGAGAGCCGTCGCATCAGGGTGCGACTGCAAGAAGTCCCAGGCATTTGCCAAGGCGTACAGGTAGCCACTGCATGCCGCCTGTATGTCGTAAGCGGCAATGTCGCAATCCGGCGCCAAGCGTTCGAGTACTTGGCACGCGGTCGACGGGGCAATCATGATTGGTGAGGAGGTGCTGCATATAACCAATCCCAGGTCCTGAGCCACTATGCCTGCCTCAGCCAGCGCGCGCGCGGCGGCCTCCACCGCCATGCTCACCGCGTCTTGATCGGCCTCGGCAACGAGGCGGCTCTCAATGCCGGTGCGTTCGAAAATGTCGTCGTGAACCCCATCGGCCGAAAAGATCGCGGGAAAGCGATGCGCCAGATCAACATTGTCGAGTCTGGCACGACCGCGCACGGCCGCGAGTCCAGCCAAGACGACCGCTCGTCCATCCTGAGCGGGGTCGCCACACCCCCGGACGAAATTACGCCTTCGGAGCACGGGCAACCCATGATGCGCCGCTAAGGATTGGCGCGGCTTCGCACGTTCAACGCGCAACGTCAACAGAGGCGCGTCGACCAAGGCCCGGTCTCCAATCTCCAGATGGATAATTTCAACGATGCCATCTGCAGGGGCGGCAAGATCTATGACGGCCTTGTCCGCGTCAAGACTCGCGATAATCTGGCCGGCCTTTACGGTTTCGCCGACCTTGACCTGGATCTCGACGACCTCGACCGACTGATCCGACGGGCTGGAGCCAATTACGGCAACGATCCGCAAGTCGGCCTGAATTGACGCTGGGGGCTGCCAGCTGAGGTCGATCTCCAGCATCTGGGCCGCAGCCTCCAACGTGGTCTTGTAGGAAGGAAGTATCTCCAACTGGTTGCCAAAGTTGCATGGAATAAAAGTGTTCGCCCGCGCAACGCGTCGACACATAACCGTGCCTTCCAGAATCTCCGCAACGGTCGCCACAATTTCTGCACCGAAGCCGCCAGTGAGGTTGTCTTCATGTACGACTAACAGCCGGCGGGTCTTTCGGGCCGAAGCACAGACAACTTCGCGATCCCACGGCGACAGCCAGCGCAGGTCGAGGACCTCAACCGAAGCGCCGACGGCGGCGAGCGTGGTGGCCACGTTCTCGCATATGGGCACCGTGTTGCCCCAGGCCACGAGGGTCAACTCCGTCCCGGCTCGCATAACGCGGGCCGTGCCAACCGGCACAAACTGCTTGTCGACGTCGTTGGAGGTTGCGCGGGCCGGATCATTAAGTAGAGCTTTAGGGTAGAAAACCACGGTCGGCCGCTCGCTGGCGAACGCCGCATTAAGCATTCCGGCGGCATCCCCGGCCGTTGATGGCATAACGACATCAATGCCCGGCAAGTGTGCAATTGTTGACTCAAATGTATCGGCGTGGAAGGGACCGAGGCCAGGGCGGTATCCCCCGCAGGGGACCATAACAATAACCGGCGCACGCCATGCACCGTCGGTGCGCCAGACCATGCTCGAGAGCTCGCTGGCAATCTGATTGAATGCAAGGGGAAGGAAATCGGCAAACTGGAGAAAGGCAACGGGCCTACCGCCGGCAAGGCCACGACCGATACAAATTCCAATGATCGTTGATTCACTCAGTGGGGAGTTGCACACGCGGCCGGGAAACGCCGTGGTTAGCCCGCGCGTGACTCCGAAAACATCCCCTTTTGGGTCCTCGATGTCCTGGCCGTATAAGGTCACCCGGCTGTCACGGAGCATGCGCGCCGCCAGGGTCTCCCGCAGCGCCTCGCCCATGTTGATGCAAGCGGCCTGAGACAGGCCGTAGTACTCGGCCGTCCGCGACATCAATGCAGCCGGCAAAGGCAGTTTCGCCGCGGTCTGCGCAACGGGCGGTGAATGGTCTAAGACGACTTCCACAGCGCAACGAACCTCCGAGATAATTCTACTCTCCAACTGCGCGAGATCGCGCTCGCTAACCCCGATCTGAAGCAACGCATCGCGCATCTTCGCAATCGGATCAGCTGTTTTCCAAGCGTTTCGTATCTCGAAAGGATCGCGATAGGCGGTCTCGTCATCGGCGTTCGTATGGCTCCCTAGACGCTCCACGGACATGACGCATATTGCGGGGCCGCGCGATGCGCGAATCTCATTGACAAGTGTCTGAAACGTCCCGATGCATGCAATGGGATCCGCACCGCGCACGCGATGAATTGTAAGTCCGTAAAACTCATCGGCCTCGCCGGAGGGCAGAGAAAAGAATGTCTTACCCGGTGTGCGAGTCGAAATCGCATAGCGATTGTCTTGCACCAGAAACAAGACCGGCAGTGTTGAGCGGACGGCTTCGGCAATAGCCTCGAGCACTTCTCCTTGTTGGGCCGTGCCATCGCCCAATGAGCACACCACAATAGGTCGAGTAGCCTGAGTCGTAACTTCCCGCGCAACGCCGACAGCCTGTAAGGCGTTGTTGCCAACGGGCCCCACTATACTCAGAATGTTCAAACCCCGCGCGCTGATGTGCGCGCTCATTTGCCGACCACGCGAGTGGCTTGCTCCCGTGCAAAGCACGCTGGCAAGAAACTCCATAATTGGGACGCCGCGCGCTAACAGCAAAGCCTTGTCGCGATAGTGGCAGTGCAAGTAATCGCAGGGTCTAAGCAGCGGGCCAAGCGCGGCGCTTGATTCATGCCCAGCACAACTTACGTGAAAAAACGCCTCGCCCCGCGCAACAAGTTCGCGCTCGATCTCATCGATTGCACGAGCAGTTCGCATCCAGCGAAAAAGAGCCTTCGAGTCGTTAGCCGAAAGCGGCGCTTTAGCGTGCTCCGTCGATACTCTGACCATAGTTGTTTCCAACAGGTCACTTCTCTCGAGTAACGTGCAGAAAACCTATTGCAGACGGCTGCGCGCCCGAATCTTCGAAGCGTTCATTCGTGTACTGATATTCAAACGCGCCCTGAGGAAGTAGCGATAAAAATGCCTCAATTTCTTCTCTGGTCCTATATATCAGCTTCCACTCAGAATACACTTCCATCATCAACCGATGCGCCCTCCTGTGTGGATTTGCGCTAGATTGGGCGAGGAAGTTCCCGATGATGAGTGTCCCGTGGGGCTTGAGCAAATCGAAGAGCCGTCTGGTTAACGCGCGAGGACCACGCTCGGGATTGTCCCGACATTCCTCGATATAGTCGTAGAGGCCGGCGGAATACACCAGATCATAGTGACCACTGTGAAGGTGGAAGCGCCGGTACTTAAGCGGAATCTTCCACTGGCCACCTTTCGCCTTGAAGTCATCTTTCGGAGAGCAATGCCTCCAAAGGAGCGGCCGCGGAGAGACCGTCCGGTAATCGCCCTTCATGATTTGGAATGCACTGCCGATAAGATGACGGACGCGGTTGTCGCATATGGTTTGTGACGTGTATCGCGTTGTGTGAATGTCATGATCGACCAGATCGATCTGGATTGCCTTTCTCCGATGCTCTTTCAGAACGTCTCGCACCTCAATCGCGGGGCCACATGCGAGATTTAGGACACTCGCACCATCGGGGAGATTACAGAGTCGACGTCTAAGCGACGCTATTCTTTGTCGAACAGCTTCCGCCGCTGGCAAATCCTGATAGACCTGATTGAGCAGCTTTGCATAGATCGATTCTCCGCGATGCGTGTTTTCGCAAATCATCGGCATCAGCTCCTTGTCCCCGGCGAACCCATTGGGCTTTCGAAAGGCATGGGAAATAAACTGGGACTGAAGAAGATGATCTTTATGGAGAGGATGCGATTGCAAGGATTTTGCTGCGAGTGACCACGCGGGCTCCCCACCATGCTCGTCGAGCAAATCCAGAAGTTGCTCGGCCAGTCGGTGGGAATCATCGTGCAATTGACTATAAATGCGAGCGTCACCTGAGCTGCGGCCGGGCGCGGACGCCTCCGTTTCTAAAGCTCCGAGACGCTGATGAAAGGTGTCAAATAGGGCCGTCAACCGCTCGGCTAAGTCTGCTTTCCCATTCATTCATGATCCCTTTAATCGCTTCGACAGTGTGCCTTGATGCAATTGATTGAGGTGAGCAGTCATCTAGGCATCGTTTCAGAGCGTTGAGTGCGAATCTCGCTCTGGTGTTGCGCTCGCCACATCTCTTTTCCGTGAACATGCGTTTCGGCGTTGACACCCGTGAGGCATCCCTAGCCGCAAGCGCTTTACGCAGCGAAAATGTGTTAGGCGACGACCTTATTGAGTCCCTTTTTCAACTCAGCTAGGTAAGCAAGTCCGGTTCCATCTCGTGTCACCGCAAACTCTGAACCGGACGCCACGAGAGTGCTCACTAGCCGGCAGAGGTCATCCTTATCGCGTTCTATGAGTCGCCAAGCCCCAAAATGCTCGATCATCGTCCTATACGGATTACCAGTGCCAATATTCGAGAAGAAAAGAACTCCGCCTGGGGCGAGCAGTCGCTCGTCCGCCTTATGAAGCAGAAAGTTGATTTGATTGTCTGTCAGATAATCAAATAAGCCCCCGCAGAGAATCAGGTCAAATGGACCGAAGGGGGCCAGCTTGTTGATGTTGGTCAAGACATTGCCCTTGATAAAAACTAGCCGGTCTAAAATGGGGCTTAGCTTTTCCTGAATATAGGAGAGCGCATCTGCATCCATGTCGTTAAGCACAAGGCGACAATCGGACGCAGCAATTTCAGGCATGCAGGAACGGACGTCGGGTGCGCTCCCGCAAGCGACAATAAGAATCTTTATAGCCGCCTTCCTGGCGTATTTGCGAATGAGGGAAGCCTGATGAGCTACCTTGTTACGGTGTTGTTGCGAAATTGGTGATCCGAGAGAGTACTGCTCGATGAAGTACTCTACGGTGTGCGGAGGGGCCTTGTTTATTTGATCGACAATGTACTCGATGCTCTCGAAGTCGCCTGGGTAGCCACGCGGCCAGTTTTGTAGTCTTGAGACGAATGGCGATCGAGCATAAACATCTGCTGCGGATCTAAGCACCGAGAGAATCTCTTCCCTCGAATTTCCCACGCTATAACAGTCATCGATAGTCGCGCAGAACTGGTGCATCCGAAATACCGTTGCGTTGAACGCCGTTCTCGGGTCCGCGGGCAAATTGTTTGCGAACTCATGGAATGAAATGACTAATGCCTCTAGCTGGTCAATTTTGCATTGCCCTTGTGTGCTGGCGATCTCGTTATCGATCTGATTGGAGTGATATCTTGACCGATCCACGTGCGGCGGAGAGTGTGGCTGAGTGGGTTGACTACGCTCCATATTCATAAGTCACTCTGTGTTGAATATAGCTTAGAGGTCAATTACAGCCGCCAGGCGTTTGATGCGTCCGGATAACCATTCGTCGCTTCGATCAAATGCTAGATGCGCCGTAGATTGAGGCGGGCCGTCCGCGAGGCACTGCTGTGGAGCGTTGAGGTCCACTTGTGCTCTGGTTCGGTGCGTTGCGCATTTTATCGTCGAACCGTTGTATTGGCGTTGATACCCGTTAAGGCTCCGACGTAATTGCGATCGCAAAACGCACCGCGGCATATGGTTTGTGTGACGCTCGCTCGAACGCTGGCCAGAGGCAAGATTACGGATACCACGCGATTTGCGCATCACCCAAATGGGTTACGCCCGGCTCCGACATCAGGCTACGTTGCGATGAAAGATGTATGGACTCGGGAATGAGAGAGTCAGAAACGAGGACGGCACGGCGCTCGCCGGCGGGTGCGGCTACATAATGGCTAATGGGGAGTAGAGTATTGCCTCCGCCACGTCCTAACTGAGCAGTGGACTGAAGGGGAATAGTGGCGAGCGGGTCTACCGGTGGATCGGCGTCAACGTCTACCGGAAGTCGACCGGTGGTGGCCTGCCGCGGCAGTAAACGCGCGGATTTCATGGAATATTCAACCATCGGGCGTACTATCACCAGCAGTACCTGGCGAAGAATCCGGACGGGTACTGCCCGAATCATTCGTGCGGGATTCCGTATAAATCCGTGGTGTTATATACGGGAGAGAAGGCGCAATAGTTGGCGGTCCTTGGTTTCCATCAGCACGCCAAGGGGTTACCAGAGGAATGTGCGTTTTTCTGCGGGAAACGCCGTGTGATTTCGGCGTTGAGGTCTACCGGAAGTCTACCGGTGAAATGGACCAAGGAAAGTCCTCAGGGAAGGGAATTGTGACCTCAAAGCCCGCTCGTGGCGGTCGGCGCTACGCCCCATATGCGTTTACGCGTTTACGAAGCAAGGTGTGGCGATGCTGTCCTCGGTGCTCAACAGCAACCGTGATGTCGAGGCAGTGATCGTTTATGACTGGAAGCCCGCGTGGTTGGGCCGTCGTCATTAGCCCTCATGCCACGACTTGAATACTTTGCAATATCCAGCGAACACGTTGCGCGTGTATTCGAGCTGATCGTAATAGTCACTGCCTTCTGGCTCACACCAGACTAGTTTGCCGTCGTGTTCACCAACTACCTCGCAGTAGCCGGGCCAAGGCTTCTCAAATATTGGGTACCCATTGGGGTGTGTCCCTATCTGTTTAAGCATTCTTTCCATAGGTCTCTCCTGTGTTGGTCTATTTAGTCGTGATGATCGGGGTCGCTTGGTACACTGACCCGATCAAATTGGTCATCCCGCCATGTGCATCACCGGCAGTGCACAAAGCCGGCTCAAAATCTCTACACTCCTATATATTCATGCCGAATCCCAACATTCGACCGCAGCGGTAGATTCGGTCTATTCACTGCACAAGGCAGAAGGACTCGCAGCGAGGAGTTGTGGTCATGCCTTGGCTGGTTCTAGCTTTGCTCGCCAGCTTCCCTCGCGCGGCTGCTACGGCTTTCCTCAGCAATCCCAATCCCGCGACTCGCTACCCATAATAAGACCAGTCCCACTGGCATCACTGCCAACAAGCTCATGATGCCAGTGTGTAGCGACCCAGTCAGTGCGGCCACCTTGCCGATGCTGTACGGTCCGAGCGCAAGTCCTAGCATCGAGATGGTGAGCAGAAAGATCGCCGCGGCTGTGCCCCGCATGCGCGGTAGCACACAGTCCTGAACTGTCGCCGCCGCAGTGCCCACCCACAACTGGGCGAAGAACATCATCAGCGGATTGAGCAAGTAGAACACCACGACGTGGGTGGTTTGCATTTGCGCGATGATTAACGGTGCCGGAAGCATCATCGTTAGCATGCAGACAAAGATGCGACCCCGGGCGTCACGTCGCTTCCAGGCATCCGATAGGCGGCCACCGAGGGCGCACCCTGCGGCCGACGCGAATCCACCTGGAACTCCCAGCAAGAGACCGGCGACGTCGGAACGTAGACCGAAGGTGCGCATGGCGTACGGCGGGCTCCAGAAGCTCATTGCATAGGCGACGAACGCGATGGCACCGAATCCGAGAAGGGCAAACACGACCGCCCGAGTTCTGAATAGCAGCACAAACGTCGGCCGATCCGTGGCGTTGAGCATCTGTGCCCATGACGCCACGGCGTACGTGCCAAGCCCCACGACGCTCCATTGCAGTATGTCACCGGAGACCCGTGCGAGCAGCACTGCGGTTCCGGCTATCGTTCCGAGTAGCAACAGGTTGAGACGCAAAGCGCCAGGGAACCGGCTGACGCTCCACGGGGTGAGGGGCGGCAAGATCGCCGCGATGTCGAGGCCGAATCCGCGCCATGCGCCGGCATTGTGTACGGGCGCCATGCGGCCTTCTGCAACTCCGCGTGCGGGCTCGCGCAGCGTCAGCACCCAAAGCGCCAGCAGCAGCCCCGGTAGACCGACGGTGAGGAAGGCCGCCTGCCAGCCGGCAAGCCCAAAGGGCGCGGCACGGTGTCCGTAGGCGCTGGACCAGGCATGTGCGACCCAGCCACCGATCGGAAGGGCGAGCCCGGCGCCAACGTACAGGCCTGATGAGTAAATTGAGATTGCAAACGCCCGGCGCCGCGAGGGGAAGTACTCTCCCAACAGGGAATACGCCGCTGGCGAGGCACTTGCCTCGCCGATACCCACGCCAATTCGTGCCAGTGCCAGTTGCCCGTATGAGCCGGCCAGTCCGGACAGCGCCGTCATCGCAGACCACAGGGTCAGCCCTGCGGCGATCAACCGGCCGCGATACCAACTGTCAGCAAGTCGACCGAGCGGGATGCCGAAGAGTGCGTAGAAGATCGCGAATGCTGTGCCGTAGAGAAAGCCGATCTGGGCGTCGCTGATGCGCAGACTGGCTTTGATGTCCTGCGCGAGAATCGAGGGTATTTGTCGATCTATGAAGTTGAGCACATAGACGAGGAACAGCACTCCGAGCACGTACCACGAGTAGCGCGTCGTGCTCGGGTCACTGGGCGCCGTGTGTTCTCCGGCTACCGCAGCGGATGAGTCCAGTGAAGCGGAACCAGGTTCTGCAGAGGAGGCCACGCAAGCGGCTCAGCGCACCGTGTGGGCTGGCAGGAGAATCACCACTGCAGAAAGCGTCATTTGAGCACTCAATTCTACTTGAGTCCCTCGGACAGCCAATTCCCACCATTCAGACGCACACAGACTGCCCGAGTGGCATCTGCATGTCACGGGGTTTCCGAGTGATATTTCGTACCGCCAGGAGGCAGAGGTTTACTGGGGATGGGCAATCGTGGAAGCATCGCAACATTGCGGGAGTCGGCATTGCGGGCTCGGAGGATGACACGGCGTTTATTGACACCATTGTCCAGCACCTGGAATGCTTGTCCGTGCGAGGCCAGCATCGATAGTTGATCAGCAGTTCAGGGTGCTTCAGGGAGACCATTCGGACATGGTTGCAATCGTTCCTGATGATGTATTGGCGCTGCAGCGCCTATACCACTGGGAGACCCACTCGCCCGACCAGGTGGCATTGACACAACCCATTTGCGGCGGTGCGGTGGTGGACTATACCTGGCGGGAGTTACTCGATCAGTCGCGCCGCATTGCAGCACATCTCCAACGTCTCGGCCTCCACCCGGGCGATCGCGTTGCGATCCATTCGAAGAACACCGCGCATTGGCTGATGAGTGACTTCGCCATCTGGCTTGCGGGCGGTGTCTCGGTGCCACTTTATCCGACGCTGGCACCGGGCATGATTCGACAGATCCTCGAACACAGTGAATCCAAGTGGCTCTTCGTTGGGAAACTTGATGGCTGGGAAGGCATGAAGAGCGGTATTCCGGCCGACCTCCCATGTATCAGTCTGCCCCTGTCACCCGATGATGCCCAGAGAAGCTATCCGCAGTGGGACGCCATAATCGCAGCAACGCCTCCCCTGATGGGCGCACCAGTGCGGCCGGGTGAGTCATTAGCGACAATCATTTATACATCGGGCACAACGGGTATACCGAAAGGCGTAATGCACTCCTTTGCCGCGTTTGCGTGGGTGCTCCAAAGCTCTCTGCAGAGATTTCCAGCTTCGGAAGGCCGACGCCGGTTGTCGTATCTGCCTCTCTCGCATGTGGCCGAGCGCTTGCAAATCGAACATGCTCTGCTAGCCCTTGGTGGTCGTGTTTATTTCACCGAAAGCTTGGAGACCTTTCCCGAAGATCTGCGTCGAGCCCGACCAACACGGTTTTTCTCAGTTCCGCGGTTATGGACGAAATTTCAGCAGGGTATTGTCGCCCGAATGCCGGCCGATACGCTTGACAGGCTGTTGGAATCGCCGGGCGCCAAGAACGCGGCGTCACGAGAGATCCTTACCTCGCTTGGCCTCCAAGAGTGCGAGTTAGCGAGCTGTAGTGCAGCCCCGATGCCGCCCGAGCTGCGACGCTGGTATGCGAGACTCGGACTGAACATGGTCGAAGCCTATGGTATGACAGAGTTTATCGCGAGCCACTCGACACTTCCGGGACAGGAGGCATTTGGCACGGTAGGGGTGCCTTATTCCGGCACACAGTGCCGGCTCGATCCCTCCACGAACGAGGTGCAAATCAAGAGCCCCGCGATGATGCTCGGCTACTACAAAGACCCTGAACTCACCGATCAAGCTTTCACCGACGGATGGCTGCGCACCGGTGACAAAGGCACCTTCGATTCCGCAGGCAACCTCAAGATTACCGGTCGTGTTAAGGACCTTTTCAAAACGAGCAAAGGTAAGTATGTTGCGCCGGCCCCGATTGAGCACCAAATCGCGATGCACGCAGCGGTGGAAGCCTGCTGCGTTACGGGTGCCGGGCTGCGCCAGCCGATTGCGCTGTTGATGCTCAATGAATTTGCGTGCCAGAGCATTGGTAGCTCGGCGCACCGCATAGAACTCGACAGCTCGCTCAGCGAGCACCTGGATAAGATCAACTCAACCCTTGATCCACACGAGCGGCTGGACTGTTTCGTTGTCATGACGGCGCCGTGGACCGTCGACAATGACCTGGTCACGCCTACGTTGAAGATCAAGCGCCACCGTATCGAAGATACTTTTGCTACTCACTACGAGGTCTGGGTCGGCGCGGGCAGGGGAGTGGTTTGGTATGAAACCTGATGGGGCCATTTGGCAGAACGCCGTAGCGCTGAAGAACGCACTGATCGGCCTGGGTGGGGCCAGTATCGAGTGGTACGACTTTCTTCTCTACGGCACGGCGGCGGCTCTCGTGTTTCCGACAGTGTTTTTTCCAGCAACACTGTCCCCGTTTGTCGCCGTGCTTGCTTCATTCAGCACCTTCGCCGTTGGTTTCGTGGCGCGGCCAGTGGGGGCCGTTTTGTTCGGGCACATGGGAGACCGGGCCGGGAGAAAGACAACGTTCGCGGTGGCCCTAATCGCTATGGGGACCGCGACGACGCTCATAGGCGTACTGCCGTCCTACGGCACCGCCGGAGTATTCGCGCCGCTAACCCTAGTGCTGCTGCGCATCACACAGGGTCTCGCCGTAGGTGGTCAGTGGGGCGGCGCTATCTTACTCGCCACAGAAAATGCGCCGAAGTCGAAGCGTGGCCTGTATGGCAGCATCGCCCAGGCAGGCGTCACATTCGGTCTTGTACTGGCTAACCTGGCCTTCCTCATTGCAAATGACGCGACGTCGCCCGCGGCGTTCATGGCTTACGGTTGGCGCGTCCCATTTCTGATCAGCATCGTACTCGTTGGGTTGGGTCTCTTCATTCACTATCGCGTCGAGGACACGGCGGCCTTCAGGCAACTGAAGCAGACCATACCCTCACGTATCGATGCAATGGCCGGGAGTTCAACGCGTGCGACCACACCGATGCGCGCACACCGCTCCCCGGTACTTGAGGCGTTGCGCCTTTATCCAAGATCAATTGTTCTGGCGGCGGGAGCATGGACCTTTGGTCAATTGTCTTTCTATATCCTCATCACGTACGTTGTCGCCTACGGTACGAGTGCAGCGGGTTTGCGGCTGCCGCGAAGTCTCATGCTGTCTGCTGTGCTGTTGTCCCAGGTCGCGCTCGTGCCTACCCTGATTTGCGCTGGCGCACTCTCTGACCGTTATGGTCGCCGCCGGATTTTCATGACTGGCGCGCTGCTCATGGGCATCTGGGCCTTCTTACTCTTTCCGTTGGTCGAGACGCGCTCATTGCTGTGGATCACCGTGGCGATTGGTGTCGGCATCGGTGCGATAGCACTGAGTTATGGCCCGCTGGCTGCGATGTTCGCAGAACTCTTCAGCACCCATCTCCGCTACTCCGCTGTCTCGCTCGCGTATCAGGTTTCGGCAATTGTCGGCGGTGGGATGGGGCCCATTATCGCGGCCGCCTTGTATGCACGATATCACACCAATTTTTGGCTCTCGGTATTCATCAGCAGTGCCTGCGCCATGTCCTTGGCTTGTGTGAGCATGCTCAAAGAAACGTACGACAAAGATCTTGTTGAGCATCCAGAACCCACAGTTGCATGAGTACCAGAGCTGAACGGATGTCCCCGAAAGTCACTCTGCCCCACGCTTTAAGTAGCGGCTGGGCATAAAGTATTCCGGAGAGGGCGATATCGCTCGGCAAGGCGCCCATTCTTGCCATCTCATAGAGATAGAGACAGGAGGAACAGGCACGATGTGCGGAATCTTTGCAATCCTGTCACAGGGCGGCGCCATCCCTGATGCTTCAATCGATTTGGCTTTGCGAACACTTCGACATCGCGGCCCAGACGGGCACGGTGCCTGGATGTCACCACAAGGTCAGGTCGTGCTTGGGCACACCAGGCTCAGCATCATCGATCTGCGCACGGGTGATCAGCCAATTGCCAACGAAGACAAATCTGCGTGGGTCGTCGCCAATGGCGAATTCTATGACTATGAACGATTACAAAGAGATTTGGAGCGCGGCGGCCACCATCTGCGTACACGCTCCGACAGCGAGATTGCACTGCATCTATACGAAGACTTCGGCACGCAATGTGTGCATCACTTGCGTGGCGAATATGCCTTTGTATTGTGGGACGATCGCTCGCGAAAACTCATAGCCGTCCGCGATCGCTACGGTATCAAACCCTTATTTTACGCCCGTCATCAAGGCGCGCTATATATCGCCTCGGAAATGAAAGCCCTGTTTGCGGCTGGTGTACCTGCTCGCTGGGATGCCGAGGCCATGTACTTCGGGCCCGGCTTTAGGCCGCCGGATCGCACGCAGTTCGAGAGCGTCTATTCAGTGCCACCCGGTTACTACTTATCGGCAGATACGCACAGCATCGCGCTGACGCAGTACTGGGATACCCACTATCCCACTACGAACGACTGTGGTTCGGTGTTGTCTGATTCAGAATATATCGCAGACTTCTGCGCCATACTCGATGAAGCTGTTCGAATACGGCTCCGTGCCGATGTGCCGGTAGCCTGCTACCTGAGCGGAGGGCTCGATTCGTGCGCGGTGCTTGGGCTGGCGGCCAAACACCGTTCGGATCCGATCCGCGCCTTTACGCTGCGCTTTGATCACGAGGATTATGACGAAGGGGCGATAGCCAAGGAAATGGCAATTAAGGCCGGCGCCGACTGGGAACCGATATTCGTTACCCAGGGATCACTGGCCGACAATTTTTCGGATGCCATCTATCATGCGGAATCGCCCTGCTCTAATGCCCACGGTGTAGCGAAGTATCTATTGAGTCGAGCGGTGCGCGACGCCGGTTTCAAGGTGGTGCTCACAGGAGAGGGCTCCGACGAAGTGCTGGCCGGCTATCCGCATTTTCGTCAAGACATGCTCACTCAAGACAGTCCTGGTCAGGACCCGGCGGAAATCCAGCGACTGGTCGCCGCGCTTGCACATGCCAACAAGGTCTCTCAGGGGATCTTGTTATCTGATGAGCAAACCGACGGCTCCTTGCTCATGCGCCGTCTGCTCGGTTTTACGCCCGCCATGTTCATGCCAATGTTTGCGGCTCTTCGGCGGGTTGAACCATTATTCAATGCGGACTATTTTGCACCGTTCCAGGACTTGGACAGGGCCGCTCTGCTGCTCAATAACCTCGATGTGAAAGGTCGCCTTGCCTGCCGCTCCCCTGTGCACCAGTCACTGTATTTGTGGAGCAAGACGATATTGCCGGGTATCATCCTTACGCTGCTGGGTGATCGCATGGAAATGGCGCACTCGATTGAAGGACGTTTGCCATTCCTGGACCACAAAGTCGGTGAGTTCTTGATGCAAACACCGGTCAATCTCAAAATTCGCGGCGCAATGGAAAAATTCATTTTGCGCGAGGCGACGCGGGATGTGATTACCGATACCGTCTATCGGCGGAAGAAGCATCCCTTTCTTAGCCCGCTTGATGCGTCCGGTGCTCCCAGCAAGATGGCGACCTTGATACAGGATACCTTTCGCAGCAAAGTTGTCGACTCGGTTCCGTTTCTCAACGGTCCGGCAATTCGCAGTCTCGCCGATCGTCTGGGCACGATGACATCAGCTGAACGTGGTCGTATTGACTCCGACCTTATGAGATTGCTTAGCCAAATCCTCCTGCATGAGCGGTTCGTAGAGCGCAGTGCGGCATGAGCGGTGCACCATTACCGTTCTACAATTTCCGATGCCTGGAAGCGGACGTTACCGATAGGCTGAAAAGGGCAAACAGGGACATTACGTCAACCGGGCCGCATCGTGGTCTACCGCCGGATCGAAGGCAACGTCTACCGAAAGTCGACCGGCCGCGCACTAGCGTCACGATAACCAGGTGATTTCTGTGGTGGATCCAGCTTCAGCGCCGACTATCACCAGCAGTACCTGGCGAAGAATCCGGATGGCTACTGCCCGAATCATTCGTGCGGGATTCCGTATAGCGGGGGGTATAGATCCGCGGTGTCATACTCGAGTGGGAAGGCGTAGAGGCTCTGTAGGATAGCGTTGTACTTAAATCAAGAGTGAAGCCATTGAACACCGATGCTTCTGTGGTTGGAGCTGAACTGAAACAGCGACACGGGGGTATTCGTGGTCCGGCGACGTCCAGGTACATCGTCGACGTCGCGCCGGTTAGATCGAATTGAATCACGGCAGCGGTGCTTCCGTGCCGCCGCGAACGGCGCCAGCGTCTATTCGTCAACGCCATTGCCTATGGCGGTGGCCGTTGCAGCCGCCCGAGCGGATGGGATCAACATCGTAGTTCTGACTCTGGGCCGCGGTAGAGTTGCGCACAATCCGGCACTTGGACGCGCCGTATTCCGAAATCTGGTCTGCTTCCCAGGCGTTGCGACGCGTCACGTCACATTTGTCGCAATCGAAGTCGATCGGACCGGCACAGGCTACCGTGCCGGCACGCACACGACCCCGGCAACCTGCGTATAATAGCGTCGTGAAACCATCCTTGCTCAGATGCCCAATATGCTAAAGAGCACCGTGGCCATGAAGGCAATGTATGCGGCGGTGACAATCGCATCGCTGTCGACAGCCGCACTGGCGCAGCAGTCGGATGCCTATCACGACTGTGCGGCCGAGAAGGATACAACAGCGCGCCTGGCCTGCTTTGATCGTGTGGATTTGGCGCGTCATCCGACTTCTTCGGCGCCGAGCGCCGCCCCGGTGGTTTCAGTCGGGCCGGCTGCCGCACCGGCTGCGTCCAGCCCGGCGGACCGGGACATGGGTCTGGATGCCCGGCAGGCGCGCCGGGAAAGGGCGCAGCGCGGCGAGCCGGAGCCAGCGCAGCCGGGCATAATCGTGGCCACCGTTGTCACGGTCATTCCGCGCAGCCCCCTCATCTCCGCCTTCGAGCTGAGCAATGGCCAGATCTGGGAGCAGGCTGAATCCGCGAAGTTCTCAGCCGAACCTCGGCAGACGGTTACGATCAGGCCCGGATTATTCGGCGCGTTTTTCCTGAAGAACCAGGCCGGCGTCATGATTCGGGTCCACCGCCTGAAATAGTCCCATCGCCACAGATTCCGCAGCTGTCGTCAGCGTGCCGGGCGTCGCCGGATGAACTGCGAGAGAATCCATTTTTCGCCGCGGATGGGTGGCTTGCCGGCATGGAGCATGCGCAGGTCGGGAGCATCGTTGGCATCGACGTTCGAAAAAAGCAGACCCTCACGTGTGCTGCCGACATGCTCAATACCCAGTTCAGGGAAGGCAGTTTCCCCTCCCTCGTAGCCACCATTCAGGTATATCAGAAAGGTGTAGTTCCGCTGGCCCTGAGCTTTGACCTGCTGTTCATAGTCAGGCAAGCGGGGGTCGATAAAATCGAAATGGGGGGTGATCTGCTCGCCGACGTCGTAATGAAGCACTGCGGGGGCTTCGAAATGAGTCAGGGGCATCCCGCAACCGCTCGCCATGCGAGCCTGCACCAGAAAATGCAACAGTCCAGCATCGGCGATGCCAAAGGTCGCCGTGGTGTTGGTACGCATCTCGTGGGTCGTCTCGCGCCGGCCGATCGGATCATAGACCCGCGCTCGGGTCAGTCGCCCGCGCGACTGCGCGATCAACCACTCGCACACTGGGGCTGGCAGAAGCTCTGGAAAACGCTCGATCTGCGGGTCCCGGCACACGGGCTCGGAAGCAGGCCTAGCGAACCACGATGTCAGGTCAAGATTCGATGCGAGCTGCTGCCAGTTGCCCGGCGGATCGGCCAAGCCGGTCATCGCCGCGAGCTGCATCTGGGCGCGGCCATTGCCGTTGGCTGCTGCCAGGGCGAGCATTTTCAATGCCGCCGGCCAACTCTGAGTGGCGTACACGCCGCCGGCGAGTAGCGCGGCTGCGCGCTCCTGCGCATCCGGTTGACCGCGCTGTGCGGATTCCAGCAAGAACCGCGCACCTTCCTTCGGAATGCGCGGACCACGATCGCCGGTGAGCAGGCGCCTGCCCAGAGCCGCCATGGCGTCCACATCACCGGCTCCGGTTGCACGCGCGAGGGCCGCAATCGCCTCCGTATGGCGGCCTGCCGCATCAAGGCTTTCAGCCACAGCAAGTTCGCGTTGACTCATGACGGCATGCTGCGTGCGTGGCCCTGGTCGCGTCAAGAAACACGCCCGGGGCTCGCGCTCCCGGGCGTGTTTGGCTTCTCATGCGTGCAAGTACCGGCTGGGCTTAGAACTTCGCCTGTACACCGACATAGAAGCGCCGACCAAGTTCATCGTAGACACCGCTCGGATCGGTCGTGCCTGCCTCCGAATTGCTGGGCGAGACCCCGACCAGCGGCGGATTCGTGTTCAGCAGGTTCTGGATTCCGACCCGTACCGCCACGTTATCAGTCACGCGATAGTTGCCAAACAGATCAAGCTCACTGTTGGATGCCGTATCGGCAACTTGCGCAGTGGGGGTCAGCAGCCTGGCAACGTTCTCCACTCTGGGCAGGAACCTCCAGCGAAGTGAAACGTCGACCTGGTTCAGGGAGTAGCCCACTGTCAGCAAGGACTTCCAGTTGAACTGCACCCCGGAGTTGACGTCAAAGCCCGTCGAGCCCTTGTAGTCGACCGGGGTATCCCCTGGCGCTACCTGCACGGTGTAGTTCCGCAGATCGCTGAGGGCCAGATTGACCGACAGCGCCCCTGGGACATGGGCCAGACCCATGTCCGCCAGATTGGCGTGCCAGTCGAACGTGAAGTCGATGCCCGAGGTCTTCACGTAGCCGATGTTCACGTACTCGGCGTTGAGCGTGTTGGTTGCGCCGGTGGTGTTGCGGCTGATCAGCTGGCAATAGAAGTTGCTGTCGCTATAGGTCGGGTTGGAGATTCCATTGCTGTTGAGGCACTGGCTGTACGCGATCTGGCTGGTGAGCGGCGTGATCGCACCATTGATCGTGATGTTGTAGTAGTCAACGGTCGCGGTCATGTGATTCAGCAGCGGAGACTCGAAGGGCGACTTCAGTACGGTACCGACCGTCCAGGTCGTGCCGGTTTCCGGTCTCACGTTCGGATTACCCGCCTGCTGGTCCAGGGCCAACGGAAAGTAGAAGCCCAGGCCTGGATAACTGCTGGTGATCGGACCCACGCCCGAGGGATGCCCCGACAGCTGATTGCACAGGAAGATCACCTTGGCCAGGTTGGGGTTACCGGCTGTATTACCCCACGGCACCGTATTGTTGACCGAGCACGGATCCCCCGATGGCCACAAGGTCACCAGTACCGTCGCGGGTTGGTACAACTCGCCGAGGTTGGGGGCGCGCGTTGCCCGCTGCGGGCCGCCGCGGAATGTGACGTAGTCATTGACCTGCCAGTCGAGCAGCGCCTTCCAGGTGCTGTCCGAACCGGAATTTGTGTCGCCAGTGGCATCGTTGGAGTCGTAGGCGGAATGGCGGTAGCCCAGGTTCAAGACCAGCTTCTTCACCGCCGGCAGGCTACCGAGCACCGGCAGGTCGGCTTCGATGTACTCTTCGCCAAAGTGCTCGTTGCCCGTTACCGGGTTCGCGCCGAAGATACCGGCCGCGAAAGTGTTGATGTTGGCCGCCTGCATCCCTTCATCGGGTCGATAGACAATACCGTCGAACCGGTAGTCCAGACCCGCGGCAAAGCGGCTTTGGCCGCCGGGCAGTTCGAATCCGCCGCCCTGGAAGTTCACTTCGGCAATGCGCTGCGCAAGCGAATTGGTAGTGTTCAGCTGCGCCTCGATGATGGCCAGGCAGTTCGCGCTGACGGGCGTATTGACGAAGGGATTCAGACCACTCGTACAAGTCGCCAGCTGGCCCGTAAGCCCGTTGTTGAGGGTGTAGCCTGCGCCATAGTTGGGTGCGGCGATCAGGGTCTGGTAGTTCGCATAATTCATGAAGCCGTAGTAGTCGTTCGTCGTATCGGTCTGTCCGATTGACCCATACGCATCCCAGGTCCAATCGCCCAGCCCCAACTTGCCGTTGAAGTCGATGGACGTCTGATAGGTGTCCGACTGCGTCGAGATGCCACGGTTGCCCAGGTAATACGGGAAGGTATTGAGCTGCCAGGCCGCGTTCGGGTCCGGCCGGGAATTCAGCAGTGTCGCCAGTTCGGCCGGAACCGGCTCCGTGTTCAGTGCCGGGTTGGAATTGTAGGGAATGTTCACACCCCACTGGTTGACCTCAGGAGTCGGCGTGCCGAATGATCCGTCGGTCGTGTCGCGCACGAAGTAGCCCTGCAGTGCCGCATTGACCCAGTCGTTGAGCTCGTACGTGGCAGTGCTGAAGAACGAGTAGCGCTGCAATGGCGCGGAGAGCGGGCCATCGGGATTGTTATTGGTGGCGAGGGATCCGTTCGACAGGTACTTGTAGTTCGGGTACAGCGCCCCGGTGTAGCCGTAGGCCGCCGATTGCCCCGGATTGCCTCCGGGCGAAAACACCGTCGCGCCCGCCGTGGTCGGTGCGGTGTTGAAGTACAAAGCGGTTCCGTTTCCGACCGTGCCGGGCGGCAAATCGCTGAACACCGAATTCACGGCAGCCTGCGAGGGCGTATCAAAGCCGGGTGACAATGCTGAAAAGGATCCCGGAACGTAGGGGATGAGATTGAAGCCCGGAAATCCCGGGAAAGCCCCGCCCGCTGAATTCGGATCGGTATTCGCGGCGTTGGCCCAGCTCCGATTCTCGACCTCGACGGACGTACGCTTCGAGTAAGTGACGCCCAGCATCACGTTGCCCTTGTTGTCATTGAAGTTGGAACCGATGAGCGCGCTCAGGTTGGTATTGCGGTCGTCCTGATATTGGGTCTCGCCATAGCTGGCGTCGAGCTGGATGCCCTCGAAGTGGCGCTTGAGCTTGAAGTTCACGACGCCGGCCATCGCGTCCGCACCGTAGGTTGAGGCGGCACCGCCGGTCACGAGCTCGACACTGTCGATCGCGGCCGTGGGGATGGTGTTCACATCGATTGCGAGGCTGGCATCCGCCGGCTGGCCGCGATGTCCGTCGATCAGGACCAGGTTGCGGTTGACGCCCAGACCGCGCAGGTTCACTTCGGCGGCCCCGGGCGTGCTGGTCGCGGTGGCCTGCACGTTGCCGGCCTGGTTGAACTGGTTGCTGCCGGGATTGAACTGGGGCTGCTGGGCCAGGGCCTGCTCGATGCTGACTTCGCCAGTCGTCTCCAGTGCATCGGCGCCGATAGTGACCAGCGGTGAAGGGGAGGAATAGTCGCGTCGCAGAATGCGCGTTCCCGTCACCACTACTTCGGCAAGGTTGTTGTCGGTCTGCTGGTTGGACGGATTGGCGCCAGCGGCCTGATCCGGGGCGTCCGCCGCCATTGCACTCGACCCACACAGCGCTGCGACTGCGATGGCTATTGCATTCTTATGCGCACGCACTGACTCACTGCACCAAGAATTAGTGCTGTTTCTGATTCTCATGTACCCCCCCAAGTGTCGTTTTTTTACAAAGGTTAGTTTGTTGGCAAATCAATAGTCTTTTGACGGAATGTCTTGGGATCCCATGCTTGCACTGATTGATCATAAGGTCAACGCTCGGCGCTGAATGGTGCGGCGCAACTACATCTCGCATTTCTGCCTTCATGCGCGATGAGTGGGTTGCGCAGATTCAGGCGAAATGGAATGTCAGCCAGAAGAATCGCGCATGGCTCGGCCATTCAAAGGGAAGTGCGTCTTCTTGTCGTTGAGCGCGTGACCGGCGTCCCCGACCTAGAAAAGTCGGTGGGGAAGGTATGGCCGACGACATCCGGACTTGCGCGGGCTCCCGGAGCTGCGGGCGAAGCGCCGGGACGAGCAGCGGGACCGAGCGCTGATGCTGGATTTGCCGGATGCCACCTTTGAAAGGTACGCTGCGGCCGCAACCCCGGTCTTGCGCGCACTGCGCGGCGCCGGTGATTTCTTGCTGGGGGAACCTGATGCGTCAATTGATCTTCGGTCTGGTCGTCGCGGCCGGTGTGGCCGCGTATTCGCTATCCGGCACAGGCGTCGCCGCTGCCAGGCACAACCCCAACGACGTCGAATGGACCCAGCACGGCGGCAACCCGGACGAGCAGCGCTACAGCAAGCTCAACCAGGTGACCGTCGACAACGTCGGGCAGCTGGGCCTTGCCTGGTACGCGGAGATCCCCGAGCGCGGCGGCTACCAGAGCACGCCACTGGTGATTGATGGGGTGATCTACATGACGGCCCCGTGGAGCAGCCTCTACGCCTTCGATGCGAGGTCCGGCAAGCAGCTTTGGAAGGTCGACCCGCAGGCGCCGCGCGAGATCGCCGCCACCTCGATCTGCTGCAACATCTCCAACCGCGGCGCGGCCTATGCGGACGGCAAGATCATCTGGGGCACGATCGACGGGCGCCTGATGGCCGTGGATGCCAAGACCGGACAGAAGGCCTGGGAAGTACGCGTCGCGGACCCGAAGCTGCAGTACTCGATCACCGGCGCGCCGCGCATCGGCGATGGCCTGGTGTTCATCGGCGTGGGCGGGGGGGAGTTCTACACCCGCGGCTACCTCGTCGCGCACGACGTGAAGACGGGCAAGCAAGTGTGGAAGTTCTACACCGTGCCGGGTGATCCCTCGAAGGGTCCCGACGGCGAGGCGTCCGACAACGTGATGCCGATGGCCGCGAAGACCTGGAACGGCAAGTGGTGGGAGAAAGGCGGCGGCGGCAGCACGTGGGATGGCATCGTCTTCGACCCAAAGTCGGATCTGGTCATCTTCGGCACCGGCAATGGCCTGCCGTGGCCGGCGCAACTGCGTTCGCCGGGTGGTGGCGACAACCTGTTTACCTCCTCCATCGTCGCAGTGCATGCGAAGACCGGCAAGTACAAGTGGCACTACCAGGCCACGCCGATGGACGGCTTCGACTTCGACAACACCGCGCCGCTGACGCTGGCGGACATCACCGTCGATGGCCACCCGAAGCACGTGGTGATGCAGGCGCCGAAGAACGGCGTGTTCTATGTGATCGAGGCGGGCACCGGCAAGGTGGTGTCGGCGGATCCGTACGTACCAAAGATCAACTGGGCGCTGGGCTTCGATAAAGCGAACAACTGGAAGCCCATCCTCAATCCGGAAGCCAACTACGGCAAGACCGGCAAGGGTTTCTACGTGCTGCCTTCGCAGGCGCATGTATGGTATCCGCAATCGTTCAATCCGCAGACGGGCCTGATATACGTGCCGGCGCGCCGCGGCGTGGGTTCGTTCTACGCCGAGGAAGGCGGTCGCATCCTGGGCAATCAGATGGTGGATGTCGCCATGGGTCATCCGCCGGAAGGCAAGCGGCCCGAGGTCGAGAACCCCGGCGCCTACCTGCTGGCCTGGGATCCGGTGGCCCGCAAGGCGGCCTGGGAGCAGCGCGAAGGCAGCGGCAACGCCGGGACGCTCACGACCGCCGGAAACCTGGTGTTCCAGGGCATCCCCGGAAAGAAGTTCGGCGCGTTCCGCGCCGACACCGGCGCGAAGGTGTGGGCCATCGACACTCAGGGTAACGTCGTGCCGGGCCCGGTGACTTACTCGATTGACGGCGTGCAGTACTTCGCGGTGATCTCCTCGGCCAGCACCGGCTTTGCCGCCGCCGCGGGCAAGAACCGCCTGCTGGTGTACAAGCTCAACGGTGACGTGCAGCTGCCGCCGGCCCCGCCGCCGGTGCCGCAAGTGCTCAACCCGCCGGAGGACTTCGGCGACGCGGCGATGCACGCGCGCGGCCAGGACCTTTACCAGCGCAACTGCGCCGGCTGCCACGAGGGCGGGCGCCTGTTCAGTGGCTTCCCAGACCTCAACTACACGGTCGCGCTCAACGCCCCGGATTTGTTCAAGGGCATCGTGGTCGATGGCGCGCTCGCCGAGAACGGCATGATCTCGTTCAAGAACTCACTGAAGGTGGAGGACGCAGAGGCGATCCGCTCCTTCCTCACCGCGCGTGCGAACGAGCTCAAGCGCAATCCGCCGAAGTTCGGGCCGGGCGGCCCAGGCGGCCCGCCTCCGGGGGCTGGCCCGCCGCCCAATGCAGGTGGTGCGCCGCCTGCGCCGGCCGCGCACCAGTAGGTGCGATCGGAGGATGCAGTTCATGGTGAGGAGGCGAGTTCCAGTGCGCGCAGCCGTGTGCCTTCCAAGCGACCAATCTTGAGCGAGGTGTCGTAGAGAACGATGCCGAATGCGATCAAGGCCACCAGTACTGCGATGGAGGCCTTGAGATGGCGCGTTTGGAAGTTGCGTATGGACGGGGCAAATGCGATCAGTCCCAAAAGCGCAGCGACGACGATCACTGCGTCGATGCTGCTTCGCTGCCAGTAGCTGCCGCCCAGGTGCAACCACATCCCGAATTCGTCGAAGGTCAGCGCCATTGCAGCGCCATAGAGCAGTGCTGCAATCCTTGCGCCGCGCCCGCTCGGAGACCAAAACAGGACATAGGCACATACAGCCGCGAGCAGGAAAATGCCGTAGTTCAGGTGGTGCACGTGTGTGCCGCGCAGAAAGAAGTAAAAGTTCGGCACGCGATTCGACATGATGAGAAGCACCATGACGCGCGAAGCAATGAAAATCAGAATAAACCCGAACAATGTTCGGCGCGCCAATGCCTGTGTTAAGGGCTCTGCAGCTGGTACGGACATTTCCAGGTTCTCCAGATTTGCGCCACGGTGATCCAGACCGGATGAACCGCCGAGGAGACTAATCAAATGGGCGTGTGCGGCACCGGCAGTTCTGTCCGGAAACGCAACGCTTTTTCCAGGTTACAGCCTATGTACGGCGGGGCCAACACTGGTGTTCGGTCATGCCGCGCCAACCAGCCTCCTGGGTTGCGTCGCCCGCGCCAATAGCGCGAATCCGGTTATGGCCAAAAGTGCCACCGCCGCCTCGCCGTACAGCATGGCATTGGTGCCATAGCGGTCATGGAACATGCCGTCTATATCGGTCATGGCGGCGATGGGCACATTGGAAGCCGCCGCGAGGAGGTTGAATTTGGTCGCAGCCGCGCCCTTGCCGATGGCTTCCAGCACCACCGCCGAATACCCGGCGTAGCAGGCGCCGAGCACCAGAGCATAGGCCAGGATACAGATGCTGAATATCTCTGGAGTGCGCGGCAGTAGCGCCATCGCCGCCGCCACTGTCGCCAGTGCCGCGCCGAAGACGCAATAGGCGATCCAGCGATCCATCCGGTCGCACAGAAACCCCGCCAGCACCGCGCCCACCAGACTGGCTACGCCGCTCAGCACGCCGGTCATGAGCGCCACGATATCGGCGCCAGCGCGCCACTCGCCGGCGATCGCCGACCACACGCCGGTCGCCCCGCCCGAACCGATAGGTAGCACCATCAGCACAAAGGCGAGCAGACCGAGCCGCGAACGGATCACTGCCCACACGTCCCTGGCCACATCCGCAAGACTTTCGACATACCGCGGCCGGCGTGGTTCGCGCTCCGGCTCGTCCACCCACGCAAGCCCGACAATGCAGGCAAAGCACAGCAGCCCCACTGCGGCCGCCGCTTCCCACGGTGCCGCCACGCGCTGCGCCAGGTAAAGTCCGAGCCCGCCACCGACGCCCATGCCGCCCAGGTTCCCACCCTGTGACCAGCCCGAGATCGCGCCCTTGCGCTCGTCCTCAATGCCATGAGCCATGAAAAGCTCGCTGGACATGCTGACCATGGTCGAGGCCACGCTGGATATCACGACCAGCAGGGTCAGCAGCACCGTGGTGTTGGGCGTTGCGGAGACGAACCCCAGTGCCAGGATGCTCAGTCCGGTGCTGAGTGCGCCAATCACATACCATTGCCTGGCATTCAGCACCGTATCCACCAGTGGCGCCCAGATCATCTTCCAGGTCTGAGGCCAGATCGAAAAGGAAACAACGGCCGCCACGGCGGCGGTGTGCATCCCGGCACGGGACAAGAGGTAGGCCAGGGTCACGGACACATAACCGGACGAGACACCGAACGGAGTCAGCAGCACCATGAAAACGGGGGCAGGGGTTTTGCGGCGGGCAACATCCATTCGCGTAGCGTAGCGTAGATGCGGCCCATCGCGGCGCTAACAGTCGCTTGGCATCTCTCGATTCACGCCCGTCCTCAACGCACGAATTCGCGCGCCAAGTGACTGCGGCGCCATGCTGCCGGCGGCGAACCATAGGCGCGCCGAAATGCCCGACTGAAGGCTGTATCGGTTTGATAGCCCACATCCTCCGCGATCCGCGCCAGCGGAGCGTTGCTCCGGCACAGCAGATTGGCCGCCAGCAGCATCCGCCACTGCGTCAAGTACTGCATCGGAGAACTGCCGACCAGGTGCTGGAAACGTTCTGCGAGCACCGACCTTGAAGTGCCGGCATCGTGTGCCAATTTTTCCAACGTCCAGGCAAGAGCCGGACGCGAGTGCATCGCGTTCAATGCCGGCCCGACAATTCGATCGCCCACCCCGGCCAGCCATCCAGTTCGACCTTCGCTTTGTTCATTCATATAAAGGCGCAGAACCTCGATGAACAGCACTTCAGCCAGCTTCGCCAAAACACCCGCACCGCCGGGTCGAGGCGAGCGCGCCTCGGCCAGCGCGTATCGAACCGAGGCTTCGAGCCAGATGCCAGCGTTTGATCCACGCACATTGACCCGGAGCAGCGCGGGTAACCCCGCCAGCAGCATGCCCGCCAGCCGGGCATCGCAGGCCAGGTAACCGCATACGAGGCGTGTCGTCGGCCCACCACCACCGTAAACCAGTTGTCGCGGACGGCGCGCCAGTACTTGATCGAGGCGGGCACCGGAGGCAGGCGGCAGGCCTGGTTGCGAGGTCATGCGATGCGCATGACCCTGCGGAAAGATGACGGCGTCCCCGGCGGTAAGGCCTACCGGTGGGCCATTGCCAAGCTCGACATAGCAATCACCTTCCGTAATGAGATGGAAGATCACCACTCGCTCGGCACCCGGCTCCAGTAGTGGCGCGGCCGTATCTGCACTTGGAGATTGATAGCACCACGGCGCCGTAAACCGTGCATTGATGAAGATGGCGCCGACCAAGCGCACAACACGCAGGGTTTCCGACAATGCGTCCATCACGCAGCGTCCACTTCGATTCGTAAGCAGACCGATACGGCCTCCCGCACGGCTGCGGAAACCGGCGAACAGCGATTGCTATTTTCAACCAGGAGCCGTAGGCGCTCCGCAGTGACGGCCGCCGCACAGATCCGGACCCGAAGTTGAACTTCACTCGGTCCGGCGCTCACCGGCGCGCCCGTATCATCTGCCATTCCAAACAAGCCACGCAGGTCAGAACGGCTGGTTGCCAGCACCTCAAGCGACGCCAGCTCGATCCCCTCGGCTGCGGCGGCCATCGCGATGCAGGTCGCGAGGCAGGAGGCGAGGCCCGCACGCAATAGCCAACCCGGCGTGACCCTGTCGCCGCTGCCGCCGAGTTCGGCCGGCATGTCGGTCAACATCTGTGTGCCGTTGCTATGGTACGCAATAACCCGCAGGCCATTCTGCCAACATGCCGTTGCCGGCACGTCATCATGAATCGCGGTGGCGGGTCGGCGCTTCAGGACCGATTCCACACGCTGCACTGCCGCCGCGATGTCTTCTATTGTCATGTCGACCTAAGTGCTGACCTTGACATGTCCAATTGTGGGTGTACCGGAGCGCGTTTTCCAGTGGTTCGCCGTCTCGGCCCCGGCCGGTGGGACGGCTGAACAGCAAATGAGGACACTCGGCTAACCGCCGGAAATACCCGTGTCCATGGCCGGACGATTGGTCAATCACGGCCGACTTGCGGATAGGACGCAGCCCCATCCCTGTGCCAGAGTTCCGATCCAATTTTCTGCAGCCTTGGATGACGCAAAGGGCAAAGAAGCCATGGACGCGGTCACGGGATCCCGGCGGAATTTGTCATTGCAAAGCAGGTCGCGCAAAAGGAGCTAAGCACAGCTAGCAACGCCATCGAAAACAAGGAACGACTATTGACCATTTCGTCCAAAGGGGAATCATCATGGGACCAGCCACAGTACTGTACGGGCTGCTTTGTTATTTCGTTTTTTTGGCATCCTTTCTCTACTCGATAGGTTTCATTGGCGACGTTGCAGTACCAAAGACGATTGATTCGGACCTGGGTGCTCCTTTACCAGGGGCCCTCCTAAACGACCTGGTACTGCTCGGCCTATTCGCCGTACAGCACAGTGTCATGGCCCGGCAAGGCTTCAAAGCTGTCTGGACGCGCATCGTTCCGCGTCCGGTGGAGCGGAGCACATACGTACTGATCTCGAGCCTGTTGCTCGCTCTTATCTGCTGGAAGTGGCAGGCAATCCCGGCGATCGTCTGGGATGTCTCTTCGCCCCTGTTAAGGGGGCTCCTCATGGCGTTGTTCGCGCTTGGCTGGCTTGTCCTCCTGGTCTCGACGTTCCTGATCAATCATTTCGATTTGTTTGGTTTGCGGCAGGTGTACCTGCGCCTACGTGGGATCGAGTACACGTCGGTGAATTTCACGGAGCGGGCCTTCTACAAATTCGTGCGCCACCCGCTCTACCTGGGTTTTGTCATCGCCTTCTGGGCGACGCCGCACATGTCACTTGGGCACCTGGTGTTCGCGATCGCGACTACTGGCTATATCTTCGTCGGAATAATTCTCGAAGAACGCGATCTCTTGAAGTACCACGGTGTCGAATATGGGGCCTACCGTGCGCGGGTCCCGATGTTGTTGCCGACCGGCCTTAAACGCGGGTGAGGAGGCGTCCGAGAGATCTCGCGCAAGCCTGCGCCGGCTGAGAATGCGGACAGGCTGGCTCGGGCGTGGCAGTCAGCGCGCCGAGAGCGCCGCATCAGCCGCGCGCCGGCATCGGCAGAATGTCGGTACGGCGCCGGCGCATTGCTCCGAGTGCACCAAGACTGCAAAGAAGCATGGGCAGGCCCGCAGGCAGCGGAACTGGTGTCAGGGAAGCCAACTGCCAGTAACCCGAGTCATTGACACCATTCATCTGATTCGAAGCAAGTCCGAGACTCGACGTCAATGACAATGGCTCGGCGATTTTCTGGCCGCTCGCATCTGAAAATATGAACCCTGTGATCAGGTCGGCCGTGCCCACGCCAAATCCACCATGGCCCGCGGCCGTGCTCGCCCAGGAGGCGCTCGAAATGGGATTTCCGGAGCTGTTCGTGAACACAAAGCTGGTGAGATTCGCAAGGTTGATCGTGGTGCCATTGCTGTAGGTGTAGCTGAGCGCGGTCAGATCCGGCGCTGTGGTCGTGCCGGCCTGCGTGAAGCCCACCGCGAAGGGGGCGGACACGCTCCCAGGCAGGTCCAGTGTCATTGAACCGGATTCGGCATTACCGCCGCTCCCCGAGTTCTCCACCCAGCTGAATGTTGCGATTGTGTCGGCCTGCGCCTGCATCATGGGCAGGATCGCGAGCACGCCG
>Ga0182030_10003375_pt1 | contig 34095 bp, 29 predicted proteins | sample 812S3MmetaG_FD_121299 | JGI IMG/M metagenome (GOLD analysis project Ga0182030, IMG submission 121299) | Permafrost microbial communities from Stordalen Mire, Sweden - 812S3M metaG (Illumina Assembly) | ecosystem: Environmental > Terrestrial > Soil > Wetlands > Permafrost | place: Sweden...
AACCACGTCGCGATCTGCCTTCGCGGTGATCGTTTGCGCCTGTTCGGAGCCCTGGGCGCGATATTCCGCCGCCTCTCGCGCCCGCTCGCTTTGCATCCGGCTGAACACTTTTTCCGAGATCTGCTTCGGCAGATCGGAGCGGCGGATCCGCACGTCGACGGCGGCTATGCCGAGGCGGCCGCCTTCCTGGTTCACCTGTTCACGGATCTTGAGCATGAGATTGGCGCGATTGTCGCGGACGATATCCGTCATATTCGCCTCGCCCAGAACTCGGCGCACGGCCGAATTCAAGATGAAGCCAAGCTGGCTGTTGGCGCGGTCTGTTGTGCCGACCGTCTGATAGAATTTCAACGGATCGACGATCCGGTAGCGCAGGAAGGAGTCAACATCGAGACGATTGTTGTCGGATGCGAGCACCTCCTGTTTTGGCGCTTCGACGTCGAGAATCCGATTGTCGAGATAGACGACGTTTTCGATGAACGGAAATTTGAAATGGAGCCCCGGGTCGGTGATGAGGCCGCGTCCCGCGACCGGATCTCCGAACCGCAGGACAAGAGCCTGCTCAGTCTGTTGCACCGTGAACATTGAGGCGGTCAGGACGATCAGAAAGGCGATGACGGCGGCGATGACCGCAAACCCGGCTATGTTCTTCATTTGCGGGCTCCTTCGGCGGGTCGCGCGGTCAGCGCGCCAAGCGGCAGATAGGGAACGACGCCTTGCCCGCGGTCGCCCTGGTCGAGGATGATCTTGTCCATGCCGGTAAGCACATGCTCCATGGTTTCAAGATAGATTCGCTGCCGCGTCACGTCGGGGGCCTTTTTGTACTGATCATAGACCTGGGTGAAGCGCGAAGCTTGGCCGGTCGCCTCGGCGACGGTTTGGAGCCGATAGCCTTCCGCCTCCTGGACGATCGCCGCGGCCTTGCCTCTGGCCTCGGGAACCACGCGGTTGGCGTAGGCCTCCGCCTCGTTGCGCAAACGGTTCTGGTCTTGCTGCGCGGCCGTCACGTCCTTGAAGGCGGCGATGACCTGCTCGGGCGGATCGACCGATTGCAATTGCACCTGCAGGATAAGGATGCCCGCCTTGTAACCGTTCAGGATCTTTTGGATCAGCTCATGCACCGCCGACTCGATGCTCTGGCGTTCGGCGGTCAGAATGCGCTGGATCTGGCTGCGGCCAATGACCTCGCGCATGGCGCTCTCCGCCACGGCCTTCACTGTCTCGCGTTGATTGGCGATGTTGAACGCGTAATCTTCGGGGCGCACCGGATCGATCTGCCAAATCACAACGAATTTGACGTCGGCGATATTCTCGTCGCCGGTCAACATCAGGCTTTCTTCCGGCAGGTCGACTTGCACCGCCGCGTTCGGCGAGCGCAAGTCCTGGCGCATGACGAATCCGATATTGGTCGCCTTGCGATCGGTGACCTCGAGCTTTTCCACGGCGCCTATGGGGTAAGGAAGATTGTAGTTCAAGCCGGGACCGGTCTTGCCGGTGTAGCGGCCGAAAATCATGTTCAGCCCGACCTCGTTAGGCTTGACGGTGTAGAAGCCGGCCAGAAGCCAGGCGATGACCCCAACAAGCGCTAAGGCCAGAATGCCGCGTCCGCCGACAAGTCCGCCTCCGCCGCCCGGCAGCCACTGCTTGAGCTTATCCTGCGCGCGGCGAAGAAAGTCTTCGAAATCGGGCGGCGGCGAGCTTGGCTTCTGCCCCCAGGGACCGCCGGGATTCGGTTTCCACGAGCCGCCATTTCCGCCTTCATTGACCCAGGGCATAGGTTTCTCTTCAAAAAAGACGCCAAAAATAAAAGCCAAGGCCGCGCATCCGATCGCGCCGGCTCGCTGTTCTTATAGGGAAGCCTTGCGCGCACTACAATGTTCCGCAGCGGCGATGGTTTATTCACCCCTCGCCCCGCCACTTCACCGCCGGCGAAAATCGACGAAGGCGAAGGTTGTCTCATCCTTGGCCATGGGCTCCGGCGCGATCCGTTGCTCCTCTATCCAGGTCGACCAGTCGATTCCCGGAAAGCGCACGTCGCCTTGCGGCTCCAGATCGACGAAAGTGAGATACATGCGCGCGGCGCGATCAATTAAAATTTTGTAGAGATCGCCGCCGCCCGCCACGATGACTTCCTTGGCGCCCATGGCGGTGGCCCGCTCCTGCGCCAAAGTCAGAGCCGCGTCGAGCTCATGCGCAACATGGACGCCAAGCGCTTCCCCCGTGTCGGCCGAGGGATCGAAATCCCGGTCCCGCGTGACAATGATCGTCTCGCGCCCGGGCAGCGCCCGTCCGATCGACTGAAAGGTCTTACGGCCCATCAGCAAGGGTTTGCCCATTGTGATGGCGCGAAACCGTTTGAGGTCGCTCGGCAAACGCCAAGGCATGCGGTTGCCGTCGCCGATCACGCCGTTCTTGGCGATCGCGGCGACGATCGCGAGCGGCGTCGTCATGAGCGCACGGGCGCCGTCCGGCCGAGCCGCGACAGCGCATCACCTTCGAGGCGGCAATTCGTCCATTGCTCCATTCTTCGCGCGCCGAGCCTCTCATAAAAGGCGATGGACGGTTCGTTCCAATCGAGCACCGACCATTCGAGCCGGGCGAGCTTTTCATCGGCGCAGCGGCGCGCGAGCGAGGCGATGAGCGCCTTGCCGAAGCCTTGGCCGCGAAAGGCTGGCCGCACGAAAAGATCCTCGATCCAGATCCCATGCCGGCCGCGAAAGGTCGAGAAGGAATAAAACCACACCGCCATGCCGACCGCTTCGCCTTGATGTTCGGCGATGTCGCAGAACGCTCGCGGATCTCGGCTAAACAATGCCGCCGCGAGGGTCTCGCAGGTGGCGTCGACCTCGCTTTCAAGTCTCTCATATTTGGCGAGTTCGACGACGAGCGCGAAAACAAGCGTGGCGTCGGCGGGATTGGCCGGACGAATCAGGACCGAGCTCATGGAAGGCTCGCGTCGCCATGCCAAATGTACGAATGGGTCAATCAATCAATCCTTTCCCGCGCGTAAAAAAATGAAAAGTCCGGCGGCGACGATCAGGCCCGAGCCGAACATGGTGCGCAGACTTGGAATCTCATTGAAGATCACGATGCCGGATAAAGTCGCCCAGAGGAGAGCCGTATAGCCAAAAGGCGCGATGATATTGGCTGGAGCCGCCGTATAGGCGCGAATGAGACAGAAATGGCTCGCGACCCCGAGCAATCCAAGCATCAGCATCAGCGCCGCATCCGCCAAGCTTGGCAGGACTCCGTAAAAGGGCAAAAACGGACTGCAGAAGATGACGCCGGCGACCGCCGAATAAAACAGGGTCGTCATCGGCGGGTCGGTGAAATGGAGCATTCTGGTCGCGATCTGATACAGGGCGTTGCACAGGGCGGCGAGGAATGGAAAGGCCATTGCTAGTGAAAAATTGATTCCAGCTTCGCTGATGATCACCCATACTCCGCTCATGCCGGCGAGAACGCTGAGCCAGCCCGCCAAGCCGACTTTTTCGCCCAGCGTGAGGACCGCGAGAGCGGTGACAAGGACAGGCGCGACCGACATAACCGCGGAGACATCGACGAAAGGCATGATTCGCATCGCCAGCATGCCGAACAGCGTTATGGCGAGAAGCAGGCTCGATCGCGCGAGCTGCAAGACCGGCCGGCGCGACAACATGAGGCGGGGATCGCGCTGGGCGAGAAAGCAGGTCACGAGCGCCAAATGAATGGAATAGCGCGCCCAGGCGATTTCCGTCGCCGGATAGGCGTGCAGAAGATATTTGGCCGTTGAATCCTGGCACACGAACAGGCCCGTCGAGACCAGCATCCAAATGATGCCAGTTCCGATCGACGGTCGGTGCGGCTCGACCAGCGAGACCGCGAGCGACGCCGGACCGTCAAAGGCGGGAGCATCGCTCGGGCGCTTGGCGGCGGCCGGGGAAGAAAGCGGCATGCGAGGGGAATCCGGCTGGGCTCAAGATGATGATCGGAGAGGTCTTTTACCCTATTCGACGCAAAACGGCAGAGGCTAACTCAACAAGCCTGAACGGCGCATTTGCGCGGGATGGACTGCGCTACCGCGCATTGGCCGGCCGGACGGGATTTGATTGGGCGGCGCGATCGCCTATCTATCGCTTGTCTGACGCGGAGCATCGACGTGGGCGCCCTCGAGAAGAATTCGCCGGGACGAAAAATCATCTGGTCGGGGCAGGGCATGGCGACGAGCGACGGCGCCGGCGTGAAATTAACTCGCATCATCGGCCAGCGCGATCTCCCGGACCTCGATCCTTTTCTTCTGTTGGACGAGTTCAGCTCGGACGACCCAAAGGCCTATATCGCGGGCTTTCCTGATCATCCGCATCGCGGCTTCGAGACCGTGACCTATATGCTGGCCGGGCGCATGCGCCATCGCGACAACAAAGGCCACGAAGGCCTGTTGGGGCCGGGCTCGGTGCAATGGATGACGGCCGGGCGCGGGATCGTTCATTCCGAAATGCCGGAGCAGGAAGAGGGCCTTCTGCGCGGGTTCCAGCTTTGGATCAACTTGCCCGCGCGCGAAAAGCTGCGGCCCCCGCGCTATCAGGAATTCGCGCCGGAGCGCATTCCGTCAGCCGACATCGGCTCCGGCGTAAGCGCCAAAATCCTCGCCGGCCATATCGGAGGCGCGCAAGGCTTGATCGAAGCCGGAGCGACGCAACCCTTCTATTTCGATCTGGTTTTTCAAGGGATAGCCGCCGCCGAGATCCCGCTCCCGGAGGATCACGCGGGTTTTGTCTATGTCTATGAGGGAGGCCTCTGCGTTGGCGAAGCCGCGCCTTATCGGCTCGCGAGCGGCGATCTCGGCGTGCTGTCCAGCGGCGCTTCGGTCCGGCTCGAGGCGGGCGCCGGCGGGGCGCGGGCGCTCCTCGTAGGAGGCAAGCCTATTGGCGAGCCGATCGTGAGATATGGTCCCTTCGTCATGAATACGCGGGAAGAAGTGTGCGAAGCTATGGCCGATTTCCAGGCCGGTCGGTTTTGAGATCTTTGACATCGGAGGGGGCTATGGCGGATGTTAAGGTCCTGATTGCGTTTTATTCCCGCACAGGCGTGACCGAGGCGCTCGCCGCGGCCATCGCCGAAGGCGCGGAGGCCGAAGGCGCCGAGGTGCGCCGGCGTCGCGCGCGGGAAGTCGTGAGCGCGGAGGTCATGGCGCTTGCGCCGGGCTGGGCGGAGGAGGCCCATGCGATGAATGCGCGCTATGACGCGCCGACCGCTGCAGACGCCGAATGGGCCGACGCACTCATCCTGGGCACGCCGACGCGCTTCGGCGCGATCTCATCCGAGCTCAAAGCCTATATTGATGGTCTCGGCGGTCTTTGGGTCCAAGGCAAATTGAACGGCAAGGCGGGAGCTGTGTTTTGCTCTACCTCGACGACCCATGGCGGAAATGAGTCGACCTTGATCTCCATGTATAATCCCTTGGCCCATCTCGGCTTCATCATTGTGCCCACGGGCTATGCAGACCCAGCGCTCTACAAGGCGGGGACGCCTTATGGCGCGAGTTCCGTCTCGCATAACAAAGCGGCTCCTCCCACGGCCGACGATCTCGACGTTGCGCGTTTCCAGGGTCGCAGGGTCGCGGCCGTCGCCAAGGCTTTGAAGGCGGCGGGGGTGAAATAGGCCGCGGCCTTTGGCTTAAGAGGAATTCATCTCTCCGGCGCCGCCAACCTTTCCGCTTCCGCCGCGGCGGCTTGGATCTTGGGCAATTCCACGCCATTGAGCCGAGTAATCAGCCATTTCGTCAGCGCGGGCGCCGCATATTTCGCCACCATCGCGGAAGCCAGGAACATATCGGCGAGAGGCGCAATATCGTTCCCGAGCACGACCCAGGCGAGCGTGATCGTGCGGGTTCCGCTGATCAGGCCGGCCGTCAACGCCGGCGTCCGTCCGCTGCGCCAGAATAATAACGCGCCGAGAAATTGGAAGCCCAGCAGGAGCGCGAAGGAAAGCAGGATGAGCTCCAGCACCAAGCGCGGCTGCGCTGCGAAATAGGCGTTCATCCCGCGCATCGAGCCAAGCCCGGCCAGGAACAGGGCAAGCACGGCGACGCCTGTCATCGCTTCGGGATTCTCCCGCACGAATCTGGCGGCGAAACGCTTTGCCGCAACGGCGGCGAGGAAAGCTCCGCCGACGATAATGACCAGGCGAAGGCTTACGTCGAGCGGATCGAAGGCGAGCTGGTATCCGCCCATGGCGGCGGCGAGCACGGGCAAGTAGAAGGGCGTCGCCGCGGTGGCGACGATGGTGGCGAGCAGGGCGATCGTCGTGTTGAGCCCAAGGATCGCGGCGAATGGAACGCAAGCCGGACTGGTCGGAACGAGAGCCCAGAAGATCAGGCCTTGCGCCAGGCCAGGGCTTGGCTTGAAGAGAACGATGAGGGAAAAGACCGCCAGCGGCACGCCGAAGGTGGCCCAGGCCAGCATCAGCAGCGTGCGGCTTACGTGGGCTGTTTCAACCCGAAATGAATTTGGGTCGAATTTGAGGAACGAGCCGAAGGTGAAGGCAAAGATCGCAAAGGCCAGATAAGGCCTTGCGAGATCGGAAAGTTCGGGAACGCCAAAGCCCAGGACGACGCCGCCGATGACGACCAGAGCGCCGTTTCTCCCTGCGAATTGCAGTATATTTTTCATAAGCCAGCTCCCCCGAAAGAATTAGACGATGGCGAGCGGGTTTTTCTCCTCTGCAACCGACAAACTCGCGAAAGACCCATCCGATTGGTCTTTCTGCTTCCGCCAACCACAGCGCCGTTTTCGACCGTTGCAAAAATCGTTCATTGGCGGCGTGCGCAGCAGCACTATCACGCGTTTGCTCATAGACTTCGCTATTGCAGAGATGCGCCGCCGCCTCACACGGCGACCGGCGCCTTAATCAGCGGATGCGGGTCGTAATTCTCGATCGCGATGTCTTCGAAGCGGAAATCGAGAATGGATTTGACCCCCGGGGTCAGAGCGAGCCGCGGCAGGGGCCGCGGCTCCCGCGCAAGCTGGAGGCGGGCTTGCTCGAGATGGTTCACATAAAGATGAGCGTCGCCAAAAGTGTGAATGAATTCGCCAGGTTTGAGCCCGCAGACATGGGCGATCATTTCGGTCAGAAGCGCGTAGCTTGCGATATTGAAAGGCACCCCCAGAAATGCGTCGCCGGAGCGCTGGTAGAGCTGGCAGGAAAGCCGCCTTACGCCATCCTCGCCCTCGGCGACATGGAATTGAAATAGGCAATGGCAGGGCGCGAGCGCCATCGCGGGGAGATCGGCCGGATTCCAGGCCGAGACGACCAGGCGTCGGGAGAAGGGATTGCACTGGATCTCCGCCACGACGTCTGAAATCTGGTCGATGGTCCGGCCATCGGGCGCCTGCCATGAGCGCCATTGCTTGCCGTAAATCGGTCCGAGATCGCCCTGGGCGTTCGCCCATTCGTCCCAGATGCCGACGCCCTGCGCTTTCAGGTAGGCGATATTCGTGTCGCCGCGCAGGAACCAGAGAAGCTCATGAACGATGGATGTCCAATGCAGCTTCTTGGTCGTGACGAGCGGAAATCCCTTGGCCAGATCGAAACGCATCTGATGGCCGAAGATCGAGCGGGTTCCGGTTCCGGTGCGGTCGGCTTTCGCTCCGCCTTCGGACAGGATCTTGGCGAGGAGATCGAGATAGGGGCGCATGCGCAAACCTTGCTAATCGGGAAAGCTGAGGCAGACCGCGATGAAATTGTTCAAGGCGTGCAAGGCCATCGACGATTTGACGCTGCCGGTGAGTTCGCGGAGGGAGCCTAACGCAAGGCCGACGGGGAAGACCGCCAGCGCATAAACATGCGTGCTGTCATAGTGCATCCCGGCGAAGACTGCGGAACTCGTCAGCACTGTTGCGAGAAAGCTGAAATTGCGTCGTAAATTGGTGAAAATCCAGCCGCGAAAGACGAGCTCCTCCGTGATCGGCGCGAAGACCACGGCGAGGAGCGCCAGAAGCGCGGCCCCCGCTCCGTCCTTCGGCATCGTGAGCCAGTCTCGCGTGTCCGGTGAAAAATAGGCGATGGCGAAATCGGCCGCGAAACTATAGGCCAGCGTCGCCCCGACAAGCAGCCAAAAGCTGCGCCGGCGCAGCCAAAGGCTCCAGGGGCGCCAGGCGACGAGATCAAGCCAATCAGCGCCGCCGCGAAGGCGCGCCACGATCAGAACCGCGAGGCCGACAGCGAGATAAGTCAGGGAAGACGTTGCCAGGCTCAGATAGGTCAAGGCCTCGCTGTCTCGGTTCGAGATCGCCGACCTGACGCTCTCCTCGAGGGACCGGGTGAGCGGCCAATGAGCGAGAATCGCATCCGTAACTGCGGCGAGCATGACCATCAGAAGGGATAGAATGATGGCGACCCCAACGATCACGATGAGGCTGAGGCAGAGCTCAAAAAGAGCGTAAGCTTTTGATTTAGTATTATTTTGTGTGATTTCGTCCAAGCCGCTCTCCGCCTTCGTTCGGGGTTTGCCCCATTCGCCTTTGTAAATATCCCAGCAATGCTTATATTCGATCCGCCGCGCACTTTGCGGCTACGGCGATAAACGGCGTCGAAATAAGCTCTTCGGACCCGGGGGCGGTACCCGGCGCCTCCACCAAAGTCCGTCTCAGGGAATAGGCGGATTTCGGCGGGGGCGAAATAGGTTCGACGGGGAGTGTAAAGGACTGTCTTTCGCTCGGCATGGTTCCGCCGTCATCGGGCCGAACTTTATAGTTGCCAACGACAACTATGCTCCGGTGGCCGTTGCTGCGTAATGCGGCAATAGTACCGAAATCAAAGTCCTTAGGGGTAGCACTCTAAGGCGGGGCTCGGAGGCGCCTGGCAACAGAAGCCTCCACTTCTTTTTGGTCCCGGACCTTATGCGTTTCGAAACCTTTGCTTGGACTTGATGGCATGGCGACCGATCTGATCCGCTACGATGTTCTGGTCCAGGATGCGTTGCGCGGCGTCGTAAAAAAGGTCCTCTCCGATCTTGCGCGAGACGGGCTCGTCGGGGACCATCACTTCTACATCACCTTTCGCACCCATGCGCGGGGGGTGCGGCTGTCGTCGCGGATGCGCGAGCGCTATCCCGACGAGATGACGATTATTCTGCAGCACCAGTTCTGGGACTTGAGCGTCAACGATCACGCTTTTGAAGTCGGCCTGTCGTTCAAGAACATACCGGAAATGCTGCTCATTCCTTTCGACGCCATCACCCGCTTTTCCGATCCTTCCGTCGAGTTCGACTTGAAATTCGAGCTCGAAGACGAAGCGGTCGAGGCCAGCGCCAATGACGCCGGGTCGCCGCAGGAGCAGGGCCAAGGACATTCGCCCGCCGCGCTTGAGACGGCTCCTTTGGCGGCGCATGCGGCTGATGCGGAAAAGGCTAAGCCACGCGAGCGCGCGACTGAGCCTTTGGAAGACAACGCCGGCGCCGGCGGCGCGTCGCAGCCAGGCGAAGCCAATGTCGTTTCGATCGACGCTTTTCGCAAGAAGACCTGATGGGCGAGATCGTCAATCTTCGCCGCGCCCGCAAGGCCAAGGCGCGGGCCGCCGCCACAAACGAAGTGGCGGCCAATCGAACCAAGTTCGGCCGGAGCCGCGGCGAACGCGACGCTGCGCAAGCGGCGCATGCGGCGGAAGCGCGCCGTCTCGACGCGCATAGACGCGAGATCCCCGAAAGTTCGACCGACGGCCATGGAGACTGACGCAAAGCCCGAGGCGTCGAGCGCGATCGTCAAACATTCGCTCGCCATCGCTGGCCACCGCACTAGCATCTCGCTTGAACATGCGTTTTGGGAAGGCCTCAAGTCGATTGCCGCCGAGCGCGGCCTGTCGATCGCAACCCTTGTCGCAAGAATCGACGCCGAGCGCGGCGCCGCCAATCTTTCGTCGGCGATTCGGGTCTTCGTGCTAAATTGGGCGCGGTCTCGGCACTGAAGCCTCGCTGCTCGCACGCCCGGCGCTCCTGCCCGCCGGCCTGCTCAATTTGTCGCCCCGGCCTCCTCTTCCTTTTTGAGCCGCTCGCGCTCGCGCTGCTGCTCCGATAAAAGCCGCTCATTGAAGACGGCGCGTTCATGTATATCGAATTGGTAAGCGTCGATCCGCGCGCTCTCCCGTGCAATGGCCCGCGCGGCGAGCGCATTGGCGAAAGCCGTCGCGTCAATCTCGCGGATCGGATGGGATAAAGGACGACCCTTGAACGTCAGCGCAATCTGCGGCGGCGGGCCGCTCCAATCTTTCGCCGGCGCATTCAGGGCGATGGTCAGACGCTCATCGAGAGTTGCGTCGCGCAGATCGAGCGAGGCGGAAACAGCGGCGGTCACGGATTGATCCTGCGCGACGGAATCGGGGTTCGCATTGCTGGTTGGCGCGGGCGAGAGACGCAGGACGCCGGAGGCGACGCCGAGGTCGAAATCGCGGGTTCCGAGCTTCAAGGCCGCATGTTCGAATTCATTCGCCAAGGCTTGCGAAACCTCGCTCATTCCGAGCCCGAGGTGATTCTGCTCGCTTGCCGCAAAGACGCGCGCGAGCGCCGAAGGATCGCAGTTCGGCAGGGCGTAATCGGCGATAGTTGCGTGACCCGAGCCGGCGAGCCCGGCCATGAGCGTTTCAGCGCTTCGCCCAGCGCCGGTAAGATCGAAGTTGGCGCTGATCCGCCCGCGTCCGCCTGGTAGATCGAAGGCGTAATCATGAAGTGCGACCTGAGCTTTAAGCGCCGCGGTCGCGCCTTCGCGCCGCATCTCCAACGCGCCGGTCGCGCCTCCCTCGCCGAGCTTCAGCGTGAAATCGCGGAGGGCAAGAAGGCCTGGCGCGATCTCGATCGTCATTTTTGCGGGCCTCGCGGAAAGGCCTGGGAGAAGATCCAGACGCCTGACGGTCAGACCCAGCCTGCCCGCAGGCAAATCGAAGGAGGCGACGAGAAACTGCAGGCTCGACCAGAGCGCGCCAGCCTTGGCGGGCTCCGGCGGCCCGAGCAGCAAGCTGAAAAGCGCGGCGGCCGACAGTGTGTCGATGTTGATCGTTCCGCTCAGCATCTTGTTGGCGCGTGACTCTCTTTCATAAGCGAGCGTTCCGTCGAGGCCAAAGCCGGCGAAGCCGCCCTCGAATTCATGAAACGCGATCCCGTCTTCGCCCCAGACGACTGCGCCGAATAATTCGGCTGGGATCTTTGTCGTGAGGTCCGGCAGCGCGAGCCTGGAGGCGCGCAGCAAGGGCGTCAGATCTGCGCCCGCGAGGCGCAGGCGGCCAGCCGCTGAAGGCGCCTTAAGATCGGCGGCCACTTGCCCCTGAAAGTCGAAATCCGTTCCGGCGAGCGCGGCTTTGACGCGCGTGTCTAACGGTTGACCACGCAGGCCGCGCGCCGTGATCTCGACGTGACCAGGGCCAAGTCTGTCAGGCGCAGCCGAAGGCCCGAACAGGCGCAAGAGCGCCTGACTATCTTTGGCGTCGAGGCGAGCGGCCGCCTCGGTGACTCCAGCCTGGGTCGGATCGGGGCCGATTGTCGCCGCGACTTGCGTCTCGCCGATTTTTCCATTGAGGGTCAGGGTCGTGACCAAGAACCCCTCGCCTCCGTCGGCGGCCTCCGCCGTCAAGCTGAAATCCGCGGGCGATAAGGTTTCCGCGCGGGAGGCGATAAGCTCCAGCGCCGGACTAGGGGCAGTCTTGGCGATGAGAGCCGCGAACCCGTCGAGGCGCGGCGCTTCGATCCTCGCGTCGAGATGCGCGCGCTGACCCGAAAGCGCGCCGCTCGCCGTGACGACGCCGCCGTCCGATCCTTCCCAGGTGAACTCTTCAAGCTCGATCTTTTCGCCGTTCTTAACGAGCTTGAGGTCGACGCGGCCGAGATCGTCCATGGCCGGTCCGCCGCCGCCGAATGTGAGCGCGTTTGCATCGAAACGAAGCGAAAGATCCGTATGCGCCAGGAGGTCCTTCGCCGGTTCGAGATCGGGCAAGGCGGCGAGATCGAACGACGCGGCGACGAGATCGGCGGCAACACGCCGAGGCCGCGTCGCGGTCGCGGGCGCATATTCGACCTTTCCAGTAAAACTCGATTGATCGAGCCTAAGGTCTAGATCTTTTATGAAAACGCCCGTGCGGGCGACATGCGCTTCGCCGGCAAGTTCGACGGCGTGAAACGGCAGGCGGCGCGCCTGGCCCCATTGTGGCGCATTCGCCATGAGCCAATCCATGAACCTTGGCGCGTTGTCTGCGCTCACGCGAATCTTGCCGCCAAATTCAGGCGTCAGTCCAAATTTCAAGCCGCCATCAAGAAGGAGGCGCGATTGGCCGGGCCCATGGACTTCGAAGCGAAGCCGGGCCGCTTGTTCGGCATTGATGGCAAGGGTCGCAGAAAGATCTTGGAAGCGATCGCCGCCGAGCGATGCAGCGTCAGCTGTCCACGTCAGCACAAAAGGCATAGGCGCAACGTCGTCGAGCGAAGCCCCCATGAGCGCGGCGACGCTCATGGCGAACGATTGCGGGGTAGGCGGCGCGCCTGAGAAGGTAAGCCAATGATCGAGGTCGATCTGACTCGAGCGCAAGCTCATGCTCGCACTGGGCGCTGAGGAATAGTCGAGTTCCGCTTCGCCGGTCGCGCTCAAGGTCCGAGTTTCATCGTCAGCGCGCAGCTCGAGGGTTTTGATCCGGGCCTTGCGCGCATCGGCATCGAGCGCGCCGGTGAGGCGCCAGGGCGGAGCGCTCCTAACGCCGCCGCGTCCATGGGTTTCGAGCTTGAGCGCGCCTGTGAATTTCGGCGATATTGCGCCGCCGTCTGAGCCCAAGGATATGGCGCCGTCGAAATCGGCGCGCGGGCGCGAGGCGCTTGCATCGACGACAAGCTTGATCGGAATCCGGCTTTCCTCGGCTGCGCTGGCCGCGAAGCGAAACGCAGTTTTCTCGCCCGCGATTTTAAGCGCGCCATCGCCCTTGAATGGACCAAGCAGCGATGTCGCCTGGGCGTCGAGCGCGATCTCTTCAAGGGCAAAGCCGCGGCGTCCGGCGGGATCGTGGATTGTCAAAGTCCCATTTCTGATCGCGATGCGCTCGAACCGGATATTCGTCGCTGTGGTTGGCGTTCGCGACGGCTTCGGAAAAGAACCGTCGGCGTCGAGAGTTAGATCAAGGCGCGGTTTTTCGAGCTGCGCTTCCAGAAAATCGATCTCGCCGCGCAGCAGCGGCGCGACCGCGATTTCGAGCCGGAGTTTCGCAGCGGAAAGACGCAGCGGCGAGGCGTTCTCGCCAATCTCGACAGTATCGAGCGCCAGATAGGGGCCCGGCAATAATCTAAGATCGATCGCGCCGCGAATTGTTACGCGCGCGCCGACGGCCTGAGACAAGCGCGCCTCAATGACGCCCCGCTCCGCGCTCCAATCGATGAAATAGGGTCCGACCAAGGCGGCGGTCAGGATCAAGATCAGCAGAAGGGCAAGGGCGGTCAGACTGTCGCGCAAGGTCGTCTAATCTGTTCGGCCGGTCGCCGCGCCGCGCGGGCGATTATCTACGCCAAGATGCGCCTCATGCGCTGACCTTGTCCAGCCGATCCAGCGCCGCCGCGTCCAGCTTGATCGACGCCGATTTGGCGATTTCATCGAATTGCTGGACGCTCGTCGCGCTGACGATCGGCGCGGTGACGCCCGGCTGCGCGATGAGCCACGCGAGCGCGATCTGCGCCGGGGTCGCGTTATAGCGCGCCGCGACTTTGTCGAGCGCTGCGAGAATGTCGAAGCCGCGCGGATCGAGATAATGGGCGACGGTTTTGCCGCGCGACTTGCCCTCGATATCTTCTAGCTTGCGATATTTGCCGGTGAGGAACCCGGCGGCCAAAGCGTAATAGGGGATGACGCCTATGCCTTCAGCGATGCAGAGCTTTTGCAGCTCGCCCTCAAACAGCGCGCGATAGGCCAAATTGTAATGCGGCTGCAGGCTTGTGTAGTGCGGCAGCCCCTTGGCCTTGCTGACGGCCAAGGCGTCGGTGAGCCGCGACGCCACATAGTTCGAGGCCCCGATGGCCCGCGCCTTGCCCGTTTGCACGAGGCTTGCGAAAGCTTCAAGCGTTTCCTCGAGCGGCGTCCAAACGTCGTCTACATGCGCTTGGTAGAGATCAATATGGTCGGTTTGCAGGCGCCGCAAGGAAGCTTCGGCCGATTGAATGATATGGCTCTTCGACAAGCCTTTGCCGGTGGACTTCATATCCATCCCGACCTTGGTCGCGATAAGGATTTTTCCGCGGTCGCCGCCGCGTTGCAGCCATTTGCCGATGATCGTTTCCGATTCGCCGCCCTGATGGCCCTCGACCCAGATCGAATAGACATCGGCCGTGTCGATGAGGTTGAAGCCCTGATCGACAAAGGCGTCGATAATTGAGAAGGAGGTCGCCTCGTCCGCCGTCCAGCCGAAAACATTGCCGCCCAGCGCGAGCGGAGCGACGGTGAGACCGGAATCGCCGAGTTTTCGCTGTTCCATTATCTGTGATCTCCGAGAGAGGATTGGAAAGATGGATGCTACGACCATCCAAGTAATCGCCGCCGTGATTCAGGCCATTGGAGCCGTGGTATTTTGCGGAACGGTCTTCTATGATGCCCGCGAGCGCAAAAAGCGCAGAGAGCGAGAACGCCGATATAATCTTATCGGTGCCCTTGATCGACTGTATCGTCAAACGCAAGGCTTTACTGTCGGGCTGACGGATGAAGAACTCTCCGGCTTCTACAGTGACCGTCAGATCGCATTTTTCAATTCAAAGCTCCGCGAACAAGGCGAAAAATGGACGTTTCCGTTTGAGCTTATATGACGTGGCCGTCGCATAGTGCCCCATATGGAGCGTACCGCGGGATCGCGAAGATTCCTCAGCCCCGCTCCGCTTCAAATCCTGCCGCATCGGAAAATTGACCCGCTCCCCATATTGGGCGCAATGGTTGGGACCCTGTCGATTTGGCGCATAATGCATAAGCGCCGCTTGATTCGCTTTGGCCGCGCTGGAGCCTGGCACTTTGACCGATCCTTTTTCCCTCGCCGATCTTGACGCTCCCGCGCCGCGCGCAGGCGGAATCGCCGCGCGCGCTCGGGCGGCGGCGGGCGGCCAGCGCTATCTCGACGGGCTGAACGCCGAGCAGCGGGCCGCTGTCGAGGCGATGGACGGGCCGGTTCTGGTGCTCGCCGGCGCGGGCACGGGCAAGACGCGGGTTCTCACTACCAAGATCGCGCATATCATCAGCCAAGGCCGCGCCCGCGCGCAAGAAATCCTCGCCGTCACCTTCACCAATAAGGCCGCGCGGGAAATGCGGGAGCGCGTCGCCGCGCTCGCCGGCCCCGTCGCCGAAGGCATGCCCTGGCTTGGCACGTTTCACGCGATCTCGACAAAAATCCTGCGCCGCCACGCCGAACTCGTCGGCCTCAAATCGAGCTTCACCATTCTCGACACGGACGATCAGATCCGCTTGCTGAAACAGGTTTTGCAGGCCGAGAACGTCGACGACAAACGTTGGCCTGCCCGCGCGCTCGCCTATCAAATCGACGCCTGGAAAAATCGGGGGCTCGATCCGGCGCATGTGCCCGCGGGCGAGGCCGCCGCTTTCGCGAATGGCAAGGGCGGCCTGCTCTATGCGCTGTATCAGGAGCGTTTGAAAGTTCTGAACGCCGCCGATTTCGGCGATCTTCTGCTGGAATCCTTGCGGCTGCTCCGCGACAATCCCGATGTCCTGAAACAATATCAGGACCGTTTCCGCTATATGCTCGTCGACGAATATCAGGACACCAACAGCGTCCAGTATTTGTGGTTGAGGCTTCTCGCGCAGGGGCGGCGCAATGTCTGCTGCGTCGGCGACGACGATCAGTCGATCTATGGCTGGCGCGGTGCCGATGTCGATAATATTCTTCGCTTCGAAACGGATTTTCCCGGCGCCAAGATCATTCGGCTCGAACGCAATTACCGCTCCACCGGCCATATTCTGAGCGTGGCCGCCTCTCTCATCGCACATAACCAGGGACGCCTCGGCAAGACCCTATTCACCGATGGCGAGCTCGGCGAAAAGCCGACGGTCGCGGGCGTCTGGGACTCGGAAGAAGAGGCTCGCGCGATCGGCGAAGAGATCGAGCAATTGACGCGCGCGGGCCATGGTTTCGAGGAGATAGCGATCCTGGTGCGCGCCTCGTTTCAGATGCGGGAATTCGAGGAGCGTTTCATCACTTTGGGTCTGCCTTATCGCGTGATCGGCGGTCCCAGATTCTATGAACGCGCCGAAATTCGCGATGCGCTCGCCTATCTACGCTGCGTCGCACAGCCTGCCGACGATCTCGCCTTCGAGCGCATCTTCAACCTGCCGAAACGCGGCCTCGGCGACGCGACCTTGCAGCTCCTCTACGATCATGCGCGGCGCGAGCGCATCCCTTTGATGCGCGCCGCGCAAAACATGGTCGAGACCGAGGATTTGAAGCCGAAGCAGCGCCAGACCTTGCGCAGTCTTCTAAGCGATTTCAACCGCTGGGCGGCTTTGATCGACGTGAAGCCGCAAGGCGAACTCGCCGAAATAATATTGGAGGAATCCGGCTATACCGACATGTGGCGGAAGGACCGCACCGCCGAGGCCGTGGGCCGGCTCGAAAACTTGAAGGAGCTCGTCCGCTCGATGGAGGAGTTTCCGGATCTTGCCGGTTTTCTCGAACATATTTCGCTGGTGATGGACGCCGAAAACAAGGACGCCGGCGCGCGTCTGTCCATCATGACCTTGCACGCCGCGAAGGGCCTCGAATTCGAAACTGTCTTTCTGCCTGGCTGGGAGGAAGGGCTGTTTCCGCATCAGCGCTCGCTCGACGAATCGGGCCGCGCCGGCCTCGAGGAGGAAAGACGTCTCGCCTATGTCGGGCTTACCCGGGCGAAGCTCAGGGCGAAAATTTATTTCGCCACCAATCGGCGCATCCATGGGCTTTGGCAGACGACGATTCCCTCGCGCTTTCTCGATGAATTGCCGGCCGATCATGTCGACGTCGTCGAAGCGGCTTCGGGCTCCGCCTATGGCGGCTATGCGCAATCGCGATTCGCGAATATGGACAGCTATGCCTCATCCTATTCGACGCCCGGCTGGCAGCGCGCCCAGCGCCGGGCGGAGGGGGCCAAGCAGGGGCAGGGCAAGGGAAACGCGTTCAAGGAGAGCAGAGCGCGGCGCGGACCGATGCAGATCGAGGGCGAGCTTGTCGCGAGTTCGGGCGCATCCTCGGTGTTTGCGATTGGCGCGCGTGTGTTCCATGTCAAGTTCGGTTATGGCGCCGTGGCCGTCGTCGACGGCAACAAGCTGACGGTGGATTTCGACAAAGCCGGCCGCAAGATGGTGCTGGAGAGTTTCGTCCAGGCCGGATAGTTTTGAAAGAAATGAAAAGGCCGTCGCGGGCGGCCGGCAGAGCTTTACCCAGGCTGGATAGACCCGATCTGAGATGAGGCAGGCGGCTTGCCGATCTCAGATAGCGAAGGGCAGGGGCTGTTCGTTTCCAGGGCCCTTGGTGGCCCGGTGCAACGCAACAATTTTATCTATGCAGGCAAGGTTTCATGTAATATAAGGCTTTCGCTCGCTTGGGTTAAGCGGAGGCTGATATGACCCTTGTTGATAACCAGCGAATAATTGACATCTTTGTTGATCTTTCATCAAAAGACTTTGTGGAATACCTTAATAAAGAACATGAAGTCTTTAAAATAGAAGCACATGATGGCCGGTTTACATATGGCTGTCATAGAAATAGAAGCCAAAAATATATCATAAGCTATTGTGAAGACAGAGCCGAACAAAGGTTTGGAAATCTCTTTTCCGCGGGCGTTCGGTTTTTCTCGAAATCCGATTTCCTTCGCGCTGGCGGGCGCGCGTTGGCGCATCTTGGAGATATGAGTTCGCCATGCGCATCCTTCATTTGATCAAACATTGCGACCATGGCCATGGCAACGTTCATTTCGCCGTCGATCTCGCCTGCGCGCAAGTGCGGAGGGGACACGAGGTTATTTTCGCAAGCGGCGGGGGCTATTATGAGCCCCTTCTCGACGCGGAAGGCGTAAGGCGCGAGGAGATCCGCCAAGAGAGCAAGCCGCTTTCAATACTACGAAATCTCGCCGCGTTGGTTCGTCTCTGCTGGCGGTTCAAGCCGGACGTCATCCACGCGCATATGATGTCGAGCGCGGTCTTCGGCTATTTCGCCTCCAAGCTGGCTGGCGTGCCGCTTGTGACCACAATGCACAATTCCTTCGATGGCCATTCGGGTCTCATGCGTCTGGGCCGCATCGTCGTGGCGGTCAGCAGCGCCGAGCGAAATTTTCTCCTCACTCGGGGGTTCGATCCGGATCAGGTTGTCGTCATTCTGAACGGCCCTAATGGCTCTCCGCGCGAAAATTTTCGACCGACAATCGAACCAGCGCTCGCCACGCCGTCGATCGCCACTGTCTGTGGTTTGCATAAGCGCAAGGGCGTGCATGATCTCATCGCCGCCTTCGCCGAGCTCCACCGAGATTTTCCCGACTGGCGCCTCAACATTATTGGGCAGGGTCCGGATCGCGAGAAATTGGAGGCGTTGGCGGGCGAGCTAGGCGTGTCGCAGTCAACGCATTTTCTGGGGCCGATATTTGCGCCAAAGAAGCTGTTGGAGCGATCCGATATTTTCGTCATGGCTTCCTATGCCGAACCCTTCGGTCTTGCGATCGCCGAAGCGCGAGCGGCTGGCTGCGCAATTGTCGCCACCGCTGTAGGCGGAATTCCGGAGCTTCTGGCTTATGGAAAGGCCGGCCAATTGGTCGAGCCGGGCCACCCTGAGCAAATTGCGGCGGCGTTGCGCGGATTGATGCAGGATGAAAACGCGCTGCGCGACTGGCGCCTGAGGTCGAAGACCGGGGCGGACTATTTCAATGTCGATCGCGTCGCGGAAGATTACGACAAAGCGTATGCGAAGCTAAAGCTAAAGCGTCATTAGGCGCCGAGGGCTAATTCTGGATCTCTGTCGAATTGCGCTTGATTCCTGCTCGACGCCGCACCTTAGCCTAGCATGCAGCCGAAAGACGCGTGGATCGCGCCGGCGGCTCAGGCCTATTGCTTCGCTCATCCATATTGCGCGACGCCGTTTCCGAACGACCAGTTTTCCTTCGCGACTTCCACCAGATTCACGAACACATTCTCGGGCCTCACGCCCGGACTCTTCGCCAACAGCTCGGCGACGCGGGCGTAGAATGCCTTTTTCTTGTCGAGCGTGCGCGTGTTGTTCGCCGTGATCTGAATGATCACGAGATCGTCGTCGCGCGCGACGCCGAGATAGTTTTTGCTGTAGAGAAAATTGTCCGGCTCATATTCGTCGATCGTCATGAAGCGATCGTCCTCAGGCACGTCGAAAGTCTCAAGCATCGCGCGATAAACACTATCGAGGATCGCGCGCCGATACTCGGGAGACTTGCCCTTCAGAAGGGAAATTCGCGTGAGCGGCATGAGGACCTAGGCTCCTTGGTGGAAATTCATGAAAAGCGAAACGAGATCCGCGTCGAAGAGCTGCGTTCTCGATTTTCGAAAAGTCGAGCCGCGCCTTCAAAGACATGCTCTAGGGCTGCGGTTGGCGACCGCCGCGTCCACGTCCGCCGGGCTGCGACGGCTGCGCCTTCTCGGCTTGGGTCGGATTTTCATTTATCGTGACGGCGGCGGTCCAAAAGCAGTCGAGCCCGCCTGTGGGGCGAACGCACAAAAATTGGCCGTCTTTCTTGTCGATTGTGACGGCCATGCCCTTCGACAGGGAAGAGCAGTCGCCTGCCGTGACCTTGGACGTCTTGAACTTGTCCAGTCCGGAAGCGTCGTTCTTTGAGATGAATTCGAACACCTTTTTGGAATCCGCCTCGGCCTTGCAGGCGGTGATCGGCGCAGCCACGCTCGCCGCCTGAGCCGCCGTCGGCAAGAGCAACGCGAGGCTGGCGACAAATCGATAATTGCTCATTCGTCGCATCGTCCTGGTCGTGGAAATCATGAGGCGCAGTCCAACTTCGGCCGATGCAAAGCCTTATAACATTTTGCTGGGATTGAGAATTCCCTTCGGGTCGAGCGTATGTTTCAACGCGCGCATGATCTCCAACGCCACCTTGTCCTTCACATTCGGCAGGAGATGACGCTTCAATTGGCCGATTCCATGTTCGGCCGAAATCGAACCCCGATGCGTCATCACGATAGCGTGAATAATCGCGTTGATCTCGTCCCAGCGGGCGAGAAACGCGGCTTTGTCGGTCCCGATCGGCTGCGACACATTGCAATGAACATTGCCGTCGCCGAGATGGCCAAAGGGAACCAGCCGCGCCCCGGGAATCGCCGCCGTCACCGCGCGCTCCGCCTCTTCGATGAAAGCTGGGACGTCCGCCACCGGAACGCTGACGTCATGCTTGATCGAGCCGCCTTCGAGGCGCTGGACTTCCGACAAAAGCTCACGCAGCTTCCAGAACGCCTCGCGCTGGCTCTGCGAAGCGGCGATGGCGGCGTCCTCGACAATGCCTTTCTTGGCGCCCGCGGCGAGCAGTCCGAGCAGGCGGCTTTCGAGACCCTCAGCGCGTTGAGAACTCAGTTCGAGCAGCACATACCAGGCATGGCGTCCAGCCAAAACATCGCGGACGCCTTGCGCATGCTTGAGGACGAAATCAAGCCCGATGCGCGGGACGAGCTCGAATCCGGTGATCTCGCCCCCCGCCATGTCCCTTGCGAGATCGAGCAGAGCAAGCGCCGCCTGCGGCGAGGCGAGGCCCACGAAGGCGGTCGCGATGGCGCGCGGCTTCGGATAGAGCTTCAACACCGCAGCGGTGATGACTCCGAGCGTGCCTTCCGAGCCCATGAAAAGATGCTTGAGGTCATAGCCTGTGTTGTCCTTCTTGAGCTTTGAAAGATCCGACAAGATCCTCCCGTCGGCCAGCACGACTTCGAGCCCGGTCACGAGGTCGCGCGCATTGCCATAGGCGATGACGCCGGTTCCGCCCGCATTGGTCGCGAGATTTCCGCCAATGGTGCAGGAGCCTTCGGAAGCGAGGGAGAGCGGAAACAGACGCCCGGCGCGCTCAGCCGCCAGCTGCGCATGAGCTAAGGTCATGCCTGCCTCGACCGTCATCGTGTTCGAAGCGAGATCGATCTCGCGCAAAGCCTGCATCCGGCCGAGCCATAGGACGATCGCCTCGCCGCGCGCATCGGGAATCTGGCCGCCGACGAGACCGGTGTTTCCGCCTTGCGGGACGACGGGCGTCGCGGTTCGATGGCAAAGTTCGAGTATGGCCGCGACCTCCGCGGTCGAGGCCGGCCGGACGATGCAAATCGCCTTGCCATGGAAGAGATCGCGCGGCTCGCGCAAAAAGCTCTCCATGTCCCTTGCGTCCGTGAGGACATTCGCGCCGCCGACGATCGCTTTGAGCCGAGCGATCAGATCGGCCGACTTCAAGGTTCGAGGCGCTGGGCTTTCCATGTCGGCTTTCGCCCTTTCGCTCATTTCAAGGATGGTCGCCGCAAGAGATCACCTTCTCATATGGCGTTTGGCTCTCCGGCTGTCAGCCGCGCCCGTCGCCGGCTGGCGCTCGGGCTCCGCTTGCGGTATAAACTTTGCTTGGCGCGAGACCGATCATAGACCACGCGGGCAAGACCCGCCGCCGGATTGGCGAGACTCTTCTGAAGCGTGGCGCCCTCCATCCTAGCACCCGATTGAGCGGGCCTCCATTCGCCATGAAAGGGCGGATAGGCGGGGCCATGCGGCCGGAAGCGGAAACGCTCGAGAGATCCTCGATAGGATTCGAAGCGATGAAGCTGTTTTTTATGTGCGGCTATTATTCGGATGGGGCGAACGAGGCCGTCGCGCGAACGCCGAACTATTGGGACGCTTATCGCTTTTGTCGCGCCGTGCGGTCAGGTCAATTCGAAGAGCCTTTCAATATACATACGAAAAGCGACAAAGTCCGCGTCGCCAAGGCCAATATTGGTCTGGCCCGCCGGGCCTATGGGAGGTTCATCGCCAAGCGGATCGCGGAAGAAGGATCATGGTCGAACCCGCTCCTGGTTCCGATCCCCTCCGAAGACGCGCTGATCAATGCGAAGGAGTTTCGCTCATGGGTCATGTTGAGCGAGGCGCTCGCGCCGATCGAACTCAAATGGGCGCTTGTCGACGCGCTCCTATGGGTCGAGCCGCCGCCGCCTCAGGTGCAGGACGCGGAGATTGGGAAACGCGATGCGATCGCCGGATTGATGACCTGTGATTTTCCCGTCAGCGGGCAGGCCATCGTGCTGGTTGACGATCTGGTTTCGACGGGGACGACTTTGCTCGCCGCGCGCGAATGCCTGCGGGCGGAAGGCGCGGTCGTTCTCGGCGCCATAGCCTGCGGACGCGTCATCGATGATTTCAATACCGAGGCCTTCGGACGGCAGGAAATCTGGCTCGAGGACATGGTCGCGGACGCCCATCGCTGAAGCTCCTTCCTTCATGTGCATGGGCAATTGAGATGGGGCATGTTTCTTGATTCATTGCGCTGAGCGCCTCTGGAAAATAGTGCAACAAGCTTCGGAGCTAAGGCTGTAATTTATGGACATGGAAGCTGATTTTTCGGTCGAGCAGGCCGATGAAGAAACCATTCTGGTTCGGCATTGCCAGGAGGCGCATCGCTACGCCTTTTTCATCGTCGCGCAGGATGGCCGGCGCTATCTCGGCGATGGGATCACGATCGGAAACAACGCGACCGTCAATGACGGCGCGAGCTTCAGCGGCGACGCCCGCGCCTTCGCCGAGGCCGCCGCGCGCGAGCGCAAGCTGATCGATTGAGTTGATCAGCCCCCTGGAGCCGGGAAGGCCGCGTGGAGGAGGCCGTCGAGAAGGCGACCGGCCGGCCTCGCGCCGATCCGCTCCCAGCTCATTTTGGCCGACGCTTGCGCCGCGCCCGCCTCGACGCCAACCGCGGGGATATGCTCGCCCCATTGGCGCCAAAAGAAAGCCGCGCCGCTCTTGGCGCATTGGTCGCGGAGCGACCTCGCCCAATCCGGGTGGCAAGGCTGCGCCTCCGGGCCGGTTTCGCCGCCGGCGACAATCCAATCGAGCTTAGCGCCGGCGGAGCCATCCGGCGTGTCCCTGAGCCAAGATCCGATCTTGAGATCAAGAGGCTCGAGCAAAGGCTCGGCGGCGATCCACCGCACGACGGCCGGCGTTTCGAGCAAGAGCGGGATGCGGCGATCGGCTTCCTTTTGATTTTCGGCGGTGACGCCGAGCCAGACATTGGGCAGCGGCCAGGAGTCGATCTTGCGGGGCGTCCCGTCTTTGGCCGCGATCTCGTCCATTGCGCGCGCGATCCGGCTAGGCGCAGCGGGGTCGGCGACATAAGGCTGCATCGTTTTCGGCCGCTTGGTCAGGACCAGGAACGTGTGGCGCGGCGCGAGCGCCATGACCGCGAAGACGCGGTCGATCGTCTCCACGGGGAGAGATTCGTGAAAGAGATCCGAAAGCGCGTTGACAAAGATTCGACGGGGATTTTCCCATCCAAGAGGGAGCGCGAGCCGGTCTTCCAGAAGCGCGATCTTGCCGGTCCAGGCCGGGCCCTTCGGCCCAATCTCGGCGAAGCCATGTCCCCAAAGGCCGCTTTGCGACGAGGCGGCGGTCAATGCTTCCGCGTAACAATGCCGGCAGGCCGCGCTTTTGCGCGTGCAACCGACGAGCGGATCCCAGGTCGCGTCCGCCCATTCCATTTCGACGCGCGAATCCATGGCTTTCACCCTATGAAATCCTGGACGATATCCGCCAGAATGCGGTTCACGTCGTCGGTCGCTTTGACGGTGAACTCGGAGATTTTCTCTCCGGTCGTCTTATCGGTCAGCGCGAATTTCTCATGGCTGAAGCTTATTCGGTCGCCGACAATGGCGAAAGGAATGCTCAAGCCTGGCTTGCCTGGCCGCGAGGCGTCGAGCGTCCCGGAAACCTTGCGTTCCGCGACATCGACGTCTGGATTGTTGACGATGAGCCCGAATTTAGGGCCTATCTCCTTTTGGATCATTTCGTTCAAAACCCCGACCCAGCGGAAGAAGCTGACGAAATTCGCCTGCGCCTCATGAATGAGGGCCTCCTCGTCCTGGCTCGTCCCTGATGCTGCTGACGTCATGGCTTGGCCTCGCCTATTCTTGGCCTATGAACCTCGCCGAAACGCAGCCCCATCAGGGGCGTCGCGCCAGGCGATCCAAGGCTTTAGTTGAAAATCGGAAGGCCGATGTAAGTGTCGTCGGCGCCACCCCAGGCTTTGTGCAGGTCGAAACCCTCTTTCCACTTAGCGGATTCCACTTCATCGGCCGGCCGATGCGTGACCTTTGCTTCTTCGTTTCCGGCAAGAAGATATTTTTTCGCGTTCCGGACAAAGCGATCGAGATCTTTCTTGTCGTTGGGGCGGATCACGCAACGCGGCGCCCCGTCGACCAGAATCATGGTTGGCAGCATATTCCTCGCCTCCGCTACGCGAGAATGCGGTCAAGGTCGCGTTTCTCGCCACGATGGTGCGGCTATTGCGATGCAATGATCGTGCAACAGGAAGCTGGAAATCCACCAGCGGCAACGCTCTGATAGGCGAGGTCGGGGAAAGACAAGCGACGCGGCCTCAGGAAGTTGAGGCGCCGCAACAGAAATGGCGGCTTTCGGCCTCCCGTGCTTGATTTGCTCCAGGGCTTCAAGCTAATGTCCCGCCCGCGCGTAGGAGTGTAGCTCAATTTGGTTAGAGCACCGGTCTCCAAAACCGGGGGTTGGGGGTTCGAGTCCCTCCTCTCCTGCCAACAAAACCAAAGATTTGAGCGATTTTTCTGATCTGCTTTTGAACGCAGGCGGCGCCCGGCAAACGCCATGTAAGCAGATGACGCGCGCTGGCGTCACAGGGCCGTTGAACCATCTGAGTTGCGGTTGCGACGCATGGCGGCGAGCCCTGACGGCTCGCGGGCTACGAGGCCACGCCCGTAGGCCCTTCGTCCCAAACCCAAAAGATGGATTTTGCAGAAAAGCTGCGGCTGAGCGACCCGCCCTTGGCCTGTATCAGCGCCGCAGGTCGAGCGACCTGCGGCCGCGCGGATCACGAACAGACCGCTTTGCCGCATTTCCTGACATTGACGACTTTGGCTTGCAAATCGTCATAGCCGACGGCCCCGACGACGACATCGTCGCCGATGACATAGGTCGGCGTGCCGCTCACCTGAAGCGATTTGGCGAGGCTCACCGATTCGTCGACGCCGGCCGTCGCGGAAGGCGCAGCGGCGTCCTTGGCGAGCCTGTCCATGTCTACGCCGAGCTCCTTGGCGACCGCGAGCGCTTCGGCCTTGCCGACCTGGCCGCGCGAGCTGAGGAGTTTCTGGTGAAACTCCCAGAATTTCTGACCCTTGAGCTGATTATTGGCGGCGTTCGCGATCCGCGCAGCTTCGACCGAGCCCGGCGCTAGAATGGGAAGATCGCGCAAGACGACGCGCAGATCGGGATTGTCCTTCATGAGTCTAGCAAGATCGCCCAAGGCGCGCTTGCAATATCCGCAATTGTAATCAAAGAATTCTATCAAGGTGATCTTGCCGTTCGGATTGCCAATCACGGCTTGATTGGCGGCGCTGTAGAGCGGGCCTGACGGATTTCCGACAATTACTTGGCGGGCCTTCGTTTCCGCGAGTTTCTCGCGCGCGTCGAGCTCGGTGAGCGCGTCGCGCAGAATTTCAGGCTTAGCGAGCAAATAGTCCTTGATAATCGATTCTATCTCGGCTTTTTGCCCCGGCGTGAACTCTTCCGCGCGCGCTGGAGCGGCCGCGAAGGCGAGAATGGCGAAGGCCAGCGCCGCCAATTGGCTGCGGCGATGTCGGAAAAACGCGGGGCTCGGCTGAAACATGTATCTTTCTCCTCGATATTGATCCGCAGCATAGAACGCCAGCAGACTTATGGGAATCTCGGGGGCTCGGCGCAAGGCGATCGAGCCAGCATATTCAAAGAAAAACGGAAGAGAGCCCCACGCATGGACCTTCGCGTTGAAATTGCGGGATGCGGCCATTCCGCCATCCTGAGAGACCACCAAATAGAAGGGGCGGGAAGATGACGACGCCCGCGCCGCGATGGAAAGCCCCCATCCCGTTCAATGCGCCGGTCTCCCTCCGGGCCAATGTTGCTCCCTTCATGGCGCTTGACGTCATGGTCGGGGCGAGGCGCAGAGAGCAGGAAGGCCATGACATTGTTCATTTGGAGATTGGAGAGCCCGCCTCGCCGCCGCCGCGCGCGGTGCGCGAAGCCGCTATCGCCGCGCTCGACGGCCGACCGATCGGCTATACCGAGGCGCTTGGCCGGCCGAGCCTGCGGGCCCGGATCGCGCGGCATTATCGCGAGGCCTATGGCGTAGAGGTCGCGCCCGAACGGGTGGCGGTGACGACCGGCTCGTCCGGCGGTTTCGTGCTGGCTTTTCTGGCCTTGTTCGACGCCGGCGCGCGAGTCGCCATCGCCGCGCCGGGCTATCCGGCCTATCGCAATATTCTCGAGGCCCTTGGCATTGAGACAGTGACCATAGAGGCGCCGGAAGAAACGCGTTTTGTCGTCACTGCGGCGATGGTCGAAGCCGCTCACGACGAGAAAAAGCTCGATGGACTCTTGTTGATGAGCCCGGCCAATCCGACCGGAGCCATGATGAGCGGCGAAGCCCTACGCGATATTTGCGCGACATGCGAGCGGCTGGGCGTCGCGTTTATTTCCGACGAGGTCTATCATGGCCTGACCTATGAAGAGCCGGCCCATACGGCGCTGCAATATTCGTCGCAAGCCATCGTCGCCAATTCCTTCTCCAAATATTTCTGCATGACCGGCTGGCGGATTGGCTGGCTCGTGTTGCCCGATCATTTGGTTCGCCCAGTCGAGCGCTTGCATCAGAGCCTGGCTATCTCCGCGCCTTACTTGAGCCAGCTCGGCGCCGAGGCTGTCTTCGAGGCGCAAGCCGAGCTTGGCGCGGCGCTTGCGCGCTATGCCAGCAACCGCGCGATTCTTCTGAATGAATTGCCGAGCATGGGGCTTGACCGGTTTCATCCCGCCGACGGAGCCTTTTATCTCTATCTCGACGTCTCGCGCTTTACCGATGACTCGCTCGATTTTTGCGGGAGAATGCTGAACGAAATTGGCGTGGCGGCGACGCCTGGCCTCGATTTCGACCGCACCCGCGGCAATCGCGCAGTGCGGTTCTCTTTCGCAGGGTCAGAACGCGACGTCGTCGAGGCGTCGCGGCGGATGAAATCCTGGCTCCGGCGGCGTAACTAATGTGCGTCCGCCCGGTCTATCGAGATGTTCGCACGAGGGCGCCGTGTTCTCCGATCGGCCCATGGGCGCGCAGCCTGATCTTATCCCAACTGGGAGAAAAGGGGAAAGGAGCCGGGAGCAGATCCCGGCCCTATCCGCTGCGCCTTAACCCCTAAAGCTCGCTTTCGCGCGTTGCCACCAGCCAGAGCGCTTCGGACGCTCCGGATCGTGTTCGGCAGGTTGCGAAAAACTTGGCTGCGAAGAACTTGGCTGCAAAGAGCTTTCCTGCGGCGCGTCGATGGGGTGGGGCGGCGGCGCCGTTTCGACGGGCGCGCTATCTTGAACAGGCGTCGGCGATAGGGCTTCCTGAATAGCGGTTTCCGCGCCTGCAAATGGAGCGATTCCGGCGCCGCCAATCAGCTCCGGCTCCTGGGCGGAGGGTTGGAATTGTCCTCCATCATTGGCTCCCAGAGCCGTGTCGACCGCGCTAGGCTGAATGGCTGGCGCTTCGGCCTCTCCGCTATGGACCGGCCGACGCGTCGCGCGGGCCGGCCGGCGACCTCGCCGCGCCGGTCTTTGCGGCGCGTCTCCGGCGTCGGTTTCCGCATCGGCGCTGATGAGGGCCGCTTCCTGTTGGGGTTCCGGCTCCAGAGCGAATCCCTGCGCCGGCTCGCCGCCGCGCTCGGATTCGAAACTGGGCTCGGCCTCGCGCGCATTGCGGCCGCCGCGACGCGGCCGATGGCGCCGCACGGGTTCTGGAGCCGATGTCTCGGCGGTGACGAGATCGAGGACAGGTTCAGCCTCGGCTTCGCCTTCGCCCACCGGCCTCGGCTGAAGGCCGCCGATCCTCGCGATCGCCTCTAGCGCGTCATCGGGAGGCTGCGGCGCATTCGCCGCGATCCCGGAGCCTTCGCGATCGCCGCCGCGTCCGCGCCTGCGCCTGCGCCTGCGCTTGCGCCGACCATCCGCGTCGCCATCGACTTCGCCTTCGCTTGTTTCGTGCTCACCCACGTCATCCAGCGCTTCGGTTTCGCGGCCGGCGTCGAACAGGGCTTCTTCGCCGGCTTTTTCAGCCTCTGTCTCTTCTTCGGCTTCGGCGAAGAAAATATCCGCGGGCGCATTGACGGCGGCGCGCGGAATTTCGCCTTGCGCGATGGCGACCACCTCGCCGCCGCCGGCGGCGAGTTCGCCGCGCTCCAACGCATAATAGGTGGACCCGGTCAGGCTCTCGTCGGCTCCGATCGTCACGGTTACGCCGAATCGCTTTTCCAATTCGCGCAAATGCTTGCGCTTCTGATTGAGGATATAGAGCGCGACTTCCGTTCTCGTCTTGACGATGAGGTCATAGCTCGCGTTCTTGATCAGCGCGTCTTCCAGAACCCTCAGAACATATAGAGCGATTGAGGAGGTGGAGCGGACCGTCCCGGCGCCGGTGCAATGCGGGCAAATAATGGTCGATCCCTCGAGAACGCCGGTGCGGATGCGCTGGCGGGACATTTCCAGAAGGCCGAAATGCGAGATGCGGCCCACCTGAATGCGGGCCCGATCGTTCTTCAAAGCCTCCTTCAAGCGGCGCTCGACGGCGCGATTGTTCCGGTTTTCCTCCATGTCGATGAGGTCGAGCACAATGAGGCCGGCGAGATCGCGCAGCCGCAATTGCCGGGCGATTTCATCGCAGGCCTCGAGATTGGTGCGAAGCGCCGTGTCCTCGATATTATGCTCGCGCGTGGAGCGGCCGGAGTTGACGTCGATCGCGACCAGGGCCTCGGTCTGATTGATGACGATATAGCCGCCCGACTTCAAGGTGACCTGGCTCGAGAACATGGCGTCGAGCTGCGTTTCGACGCCGGACTTGGCGAACAATGGCTGCGGATCGCGATAGGGTTGGACGTTCTTGGCGTGGCTCGGCATCAAGAGCCGCATGAATTCCTTCGCCTCGCGATAGCCGTTCTCTCCGGCGACCACGACCTCGTCGATGTCCTTGTTGTAAAGGTCGCGAATGGCCCGCTTGATCAGCGAGCCCTCCTCGTAGACGAGAGTCGGCGCGGTCGATTGCAAAGTGGTTTCCCGCACCGTCTCCCACATGCGCAGCAAATATTCGAAATCGCGCTTGACCTCGGCCTTGGAGCGCGAGGCCCCCGCCGTGCGGAGGATGACGCCCATGCCTTCCGGCACTTCGAGTTCCTGGGCGATGGATTTCAGCCTCTGCCGATCGGTTGAATCGGTAATCTTGCGCGAAATGCCGCCGCCGCGCGCCGTATTGGGCATCAGCACGGAGTAGCGGCCCGCGAGCGACAAATAAGTCGTCAGGGCCGCGCCCTTATTGCCGCGCTCTTCCTTCACGACTTGCACGAGCAGGACCTGGCGGCGCTTGATGACCTCCTGGATCTTATATTGCTTGCGATAGCGCTGCGGGCGGAACGGCACCTCTTCCATCGCATCGCCGCCGAGCTGCTCGACCTGCTCGTCCTCCTCCTCGCCTTCATCCTCGGAGTCGTCCCGACGGTCGTCGGCAGGCCTCTCGACATCGCCGCGCCGCGCTTCATCCTCCTGGGAGACGTGGTTGTCCTGCAGGGAGCCGCTGTCCTCAAAGGCTTCGCTCGGTCCGCTCGCGCGCTCCTGGTTTTGGCCGCCCGCCGAATCGTCAGACGCCGGGGCAGCCGCGGCCTCGTCTTCCGCAAAGCCGATGAAGGGCTCGGCCGCAAATCCGGTCGCCGCGGCGCTGACGTTCTCGGCCGGAGCGACGTCCTCGCCGGACGCGTCCGGCGCCGGCGTGATTTCCCCTAGCGGGCCGTCGGTCTCTTGCGCAGAGGCCGATGCTTGCGCTTCGCCTTGCGCCTCTACGCCAAGGCCTGGTTCCGCCAAGTGGGGCGCCTCGCCTTCATAAGGCTCGGACAGCGTTTCGTCCTCGCCGCGACGTTTTTCGGCGCGTCGTCCGTTTCGATCGCCGCGGCGGAAGCGTCGGCTGCGCCGCTGCGAGCGAGGATCTTCTTCGTCCTCGTCGTTTTGGGCTCTTGCGTCCTCGTCAATCAGAGCCTGACGGTCGACGACTGGAATCTGGTAATAGTCCGGATGGATTTCAGAGAATGCCAGAAAGCCATGCCGATTGCCGCCATAGTCGACGAAGGCGGCTTGCAGCGACGGTTCGACGCGCGTGACCTTGGCGAGATATATATTGCCGCGAAGTTGTTTTTTGCTGGCGGACTCGAAATCGAATTCTTCAACCCGGTTGCCGCGAAGGACGACCACCCGGGTTTCTTCCGGGTGAGACGCATCTATGAGCATTTTGTTGGCCATGGGAAACTCGTTTAAGCGCGACGGGCGCGGGGCCGCGGACGCCGGCGAAAGTCTGCGAATGAGACTCCGCGGCGAGGTGCGGCCGACACAGGAGCGCGTCGGGCATGGGATGGAGGGGAGATTTAGAAAAGGAAAACGCGCGTTGAAACGCCTCGCTGAGGGACAACGCGCGATGGCTTGATCTCCGTGGGCAAGCTCCGGCCGAGAAGTCGCGGCCATTACGCATGAACTTTGAAACCAAACGCTTTGGACCAAAAAGAATAGGCGCCGACGCAGCCGAAGAAATCACATAATCGCTATGCATGAAGTTCGCTGAATCACTCGCCGCAGAGCAGCCCATCTCGTCGTTACCTAGTCGAAACGGCTTCCCCGAAACGGAAACCGCTAAACATTCATTCCGGGCCGGCGTCGCTCCGCGTTGCCAGCCGAGGCGCTGTCTCCGATCCGGCTTGCGGCTCGGGACATCCATGATCCAACGCCAAAGAACGACCACCGAAACCCATCACGCCGAAAACTCAAACGGCGCTTTGCAAACAGGAGCGAACCCAAGTCGCCAAAAAACACCGACGATCTGACGCCGGCGAATTTTTGCGCCCGAAAAATCACCCTTTCATATCAAGTCTGTTATCAGTTTGGCAAGTTTTTTACTCAGCTGCGCCTGTGCCGTCAGGGCGCGCGCCGCGGATTTCCGTCATGGTTATACGGCGTTAACCTCGCCGGTCTTATGACCTAGAAGCAGGTTCGCGCGTTTGGAAAATGCGCGTAGGGGACTATTGGAAGCGTTCAACTGACGTTCCATGCTGGCGCGATGCGCGCCGCAAGGCGAAACGGGGCGAATCGAATGCCGAAGGGCGCGACTATTTGCAAGGCTGGCGGTCGACTGGCTATCGCCATGATTGCAGCGCTCGCGGCTTGGTTGATCGCGCCGGCCGCATCGCATGCCGAGGCCCTCGGAGGCTCCCACGCACAAGCCCAGCTAGAGTCTGGCGGCCGACCGGTCGCCACTGCGGCGAGGCTCGAAGAGAACGGCGACAAGGCGAGGCTCGTGTTCGAGCTCTCGGCGCCATTGGACGCTGCGGCCTTCGTGCTGGCGGGGCCAGCGCGCGTCATCGTCGATCTGCCGCAGATCGAATTCGCGCTTGATCCGGAGACCGGCAAGCCCGCGAAGCGCGCGCATCATCGGCGCGGACGCGGCAAGCCCCGGGGCCTTGTCGTCTCGTTCCGGTTTGGCCAGCTCGGGGAAGGAAAGTCGCGCATCGTCATTGACCTCGGCGCTCCAGCGCGGATCTTGCGCGCGACTAGCGAAAAAAGCGACGGCGACGGCAAGCCGCGTTTGGTCATCGAGCTTACGAAGACCGATCGCGCCAGTTTTCGGGCGGCGGTTCAAAGCGCGCGCGCCGCCTTGACCGAGCAGTCTCATTCCATGAGGGGGCAAAAATTGGAGGCGGCGGCCGGAAAGCCGATCGTCGTGATCGATCCGGGCCACGGCGGAATCGACAGCGGCGCTATCGTCAATGGTTTGGTGGAAAAGAATTTGGTGTTCGATTTCGCCAAGGCGGTCAAGGCAAAGCTGGAGGCGGACGGGCGCTTCACAACCGTCATGACGCGCGACGACGATAGTTTCGTGCCGCTCTCCGAAAGGGTCAGGATGGCCCGCGAGGGCAACGCCGCGCTGTTCGTGTCGATTCACGCCGACACTTTGTCCGACGCCGCCGATGTCGCGGGAGCGACAATTTATACTGTGTCTGATCGCGCATCGGACAAGGAAGCTGCGCGAGTCGCCGAAAAGGAAAATCAATCCGACGCCGCGGCTGGGTTGGATGGGACCGAGGATTCGGGCGACGTTTCCGACATCTTATTCGACCTCACGCGCCGGGAAACGCGCGCCTATAGCCACGTCTTCGCCCGCACTCTGGTGAATTATTGGAAAGTCGCCGGGCGGCTCAATAAGAACCCGCAGCGTTCGGCGGGATTCCGCGTCTTGAAGGCGCCCGACGTTCCATCGGTTTTGTTGGAGCTCGGATATCTCTCCAATCAAAAGGATGATTTGTCGCTGGCGTCGCCCGAATGGCGCGACCAAGCCTCGAGCCGGGTCGCCGAGGCGATCGAGGCGTTTTTCTCGGCCCGCGGGACTGGTGGACCGATCCCATCGGGGGATAAGGACCGGGCGCCCCTCGAAGAGATCGCGCCGGCGACGGATGTCGCGCATCGAACCCACTAGCTCGCCTTCGGCCTTTAGCCGATAGGTCCGATAGACTCATTGCGTAAAGGAAACAGGCATTTTCGACAGCGCTTGATCCGAAGCGGAGAATTGGGGCAGGCGAACGGGCGGCCGCCTAATTATCAACACAAAAACGCCGCACGGACGAGGCATCACGCTCGCCAATGGCCATTGGCGAGAAGTCCCAGGAGCGCTGCAGGCGCATGGCGCGATCAGCGTTTCGACCAGGCTCCTTGAGCCGAGCTTCTTTAACGCATTGGAGATCGAAACCATATCCGGTTTCGGATCACGCGATCGAACAAATGGGGCAGCGCGATTCCTGACGATGGCGGCGCGCCCCTGATTTCATAGAGGCCTATTCGCATGCGGCTCATAGCCCGATTCTTTGGATTTATTTTCGCGACCGGCGCAATCCTTTTCATCGTCGGGGCTTCCGTAGCCGGACTTCTGGTTTGGAAATTTCAGCAGGACTTGCCGGACTATACTCAGCTCAAGGATTACGAGCCTCGGGTCATGACGCGCGTCCACGCCGGCGACGGATCGCTCCTGGCCGAATATGCGCGCGAGCGGCGTCTCTATCTGCCGAGCGCCGCGATCCCGTCGCTCGTCAAGGAGGCCTTCATCTCCGCCGAGGACAAGAATTTCTACAGCCATAGCGGCGTCGATCCGGAAGGCATTATCCGCGCGGTTTTCGTGATGAGCCAGGGCGGCAAGCGCGTGCAAGGCGCCTCGACCATCACCCAGCAGGTCGCCAAGAACTTCCTCTTGACGAATGAGCGATCCTTCGAACGCAAGATCAGGGAGGCGCTGCTCGCCTTTCGCATCGAGGGGGCCTATTCGAAAGACAAGATTCTCGAGCTTTATCTGAATGAGATCTATCTGGGCCTCGGCAATTACGGGGTCGCCGCCGCGGCGCTGAACTATTATGGCAAATCGGTCCACGAACTTACGGTTGCGCAGGCGGCTTATCTCGCCGCCTTGCCGAAGGCGCCGAACAATTATCATCCTTTCCTGAAGCGGGAGCGCGCAATCGAGCGGCGCAATTGGGTGGTCGACCGCATGGTCGAGAATGGTTACGTCACGCGCCAGGACGGCGAAAAGGCAAAGTCCGAACCGCTCGGAGTCAATCCGCGCGTTCTCTCGCCCAACGCCCTGGCCGCGGGATTTTTCGCCGAGGAAGTCCGCCGCGAGCTCGGCGAGCGCTATGGCGAAAAGAAACTCTACGAAGGCGGGCTCTCGGTTCGCACGACTCTCGATCCGAAAATGCAGCTGATGGCGCGGCGCGCCCTGGTCGACGGCCTCGTGCGTTATGACGAGGCGCATGGATTCCGCGGTCCCATGCGCCA